>Ga0126381_100010732_pt1 | contig 10323 bp, 17 predicted proteins | sample PanSoiMetPlot_28_FD_96465 | JGI IMG/M metagenome (GOLD analysis project Ga0126381, IMG submission 96465) | Tropical forest soil microbial communities from Panama - MetaG Plot_28 | ecosystem: Environmental > Terrestrial > Soil > Tropical forest > Bulk soil | place: Panama | collected 2016-02-17 | reverse complement strand
CTGGCGGATGCGGTTGACCTCGTCCTCACTCAGGTCCTGGACCTTCTTGTTCGGATCAACCTTGGCCTGCTCCAGGATGCGCGCGGCGCGCGGATTTCCAATTCCGTAAATGTAAGTGAGCGCAATATTCGTGTGCTTATTCCGCGGAAGATCGACGCCTGCAATACGTGCCATGTTGCTTAAACCTCCAAGTTCCTGTCGCCGCTTCGGCTTTTGAGCTTCGAGCTGCGAGCTAAATGCATACTCGATTTTGCTCGCTCAAAGCTCGGGGCTCGCAGCTCTTTATCCTTGACGCTGCTTGTGTTTCGAATTCTCGCAAATCACCCGCACCACTCCACGGCGGTGGATGATCTTGCACTTGTCACAGATTTTCTTTACCGATGCTCGTACCTTCATAAACCCAGCTTTCAGCTGTCAGCATTCAGCCTTCAGCAAAAATCCTATTTGTAGCGATATACAATCCGGCCGCGATTCAGGTCGTACGGCGAAAGCTCAACTGCCACTTTGTCGCCCGGCAGAATGCGGATGAAATTCTTGCGCATCTTGCCCGAGACATGCGCCAGCACCTGGTGCTTGTTCTCGAGTTCCACCCGGAACATCGCATTGGGCAGTGGCTCGATGACCACCGCCATTACTTCAATCGCGTCTTCTTTACTCATTGACTCCTTATGGAGCTCTCAGCCATCAGCTGTCGGCTCTCAGTTCTGCTCTATCAGTATCAACCACTGCTCTTCGCAGAAAGCTGAGAGCTGATGGCTGAAACCCTCATTGTGTCAAAATCATCGGACCGTTCTTCGTCACGGCGACACAGTGCTCAAAATGTGCGCTGTAACTGCCGTCAGCCGTCACGGCGGTCCACTTGTCGCTCAGCACGCGCGCTTCGGGCTTACCGAAATTCACCATCGGCTCGATCGCAAGCACCATCCCCTCTCGCAACCTCGCGCCATGCCCGGGCGTACCGAAATTCGGAACCTGCGGCTCTTCGTGCAGCTTGGTTCCGATACCGTGCCCAACAAACTCCCGTACCACGCTGAATCCGGCTGCTTCCACAAACGACTGCACTGCCGCGCCGACATCGCCCACCGAATTGCCGATCCGTACTTTCTCGATGCCGCGGTACAGCGAGTCTTCCGTGACCTTCAATAGCTTCTGCAATTCCGGCGTGATCTCTTCGCCCACCGGCACCGTAATCGCTGCGTCGCCGTAATACCCATCGAGTACAACGCCACAGTCGATCGAAACAATATCGCCGGCCTTCAGAACCCGCTTCTCCGACGGAATCCCATGCACGATCTCGTCGTTAATCGACGTGCACAGCACGCACGGATAATCGAAATATCCCTTGAATGCGGGCTTCACGCCCAGGTCCTTCATCTTCTGCTCGGCGGCGCGTTCCAAATCCATTGTGGTTGCGCCCGGAACCACCAGAGTCCGCAGATGATCGAGAACCTGCCGAACGACGCGGCCACTCTGCCGCATCTTCTCGATCTCTGCCGGAGATTTACAAACGATCGCCATCCGCGTGATGCTCAATGATCCAGATAATCTGACCGGTCACCACATCCGGAGGCAAGTCTCCGTTGACGGTCTGCAGTCTTTCCTTCGCCGCGTAGTATTCCGCAACGGGCCGCGTCTGCTGATCGAACGCGTTCAGGCGCTCGCGAATAACTTCCTCGCGGTCATCCTCACGGATAACCAGTTTCGTGCCATCGTTATCGCAAGACTCGTCAACCTTGGGAGGCTGGAGGTGGACGTTATAAGTCAGTCCACAGGTGGGACAAGAACGACGTCCGGTGATCCGGCGCAACAATTCATTATAGTCGACTTCCAGCCGGATCACAATCGGCAACCTGTTGCAGCCGTTTGACTTGTCAAAGAACTCGTTGTCCAGGAAGGCATCCAGCCAGCCCGCCTGCGCCGCTGTTCGCGGAAACCCGTCCAGAATGAAACCGCGCTTGCAGTCAATTTGACGAATCCGGTCAGCCACCATTGGGCAAACTAACTCGTCCGGGACCAACTGCCCCCGCTCCATCACTTCTTTCGCTGCCCGCCCAAGCGGGGTACCCGCGCGCACATTCTGCCGCAGGATGTCTCCGGTGGAGATCTGCGGAATGTTGTAGCGCTGCTCGATGCGCTTGGCCTGCGTTCCTTTGCCGGCACCGGGAGGTCCGAGAAGAATGATGGGTTCAATGGTGCGCGAAGATGCGTCAGCCATCGAACTGGCCACCTCTGCCGATTTCCGTTTACCCAAGCGACCTCCGCCGGGCTGTCCACAGCAGTTGCAACATGGAACCGCTGCGACTACCAGCGCCTGCCCTTGATTCGACCGCTACGTGGCGTAAATCCGTCGTAATGGCGCATGATGAGCTGCGCTTCGATCTGTGTCACCGTGTCCATGGCCACACCCACGACGATCAGGAGCGATGTGCCGCCGAAATAAAAGTTCACACCTAAACCGTTCGTCACCCAGGTCGGCAGCCTTTCGAACAGGCCACCTCCTAACCATAACGGCAAATGGTTCAGGTGAATGCCGGTAATCATCCATTCCGGAATGAACGAAATGATGATCAAGTAGAGAGCTCCGACCAGCGTGATATGCGTCAGAACCTCGTTGATGTAATCCGCGGTCCGCTTCCCGGGCCGGATGCCGGGAATGAATCCGCCGTACTTCCGCATGTTGTCTGCAACCTCGCTGGGGTTGAACACAATCGACACGTAGAAGTACGCGAAGAAGATGATGCCCACCGCGTACAGGAACGTGTAGAGCGGCTCGCCCCATCCGAGGGCTTTGATCATGGGGGCGAAGTAGCGATTGTCTTTAAGCCCGTAGCCGATCGTCTGCGGTAAGGTCAGAATCGACGATGCGAAGATGACCGGCATCACGCCGCCTGCGTTTACGCGCAGCGGAAGATGCGTCGACTGCCCGCCCATCACTTTTCTGCCGACGACGCGCTTGGCGTATTGCACCGGGATGCGCCGTTCGCTGCGTTCGACGTACACGATGAACGCGACCACAACGATCATCACCGCCAGCAACAGCACAATCGCGACCGGGGTGAAGGCGCCCCAAGCATTCGTCTTGATCTTGTCGTAGAGGTCCGCCACGCCGCGCGGTAACCCGACCACGATTCCAGCAAAGATCAGCAGCGACATACCGTTGCCGACGCCGCGCTCGGTGATCTGCTCGCCCAGCCACATGATGAATGCACTGCCCGTGGTGAGCGTCAGCATGGTCATGAGGATGAAGGGCGCACCGGGCGTGAGCACGAAATCCTGGTTCCCCTTGGTCAAGCTGAAAGCAATGCCGAAGGATTGCAGCGCGCTGAGAATGACGGTCAGGTAGCGCGTCCACTGCGTAATCTTCTTGCGACCGAGTTCGCCCTCTTTCTGCAGTTTTGCCAGCGGCTCGTAAACAACCGTCAGCAACTGCAGAATGATCGACGCGGTGATGTAGGGCATGATGCCGAGCGCGAAGATCGTCAAACGGCGCAACTGACCGCCCGAAAACAAATCGACGAAGCCAAGGAAGGTGCCCCGGTTCTGCTCGAAAAATTGCGATAGTTTGTCGGCGTTGATGCCCGGGGTCGGAATATGACCGCCCAGCCGGTACACCGCCAGCATGGCCAGCGTGAAAAGAATGCGCTTGCGCAGGTCAGGGATGCGAAAGACGTTGGCCAGTTTTTCAAACATTACTGCAAGACCTCGAACTTGCCGCCCGCCTTGGTGATCTTTTCCTGGGCTGACTTGGAAAACTTATGTGCGTGCACCGTGATCGCCGACTTGAGTTCGCCATCGCCGAGGACCTTGACCGGGTGCTTGGTCTTGATAACACCGGCCTGGCGCAAAACATCGGGCGTGATCGTGGTCTCGCCCAGATTCGCGAGCGACTCCAGGTTCACGATCGAATATTCCTTGCGGAAGATGTTGTTGAAGCCGCGCTTCGGCATGCGGCGATGCAGCGGCATCTGGCCGCCTTCAAACCCGCGCAACATGCGCGAACCGCTGCGAGAGCGTTGGCCCTTGTGTCCGCGCGTCGAAGTTTTGCCCATGCCGGACCCCATACCGCGGCCGACTCGCTTGCGCTTCTCCGATGCCTTCTTTGGTGCTCGAACGTTCGATAAATTCATTGTCTGTGCTCGCTGTGCTCAGAGGTTTCAAAGTTTCAGCGTTTCAATGTTTCCAAGGCGAATTCACCCCGTTGAAACCTTGAAACTATGCAACCTTGAAACCTTAACTTCCTACAATTTCGACCAGGTGTGGGATCTTCTTGACCATCCCGCGAATCGCGGGCGTGTCGGGCCGCTCGATCACCTGATTCAGACGCGTAAACCCGAGTCCCTTGACCACCAGCTTATGTTTAACCGGAGAGCAAATGGCAGAGCGCACCCATTTCAGGTGCAGCTTCCCGCTCCCCGCGCTCTTTGATGTTGATGTTTTGCCAGCCATCTTGATTCCTTCCACCTGTAGCGCCGGCGGGTCGCCGGCTGTCTGGCGGGCATCCCGCCCGCCTCCGCCGTTACAACTCTTCCGCGTTCTTGCCGCGCAGCGCCGCGACCGCTTCCTTGTTCTTCAACTTCTTCAGAGCATCAAACGTGGCCTTGATCACGTTGTGCGGATTGGTTGTTCCGATCGACTTGGTCAGCACGTTCTGCACGCCCGCCGAGGTCATCACAGCTCGCACTGCGCCACCGGCGATCACGCCCGTTCCTTCCGGCGCCGGCTTCAGCAGCACATGGCCGGAACCATATCGTCCCAGAACCAGGTGCGGAATGGAATTCTGGGTAAGGTTCACCTTCACCAGATTCTTCTTCGCCGATTCGATGCCCTTGCGGATCGCCTGCGGAACTTCTTTCGCCTTCCCCGAGCCATAACCGACGACGGCCGCGCTCGGATCGCCCACGACCACCAGGGCCGCGAACGACAGGTTCTTGCCGCCCTTAACGACCTTGGTAACACGGTTGATGGCGACAACCTGATCTTTTAATTGATAGCTTCCAGCGTCCAGCTTCTTGGTAACTGTTGGCATCCTTCCCTCAAATCCATTTGTGACCCCGTCTTGGGATCACCAGATTTCTCAATCCTGTTAAAACTGCAATCCACCCTCGCGCGCAGCATCGGCCAGGGCCTTGACGCGGCCGTGATAGATGTAGCCGCCTCGGTCGAACACCACTTTCGTGATTCCCTTGGCTTTCGCGCGCTCGGCGATCGTCTTCCCGACGCTCTTTGCCGCCGCCACGTTTCCGCCCGTCTTCTTGCCTTCGCCCTCGGCGCTGCTGGCCGCGACCAGTGTCTGGCCGTGCAGGTCGTCGATCACCTGCACGTAGATGTGATTCAACGACCGGTACACGTTCAGCCGCGGGCGCTCCGCCGTGCCTTGCAATTTTTTCCGGATGCGCTCATGCACGCGCTGCCGAGTGATGTTTTTTCCTTCTCTGTTCAGCATCTTCTCTTCCTCAGTCGTCGGTCGTCGGTCATCAGTCGTCTGCAAACATTGCTGTGCGCGGGCGACTAGAGACTGCCGACTAGAGACTATTTCGCTCCGGTCTTTCCGACCTTCTTCTTCAGGCGCTCGCCGACATAACGCACACCCTTGTTCTTGTACGGATCCGGCGGACGCAATGCGCGCATCTCGGCGGAAACCTGTCCGACTTTTTGCCGGTCAATGCCCGTTACAGTGATACGAGTCTGCTTCGGATCGACGGCAACGTCGATTCCCGACGGTAACGGATACTCGATCGGATGGGAGTAGCCCAGCGTGAATACCACCAGGCCCTTGCCCTTCATCTCGGCGCGATAACCGATGCCGACGATCTCCAGTTCCTTCGTCCAGCCCTTGGTCACGCCTTCGACCGCGTTGTTCACGAGCGCGCGCGCCAATCCATGGACCGCCGCCTGCGAGTCATTCTCGCGCACCGCGAGGAGGTGTCCGTCTTTCTGTTCCATCTTGATGCCGCCCGGGAGGGGCGTATCCAGCTTGCCCTTGGGCCCTTGCACGGCCACCGTATTTCCATCGATCTTGACCGTCACACCCTTCGGGATCTCGATCGGCTTTTTTCCAATTCGTGACATATGTTTGCTCGTAGCTCGTGGCTCGTAGTTTTTTTGCTAGAGCCCTGTTTACCGATTCTCATTCGTTGCCGGCGGAATCAAGCTTTGCTATCAGCCACCAGCCATCAGCCATTAGCTGCTACCAAACCTGGCAGAGCACTTCGCCCCCCAGGCCTTCTTTGCGCGCCTGGCGACCGGTCATCACGCCCTTGGGCGTGGTGAGAATGTTGATGCCGAGTCCGCCCAGTACCCGGGGAATCTCGGTGCGCCGCACATACACACGGCAGCCTGGCCGCGAGATCCGCTCCACGTTCGAGATCGCGGCTTCGTTGTTCGAACCGTACTTGAGGTACACGCGGATGACCTTGTGCCCTTCCTCTTCCGTCGGCTTGAAGTTCGAGATGTAGCCCTCTTCCTTCAGAATGCGGGCAATCTCGAGCTTCAACTTTGAAGCCGGAATATCTACCTTCTGGTGCCGCGCGTTGATCGCGTTGCGAATTCGCGCCAGCATGTCTGCGACCGGATCGGTCAACCTCATCGTCTGCTTCTCCTCTGCCACCCGTTCGCTCCGCGCTTCGCGGAGAACCTGCAGCGGCTTCTTCCAAAATCTGTCGTTGGCTATTGGTCGTTGGTCGTTAGCCAATCCCAACCTTTCACGCAGTCGGTCATCGAGCCGTTTTGCTAACGACCGAAGACTCGCGACTGATGACTGCCTACCAGGACGACTTCGAAACCCCGGGGATCTCGCCCCTCAGCGCCAGTCCGCGGAAGCACAAGCGGCACACGCCGAACTTGCGCAGGTAAGCGCGCGGACGTCCGCAGATCTTGCAGCGATTGTGCTTGCGGGTCGAAAACTTGGGTTTTCTTGCGTCCTTTACTCGTTTTGCTGTCGTTGCCACTTTAGCTTCTAGCTCCTAGCTACTAGCCTTTAGCTAGCAGCTCAAATTGTTAAATCACCCGATGACCCGATCGCCAGATCACCCGATTTCTACGCTCTAAACGGCATTCCAAGATGCTTCAGGAGCGACCGGGCCTGATCGTCGGATCCTGCCGTCGTCACGATGGTTACGTTCATACCCTTCAGCTTGTCGACCTTCGCGTAATCGATCTCCGGAAAGATCAGCTGATCGTGCAGACCGAGGGTATAGTTGCCCCGCCCGTCAAACGACTTCGTCGAGACTCCGCGGAAGTCGCGCACGCGGGGTAAAACGACGTTCATCAAGCGGTCGATGAACTCGTACATGCGGTCGCCGCGCAGCGTGACCATCGCCCCGATCGGCATGTTCTCGCGCACCTTGAAAGCCGCGATCGATTTCTTCGCGCGCGTCACCACCGGCTTCTGTCCGGTGATCTGCCCGAGTTCATTCACTGCGGGGTCAAGGATCTTCGCGTTCTGCGTAGCTTCACCGACGCCCATGTTCACTACGATCTTGTGCAGCCGCGGAACCGCCATCGGATTCTTCAGATCCAGCTCTTTCATCAGAGCGGGCGCCACTTCTTTTTCGAAGCGTGCGCGTAGCCGCGGTTTCTCTTTCGCGCTATGCCGCGCCGCTTCCGCCGGGCGCTGCTCCTGCGCTTCCTGCTTACCCTTCTTGTCTCTATCTTTTGCCATCTGAATTACCTTCTCTCACGGTTTCGGGAGAACTTCGAGCCTCGAACTACGCGCTCGAGCAACCTCATCCGGTTCGTGAGCACCTTCAAAAAATCTTCCCAACCGTGCCAGCTCGGAGCTCGTGGCTCGAAGCTCGCAGTTATTTATCCAATGTCGTTCCGCACTTCTTGCAGACCCGCACCTTGCGATCGCCACGCACTTCGTGGCCGATACGCACCGGTCCGCAGGTCGGACACACCAACTGCACATTCGAGATCGAAATCCGGCTCTCTTGCTCGGCGATTCCACCTTGAATATTGCGCTGCGGATTCGGACGAACGTGCTTCTTGACCATCATCACGTGCTCGACCAGAACCTTGCGGTCCGCAGGAAACACGCGTAGCACGCGCCCCTCTTTCCCCTTATCGCGGCCGGTGATGACTTTCACCGTGTCATTTCGCCGGATATCGACTCTCACGTGTGCTGTGCTTGCTACTCTTGGCATATCTGAACTCTCTATCCCGTCCCGCTCCTACAGAACCTCAGGCGCGAGCGACACAATCTTTAAAAATTTCTTTTCCCGCAGTTCGCGGGCGACCGGACCAAACACGCGCGTGCCCACCGGCTCGCCCGTTTCGTTGATCAGCACGGCTGCATTCTGATCGAACCGGATATAAGTTCCGTCGCGGCGGCGGTGCTCCTTCCTCGTCCGGACAATCACGGCCTTCACCACCTTGCCCTTCTGCACCTGCCCGTCGGGCGCCGCTTCCTTCACGCTGGCCGTGATCACATCGCCGAGCCCGGCGCGCAGTCCCGTGGAACCACCCAGCGGCAGGATCATCTGCAGCTTACGGGCGCCGGAATTGTCGGCCACCTCGAGCATCGTTCTCATCATCACTGCCATATTGCCTTCTCCTGTGTATTCGAGCCGTTTACTGACCCGCGCCCATGGTGTCGATGGTCGACACTTCGGGAACCAGCGCCGTCTTGCGGAGGATTTCTTTCAAGCGCCACCGCTTCAGCTTCGACAGCGGCCGCGTCTCTTCCAGCCGGACAAAGTCTCCGACGTGCGCCTCGTTCTTTTCGTCATGCGCGTAGAACTTCTTGTCGGTCGAGATGACGCGACCATAGAGCGGATGCGACTTCGTCCGCGTCACCGAAACCACGATGGTCTTGTTCATCTTGTTCGAGACCACTTTGCCGATCAATTCTTTGCGCCGTCCGGGCGTCTTCTGTGTCGTCTCAGCCATTACTTCTTCTCCGTGACTGCCTGGCCACTGCGCGCACGCTCGCCGATGATCGTCTTCACGCGGGCGATGTCTTTGCGCAGTCCGCGAATCTTCTTCAGGCTTTCGGTCTGACCCATGTTGAGCTGGAACTTCAGCTTGAACAGCTGGTCTGAGAGCTGACGCTCCTGGTCCTGCAACTCGGCATCGGTCTGGTTACGAATCTTGTCTGCTTTCATAAAACTCTCTTTTCTCAGTGCGCTGCTTCGCGCTTCACCAGCGTCGTCCGCAACGGCAGCTTGTGCGAAGCTAAGCGCATCGCCTCCGCAGCATCCGTCGCCGTGACGCCTTCCATCTCAAACAGGATCTTGCCCGGCCGCACCACCGCGACCCAGTGATCGGGAGCGCCCTTGCCTTTGCCCATACGAGTCTCGGCGGGCTTCTTGGTCACCGGCTTATCAGGGAACAGCCGGATCCAGATCTTTCCACCGCGCTTCACGAAGCGAGTCATCGCCACGCGGCTGGCCTCGATCTGCCGGTCGGTAATCCAACCCGGCTCAAGCACCTTTAACCCGTAGTCGCCGAAAGCCAACTGGCTGCCGCGCCAAGCCTTGCCAGTCATGCGGCCGCGCTGTTGCTTGCGGTATTTCACTTTCTTTGGCATCAACATAAGAATCAGCTCTCAGTCGTTCTCTAGAACGCGCCGGAGGGTGCAACGCCCGCCTGCGTCTCGCGCTTCTTCTGCGCGAAGATTTCGCCCTTGTAAATCCACACCTTCACGCCAATCACACCGTAGGTCGTACGCGCTTCCGAGAAGCCGTACTCGATATCGGCGCGCAGCGTGTGCAGCGGCAACCGGCCCTGCAGATACCATTCGGAACGCGCGATTTCGTTCCCATTCAACCGGCCGCTCACGCGCACCTTGATGCCCTTGCAGCCGAAGCGCAACGCGGAATCCACCGCCTTGCGCATCGCGCGCCGGAAACCCACGCGCTTTTCCAACTGCAGCGCGATCGACTCCGATACCAGCTGCGCATCGAGTTCCGGCTTATGCACTTCCTGGATATCGATGAAGACTTCGCGGGAGGTCCGCTTCTGCAGCTCCTGCTTCAGCTTGTCAATTTCCGCGCCCTTGCGCCCGATGATGATTCCCGGCCGCGCTGTCTTGATGATGATGCGTATCTTGTTGCCTGGGCGCTCGATCTCGACCGCGCTGATGCCGGCGGACTTCAGCTTGTCCTTCAGCTCCGCCTTCAGCTTGACGTCTTCGAGCAGCAGCTTGTCGTAGTCCCGCTCGACAAACCAGCGCGACTTCCACGGCTTCGTATACCCAAGCCGGAAACCATAAGGATGGACTTTTTGACCCATCGTATCTCCTTAAACCCTCAACCCCGTCGTTCGTCGTTGGCCGTTGACTCCTGCGACTTATCGCGCCGTCGTTGCTGACGACTGGCGACT
>Ga0126381_100010731_pt1 | contig 10323 bp, 8 predicted proteins | sample PanSoiMetPlot_28_FD_96465 | JGI IMG/M metagenome (GOLD analysis project Ga0126381, IMG submission 96465) | Tropical forest soil microbial communities from Panama - MetaG Plot_28 | ecosystem: Environmental > Terrestrial > Soil > Tropical forest > Bulk soil | place: Panama | collected 2016-02-17 | reverse complement strand
GGACACAGGGCTGTGCAAAGCGACCCCCCTTTGGGGGAGCGGCGAACTTGCTCCGCTGAAACTATTTTGCTTTCAATATGTCATTCAGCAGGTCGGGTTTGGACTCGTCGCGGACCAGGTGCGGATATCTCTCGCCGCCGTGGTAGTCGAGTTTGTAAGTCTTGTAGTAGTCGGCATTTTCTACGAGCAGATCGATCGAAGCGCTGCTGTTTTTCGCCGCCCTCAGGGCGTCACGCAAAACATCGGGCGAGAAGCGCCGGCCATTGACGGCAACGACCCTCATGCCCGGACCCATGCCTGCTTTAGCGGAGACTTCATTTTCGATGGTGTCGGTGATGCCGCCGTCGTCGCGGAGGTTCAGTCCGAGGGCCAACGCTGCAGGAACGAAGTGGTATTCGCCTCCAGAACTGCTCATCATCTCCGAAGGAGTTTCGTCGTACACCAGTTTCCATCCCGCGCCTTCCATGCCCCCAAGCGGGGCGCCGGGTCCATGGTTGGTGAGGCGTTCGGTCCAGAAGCCACGCCAGTCGTAGGGGACGATCTGGTTCAGTGCGTTCACGATGTCATCGAACGTGTACGTTTTGAGCGCGGGCCCGGTCGACGCCCCGCCGTGGAAGAGGTGGCAGAAGTCGTCAATGGACTTCTGGCCCTTTGATTTCTGCCGGATGATGACGTCCACCCAAAGCCAGCTCAGCGTGCCTTCGTCGTAGAAGTCGGTGCTGCGCCGCCACGAATACCACGATTGCGGCGAGAAATAAAGTTGCGCCGCCGCGTCGGCTGTGTCTTGCAGGTTGCGCCAGGTACGGCCCGGCACATGATCGAGCGCCGCGGCAGTGAGGGCGAGACTGTCTCGGTTTTGTTCGGCAGTGAGCAATCCGCTGCGGCCGGTGAGCACCCATCCTAGATAGTTGGTCAGCCCCTCGTAGACCCAGAGCAGATCAGTTTGCATCGTTTGCTGATAATCGGGAGTCGCAAGGTCGTACGGACGCCGGAATTTGCCATTCCACGAATGAACATATTCATGGGGCAGCAGGCCTGCCGAGAGTTTGCGGTCGGTTTCATCGACCAAGGCTCGCTCGTCGACGCGGCTGTCGTCGGATTCATGGTGCTCCAGTCCGAAGTGCGCAACGTGGTCGCTGAGCGTGTAGAGAAAGTGGTAGACGTGGTAGTGATGAGCGCCGAAAAGTTTCTGGGCCTGGTCGACGAGGGATTTGTAGTGGTCCCAGACGGCTGGCGGAGCGTCGAGCGCGGCGGCGCTGTCGGCGGCGATGTCCATTTCGGTGGGCGGGTCCTGGGCGAGCGGGACGACACTCAGGAATTCGCCTGTGATGACTGGGGAGTCGACGAGCCTGGTGAGAGAGACCATGCCAAAGTGGATTTCATTTCCATTTTGACTGGTGACAGGGAGCGGCGTGCCGAACTTCCATCCGTCGGGGAGCTTGATGCTGGCGGTGTAATTGATGTCGTCAGACTTGTAGCCTTTGGGGTACAGGAGAACCTGGTTCCAGCTGACGATGGCGAGTTTGTCGGTGGCCGAGGAGCCAGCGGAGAATCCGCCTTCGAAAGTGGCGGGAGAGAGGAAGTCGAGGTCGGCTTGGACTTCGCTGACTCCGGCGGGGACTTCCACGTGGATCGTGAATCCGTCAACAAGGTCGCGGCGCCAGGTAAGCGTCTGGCCGTTTGCTTTGAAAACCAGGCCAGCTAGGTCGACGACTGGGCCGTCGGGGGCGTGTTCGCCGGGAATCCATTTAGGGTAATAGAGCGTGAGGTCGCCTGCCGTGGCGGGGATTTTCAGGGTGGCGTGGAAGTTTTTGCGCGGCGCGCTCGTGGCGTCGACGGAGAGGGTGACGTTGGGGGGGGTGGCGGCGAAGCCGGAAAGGCAGAGTGCAAGCAGGCAGAGTAGTCCCAGAATTCTGGAGAGTTTCATTCGTTCGGGCCCCCTAGATTGTTTGGTCTGATTCCCACACTGGCGGAAGATTGAACTATAGCAGTCGGCGTCAGGAGTGGTACAGCGAGGTCTGGCTTCCTTGACGAGAGCTCGCGGATGCTGCATCGACCCGGGAGGCGGGGTCGGGACCCTTCGACTGCCAAGTCGTCCATGGTGTCGGCGTCTTCTTCGCTCCGGATGACAAAGTATAGGGGCTGTGAATCGCGATACGTGACTCCACTGATATCATTCCGCTGAATGTCGCGGCGCGGAAAGTTCATCACATTTGAAGGGCTCGACGGGACGGGCAAGAGCACGCAGATGCGGAAGCTTGGGGCCGTGCTGCGCCAAGCGGGCCATAAGGTCGTCGAGACCCGGGAACCCGGAGGAACCGCTACCGGAGAAAAGATCCGCAAGGTCGCGCTTGATTCGGCGACTGCAGGGCTGGCGCCCCTCGCCGAGATGGCTTTGATGTTTGCTTCGCGGGCGCAGCATATCGCCGAAGTGATTGAACCGGGGCTGGCGTCTGGGGCGATTGTGCTGTGCGACCGTTTTACGGATTCGACCGAGGCTTACCAGGGGAGTGGGCGGAGACTGGGGAGTGAGGCCGTGCTGGAGTTGCACCGCGTGCTTTGCGGGGATCTGCGGCCGGATCTCACGATACTGCTGGATTCGAATCCGCATGCGAGCGTGAGCCGGGCGCGGCGGAGGAATACGAAGAACTCGAAAAGTTCAGGGCGGACTCACGATGAGAACCGGTTTGAGCAGGAGACGCGAGCTTTTTTTGCGCGCGTGCGAGACGGGTTTGCGGCGATTGCCAAGCGCGAACCGGGGCGGGTCGTCATGGTGGATGCCCGGGGAACTCCGGGGCAGACGCATGCGCGGATCGTCGAGATTGTTTCCCACAAAATGGGCCTTATCCACGGCGCGCGAAGGACTCAGAATGTCCATTAACCGGAGGCGTTCCAATCGACGGCTGCATTGATCGCGGCGACAGGGTTCGCCGCGTGGCCGCCGATGTCGAAATATCCCTACCCAGGGGCCTTGCTGTTGCGCTGACGGGTTGGACGGAGTGGCGTTCCCTTTCACTCGGTTTCTCACGTCGTCACATCGAATCATTTGCCACAAAGAGATCGATGTGGCCATCGCGATCGTAGTCTCCGATCGCTATGCCCAATCCCTTGCCCGACCTACCCATGCCAATCTTTTGCGACACTTCGGTAAAAGTGCCGTCCTTATTATTGTGGTAGGCCAGAAAGCAGATTGGTTTGAAGAAATCCGGATGGCAATAGGCCCGGTAACCTTCTTTGTGCTCGCCGCACCAGACATCATCGAAATCCCATTCGACATAGCGCAGCACAACCAAGTCGAGGGATCCATCGCCATCCAGATCGACCCAGGCTGCGCTGGTCGACCGACCACCTCCCGCGACTCCCGCTTTTTCCGTCACATCGGTAAAGGTGCCATTGCCGTTGTTGTGGTAGAGCTTGTTTCCGCCATAGGCAGTGACATAAAGGTCCTCGAAGCCATCATTGTCAAAGTCACCCACGGCGACGCCCGTGCCGTATCCCACGCCCTCAAGACCGGATCTCTCCGTTACATCTTCAAACGTTCCGTCGGGTTTCTGACGGTAGAGGCGGTTCCGGTACTGCGAATCGGTTTTCTGAGGAACGGTGGCTTTGGCCGTGGGGTCGCTGAGAGGTGCCCCGTTCACGAGATAGAGGTCGAGGCGTCCATCATTGTCGTAGTCAAATAAGGCAACGCCTGCGCCCATTGTTTCCAGCAGATATTTCTTGGAAGTGTGTGACGAACGGTATTGGAAATTGACTCCGAGCCGTTGCGTAACGTCGACGAATGCCTACGCGGAAGCCGGCACCGACGTGGGCGCCGCAGTCTGAGACCGCAGCGCTCCCACTCCCAGTGAGGCCGCGGTCAAGCCAAAAATCAATGGTGCGCAGTTCCGCAATCGGGCTCGCAGGTTCACGGTTCGACGATCCCTTTGCCTTCCACCACGGTCATGATCCGGTCGATCGCTGGAAGCTTGATCTCTTCCTTCACCCCGTCAGGCCAGACAATTTCTAGTTTGTCGACCTTCGATGCGAGCCCCAAGCCAAAATGCCCGCGTTGATCGGAACTGGAGCCATAGCTGCCACCGCTGAAAACGTCGGCCCGCTGCCGACTCGCGCCGCTGGTCACAAACACCTTGGCACCGATCGCATCCCGCGGACTGTTCGGCCCACCGACTAATTTCAGCGTGAGCCAATGATTCGAATTCTTGACGACATTGCGCAGAAGTAGGGGACTCGAATCCATCACATTGAGCACGACGTCGATGTGCCCGTCGTTGAAGAGATCGCCGAAGGCCGCTCCGCGCGCCGAAACCACGACGGCCAATCCGCTGCCCGTTGCCGGCGGAACTTCTTCGAACTTCGATCCACTCACGTTACGAAACAACAGCGGGCGCTGTGCCCAAGTCGTGCCCCAATCTTGATTGTCGACTCCCGGATAAACATGGCCGTTGGCAAAGAAAAGATCGAGGAACCCGTCATTGTCGTAATCGAGGAAGGCCGTTCCCCATCCCAGAAAAGGAATGGTCACATTGCCCACGCCAGCCGCATAGCTCACATCCGTGAAACTGGCTTCTCCGTCGTTCCGATAGAGCGTGTTGTAATCGTCGGAGAAATTCGTGACACAGAAATCGATCTTCCCATCGCGGTTATAATCGCCGACCGCGATCCCCATGGACGCTTGTTCGCGGCCCTCATCGTTCAAGGCAAATCCTGAGAGATAACTGATGTCTTCGAACGTTCCGTCATGCTTGTTGCGGTAAAGATACTTGGGCACCGAATCGTTCGCGACCAGCAAATCGGGCCAGCCGTCGTCGTCCACGTCGACGAACACCGAGGCTAGACCGTAGTAGCCTCTCGGGTCGGAAACGCCGGCCTTGACGCTGACGTCGGTAAACGTGCCATCCCCGTTGTTGTGAAAGAGATGATCGCCTTCGCCCGGCAAGCCGCGAGGGCCGCACATCACATGGACGCCGCGAAACTGGCAGAATCCGTGCGGGATGCCGCCTTGGCCCGCGATCGGCGGGTTGTCGGGATCGAATTTCACGTAGCCGGGGACAAACAGATCGAGCAATCCATCGTGATCATAGTCGCCCCAGGTCGCGCCCGTGGACCATGTGCCCAGCGTGACGCCGGCCTTTTCGGCGACATCGGTAAATGTGCCGTCATGGTTGTTGTGATAGAGGCGGTTCTTGCCGAAATTGGAAACGTAGATGTCGGGCCAGCCATCATTGTCATAATCGCCAACTGCCACTCCGAACCCCCAGCGCTCATTGGCAACGCCGGCTTTGTCAGTCACGTCGGTGAAGGTACCGTCGCGGTTGTTGTGAAAGAGCATCGCCCGCGGCGCCGCTTCTTTGCCCTTCAGCGCCGGAAAGGTGGAACCGTTCAGCAGATAGATGTCCAGCCAGCCATCATTGTCGTAGTCGAGAAGCGCCACTCCCGACCCGGGTGTCTCGAGAATCGTGGCCTTCTCCCGAGCGCCCGCTTGGTGATGAAACTTTTCGAGGCCAGCGGCGTGTGTAATGTCGGCAAAGACGACGGGGGCTCCATCGACAAAACCTCCAGCCGTAATGGGCCGAGACTGCGCATCCTTGACGGGGGCATGCGCGGTCCCCGTGCTCGTGCCGCTCTGCTGTCCCTGCGCCGGATGGGAAGCCATGTCCTGGGCCGGCGCTGCCACGATCAGGCAAGTTAGGGTCCCGGGGGCAAGCAGCCATGCGAGCGCAAAGTGGAGAAGAGAAATGAGACGGATAAATCCCTTGGACATAGGCCCCGCGAAAGCACAGCAAAAATCTTCTCATACCCCTAACCTCAGGTCTATCGAATGTCTTGCGTTTTCGGCTCCACTTGCGAGGCTGATCAGAGGGCGATACAATGAAACTGTACCAAATCGGTAATGTATTAAGAGCATTGCTGCAAGGCGTTTATATTTCAGTGATTTACGCATGATTCGACTGGGCAAACTAACGGACTATGGCTTGCTGTTGATGTGCCAGATCGGCCGCTCCCGATGGGGCGACTCGCGCACCGCGCGGGAGTTGGCGGGTGCGTGCCGCCTTCCGTTGCCCACCGTCAGCAAGCTGCTGCGGATCTTGCTGAAGAGCGGCTTGCTGGTGTCGCACCGCGGCATAAACGGCGGCTACGTCTTAGCCCGGGAACCGGAAACGATTCCGATCACCGAGATCATTGCGGCGTTGGAGGGTCCATTCGCATTCACTCAGTGCGGCTCCGAAGATGCCGGTCTTTGTGACCTCGAATCCTCATGCCCGGTGAAGGACAACCAGCGAATTATCAGTCATGCGATCCGCGCGGCCCTGGAACGGGTGATGCTTTCGGATTTAACCAGGCCGATGCAATTGACGACGATCCGCGATCACAAGGGAGAATTCGTCGCGATCGTGGGAGCGACGACGGGGAGAGCGCAGTGAGCACAAATGTAGACACAATTCGGAATCTTGCGGAGCGCGAATACAAATGGGGTTTCGTGACCGAGATCGAACACGAGCAGGTCCCCAAAGGTCTCAACGAAGAGATCATTCGCACCATCTCCGCGAAGAAGCAGGAGCCTGAGTTCATGCTCGAGTGGCGGCTGAAGGCATACCGTCACTGGGCATCGCTGGAGAAGGCTGAAGCCGAACCGAAATGGGCCAACGTGAAGTACGCCCCCATCGATTATCAGAACATCGTCTACTACTCGGCGCCCAAGCGAAAACCGGAACTGAAGAGTCTGGATGAAGTGGACCCCGAAATTCTGCGCACTTACGAGAAGCTGGGCATTCCCTTGGCAGAACAAAAAATGCTCGCCGGAGTCGCTGTGGATGCGGTCTTCGACAGCGTTTCGGTTGCGACCACGTTCAAGGCAAAACTGGCAGAGCTCGGAGTGATTTTCTGTTCTTTCTCCGAGGCGGTGCAGCAGCATCCCGAACTCGTGCAGAAATACCTCGGGACGGTTGTGCCGTATACCGACAATTTTTTCGCGTCCCTGAATGCAGCGGTGTTTACCGACGGGTCTTTCGTTTACGTGCCCAAAACTGTGCGCTGTCCGATGGAGCTTTCCACCTATTTCCGCATCAACGCCGCGGAAACTGGGCAGTTCGAGCGGACTCTGATCGTCGCTGATGAAGGTGCCTACGTCAGTTACCTCGAAGGTTGCACCGCCCCGATCCGTGACGAAAACCAATTGCACGCGGCCGTGGTCGAATTGGTCGCTCTCGACAACGCACAGATTAAGTACTCCACCGTGCAGAACTGGTACCCGGGCGATAAGGAAGGAAAAGGCGGGATCTATAACTTTGTGACCAAGCGCGGCAAGTGTCTCGGGGTGAACTCGAAAATCTCCTGGACGCAAGTCGAAACGGGTTCGGCCATTACTTGGAAGTATCCGAGTTGCATCCTGCAGGGGGACAACTCAATCGGCGAGTTCTACTCCGTCGCGCTGACGAACAACTATCAGCAGGCCGATACCGGGACCAAAATGATCCATCTGGGCAAGAACACGACCAGCACGATCGTGTCGAAGGGCATCTCTGCGGGGCATGGCCAGAATACCTACCGCGGCATGGTCAAGATTATGAAAGGCGCCGAGCGGGCGCGTAACTACACACAATGCGACTCTCTGCTGATCGGCGACCAATGCGGCGCGCACACGTTTCCTTACATCGAAGTAAAGAACTCGACCGCCCGCATGGAACATGAAGCGTCGACTTCCAAGATTGGCGAGGATCAGCTGTTTTACCTGCAACAGCGCGGGTTGAAAACCGAGGACGCAGTCTCGATGATTGTGAACGGCTTCTGCAAGCAGGTGTTTCGCGAGCTTCCCATGGAGTTCGCCGTGGAAGCGCAAAAACTGCTTAGCGTAAGCCTGGAAGGAAGCGTCGGCTGACGTCGCGGCGCCGAGTCTGTCGGCGAAATTAGAACGTGGAGATCGAAATGAGTTTGCTTGAAATCAAGAACTTGCGTGCGGTTGTCGCGGGACACGAAATCCTCAAGGGCATCAACCTGAAGGTCAACGCTGGGGAAGTGCATTCGGTTATGGGGCCGAACGGCTCCGGAAAAAGTACCTTGGCGCAGGTGCTCTCGCGGCGCGAAGCCTACCAGGTCACAGCGGGAGAGATTCGGTTCAACGGCAAGGATCTTTTGGCGATGAAAGCCGAAGCGGCTGCTTGCGAAGGCGTGTTCATGGCGTTCCAGTACCCGGTGGAGATCCCGGGAATCAGCAACGCGTATTTTCTGCGCTCGGCGTTGAACGCGGTCCGCAAGTACCGCGGCCAGGATGAAATGGATGCCATGGATTTTCTTCCTCTGTTTCGCGAGAAGCTGAAGCTCTTGGAGATGGACGAAAAGCTCATGAACCGCTCGGTGAATGAAGGCTTCTCCGGCGGCGAAAAGAAGAGAAACGAAATCCTGCAGATGGCAATGCTTGAACCGAAGCTGGCCATTCTCGACGAGACTGATTCAGGTCTGGATATCGATGCGCTCCGCATTGTCGCCCAGGGAGTCAACGCCATGCGCAGCCCTGAGCGTGCCATGTTGGTTGTGACTCACTACCAGCGCCTGCTGAACCATATCGTTCCTGATTTCGTGCATGTGCTCGTCGACGGACGGATCGTCCGCTCGGGTGGTCCGGAACTCGCGCTCGAACTCGAAGCGAAGGGATATGCGCCTCTCGAAGCGGAAGCCAAGGAGACCCTGCCGGCTTGGGTGTAAGGGAGATGGTGTGACGACAGCCATTCAAAACGTCGAAAGTTATCTCGAAACCTTTACCCGTTTCGAGAAAAGAGCCGCGGGCCACAATCTCATGTGGCTGCGCAATCTTCGGGAAGAAGGATTCTCCCGCTTCTGTGAGACCGGTTTCCCGACGACCCACGAAGAAGACTGGCGCTTTACGAACGTCGCTCCGATTGCGCGCACTCAGTTCTCCTTCACACCGGAGGAGACTTTAATTTCTGATTCAGACTTGCAGCGGTGGGTGCTCCATGGCGCTGAAGCGCGACTGGTCTTCTGGGATGGCCGATTTTCGCCGAGTCTATCTTTCGTTCCTTCGCTGTCCGTCGGCGTTACCGTCGCAAGTTTAAAAGAACAAATCGCGAAAGATCCGGCAAGGCTGGAAGCTCACCTGGGGAGATATCTCGCGGTCCAGCGCGATCCATTCTGCGCACTGAACACGGCTTTTGCCGAAGAGGGCGCGTTCGTGGACATTCCTGCCGGCATCAAGCTCGAGGGGCCAATCCATCTGTTATTCGTGTCAACTGAGCAAAAATCTCCCCGGATGCTGCATCCCCGCAATCTGCTTTTGGTGGGGCGGGAAGCTGAGGCCCAAGTCGTCGAGGAATACGTTTCACTGGGGAGTGGCATCGTTTTTTGCAACAGCGCCACCGAACTTGTCGCCGGCGAGAATTCCACCGTCGCGCACTACCTGGTCGAACGCGAGCACCAGGGCGCGTTCCACATTTCTACGCTGCGCGCTCAGCAGGAGCGCAGCGCCAACGTTCAATCCCATTCCGTCTTGCTCGGGGGAGGCCTGGTCCGCAACAACGTGCATCCGGTGCTGGCGGGCGAGGGCGGCGAATGCCTGATCAATGGCCTGTTTATCGGCGGCGGCCGGCAACACCTCGACAACCATATGTACGTCGAACACGCCAGTCCACACTCTAGCAGCCGGCAGTTCTACAACGGCATTTTGGACGGCGCCGCGCACGGCGTTTTTCACGGGCGGATTGTGGTTCACCAAAAGCCCAGAAGACCGATGCCAAGCAGACGAACCGCAACTTGCTGCTCTCCGACGATGCGCAGATCGACACTAAACCTCAGCTCGAGATTTACGCCGACGACGTGAAATGCACGCACGGCGCGACGATCGGCCAGATCGAGGACAATGCGCTGTTCTATCTGCGATCACGCGGAATTGACGAGGCATCCGCCAGACGGCTCTTGCTGGCAGCTTTCGCCGGCGAATGCCTGGAACGCATGAAGCCAGGGCCCGCCCACAATCATGTCGAGCGTCTGATCCAGGCTCATTTTCTGACGATCGCTCAATCGGTGCAGCCGCAACCTGGCGCAGCCGGCGAGCAGATGCTAAGAAATGGGGAGGAACTGGGATGACAAAACTCTTAAGAATGCCGTCGAGCCCCAGCCAGGTTGCGCAGCGCGAGCCCCGGCTGGACTTTGACGTCGAGCGTGCCCGGGGGGATTTCCCCATCCTCCACCGGAAGATCCGCGGCCGGGACCTCGTCTATCTGGACAACGCCGCCACATCTCAGAAGCCGAAGTCCGTGATGGACGCGATCAGCCGATATTACGAACGCGACAACGCCAACATTCATCGCG
>Ga0126381_100010730_pt1 | contig 10324 bp, 9 predicted proteins | sample PanSoiMetPlot_28_FD_96465 | JGI IMG/M metagenome (GOLD analysis project Ga0126381, IMG submission 96465) | Tropical forest soil microbial communities from Panama - MetaG Plot_28 | ecosystem: Environmental > Terrestrial > Soil > Tropical forest > Bulk soil | place: Panama | collected 2016-02-17 | reverse complement strand
TTTGCCTTCGCCATGGTGCTGTCCTTCGTCTCGTCTCGCTCCGCGGGTCACGCGGGATATGGGTACTCTTTGTTCAAACAGGCCCCGTCTTCGCCCCCTTGCAGGGGCTACGCCGGGTCTCCGCCTTTCTGCCTGGCTTGCCAGGCGGAGCCTGCGAAGCAGGCGGAGACTGGAGCGGGTGAAGGGAATCGAACCCTCGTCATCAGCTTGGAAGGCTGTTGCTCTACCATTGAGCTACACCCGCCTATTCGACTTCCTTCTCTCTCACGTGCGTCAGCGTCGATGGTGGAGGGGGTTGGATTCGAACCAACGTAGGCGTAGCCAACGGATTTACAGTCCGTCCCCTTTAGCCACTCGGGCACCCCTCCATTTTCCAACTGGCACAAGGGTTAGACCCAATCACCTGCCGGCGCGCGAACGTCGCCCGTAAAAGTCCGGACGAGCGAAAATATTGCCTCCAAAGATTTGGCTGCGGATCGCGCGTTATTGGTCAATCGGACCTGGGTGTCAAGGGCATAAGTAACGCCAAAATGGCGGTTTTCCGCCTTTTAGCCGCAAGGGTGCCGGAGAGCGGCTTGCCGCCCCCTCACGCTTCTATATTAAGGCCCGATGCGCCGCCACAAAGGTTCCGAGAAACAGCCGCCGAAGCATGGCCAAGCCCGCTCGCCCCACGGGCGCAGTCATCTGATTCGCCCGGAAAGCAGCCGGGAAAAGCCCGAATACTGGCTTTACGGTATTCATGCGGTAGGAGCGGCATTGGCTAATCCCCGCCGGAAGGTCCGCCGTGCCGTCCTGACCGCCCGGGCGGCGGAAGCGCTAGGCTCCAACCTGACCGACCGGCTCCGAGTGGAACCAGCGGACGCTGAGGCGATAAGCCGCCTGCTTCCACCGGGAGCAGTCCACCAGGGAGCGGCCCTCTCCTGCGAACCCCTGCCCGCCCGCGATCTGGACGAAATTCTCTTTTCCCCCATGGCTGGGCTCGACGCGGCAATCCGGCAAGGCGAACAAGCCCGTCGCATCGTCCTGGTCCTGGACCAACTTTCCGATCCCCATAATGTGGGCGCGATCCTCAGAACCGCCGCCGCCTTCGCCGTCACAGCCGTGGTGGTGCAGGACCGCCACGCCCCGCCGCAATCGGGCGCGTTGGCCAAGGCGGCGTCGGGTGCGATGGAGATGGTGCCCTATGTGGAAGTGGTGAACATCGCACGCGCGCTTGATAAGTTGGGAGACGCGGGCTTCTGGCGCATCGCGCTGGCCGGTGACGGACAAGAACCGATCGCCCGGGGCGCGTCCAGGGGCGACATCGCACTCGTATTAGGCTCAGAAGGCGAAGGCATACGCCGTCTGGTGCGCGAACATTGCGACACTGCCGCTTTCGTCCCAATCGACAAGGCGATGGAAAGCCTCAACGTCTCAAATGCGGCAGCAATCGCACTGTATGAGATGAGACGCACCGAAAGCGGGTGAGCACCACCAGGCCACATGTTGCATCATCCAGAACTCGTGATATACAAAAGGAAATAACGAGGGGACGGTGTATGGCTGGTGTACGGATTCTCTGCGGAGCGTGGCTCTTCACGACCGCTTTTGCCGCTCCGGCTCTCGCGCAAAGTGCTGTCGGCGACTATTTCGACACCTGGTATGACCGCGTCAACGAAGCCCAATCCAGCCAGCCGCATTGGATGACACCGCTTGCAACCGTGACACCACGGCTGGAGCAGGAATTTCGTTACGATCAGAATTTCCAGCGCACCAACACCGACGCCAACATCACGATTTACGACGGGGGCAAGGGCCTGGAACTGATCCCCACGACGACCAACGAAATCTTGCTGAACCTGCCGCCTTATGAAGAGCGCACGGGCGCAAAGGCGGCTTCTGGCTGGGCCGACTGGCCGCTTCTCACCGTCAAACAGCGGCTTGCCAGCGCCAATGAGGATAACGGCAACTACATCGTTACCGCCTTTCTTGGTCTCCAGAAGCCGCTGAACAACCGCGCATTCTCCAATCATGCTTATGTGATCACGCCGACCATCGCCGGGGGTAAAGGCTGGGGGGACTTCAGCGTTCAGGCCACCCTCGGCGCGGGCATACCGACGGAACATGCCAACACCATCGGCACCTCGTTCATCACCAATGTCGCTCTGCAATATCACATTGACGAATATTTCTGGCCCGAGATCGAGTTCAACGATACGAAGTGGTCTGGGGGCGCGCGTGGCGGCCTCAATCAGCTCTTTATGACTTTCGGTATCATATTTGGCCGCTTCCAGTTGGCGGAGCACGCCCGCTTTATCATCGGAGGCGGTTACCAAACTGCCTTGTCGCCAACTCTGGTCAAAGTGCCTCTTACGCCCGCTTATGACCACAACTGGCTACTCAGCGCCCGGCTGGCATTCTGAGCTGTCCGCTTTCATTTCGGATTGCTATCTCTGTTTTTTTCCCGCGTCGGAATCGCTGGCAGACGGGCTGCATTGGGATATAGTCGGGTCGTCCGGGGCGCGACTATGAGAACAAGCCGGATGCTGAAAATCTATTGCCTTCTGATGGCGTTTGCGGCTGCCGGTGTGGCGCCCGCCTGGGCCGACCCTGTCTCCCACACCTTCGAGGCAAACTACTCGCTGTCCTTTTGGGACATCGGCTTCGGCCATATCCAATATTCCAATGCGCTCAAAGGGAATTCCTATTCCGCAAGCGCCCATTTCGCGACTCAGGGCATGATGGGTTTTTTCTGGAAATCCATCATCGATGCCACTGCTGACGGCGGCGTGGACGCGCACGGCGTGTCGCCCGCCGACTATGATTCCCATTCACGCTACCGCGACCGGCCGTTGCAGCAGGTCAAATTTACTTATGACAACAGCGATCCTTCCGTCTATTTCGATCCACCGGTGGACCTGATCCGCTTCCCGGTGACGCGGGAGCAACAGAAAGGCGCCATGGACCCCATGAGCGCACTGATCTCCATTCTTGTGGGAGCGAGCGCCGATTCAAAGGCGCCATGCGGAACCGGCGCCCAAGTGTTCGATGGCCGCCGCCGGTATGACGTGCAGTTCACCTACATCAAGGACGAGAAACTGTATTTGGACCACGGGCTCTTCCAGGGCAGCAATGCCCACCTCTGTGAACTGCATTTCGTGCCGATCGCAGGCTATCCGCAGCGGCTGGTGATGCAGCGGCGCGATCCGCCAAAAATGTTCGCGGATTTGGTTGATGTCGCCGAAACCGGCACGCCGAACGGCCATTATGTCGTTCCCGTAAAGGTTTGGGCGGAACTGAGCCTGGGCACCGTGACAGTGACCCTCGATACGATCAAGGTGGATGGTGAAAAGCGGCTCACCGCCGGTGAACGGAATAGTCCGGTGGAGTGAGCAGCGATCCACAGGGGCAAAACGGTCCAGCGGACCCTTATTGAGCGGTGAATGCCGCGAGCCTCATGGGCGGGGTTGACCCCACCTATCAGCGAGCGGCCTTGGCGACGAAGAGCCTGAATTTTAGCGAAAGGCTTTGCTCTGCCAGAGACAAGCGCCATTCGAATGCTTGAACCGGCAGCAAGCCCGGAGCACCATTACAAATCGGCGCAAGCCGACGCGCGGTTCCGCCAACATTATTTTTGCGAATGGTGCGCGGATGGGCGAATACCTCTTGGAGATAATGGTTCCCGCATAGCCTCAACCGCGATAAAGTGGCGGCTCGGACAGTGACTTTCTCCCCGCGATCGGAGGCAGCATCACGTCATGACTTTCCTCTTCATGCCCGCCTTGTGGCTGCTGTTGATCGTGCCATTGCTTCTCGCTGCTTATGTTTTTGTCTCGCGCCAGCGGGAGAAGCACACCATCCGGTTCCTTCCCCTGATGGCAGGCAGCCGCGCGGCGAATGCGAGATGGCGACGCCATCTGCCGCCTGCCCTCCTGCTGCTGGCGCTGATCGTCCTGATCGTGGCCACGGCACGTCCCGCTGCTACCGTCACGCTGGCGGCGCGGCACGGCACCGTCATATTGGCGATGGATGTATCCGGAAGTATGCGCGCCGACGATGTGCACCCTACACGCATCACCGCTGCGCAGATCGCTGCGCGGGCCTTCATCAATGATCGCCCGACCAAAGTTAAGATTGGTATCGTCGCATTTTCGGGGGCGGCATTCCTGGTCCAGGCGCCTACCAGCGACAATGTGGCGCTCAGCCAAGCGATCGACAGCCTCACGCCGGAGCGCATGACGGCGATCGGTGCAGCGGTACTCACATCGCTCCAAACCCTCTTTCCCGCGGTGCGCTTCGACACGATGCTGCCGGGCTTTGGCGGCGAGGAATTCACCAGTGGCCGGTCGCCCAATATGGCCCAAGGCGGTGTGCCGCTGGGCGGCAATCCCAAGACTGTGCAAAAGGACGCCAGCAAAATCCAACCCGTCCAGCCCGGAAGCTTCAAGTCCGCCGCCATCATCCTCATGACGGACGGCAAGAACACCGACGGCCCCGATCCCATCGACGCGGCCCGCATTGCGTCCAATTTCGGCGTCAGGGTCTTCACCATCGGTTTCGGCACGCCCAATGGCGAAATCCACACCTATTGGGGACGCACCATGCATGTGGTCCTGGATGAAGAGACGCTCAAGACCATGGCAAACATCACCCATGCGCAATATTTTCACGCCCAGAGCGAAAAGGAGCTGGCCACCATCTACAAAGATCTCAACACCAAACTACAAAGTGAAACCGAAACGCGCGAGATCACGGCTTTCTTCGCTGCGGCGGCGTTGTTGCTCACTGTCGCCTCCGTATCGCTGTCGCTTCTCTGGTTCGGGCGGATCGTGTGACAAAGAAATATTCCCATGATGAACTCGCTGTGCGGGTAAAGACCCCGGGATGGCGGCTGATGCGGGACAAAGACAATCCCGTCACTGGCACGCTGCAACATCTGCTGAACCTAGCCCATCAGAGAAAGAAGAAAGGCGAGCATCTCGGCTTGATCCAGGAGATCGAGACCAAGATTGAACTGGACATGTTCGAAGTCGAGAGGCTTTGGCGCTTCCTGGGATTGCCGGTCTAGCGCCGTGTGAACTGCGCCTTCATTCAGCACTACTGGACCGCAAAATATGCTCGCCCATCGACAGGCTCAGGCTAAAGACATTCGCCGGAACCCCGGCCCGGATTAAAGGTTATAGCTTTAGATCCAATCTGGAGAGTTCATGCGCTCGCTGTTGCTTTGGGCGATCGGTATCCCTGTGCCCATTATCATCATTCTCTGGCTGGTCAGCGGTCACGCCTGAGGCTCACGGCCACGCTATAAATTTTTTCGACTGAGCCCAGCCCCGCGGCGCAACGCGGCCGGCTTGCGCACGCTCACCTTTCCATTCCTTCAATTCGGAAGCAGGAAAGTTGCGATTATTCTCATCGCACAAGCCTTCTTTCCACTCGAATGTCATCGCATCAACCAGTCCGCCATCCTTGTAGCGCTGGAGAAAAACACCTTGGCCGCGCGCCATTTCGGGCACTTCGGAGAGCGGGAAAATTAAAAGCTTCCGGTTCTCGCCCACGACCGCCACTTGATCGCCTTGGATGGGGCGCGCCGTTACCGCCGCAGCGCCGCCCTTCACATTCATGACCCGCTTGCCGGCTTTGGTCATGGCGATGGCGTCGTCCTCGCTGGTGATGAAACCGTGGCCGGAACTGGCCGCCAGCAGCAGCTTGCGGCCCGGAACGTGCACGAACATCTGCGCGATATCGGCGTCCGGTGGAAGATCGACGAATGTGCGGATCGCTTCGCCATTTCCGCGCCCGCCCGGCAGCTTGCTGCAATCGAGCGTAAAGAAGCGCCCATCGCTCGCCAGCATCATCAGCCTGTCTGTGGTCTGGGAATGAATCCAAAAGCGATGGCCGTCGCCCTCGCGATACTTGATCGTCTCGTTTTCTTCCTGGTGCCCCTTGAGCGCGCGCAGCCATAGTTTCTGAGAGCAGACGATGGTAATGGGCTCTTTCTCCGCCGCGCTGGCCAGTTCCACTGCCTCTTCCGCAAGCGCCGACAACTCGGCCACATCGCGGGCACCCGCGATCTCGGTGCGACGCTTGCCCAATGCCGTCTTGCAGCCGAACTTGGCATCGATTTCCTTGACCTGTTCGATCAATTTCTCGGACATCAGCTTGTCGGAACCGAGGAGTTTGGTGAGGTCCCTGCGCTCCCTGGTCAGCGCGGCATGCTCATTGCGAATCTCCATCTCCTCCAGCTTGCGCAAAGCGCGCAGCCGCATGTTGAGGATGGCTTCGGCCTGCACATCGGTGATGTGGAACGCCTTCATCAATTTGGGCTTGGGTTCGTCCTCGGTGCGGATGATCTTGATGACCTTGTCGACGTTCAAATAGACGGCCAGATAGCCTTCCAGCACCTCGAGCCGGGCGGCAATCTTCTCCAGCCTATGGCGCGAACGCCGTTCCAGCACCTCATGGCGGTGATCCACGAAAGCCTGCAGCGCCTGCTTCAGGCTCATCACCTTGGGCACTTGGCCTTTGTCCAGCACATTGAGGTTGATGGGGATTTTGACTTCCAGGTCGCTCTGGCGGAAAAGCTGTTCCATCAGGAGATCGGCGTCCACCGTGCGACTTTTGGGCGAGAGGACGATGCGGATGTCTTCGGCACTCTCGTCATGAATATCGTCGAGCAGCGGCAGTTTTTTCTGGTCGAGCAGCTCGGCGATGCGCTCGATCAGCTTGGCCTTCTGCACCTGGTAGGGAATTTCCGTGACGACAATTTGATAGACGCCGCGCGCTCCTTCCTCCTTTTCCCAGCGCGCCCGCAGCCGGAAGCCGCCCCGCCCGGTCTTATAGGCTTCGGCGATGGCGGCTTGCTCCTCGACTACGATGCCGCCAGTGAGAAAGTCCGGCCCTCTGACGAATTTCTGAAGGGTGCGATCCTGGCAATTGGGATTTTCAATCAGCGCGACCAACGCACCGCAAAGTTCGCCCAGATTGTGCGGCGGGATAGAAGTTGCCATACCCACCGCGATGCCCGAGGCGCCATTGGCGAGGAGATTGGGAAACGCGGCGGGGAGCACCACCGGCTCTTCGTCCTCGCCATCATAAGTGGCACGGAAATCAACCGCATTCTCGTCCAGGCCTTCCAGCAACGCCTGCGCCACTTCCGTAAGGCGGCTTTCGGTGTAGCGCATGGCGGCGGCATTATCGCCATCGACATTGCCGAAATTGCCCTGGCCTTCAATCAGGGGATAGCGCAGCGCGAAATCTTGGGCGAGGCGCACCAAGGCCTCGTAGATCGCGATGTCGCCATGGGGGTGGTATTTGCCGATCACGTCGCCCACCACGCGGGCGCATTTCTTGAAGCCGGCGGCGGGATTGAGTCCCAGAAGCCGCATCGCGTGCAACAACCGGCGGTGGACCGGCTTCAAGCCGTCGCGCGCATCCGGCAACGCGCGCTGTGTGATGGTAGAGAGCGCATAGGCCAGATACCGCTGGGACAATGCCCGCGCCAATGGCTCCGGCCGTATATCGTCTTCTTTGACAGGAACACCCATAGCTTGGTTCTAGTCCGATTCGTGCCTGGCCAGCGCGCCCAGACTACTTCAATTGGATGTCCGCGAGAGCGTCCAGCCGGCGCCGCGCTTGCGGCATTTCGTTGCCATGCGGCAGGAGCACCCGTTCCAGCAGGAAATGTCCGGTTAGGTTCAGTCCGGCGCGCGTAGTGTGGAGATCGGGAACATCACCCGAACCCAAGAGGAATTGCGGCAATGGAAACAATCGCGCCGCATAATCCGCGCCGGCGCCGGCCGACACCGCTCGTCCCGTCCGGGGCGATACGTAGAGAAGATCCGTAGTCGCGCCCGTCGCGGCGCAGCGTGAAAGGTCAAGACCGAAGCCCAGCGCGTCCAAGAGCCCCGCTTCCCATCGCACGTAGAGCGGCCCCCAGTGGGCAAAATCGTCGGCCGCCATGGCATCGAGCAGGATCTCGGCCGCGTCATACAAAGGAGTGTGTCTCTGATGCTCCGGCAGGACCGTCATAGCCACGGCGCAGAAGGCATTGAGCCCGGTCAAGCTATCGCGGCTTTCCATCAGGCTGCCCGCTCGGGCCTTGGCCAATTCCACCGCGTAATTTCCCAATTGTTCGGGCAACCGTGCCCGCCAAGTGGCCGACAAACCATTGCCGGGCTGCAATAGCGCTCGCGCCTTTGACCCACGCACCAATCCCTGATGCCGGCCATGCTCGCGCGTGAAGAGATCGGCGATCAGTCCCGTTTCGCCATACTGGCGAGCTGAAAGTAAAATCGCGTTATCAGTCCATTCCATTTACCGAACCAGCCACAGGTCCAAACCCCTCATGCTTCGACAAGCTCAGCATGAGGAAATCGAGCTAGCTCCTCACCCCGAGCCCATTGAAGGGAGAGGCCAGGAAATTACTCTTTTGGATATTCCAGGCCCATCTGCTCATAATATTCACGGCTTTCCGCCCAATTTTCGTTGACCTTCACAAACAAAAAAAGGTGCACCCGGCGATCGAACAATTGCTCCATCTCCTCGCGCGCCAGCTTGCCAATGGTCTTGATGGTCTGGCCACCCTTGCCGAGCGCGATCGCCTTCTGGCCTTCGCGCTGTACATAGATAACCTGCTCGATGCGGACAGATCCGTCTTTGCGCTCTTCCCATTTTTCCGTCTCCACCGCACTGGCATAGGGCAGTTCGTCATGAAGGCGGTGATAAATTTTCTCGCGCGTAATTTCGGCGGCGAGAAGCCGCATCGGCATGTCGGCTGCCTGATCCTCGGGATAAAGGAATGGGCCTTCCGGCATGCGCGCATTCACCCATTCGGCCACATCCTTCACACCGTCGCCGCTGAGCGCGCTGACCAGGAATACATCCTCGAAGCTCGCCTGGCTATGAAGCTTTTCGGTGAGTGGCAGAAGAGTCTCCCGCTTCATGCCGTCGATCTTGTTCAGCACCAGAGCCTTCCTGGTCTCGTTGTCCTTCAGCCCTTCCAGGATCGCTGCGGTATCACGCGCCGCCGGTGAATTGGGGTTGGCGGCGAGATCGGCGGCGTCCACCAGCAGCAAAATGGCATCCGCATCTTCCGCGCCCAACCAAGCCGCACCCACCATGGCGCGGTCAAGTCTGCGGCGGGGACGGAATATGCCAGGCGTATCGACGAACACGATCTGAGTCCCGCCCATCATCGCCACGCCTTTGACGATCATGCGCGTGGTCTGGACCTTGGGGCTCACAATCGCCACTTTCGAGCCCACCAGGGCGTTGGTGAGAGTGGATTTGCCCGCATTGGGCGCGCCGATGACGGCGCAAAAGCCGCAGCGTGTTGTCATGCTACGATGCGCGCCAGCAATTTGGCTGCCGCTTCCTGCTCGGCTTCGCGCTTGGATCCGCCCTCGCCCAACTCAGGGGACAAGCCTTCCACCAAAGCCTCGATAATGAAATGCGGCGCATGAGCAGGCCCGCTGCGCGCAGTTTCCCGATAGCTGGGCGCAGCGAGGCCTCGGCCTTGCGCCCATTCCTGCAGCCTCGTCTTTGCATCGCGCAGCTCGGGGCCCGTCCCCGGATCGGCGAACATATCCGTCCAATAGCGTTCGATGAACATGCGCGCCGCCTTCATGCCGCCGTCCAAATAAAGAGCCGCGATCACCGCCTCACAGACGTCGCTCAGGATCGCCGCTCGCGCCCTGGGACTGTCGAGGCTCGGACCCGCCAGATGAATATAGCCCGGCAATCCAGCGGCTTCGGCGGCGCGAGCGCAAGCTTCCGCGCGCACAAGCGCATGAAGTCTGACAGTGAGCGGTCCTTCGCTTTCATGCGGATGGCGGGCGTGCAGAATCTCGGCCACGACCAAGCCCAGCACCCGGTCGCCCAAAAATTCAAGTCGCTCGTTGGATTGAGACGAACCGGTACTGGCGTGGGTGAGCGCACGCTTCAGGAGTGCAGGGTCGGCGAAATGATGACCGAGCTTGTCTTCCAGGACGGAGAGATTGCGCAAGGCGTCAATGTATCGGTGTTAGAATTCGCGAATAGCGGATTGCAAACGGCCACTTCCAGGGCTCCCAGATGTGCGCGCTGCCATCGGTGGAGAAGAAACGGAAGACTGCCTTGCCTTCCAGATTCTCGGCGGGGACGTAGCCCACCTCGGTGCGGCTATCGGCGGAATTGTCGCGGTTGTCGCCCATCATGAAATAATGGCCCGGCGGCACGACATATACGTCGGTATTATCGAGCGGCCCGTCGGGATCACGGTCCAGCACCAGAAAATTTCTGCCGCCCGGCAAGGTCTCGCGATATTGCGGCACGTGATGCTCTTCGCCGTCTAGATTTTCCACATAGT
>Ga0126381_100010729_pt1 | contig 10324 bp, 14 predicted proteins | sample PanSoiMetPlot_28_FD_96465 | JGI IMG/M metagenome (GOLD analysis project Ga0126381, IMG submission 96465) | Tropical forest soil microbial communities from Panama - MetaG Plot_28 | ecosystem: Environmental > Terrestrial > Soil > Tropical forest > Bulk soil | place: Panama | collected 2016-02-17 | reverse complement strand
TGACTGGAGCAGCAAGAGTTCGGGAGAGTAGCCCTCGTGTCCGATCGTGTAGGTCCCCGCTGGGACGGTTTTGCCTTCGACTGTGAAGTCGAACGGAATATTGGAACGCACTGGTCCGGACTGTGCGATTGCCGACCCTGCCACCAGGAGCAGACTCAGCAGGCTGATGAGACTAATGGCTTGCCGTTTCATACATCCTCCTCTGGAGTCGAGAATGATGGAGCTCGCACATTGCACTCACGAACCGTGCGTTTTGTCTCCTCACCCACAACCTTGAAATTCTGACTTCGTCGCGAGGATGAAATGCACGCCTCGTGCCAAGGTGCAGCCGACTGACCGCGCAGGCCATCGTGCTTTTGCAAATGATTGATTCGTACGGTGTTTGCCGAGGTTACGTGGCCTTTCGCGAAGAACGTGCGCGGCGTGCGCTTGCTATTTGATGAACCCAACTGTTAATTGGCATCTCCTTTCGGATAGAGATCAAGCAAAGGAGTGATCGCGATTCATCAACATCTATCGGGTGTAGAAGAAGCCACGCCCTTTTGGCCAATCAACCACAAACAGCCATGTTTGCGTGCTAACAGCTGTCGCGGGGCGCTGCGTGGTATAGAGGACGAAGCCCATTTTGTGAATCCTATCCGTATTCAGATGCCCTGAGAGAACTGATGGCCACCACGAAACGCCAGGACTGGGCACCCGTTTCATTGAGTCTGGTAGAGAATCCACGTGCTTCAGGCTCGTGATGAGCCTTTGCGAGTCTGTCGGGACGAATTCAAAGGCACACCATTCGGTTGACGGGGAAAGATCGTGAATTTCGTGAATTGAGCGAGAGGTGGCAGGGAGTAGGTCGTCCGGTATCCAGCCGCGATCAATTGCGCCATCCTTCGCTGCATCGGACAGAGACAGATAAAAGGATTCGCTACGGTCACCGTGATCAGAAATCAGGAAAACGGCAAAACCAATACACAGTACCGCGAGCACAAAGAACTTGTACCTAACGACGCGTGCATATTTTAACCATAAGGCGGCACGATGTTTCGGGGTGCTAAGGATCATGTGCTCATAGCAAAGCTAGACCATTGCCGCTCGATGAGTCCACGTTACCTTCGCCACTGCCCGTTCCGCTGTTACCTTCGCCACTGCCGGTTCCGCTCAGTCTCTGCTATCAGGCGTCACTCGTAACCGTTCGGTTATGAGCGTAATGGAGAATTTCGCCGACTATCCAGAGGCGGGGTGCAAATCTAGCATTGGCCATACACATGAAAATGTCCAATTCCCAACTGTCCAGAATGCCCAGCGCTCCCTGCGTCTAGTCCCTCCGCATCAAACACTCTAGTTGGCGTAACCAGGCGATAGCGTAAGCTTGCGCTTTTCGTTCGTTAAGAAGCGGGTCGATGAGTTCTATAAAAAGGGATGTCAAGAAAAAAACTCCGCCTCGATCGGAGCGCGAGATCTTTTCTCGAGATCCAGCCCACTGTGGTGGCTGCTTCCCTGCAGAAGTTTAGCTTTTGGTCCATTCTCGGGTATCTCTGTGTCGAGGGTGAGGCCATCGAGTGTGCAGGAGCAGCAAGCGCAACGGGTGATTTTGCGTCAACCATGTCTATCCGAGGCTCGTGGCCTATGGCTATTTCTGGTTATCCGAGGGGGCATAGCGTGTCATGGGTGACTCGGTGCCAAGGCACACAGGGCCGATCTCATGGACTGATACTCCCCTCGAACCGAGCATCTTGAGAACCCGACCAGCCAGTCACCGCAGAGAAGCTCCCGGAGATAGAAAGGCCTCTTGCTCAGAGATATGCTCAAGCGGCTTGCCGATACAACTGTTTCGGGTCGAAGCTCACTCCTTTCTTCCGCATGGTGAAAGTGATGGCGGCTATCTTCCGCGCCAAGGTGAGTCGGGCCCTCGTCGGCCGCATGCCTTTGGCCACCCATACTCCATAAAAGTCATGCAGCGGACCAGGACGTGTGCTGGCCGAGATGGCCGCACTTTTGAACAGATTCTTCAGATCCTTATTGTGGTTGTCATTCAGGCCGCGCACCGTGATGCGCTCGTGGTTGCGTCGCAGTTTTCCGCGCACCCCGCGATACTCACCGCTATCGTGAGTCTCCACCGCGAAACCGCTATAGGCCCAGAGTTGACGCTTGCTGCGGAAACAGTGGGGTGTCGGCAACAAGGCCACTAGCAAAGCTGCCCGAATCGTATAACAAAACGACACCTGCACATGGGCAGACGTTTCGTTCAAGCGCATAGTCTTGTGCGCAGTTCCGTTTTTAAATTTCCAATTTTCGCGCTAAAGCCAAGCTCCGAGGTTGCGCGCTCAGCGTGTTTCAAAAAATTAAACACTCGTTCAACGTGATTTTCATGTAAGTTCTGACGTGCAAAATATGCACGGGTGTATTTCTCATTTCGTGGAACTATCCATATGGCCGTAGCAGGACCCTGTGATCACGCACCTACAATGAATGTCATCCGCTCGTTAGCGCCACCGATTTTGGAGAATGCATAGAAGTGAAAGGGTAGGTAATGCATCCGTTAGTCAGACTCTCTCTCGTACTCGGTGCGGTGCTGGGAACGATCTTCATCATTCGTGACTACATCCGCGATCGCACCAAGACCAAGGTGCGTCTCTTGAAAGAAGATCTGGAGGAAGAAGCCAGCCCCGACAACGAAGAAGCTTACTTGTGCCGATAACGATCTCCTCGCATCGCGGTCGGAGCTCCGGCAAGGCATGTCGTCAAATGCGGTCGTGCGCACAAAATTTTCGCTCTGTGCGGTGACGGTGCTCTTCTTGCTTTTTCCGCGACAAGCGAATTTACTGATTAGCGCGCTTGGCGACGTGAATCGGGTCAAGCGCGGTCCATCCATCAACATGCCCCTGCCTCCGGACGAGTCTGCTCGATTGCAAGATCTGTATTCCAAAATGACGGACGGCGAGCTGCACGAGATCGCCGCCGACCCCAGTTCACTTACCGATTTGGCGCGCGCTGCGCTTGCAAAGGAATTCGAACGGCGAAACCTGACGGCTCCGGATTCAGATAAGCACTCCAATTTCGTCGAACCCGAGATCGAGTTTCAGGATCTGGTGACGATTCGCAGATTTCGAAATCTGCACGAGGCTCTCCTCGCCAAGGGCAGTCTTGATTCGGCCGCTATCGAAAGTCACCTTGCCGACGACAACATGGTTCGCCTCTTTGTCTCTGCGTTTGTGGGAGGCGTTCGACTCCTGGTGCGGCGCGCAGACGCCGACGCGGCTCAGCAGATTCTGGATGAACCGCCTGCCGACGGCGATAGCGACGACGAGAACATTAGCGATTTCTAATCTTGCGACCTGCTGTCGGGGCGATTTGTTTCGCGCCTCTTCCGCCACCATTCTCTCTAGTCCGGCCTAAAGAATTCTCCGCACTCCTCCGATAAATCCAGTTGGACGCGCATACGCCTGTAACTCCGGCGAAAATCGCGTGCGAGGGCGTCTCCCGTGGATGACTTGATCCAGGAATTTCTGGTTGAGAGTAACGAGAACCTCGACCGAGTGGATCGTGAGCTTGTGAAGCTCGAAAGCGATCCAAGCTCGGCCACATTGCTGGCCAGTATTTTTCGCGGCGTGCACTCCATTAAGGGAGCTTGCGGATTCCTCGGCTTCAACAAGCTGCAGACGCTGGCTCATGCGGGCGAAAACCTGCTGAGCAAGTTGCGCGACGGTACCCTGCTTCTCAATCCCGAGATCAGTATTGCACTGCTGGCGATGTTGGATGGTATGCCCAGATGCTGGCGGCGATTGCTGCAACCGGACAAGATGGCGATGAAGATTTCGCGGATACCGTCGAAACGTTGAAGCGCCTGCAAGAAAATGTTGCCGTACCGGCCGCACCGGCGCCAAATCCGCCAGCGACGACTCCGGTTGCGCTGACACCGCCGTCACCAACAGCCAGCGAGGCCACGCCCACACCATCACCGGCTGTAAGCAAGTCCGCCAAAAAGAAGAAATATCAGCCGCAGCCCGGAAAACTTGGCGCGCGCTTCTGGAGCGAAAGAGGATCCAAATCGAAGATCTGGTTCGCGCGCTCGAAGCGCAGGAAGCGGGCGATTCGCGTCCGATCGGCGAGATTCTCGTCTCTGCCGGTGCAGTGACGAAGGCCGAAGTCGAAGAAGTCCTGCGTGCGCTCGACGAGGCACGCAGCAATGTCGCGCAACAGGATTCGACAATTCGGGTCAACGTGACACTCCTCGATCGGCTTATGAACCTGGTGGGCGAACTCGTGCTGGCGCGCAACCAGATCATGCAGTATGCCGCGCAGCCGGATGACACCAGTTTCCTCACGACCATTCAACAGCTCAACTTGGTCACCACTGAACTACGCGAGGGCGTGATGAAGACGGGGATGCAGCCGATCAGCCGTCTGTTTGACAAAGTTCAATTCCGCACGAGTCCAGGTGCAGCGGGACCTTATCGCAAAAATTACATCTCTCCGCGGGCCCGCAATTAAAGTTCCGCCGCCAGCTATTCATCCGGCGAGGCGACGTCCGATCTCGCGTCGGATCGATATCGTGGCCATCGGGACATCCACCGGTGGACCCAATGCGCTGGGCGAAGTGATTCCTCATCTCCCGGCGGACTTCCCAGTGCCGGTGGTGATCGTGCAGCACATGCCGCCGTTGTTCACACGCTTGCTCGCGAAACATTTGAGTGCGCGATCAGCACTGCTGATCGAAGACGGCCAGGCGGGTGCACAACTCGTGCCGGGCCGTGTGGGATTGCGCCCGGCGATTACCACATGACCGTCTGGCGAGCCCGCGAAGTCTTTCGTCTCGGCCTCAACCAGGACGCTCCTGAACACTCGTGCCGCCCCGCGGTCGAGGTACTCTTCCGTTCCGTCGCGCGTACCTTTGGCCCGCATGCGCGCGGTCGTTATGACCGGAATGGGTTCCGATGGGACACTGGGCTCGAAGGCGATACATCAGGCTGGTGGGGAAGTCGTCGTGCAGGATCAGGAGCCGTCCGTCGCGTGGGGTACGCCCGGATCCGTCGTGAGTGCCGCACTTGCCGATAGCGTTTATTCGCTGAGCACGATGGCCGGAGAAATCGTTCGCCACGTGAACACGCGTCGGCCAGGTTCAGTACACGCATCGACCACGCGTTCCAGTTCGCCATCGCGAGCAGCGCATCAGGAAATTCGTCCGGCCCGCTGAGTGTTCTGTACTCGAGGCCGAGTGTCTACCTCCCTCCCGACGGGTCTGCCGACGTGGCTGCATCGAGATCCAGAAAGAGCTTCTTGTCGCGCGTTGCGGGCGTGTAACAATTTCCGTCGCGATCGTAGGTTGCGCGGCAACCGCTTGCCACGTCACGTCGCTTGGGCGATTGGGAGTACTGCCACACATCCGCGAAATCCAGTGCCGTCGCTGGACTAGGCGAGTCTTTGGGAAGCACGCAGCCCGGAGACGGAGGGCAGCCATCGTTCACGACCCAGTACACGATCTTTCGGCCGTTCGCGTTCTCGCGAAGATCCTTCGCCGTAATCACCTCGACGCCTTTGCCTTCTTTTGCTGCGATGCCTGAGCAGTAAACTCCCGCGCGAAAGCCTGCGTCGTTGATGTGATCAACCCACGCATAGATGTAGGCTTTCTGCTCGGCCAGCATGCGTCCGCCCTCTTCGACATCCAGAAAAATCACAGTATTCGCTGGAAAGCTCTCACGTTGAGCCGCAGCCACGGCCTCTGCAGCGTCCGTGGTTCCCAGTTGCGCCACGTCCTTTATTTTTCGTAGCTCTGCATCGAGGCGGCCATTGAACAGGACGAGGAATCCATAGCCGGCACCGCGCAGAACATTCCGTTTGCCCGTCCATGAATTGCTCGTCGCGCCGGGTGGCACATTTAACCAATATCCCGCAAACAAAAAGTCTTTGCGCAGCGCAGCCAGATTCGCGTCGCCGGGATAGTCGTTGCGATCGAATCCAACATAAGACTTCTCATCCGGGGAACTTTGTGCGCGCAGAACCCAGCCGCCGCTCACCAGAGTCGCCAGAACTCCGAAGATCGCCGCCAGTCCGCGTATCTTCGTCACGTCTAGATCAACTCCACGCGCTTGAGGATTTTGCGCGCCAGTCCGGTTAGTGGCAGCGACGGCAGCCTTGATGCGGTGATCCACCGGCCGGCGATAGAGCCTGGATCTTCTAACGCGATCACCCGCACCTGGTAATCGGTGACCGTGATGGAATGCCGAACCGAGAACAGCCGTTTTTTGTGTGTGCTCCCATTCGAATATTCGGGTAGCTCCCACATCCCCGGCATCAGAGAATGCTCCTTACTGCGCTGCACAAGGAATACGTTGTTGCCGCGCCGCGCCAAACCGAAATGAATCTCTCGCCTCTTCTGCGCCGGCGCAGTAACAACATCCTTCAATTCTCCGCGTGTCGCGCATAAGTGCCGAACGGGGCACAACAGGCATTGCGGCGCGCGTGGCACGCACACCGTGGCGCCCAACTCCATCATCGCCTGGTTGAAGTCGCCGGGGCGTTCCCGATCAATCCACTTTTCGGCAACCCGCCACAATTCCTCGCCCGACGATGGTCTCCCTTGTACGCGGTTGACCACTCTTTCCACATTCCCGTCCACCACCGCGACCGGTTCGTCGAACGCAATGCTCGCGATGGCGGCAGCGGTGTACCGGCCAATCCCCGGCAGGGCTCGCAGATCCGCGCTCGTCTGCGGAAATGTGCCACCACATTCTTTGACCAAATACTTCGCGGCTGCATGCAGCATCCGCGCGCGCCGGTAGTATCCCAGCCCGCTCCATACGGCCAGCACTGACGCTTCGCGCGCCGCAGCCAGCTTATGAATCGTTGGAAACTTCGCAAGAAATCGCCGGTAGTGCTCGATTACCGCCGCGACGCGTGTCTGCTGTAGCATGATCTCCGACAGCCACACGCGGTATGGATCGCGATCAGCGCGCCACGGTAGATCGCGTTTGTGCTGGTCATACCAGCCCAGCAGCTTTTCGGAGAACAAAGTCGTGCTCAGACCCTCCGGGCGGCTTTCGTAACCGCATTCATCTGCTTTTGGAATTTTTTGGAGAGACATGAACGTTCACGAAGGGCCGATTACCGAGTGCGCGATCGCCACCCAGGAAGCTTTCTGCTTCTGCCACACGGTCATTCGACGCTGCGGCTGGTTCGAAAACGCGTTGCTGCCATCGCTTCCACGAAGGGTGATCGTGTAGGTTACGACAAATGCGTCGTTGTTCATCTCCGTCGTGACGTCGCCCATAGAAAAATCGGTCACGCGCATCTTCTCGATCTCGGCCAGCGCTGCCTCCCGCTCAAGCCGTCCCGCCGGCGTGACGTAAACGAAGTTTCCCGCGATGTGGTGTTCCAGGTCTTTCCAGTTCTGCTGCTGGATGTCGCGCCACAACCCGTGCTCGAAGCCCGCGCCGCCCGTGGCATCGGCAATGGTCATCACCGGATGTTCGCCGTACACCGTGCACCCGCTCAGTATCAACGCTAATCCCATCGCGAAAACGATCGCCCCCACTCGACGCATGCCGCGATTCTACTCCAAGGTTGCCGCCACGTTTCCACACAAGGCGCACTCACGTTGACCCGCACGCCACTCCACGAAATAATGATTGGAAATCTTATCTGGCGCGGAAATCCGCTCTCAGTAAAGGAGGCGCATGGGCGACTTCAAAGGCAAGGTCGAAGAAACCACGGCGCGCGTAAACAAAACGGTCTGTGAGGCGACCGAGCGCCTCGAAAAAGACAGCGCGGAGTTTATCGAGTATTTCAATCGCGAAGTCGTGCCAGCCGTCCGCCAGCAATCCACGAAAGCGCTACGCATAGCGGCCGAGAAGCTGCACCAGATGGCCGACTACATGGATCAAGTAAAAAAGAACGAGGCCAATAAGTCTTGAGTATTCGCTGTTCCGGCCTGCCGATCTCCATTCGCGCAGCCTTCGTTCTGGCGATCGTGATGCTTCTGACCGCATGCGGTCATCGTCAGCAGGCACGCGTGCAGGTTCCTCCAGCGCCTCCACCGGCTACGACACCATCCGCGCCGATATCAGCTTCGCCCACCAAGCCTCCCGCGACGACCACCAACAAAACCAAACCGGAGACCGCCGAAGAAAAAGACGAAGAGATCGTCGTCCCCGCGGATGCGAAACCTCTCCTCACCGAGACCGGAACGGCGAGCTGGTACGGTGCTCCTTATCACAATCGCAAAGGTTCGAACGGCGAGGTCTACAACATGCACGCCATGACGGCGGCTCACCTCACCTTCCCGCTTGGTTCGATCGTGCGGGTCACGAATCTCAAGACCAATCACATGGCACTGGTCCGCATCACCGATCGCGGTCCGTTCGTGGAAGGACGCGTCCTCGACCTGTCGTATGCCGCGGCGAAGAAACTCGATGTTTGGCAGCCGGGTCTCGCCCAGGTCAAACTCGAATTGATGCAGGCGCCTGAACCTCTGACCGGAGGCCGCTGGGCGGTACAATTCGGCGCGTTCGAAGATCAGAAGGACGCGACCAAGCTCGCAGATCATCTCTCGCGCCGCTATCAGACCGCAAAAGTTCACAAATTCGTCAGCCCCGTGGGCGTATGGTGGGTGCGTGTTCGCGTCCTCGACGACGATCGCCAGCGCGCAGAAGCGCTGATGCACGAAACGCAGGTCACGCAGGGCGCGGGGTATCTGGTAAGGCTGGATTGAGGAAAGCAGGTCTTAGGTCTCAGGTGTTTGGGCTTAGGACTTCGATAGCGACCGGCTTGCACCGCAACGAACCCAGTGTGTAGTCTCACCATCAATAGACGTATCAAGGGTAGGCTGACCCGTGATCGGAAAAGCCTAAAGACCTGAGACCTGACGCCTGATTCCATGACCGACTGTCTCTTCTGCAAAATTATCGCCGGCGAGATTCCCGCCAAGAAGGTCTACGAAGACGAGCATACGTTCGCCTTCGAGGACATCAATCCGCAAGCGCCCACGCACGTGCTGATCATCCCAAAGAAGCACATTCGTGGGTTAAAGGAAGCGGCGGAAGAAGACGCCGGCTTGATCGGACGCCTGCATCTGGCCGCGGCTGAAATCGGCCGCAAACGCGGCATCGAAGACGGCTATCGCACTGTGCTCAACGTCGGGCCCAAGTCAGGCCAGTCCGTCTTTCATATGCATGTGCACTTGATCGGTGGCCGCGACATGCGTTGGCCGCCGGGATAGCGAATGTCCTGCATTCCGCCAGCTGCTCCACATTCTGGCGAGAACTCAGAGCCAAAAGCCCGGCTGACATTTCAGCGAATAGGAAAGACACACAAGCGTTCGGCGAACGCTTGTTATTCGCGAGGCTTCCGCTCTTTTTGTTGATTGAGGGGCCGGTAACCCGCCCGGCCTGTGCTGCGTTGGCACAGACTCAATGTCTGAAGCCTAAGACCTGACACCCAAGACCTGAGACCTGCCTTTACTGCACTTCCGCTTCTTCCGCAGCCCCGTGGCGCCGCAGCAACTGCGGCAGGTTCTGCGAGAACGCAGATCGTGGCAACACCATATCGCACCCTACTTCATGCGCCTTCTGTTTCAGATCGCCCTGCACGTGCGAAAGAAACCCGATGATCGACGTGCCCTTCTTCAGTTTGTTTTTGAGCTTGGGGATCAGTGCCAGAGGCTTGGCGTTTACGTTATTCAGGTCGAAGATGATCAGCGAGGGCTTTTCTTCGCCATTTTGCTTCATCTTCTCGAGAAGATCTTTGTCCGTTTTCACGAACTCGACCTTCACATTCATCTTTCGTGCTGTTTCCTGAATCTTCGCCAGGAAAAACAGGTCGTCGACGAAGGCAAAGATGCGTGAGCCCGTGTCTTCTCTCGTGGGCAACGGCTCCGGATCCGGCGGATGATAGGTCGCACCGAATCCCGGGCGAGGCCGGCCGCCCTTGTGCCCGTTGTTGTTTCCATTCCCGAGCACGGCGCGGTAGCTGTGGTCCATGGGTGCGGTGTAAATTCCGCCCTGATTGTTAGGGTTGTGACGATCGCGTCCCTGCCCGCCTCCACCGCCTCCGCGATGATTCGGTGGGCGTCGGCCGCGCCGCCGCCTGCTTCTTCCTCCGCCACCGGAGGAACGTCCCGGTCCAGCATTCATAAGTTTTCTCTTGTTGCGTATCCCCAACTGCGATGAAAGGTTGGCGTACTCGTCAGCCCTGTGCCGCGGCGCGGGTCACTTACTACGTTCGCATTTTTCGATGCGCGAACACCCCGATGCGACTGGAAAATTCTGAATATCTTTTCCTGTAAGCGCCTGGAGCCAGTGGGCGCGGAGGGCCATCACGGGTAACGTGGCCGCTG
>Ga0126381_100010728_pt1 | contig 10324 bp, 7 predicted proteins | sample PanSoiMetPlot_28_FD_96465 | JGI IMG/M metagenome (GOLD analysis project Ga0126381, IMG submission 96465) | Tropical forest soil microbial communities from Panama - MetaG Plot_28 | ecosystem: Environmental > Terrestrial > Soil > Tropical forest > Bulk soil | place: Panama | collected 2016-02-17 | reverse complement strand
TCCGCCTTGGCATGACGGAAGGATTCTACTTCGATGGCTGGCTTTGATTCTATTTGATTTTGCGGGGCATCCGTTTGAGACTGGCGCGGTCAGTCCACTTTCTGTCCCGCTCGTGTGAGGTTATTTGCTGATTTGATCGATCATGCGCACATTCGGCCCGGGATGATTATGGGGATGCGGCAATTTCTCGAGATCCCTCATTTTCTTTTGCCACAGGATCTCGCCAGACGATACTGCGGTCGGAGTCCCACCGCTTCTCTTGGCGCCCGAAGCTACGAAGATCGCGTTGCTTCCGTCAAACAGGGTTGCAGTAAAAGCAATATCACCGTTGTTGTTGAGCACGGGCTGGGTGGCGAAGCCCAAGCCTTCCCCATTTACCATGTCGCCGGCCAAGGCCACCGGGATAATCTGGCCCGCGTGGAACAGGAACACGCCAAAGTTGAAGTTGCTCGTCTCGGCAAAGAAGGCGATATCGCCAGCGTTGACCGAAGGAAAACTGGCATCCAGAAAGACGCCGCCATCTGGCGAAGGATCATTGGGTCCTACGATCCTGGAGAGATTTCCGTTACTGAACAGATAGACGCCGGAGGAGCCAAAGGAACCACCGGGGGTGCCGGTGAGCGAGCTGGCGAAGACTACATCGCCACGGTTATTGATCACCGGGCCGAAGGAGGCATCCGGGAAGAAGATCTGGAAGTTCCCACCGCCGGGCGCGGGGTCGCCGCTGTTGGCTAGAGCTGTCAGTTGGCCGTTGGCAAAGAGAAAGAAGCGCGTGGCGGAGAAGGCCGGCGTGGCCACGAAGGCCAGCGCGTCCTGATTGTTGAGCGCAAGATTCGTAATGTGGTTCAGGCTGGTGCCGCCGGGCAGTTGCGTCGCCGCACTCAGAAGGAGTTGCGTTTGTCCCTTGGAGTCGAGGAACACACCGCTGGTCCTACTGCCTGGTGCAAAGCCGTTGAAGGCGATGTCGCCCAGGTCGTTAATTGCTGGAGGGCTGCCTCCGGGTTCGACGGCGCTTGAGGCAGAGGAATCGAGCAGCACAACCGGCGAGCCTGCTGTGTTGAGCAAGAGAGCTGCGTTTGCGTCCGAGGAGGCAACGTCGGCAGCGACTTGGCCTTGCTGGTTCATGTCAAACCCGAAGAGAAAGTCGACGACACCATCGACACCAATGGCTTGACCCACATGAATGGCCAGAGTCTGCTGCCCGCCGTTGCCGCCACTCGTGGGAATCGCCGTATATGCGCCCTTGCCACCTGGGAAAGTGGAATCAGAGATCAGCACCCGGTCGCCGTCGCCGATTCCCACGGATGTTGGGAACTCGAAGGTCGGCTGTCGCGGAATGGAGTCGCCCTGGCCGATGACGCGGCTTAGCGCGTTGTTGGAGAATAGATAGAGCGCATTCCCATGTTGGATACGATCCGCAAAGAAGAGGACCTGTCCGGAAGCATTGATGACGGCGCCCACTTCGGTTCCGGATTTGAAAGTTCCGCCTTCCGGCGCGGGCTGCCCGGCCGTTTCTACGCTGCTGATTTGCCCGTTGGCAAAAAGAAAGACGCCATTATTGCCGTTGGTGTCTGATGCCGAAAAAGCGACCTCCCCGGCGTCATTGAGAGAAGTGGTAAAGGGAACATCAAAGAAGCTGCCGTTGGGAAGCCGGGCCAAACGGGGAATCAGGAGGGAAAGCTGCCCGTTGGAGAAAGAGAAGATTCCGGAGTCTGCAAGCGAGTTGGAGATTCCACCAAACACTACCTCCCCGGAATTATTTAGTGTCGGAGCGTCCGCGAAGCCGAAGGGAACTCCGTCAGACATTATGTCGCCGGCCGCGATAATCTTCGAGATCGTTCCCCCCGACAGCAGGAATATCCCGCTCCCGCCGGTTGAGAGGAAGGCCTCGAAGGCCACTTGGTGAGTCTGATTCATAACGCCGCCAACAAGCGAGACAAATGGGGCTCCCCCGGGTGCAGAGTCCCCGCGGCCAACTAGACGCGTGAGAGCGCCGTTTGAGAAAAGAAAGAGAGCTCCCGAGAATACGTCATTGACCAACATATCGCCGTTGCCGACGAAGCTCGCGCCTCCGGGAGTTATGCTTTGTCCACCTGTGGACGTGGTCCCATCTGCGATCAACAGCGAGATGGTTCCGCTAGAGAACTCATACAGACCAGATGTCCCGGGAAAACTTACGTTGCCGCGAAACACAACCTGCCCTTGTGGACTCAGGGAAGGGGAATCCACGGAAAAGAAAAAGCTGCCTCCGGGTGCCGGGTCGCCTGTTGCCACAATGGGAATGGTTTGAGACCCTGACTTCAGGATGATTCCGCCGTCTGCAGAGAGCGCAACTTGTCCATGATCGTTGAAGGCCGACTCAAGAACCGAGCTCAGTTGCGCAGGAACAGGCGCTGCATCGCCCCTGTGCACTATAGCCCGAAAAGTAAATGGAGATTGAGACGCGTCGCACCGGGCCACGAATGAGCTAGCCAGAGCGAAGAAAACAACCACTGCAGCGATTCTTAACTTCACGAGTTTTTCCGCCTTTTTGGAATGTGAGCCAAAGGGCATTGCCTGTCTTGTTTTTGTTGAGATCAGAAATTCTGACCGCCGCAACCCGAGCCGATAGCGAAGCTGATCGAATAGCTACGATACAGGGTCGGTGCGGTTGCGACTGGTGGGCGTACAGGAAGATAACCTAAGATATATTCTACGACCAGTTAATTTTTGACTTGAAGCGCGAGTGATCGAGCATGACAGCCGCGAATCGGACGCGAACTACGCTTGTGCCTACGTATAGTCCCAAGTTCCTCCGGCAGTTTCCTTCCAGGATCAAGCAGTGGGGCCACTCCCTTGGAGCCCGCATTCTTCGAGCGCTTTGAACTTGTTGCGCTCCGCAGCAATTCTCACTCCGCCTTCCAAGAAGTCAGCGCAACTGCGGTGAAACACGTTTCGGTCGTCGATTGTCAGCAAGTCGTTATGCGGTCGCGGACGCCAAGGTAAAATTGTCATATTTTTTCGCTTACAGTCGTCAATACAATAGGAGCACGGAGGCTGGCGTTGCTTCAGAATGTGATAGAAAAAGCTCCTGCACAGAGGTTGAAGGCAAGCGAGTGCAACGTGGCCGGAAAGGACTCCAGACACGAACACTTCGAAAAAGTATTTCTTGCGAATTACGCGCGTGTGTTGAGCGTTCTGCGCCGCATTGTCGGCGATCACGCCCGGGCAGAGGACTTGGCTAACGAGGTGTTCTTAAAACTCTATCGCCAGCGGATGCCTACAAAAGCCATCGATAACGTAGGAGCTTGGCTCTATCGCACAGCGACTAATCTTGGCATTGATGCACTGCGCTCATCGGCGCGGCGATATCGCTATGAGGAGGCAGCGGCGCGCGCGGAAACCAAAGCAAGTATCGCCGAAAGCGCTCTAGACCAATCATTGAGGCTCGAAAAGCAAGAGCGTGTTCGTGCGGTTCTCGCGGATTTAAAGCCAGTTCAGGCGCAGCTTCTGCTGCTGCGTGCGTCAGGTCATTCCTACAAGGAGTTGGCCGAAATCCTTGATCTGGAGCTTGGGACGGTCGGGACACGCCTGGTTCGGGCGGAGGCGGCATTCGAAGAGCGATATATCGAGGTGTATGGTCCGGAGGAAAAACTATGAGTTGCCTTTCAGAAAACACACTTCGCGGTTACTACGATCGAGAATTGATTGGTGCCGAGCGTGGGGAAGCTGAGATTCACCTGTCGACTTGCGCTCGATGCCGCGAGCAGCTAGCAAAGGTTTCGGAAATGGCGGCGCGGGTTCAAGGACGGCTCAACGCGCTCGATCCTTCCGATTCGGGAGTGTCCCTCGATCCACACGTCGCACTGACTGGCTTTCAGGCACAACACGGTGACGATGAAGAGCGAACCCCGATTTTGGTGCGGCTCCTCGCACCCCGCTGGCGACCTGTCTGGGCGGTAGGCGCCCTTGGCGCCATCCTCCTGGTTAGCCTGGCATTCCCTTTGGGTCGCGGATTGGCGCAGCGAATCCTTGCTACATTACGCGTTGAGAGAGTTCAACCCGTGCGTTTCGATACTAGCTGGTTCGCTCGGAATCATCCGTTGCAACGGATGCTGAGCCAATTGATCTCGGACAAAGTTGTCGTCACCACCGATGAAAAATCACAGAGGGCTTCAACCATCGCGGATGCTAGCCAACTTACGGGATTTCAGGTGCGCGTCCCTCATGGCCTGACAGATACACCGCAATTTAATGTCGAAGGCCAGCTCGCGTTGAGAACTACGATTGATCGCGCCCGGCTGCAGGAGATTCTCGACCAGTCCGGCCGGCCTGATCTTTTGCTGCCCCCAACGATCGATGGGGAAACGATCTCCCTTCGGGTACCGCGTGGAGTTCGAGTGGAATACGGCGAGTGCCCGAAAGGTGTTACCGAGGGCGAAGGTCAGGTGGGCGACTCTCACCAAACATTTAACTGCACGATGCTTCTCGAAGTCCCGAGTCCGATAGTGAATGTGCCGGAAGATTTGAACCTCGAGCAACTCGCTGAAATCGGGCTCCAACTTGCGGGGATGAGCGCGGTGCAAGCACGGGAGTTTTGTCAGACAGTGGATTGGAAGTCGACTCTTGTCTTGCTTATTCCGCCGTCGGTCCGATCGTATGAGACGGTCACCGTGGACGGCGTGCAAGGAACACTCATGACCCCAGCGAATCGGCGAGGACCCGAGTCTGTCTTGATTTGGGTCAAAGGTGGCATCATCTATTGGCTGGCTGGTCCCGGAGGGTCCAGCGATGCCATTGCGTTGGCAAACTCCCTGGACTAACGCCCGGAGGCCTCACTGCACCAAGCGGACAATTTTGCCATTCAGACGCAGAATTTGCGCAAGGTGTATGGCCAAAAGGTGGCCGTTCGCAATCTTTCGTTGAGCGTGCGCCGCGGCGAAATCTTTGGCTTCTTGGGACCGAACGGTGCGGGGAAAAGCACTTCTGTAAAAATGTTACTGGGGCTCGTGAAGCCCACGGAGGGGCAGGCTCTAGTTCTCGGAGCACCATCCGGAAGCGTCGAGATACGCCGGAAGATCGGCTTCCTTCCGGAGGACTTTCGATTCTACCCCTGGCTTACCGCGAGCGAGCTCTTGGAATTGCACGGACGACTTTGCGGACTGTCCGCGTTGCGCCTCGCCGACCGCGTTCCTGCTCTTTTGGAGTTGGTGGGCCTCGCTCCCCACCGGGGAAAACGCCTGAGTGAATTCTCAAAAGGAATGCTGCAACGGATTGGTTTAGCACAAGCGCTGATCCACGAGCCGGAGTTGATTTTTCTCGATGAGCCGACATCGGGGCTCGATCCGATGGGCAGGCGACTCGTTCGTGATGTGATCCGTGCTCAAAGGGAGCGGGGGACCGCTGTGTTTTTGAATTCGCATTTGCTGAGCGAAGTTGAAATCACGTGCGATCAAGTTGTGTTCATCAAGCAGGGCGAAGTCGTTGGGAGCCATGATCTCCGGACGCAATCAGGCGGCGAAATGCGAGTGATTGTTTTGGCTCAAAAACTGTCGGCCGACACGGTAGCGGGATTAGCGCGATGGTGTACGTCAATCGAAAAACAGGGTGACCTGCTGACCATTTCGACAAAATCTCGAGAAGTCCTTCCCGAGGTTCACCGGTATTTGGTCGCGTCAGGGGCGGATATTTTTTCGTTCACTCCGGAGCGGCTTTCCCTTGAGGAGCTGTTTCTAAAAATCGTAGGAGAGGACCGCGGATGCTGATGGGTGTGTGGATCATGGTGGGTGTTACGTTCCGCGAAGCCGTGCGACGGAAGATTCTTTGGGCTGCACTGCTTGCCGGGGGTGCATTCTTAACCCTCTTCGCTACCGGAATGCACTTTCAGGCGAAGGATTTGAGGCGGTATAACGTGCCGCCATTTATTCGGTATCAAGTGCAGAGTTCTATTCTCCAAGTTGGCTTCTACGCTGCCGATGTGCTCGCGGTGCTGCTCGCTATCTTGACCTCGGTGGACACGCTATCAGGAGAGATTGCTTCCGGAACGATTCATGCGATTGCCACGAAGCCGATTTCGCGGTGGCAAATCCTGCTTGGCAAATGGATTGGTTTCGCGGGCATGGTGGCCGTCTACGTTGCTCTGATGTTTGCCGGCGTTGGAATGGTGGGCCGAGTTGTCACAGGGATCGCCACGCCCCGCATTTTCTTTGGCGGGGCGCTGGTTTATCTGGAATGTCTGCTTGTGCTGACGATGACAGTTCTGTGCGGGACGTACTTTTCAACGCTGACCAATGGAGTTATTGTGATTGGCCTCCATGGGCTCGCATTCATTGGCGGTTGGATTGAGCAAATCGCCGCAATCACAAACAGTCCGCGTCTGGTGACGGTCGGCATCGTATCGAGCTTGGTGATGCCCAGTGAAGCGTTGTGGCATCGCGCCTCGTTCGAAATGCAGTCATCTTTTGCGCGGACGCTTCAATTCACGCCGTTCGCGAATGCTTCTGCGCCGAGCAAGGCGATGATTGGATACGCCGTAGCCTATCTGGTGATCGCATTAGCAATTGCGATTCATCATTTCCGCGAGCGAGATCTCTAGAACAAGAAAAAAAGATCGCCTTGTTTCTTAGACTCGAGCCTGGCGCGACACTTCGATGATTAACTCGTTCGCGGGCCAGTCGCTCCCGGTACTTTACAGGGGACGCTGCCGGTTAATGAGGACGACAAGCGGGTCCAGGGGCTTGGTGGTTCTCCCGGTTTGCGCCGTGTCGGTCTTTCCGGATTCGCCCCAGGGGCGGGAGGTGTAACCGAGGCTGACTGTTGTCGCGGCAATTGCCAGGTCCGGGCGATTTCTAGGTCCAGGCCGCTTGAGAGTGCCTGTCAACGGGTCTGGCCGCCACGGTAATATTTTCGTTTGCTAGGCGTCTTCCACATAGGGAAGCCAGTTTGTTTCACAGTCCCGCAATGGGTGGTGACCAACGATCCTGCTGAACATTTTGATTCAGGACCTGCGCTATGGCGCACGCGTGCTGCGCAGAAACCCCGGCTTCACCGCCTGTGCTGTTCTGGCTCTCGCTCTCGGTATCGGCGTCAACACGGTGGTGTTCACCGCGTATAAAGCAATCTTCACGCGGCCTCTCGACGCTCGCAATTCCAAAGAAATGATCAACATCGCCCTTGTCCGCTACTCGGGTGCGACGGAGTTCCGTTTCAGCTATGTCGACTACCTGGCCTACCGCAATTCGGTTGGCTCTCTCAGCGGCTTGATCGCCGCCAGCTCTCCTCAGACCATGAGGTTTTCGACCTCCGGCGGGTTTATTAGTCAACGATATTCCGCTGCCGAATCAGGACTGGGAAAGCTGGGGCTGCTGCCTCCCGAGGCGAGCAACGCAGAGTTTGCCAGCGTATTCCTCGTCTCCGAAAATTACTTCAAGGTCCTCGGCATCTCGGCTTTGCGTGGTCGGACCTTCGATTCCATAACCACGAATGCACTGCTTGCCTCGCCTGGCGTGCTCATCAGCGAGAATTATTGGCAACAGCGCTTTGCCGGCGACCCCTCTATCCTGGGCAAATCGATCTACTTGAACGGGGCTGCCTTTGCAGTGATCGGAATTACGCCACGCAATTTTGTCGGCACATCTGTGGCCGTACCGGACTTTTGGCTTCCGATCAGCCTCGACCCCCTGGTTCACGTCAACGGCCATTTGCTGACCGACCGCGAAAACCAATGCTGCCGCCTGTTTGGCAGAATCGCTTACGGCGCGAACATTTTTCAAGCGCAAGCGGAGTTGAATCTCGCAGCCGATCGGCTACGAGCGCTTCACAATCTGGACTCGGAGTTGGCTAAACCCGCTACGGTCCTAGTGTGGCTTGGCTCTCCGTTTCCTCTTCCTCTGAACATGTATCGCGGATTGACCTTTGCCGTTCTTCTCATCATGACTGCCGGAGCGATGGTGTTGGCCGTCGCTTGTGCCAACGTAGGCAGCCTCCAACTCGCTCGCGCCAGATTCCGCGAGAACGAACTTCGCACGCGGCTGTCTCTCGGCGCTAGCCGGTTCGGCCTCATCAGCCAATTGCTGACGGAAAGCGCTCTCCTCGCGCTGCTGGCAGGCCTTCTCGCCTTGCCGTGCACCTGGGGCTTACTTCGATTTTGTGCAACCCTCGCCACCGGCGCACTTCCGCCCAATTTCGGCACGCTAATTTTCGATGTCACTCCTGATTTACAAATTTTTCTTTACACCTTCGCGGTATCCTTGTTGGCGGGCTTTCTCTTCGGCGTCGCTCCAGCGATGGAGGGTTCGCGCGCTGCCCTTCCCTCGGCGACCAGAGGCACTACCTCCGCGGTCCGCACCCGCCGCATCCAGGACTTGCTCGTCGCCATGCAGGTTGCCTTTTCTCTGGTGATCATGATTGCCGGAAGCATGCTGATTAGAAGTTCCGTCAATTCCCTGAATATGGCCACCGGCTACGAAACAAAACATGTCATTGATGTCGTGGTGCAGTGTCCCGAGACTCAGGAATACACCTCGCAGCGAAGACTGGCCTTTGTGCGTGAACTTCGTGACCGGCTGAAGGCCCTGCCTGGCGTTGCTGGTATCAGCAGTTCCCAGCCTCCGGGCGATAGCGGCACTTTAACCGCTGTCTCCGCTCTCGATCTCGACAAGCCCTCGGCCCGCGATGTACCGTCGATGCACTACACCTGGGTCGATGCCAGCTACTTTCAGGCCCTTGACATCCCCGTTGATCTGGGCCGGGTCTTTCGCCAAACCAGCGAGTCTCGACACTCGATCATCCTAAGCGAATCCGCCGCCCGGCAGCTCTGGCCCGGTCTGGATCCCATCGGGCGCCGCGTCCGCCTCGGCGCTACGGACAACAAATTCAGAGCGCGTAGCAGCCTAGTTGCAGACGGCCTGACCTACGATGTAGTTGGCGTCGTCCGCGACATTCGTGGATTCGAGCTCAACGGCAGCGACTCCCGCCTGCTGTACTTGCCTCTGTCCGAGGACAAATCAGCAGACTACCCGATCCTGGTCCGCACGCAATCCGACGCAGCGCCAGTCATTCGTTCCATCGACGCCGTGATCTCGTCCGTTGATCCTGCAATCGCCGCGAGTCGTTCCACTCTCGAAGAACAGCTTCGTGGATCGGCGGCGTTTCTCGCCTCTGTCCTCGCTGCCTCGATCGCATCGATTGTCGGTTTGCTAGGACTTGTACTCGCTCTGATGGGAATCTATGGCACGGTCAGCTACATCGTCGCCCTACGCACTCGCGAGATTGGCATCCGCATGGCGGTGGGAGCGCAGAAGTCCAACATCTTGCTGCTCATTCTGCGCGAGAGCACGCGTCCGGTCTTTGCCGGATTATTCCTGGGAGTGCTTCTAGCGGTCGGCGTATCCCACGTGTTGCACGGCATCCTGTACGGGCTTCATATCGTCGATGCAACCTCATTCATTGGTGTCTCGTTCCTCTTCCTGGCCGTCGCGGTACTTGCCGCATGTCCACCATCGTGCCGAGCGATGCAGGTCGATCCTGTTGTGGCGCTCCGCCATGAGTGAACAGTGTCCATTGAACGCCCGCCAATCGCGTCGGAATGAGCTCTCCTCGACTGCCCGGCCGAAGCACCCATATTTGCGGGACACCCCCGACAGAAGTGCCACACTCGTAGATTTCGCCGAGGATGAAGCCCGCCAACCGCTTGGCTTGGTCGAGCGAAAGCTCACGGTTTCCAAACCGATGCAGGGCGTAGAGAGCCCCATGTTCACTACGCCCAATCACTTCAAACCTCCTCTCTGGGAACTGACCTCGGTGCGGGCTGAAAATGGGGCTGCGAAGCCAATAGGTCGTGGCGGTCCCCGGCGCCCCATTTTGCTCTGGAAATCCAGCCACCAGAAACTCGACACCGGGCTTGTCGGAGCCAGCGAACTCTCTTTCGTAGGCTTCCTGTGCCATGTCCCCCAGCCTATAGGCGAAGGCTGACAGGTCCAATTTGACTAGTTCACTGTCGTCTTTGATCCTGTAGAAGATTTGCTCGCACAGATCATGTCCTGCAAAGCCGAAGAGGACCAAACCGTTCATGATCTCGTGAATCTTCGTATCGTAATCGCTTCGGTAATTCGCGCTATGCTCCCCCATTGTGTGCCTCCGATCTGCCGCAAACAAGACAAAGTCCTTCTGTAGAATGGTGAATACGAGTGCCATCGTTTCATCCCTCACCCGGGCGGAGTATAGCTCGCCGGTCAAATGCACTCTCGACGCGCTAGCTATGCTCTGATATATCTGCCCTGATCCCGCGTCGCTGGAGTAGAGTCCATGAACCTGCATAAGCGCCTAACCTGGGCCTTGTTTCTGC
>Ga0126381_100010727_pt1 | contig 10324 bp, 9 predicted proteins | sample PanSoiMetPlot_28_FD_96465 | JGI IMG/M metagenome (GOLD analysis project Ga0126381, IMG submission 96465) | Tropical forest soil microbial communities from Panama - MetaG Plot_28 | ecosystem: Environmental > Terrestrial > Soil > Tropical forest > Bulk soil | place: Panama | collected 2016-02-17 | reverse complement strand
GGCGAGGATCCGCATCCGGAGAGCAAGGCGAAGAACGAGGCGAAGAATATAGCTCTGGACGGCATCATGGAGCTTAAGTGTAGCAACACGAATCTAAATGGCCGATGAACGGGCGCGCGTTCATGTTGCATTTAGCCGTGGCGCGCTAGGATTGCTGAAGCCTATGAGACATAGCCTCGTTCCCGCGTCCTTTGCTGTGCTGGCGATTTCGCTTTTTGCCCAGGCGCCCAAGCCAAAGATCTTCGCCCAGCGCCTGGTGGAAACGGAGATGGACAAGCACCCCGACCTGCTGATCATCGTGTTCCATGTCACGCCGCCGGGCGAAAAAGAGAACGTCATCATCGCGTCGAACATCGGCAGGATCGGCAAGAAAGCCGACGAAGACGATACGCGAGTGATGAACACCGGCAAACCCAACCTGGAAGTGAACGCGACGGGCGACCACTTTGAGGTGGAAATGGCGGAGCGCGATAAAGCAGGCAAAGTGATTGGCGCGCTGGCCGTAGTGTACGCGTACAAGGACGGCGCGGATAAAGAGAAACTGCACGCCAAGGCAGAGGAGATCCGCAAAGACGTCGAAGCCCAGGTTCCCACGCGCGAGAAGCTGTTTGACACCGCGCAGTAAAAGCTATCGAGGCTCGCACAACAGATCGTGACCGACCGCTCCCTCCGGTCGCGGCTTCCGACGGTGTGCACGTTCATACCTGAGCCGCGACCGTAGCGAGCGGTCTTGCGTCGGGGAAGAGTGTAACCGCACCCGAAGGTCAGTAAGCGCGCGGCAGAAGCGCACAAAAGACGCTGCCTTCAGGCGTGGAACTTTCGAGCTCCAAACTGCCGTGATGAATCTCGGCGATCCAGCGGGCGATAGCCAATCCAAGGCCGGCGCCTGCGGCTTCCGAGCGCCCTTCTTCCACACGGTAGAAGCGGTCGAAAATGTGCGCCTGCGCGTCCGCGGGGATGCCGCGACCGGTATCGGCTACGCGAATCGTGTAATCCCCGTTCTGGCTGGCTAATGAGACGCGGATCCTGCCGCGCGGCGGCGTGTATTTCACGGCGTTGTCCAGCAGGTTCATCACCATTTGGCGAAGCAGGTCTTCGTCGCCACGAAACGGTCCTTCGGGAAGGTCGTCGATGGCGATTTCGATTTCCTTCTGATTGGCGAGGACGATGGCCGCCTGAATGGATTCGAGCAGCATTTCGTCGAGATAGAAGGGACGTTCCTGCAACACCACATGCCCGGCATCGGCGCGCGCCAGCCGGAGCATATCTTCGACCAGGCGCGTGAGGCGTCGCGCCTGTGCTTCTACGATGGTCAGGGCGCCGCGGTACTCCGATTCTTCGCGGTGGTTCTTGCTGAGAACCACGGAAGCGGTGGTGCGGACGACCGAAATAGGCGTGCGCAGCTCGTGCGACGCGTCGGCCATGAAGCGCCGTTGAATCTGGAACGCGCCGCTGAGGCGCGACAGCAACTCGTTGAAGGTGGCGGCGAGACGGCCCAACTCATCGCGCGGATTGGCCACGTGCAAGCGCTCCTCGAGATTTTCCACGCCGATGCGGTGTGCTTGCTGTGACATGGCAAGAACGGGGGCTAGGCTCTTGCGCGCGAGAAACCATCCGGCCGCACCGGCGAGCAAGGCGCCCAGCGGGACGGCGATGAGCAATATGCGCCGATCGGCCGCCAGTTCGCCGAGCAGCGGCGTAAGCGAACGGCTGACGAGGATCGTGTACTGGCGCTCCATCGGCGCAAGTTTAACGTGCGTGACGGCGACGCGGCGCGGGTCGCCTCTCGCAAGCGAGGGATGGGTTTCGATGCTGGTTTGGCCGGGAGCCAGATTGGGAAGCGTGCGCAGATCGAGCTGCCGGTGGCTGCCGAATGGGCGCTCGGCCAGGAGTTCGCCCGACGCATCCAAGATGCCGATAGAGTATTCGGGGAAGTTGAGTGCTTCGACGGTATCGCGCGCGGCGAGCTCATCGAGCCCGTTTTCACTCAGGTCTTTTTCAAGGATGGAGACCACCGCCGCGCTCACGCTGCGCAGCACGCCATCGGCGCGTTCCATGAAGTTGCGCCAGAGAATGGCGTAGACACCCGCGCTGAAAGTAACGAGCAGCAGGGCGAGGATGCCCATATACCAGAGAGCCAGACGGACGCGGACGGAGTCGAACATCAGGCCCTCGGATCGGCGGAGAGCATGTAGCCCTCGCCCCGGCGGGTGCGGATGAGTTTCAACGGGCGCCCGGTATCGATCTTGCGGCGCAGGCGAAGAATGTAGACCTCAACCAAATTGGAGAAAGCGTTGTAGTCTTCGTCCCAAACATGTTCTGAAAGGTCGTCACGGGTGACGAGCTCGCCGGCGCGGAGCGCCATGTACTCCAAAAACGAGTATTCCTTAGGGCTGAGATCGATGGGGCGGCCGGCGCGCTCGACTTTGCGCGCGAGCAGGTCGATGCGCAGATCGCCTACTCGGATCTCTTCGTGGTAAGGGGCATCGCGCCGCCGGAGCAAAGCGCGGATGTGGGCGAGCAGCTCGCGGTATTCGAAGGGCTTGACGATGTAATCGTCGGCGCCGTGATTGATGCCCTCGACGCGGTCGTGCACGGCGTCGCGCGCGGTCAACATAAGGATCGGCATGTCGTGCCCGAAATGGCGCAGCTCGCGGCAGACGGTGAAGCCATCCTTGCCTGGAAGTATGACGTCGAGAATCACCAGATCGTAGTGCGCGGCACGGGCGAGTTCGAGAGCGCGCGCGCCGTCGCCCGCGACATCGGCGGCATAACCCTGCTCGCGCAGGCCCATGGCTAGCATGTCCGCGGCTTGCGGCTCATCTTCGACGATCAGAATGCGCAACACCGGGGCCCTCCATGGCCGAATTCTATCCCATCTACCGGCCAACTGTAGGAGAATAGGTAGGCTCTATGTTCATGCCGGCAGTCTTGCGCCCGCGACCTTTGTCCGGTCTGCTGGCCGTGGTGGCGATCGCCGCGGCGCTGTCGGCCAATTCGGATGGGCGCAAAGAGAAAGTGCGGCTGGCGGTTGGATCGCAACCGGGCAACCTTGTCTATTTGCACATCGACCTGGCGCGGGCACTCGGATACTTTGAGCAGGAAGGACTGGACGTCAGCTTTCACTATTTCAATGCGGGAACGGCGGCGGCTGAGGCGTTGAACGCGCGCGACTACGATTTTTCCGCCAACTCGATCGACCACGCGATCAAGCTGCGCAGCAAGGGCGTGCAGGCGCAGATGGTGGCCTCGTTTACGGACCTGCCATGCGTAACGCTGGTAGTGCGAAAGGATCTGAGGCCGCAGATTCGATCGGACCGCGACTTGAAAGGGCGGCGCATCGGAGTGACCGCGATCGGCGCGGGAACGCACGTGCTTGCAGCTAGTGTGCTGCATCACGCCGGGTACACGTTGCGCGACGTCGAGATTGTGCCGGTCGGGTCGGGCGATTCCTTTATCAACGCCATGAAGCAGAAACGCATCGACGCGGGCATGGCGACCGATCCCACCACCACGCGGCTTCTGTTGAGCGGCGAGGCATCCATTCTGCTCGACATGACCAACCCCGACGAGACGAGCATGATCTTCAACGGGCCGTACCAATTCACGGGGCTGCTGACGCGGCCGGACGTGATTCGCGACCGGCCGGCAGTGGCGCAGGCGATGGTGAACGTCATGGTAAAAGCCGCGCGATTTATCCGCGGGCACAGCGCGACGGAAATCGCCGCGAGCTTGCCGGCGAACATCGTGAGCGACCGGTATATTTACGTCAAAAGCCTGGAACACTCGCGGCCCAGTTTCGCAAGGGATGCCATGTTGACCCCCGCGGCCGTGGCGAACGACATTCAATCGCAGATTACCTTCGGGCTTGACTTACCGGAATCGAGCCGCGACCCGATGCTATTCCTCAACGACAAATTCGTGCGCGTGGCCGTGGGGCGTTGAGCCCTATTGGCGCGCCGGAATAATCTCATCGGCCACGATCGCCTCCTTTTCCGTGCGAACACTCTGTTTACTATTCGCGATTTCGAGCCACCGCGGGTCACTCGCGAGCTCCGCGCGGGTTTTGGCGACCACCCTCTCGCGCTGCCCCAGGGCGGAGTCGTCTTTGTATAGGAGCACCAGCATAGCGTCCCACGGGCGGGCGGCAGTATAGCGCTGCATGTAGAGCGCGTAGCCGGCGAGAATGCCCTCGCGCTTCCAGCCGGCAAGCTGCGGTTTCACGTACTCGTCGAAGTAGCGGAGATACGCGTCGGGCGCGACGGTCAGATTGTAAGGGATCACCAGCCAGGCGGGAGCGGGCGGCGCCGTTTCTGGCGCATCGAGGCGCACAAGATCGGTGGGGTAAGTGGCCACGGAAACGATGGTGGCAAGCGATTGCGGCGGCAGACCTGCGGGGCGGCGCGTCTCCACCTCCTTCCAGCGGACCGCATCGTCATAGCCACGGAAATTCACGATGGCGAGCAGGTCCCAGTTGTTGGTGTCCACGTACCGGCTGAAGAGAAGGTGATAGCTCGCCACGATGCCGCGCGATTTCCAGTCTTCGAGCGAGGCCAGTCCCTCCGAACGGAGCGCTTCGCGCAGGTTAGGGCGCCCGGCGAGTGTGCAGCGGTATTGGATGACGAGCGATTGCGGGCCGGAATTTTTCCATGGCGATTGAGCCGGCGCCAGCAGGGCGGCGGCCAAAAGCAGGGCGGACAGCTTCACAGGACAATTCTACCGAGCGGCACCTGACGCCAGGATGAACGCCAGCTAATGCGTTAACCGCGAAGAAATTGTCTATCGTGGACCAAACGCACGAATCCACATGCGCTAATGCGGCGCCGGCGGGATTTCGGAAAGGCAATAGCCTTCGCCGCGCAAGGTGTGCAGCAAGGGCTTGGCATGGCCGGCATCGATCTTGCGCCGCAGACGGCCCAGGTAGATTTCGATCAGATTGGAGTAGGCGTCGTGGGAGTCGTCCCAAACCTGGTGCGAGATTTGGGCGCGAGTCACTCTCTTGCCGGCGCGCCGGGCGAGGCATTCGAGCAGTGAGAATTCCTTGGCGGTCAGATCGATGGCGCGTCCGCCGCGGCTGACTTTGCGGCTGCCGGCTTCGATGGATAGGTCCCCGATCTTCAGCACTTCCTGCGGCCGGGCGGCGCGGCGGCGCAACAGGCTGCGGATGCGCGCCAACAGCTCTTCGTATTCAAAAGGCTTGACCATGTAATCGTCGGCGCCGAGATCGAGGCCACGAATGCGATCCTCGATGGCGTCGCGCGCGCTGAGAACCAGGACCGGGATCTGGTTCGCGGCGGCGCGCCATTCGCGGCAAAGCTGAAAGCCGCTCTTGCGGGGCAGCATCAGGTCGAGCACTACCAAATCATAGCGATTGACGGAGATTTTGAAGTCGGCCTCTTCGCCATCGGAAGCAATGTCGACCGCGAAGCCCTGTTCGCGGAGCCCCTGCCGAAGCATCTCCGCGCTCTCTTTTTGGTCCTCGACCAGGAGGATGCGCATAGCCTTTGCCGTAATTCTACAGCATCCCCGGAGGTCAGGCGGCGGGCGCTGCCCGTGCGGGTCGCGCAGCGGCGAGGCGGCGGCCACGGGCGGCGGCGAGCCTGCGGTTGATCCAGATCCAGGCGCCGCTCAAGGCCAGAATGCTGAGCAGAAAGCTGAACCCCGAGACCACAGCCTGCGTTGGCCAGCCGAACATCACGCCGGTGTGAATTTCGCGGTTCCATTCCACCAGCGCGGTGTAGAGCAACGGCGCCGTGCGGCTGCTCACGGCGGTGAGAACGCGCCCGGTTTTCGGGTCGAGCGTCACCGCACTCCGGCCGGCGGGAGTTTTGTCCTCCGGGAAACGCATCTGCACCAGAACCGGCCGCTTGCCGCCCCAGAACGAGATGCGCATCAGGCGCGCGCCCGGAATGACTGCGGCGGCGGCCTGGAGCATTCCATCGGCCGTGACGCCGTGGCCGGGCAGATCGACCGGCATCGCTTTGGCATCCATCATGGCGAAGAGGCCGCCGCCCGTTTGCAGGTGAAGATTGATTCCGGTGATGGCGAAGAGCGCCATCGCGAAGGAGGACCAAAAGCCCAGCGTGCGGTGCAGATCGTAATTGGTTCGGGAAAGCTGGGGCACGGCGCGAAATCGGAGGATGCGCCGCGGCCACCAGAGACAAAGGCCTGATCCGGCTAGGCAGAGCAACGCGATGGACGCGTAGAACACCAATTGGCTGCCGCCCGCGCCGGCGCCGAGATTGATATGGAACTCGTGAATCTTCCAGATCAGCTGATTGGCGAGCTCTTTGCGGCCGAGTATAGCGCCGCTGTATTGGTCGACGTAGACTTCGCGGGTGGCGGCGCTCGATCGCGATACCAGGCGCACATAAGTCGAATCGGAATCAGTGGCGGGCATGTAAATCCGCTGCACGCGCCAGGCCGTTTCCTGGGCTTCGACGCCACGACGGATGCTCTCCCAGGGTAATGGCCACCCGCGCGCTTGTACGCGCAGCAGCTGCGGATTGATCAGGCGGTTCAGTTCGTTCTCGAACGCGATTACGGCGCCGGTGAGGCTAAGAACGACGAGAAATACGGCGGCACACAGTCCGATGAGACGGTGCGCGACCAGCAGAGTGCGTCTCAAGCGCCCTCCACGGCCATCTGCGGCGCAGCCGCCTTCGGTTCGGCCGTTCGGCCGCGGGTGATGAGCGCGGCGGAAAGCCCCATCACGGCTGCGAAAGAAAGCCACGCGCCGGGGATTGCCTGGTTGTGCGTGACGTTAATCAGATAGGTGCTGATCGCCGGCGTAAACCCGCCGAAGATTGCGGTGGCGAAACTGTAAGCCAACGAAAAGCCGCTGGCGCGCACGGCGGGTGGCATGAGTTCCGTCAGGTAAACCACCATGGCGCCGTTGTAGCTGCCGTATAGGAACGAAAGCCAAAGCTCCACCGTGAGCAAGCGGGTGAACGATGGCGCGGCTGTGAGCCAGAGAAGGGCGGGGTAGGCAGTGAGCAACGCGAGGGCCGTGAACATCACCAGGATCCTGGTGCGCCCGATGCGGTCGGAGAGCGCGCCCATCAAGGGTAGCCAGATGAAGTTCGATATGCCGACGCAGAGCGTAACGGTCAGGCTGTTCAGATCGGAAAGCCTGAGCACTTTGGTGCCGAACGTGGGAGTGTAGGCCGTGATCATATAAAAGGAAACCGTGGTCATGGTGACCAGCATGGTTCCGAGCAACACCACGCGCCAATTTGCGCCGATCGAACTCAGGACTTCCGCGCCGGTGGGACGCTTCCGCCGCAGAAAATCTTCGGTCTCTTCGAGCGATCTGCGAATCAGGAAGAGAAACGGAATAATGCCGCAGCCGATCAATAGCGGGATGCGCCATGCGAAATCCGACATTTCCCTGGGCGAGTAGTGGGCGTTGAGAGCTACGCCTAACAATGCCGCGAAGACAACCGCCAGTTGCTGGCTGGCGGATTGCCAACTGACGTAGAAACCTTTGTGCCCGGGGGTGGCGATTTCGGAGAGATAGACGGAAACGCCGCCCAGTTCCACGCCGGCGGAAAAGCCTTGCACCAGGCGGCCGAGAACGACCAGCAGCGGCGCAGCGATGCCGATGGCGGCGAACGGCGGCATGACGGCGATCGAGATGGTTCCGAACGCCATCAGGGCCAGGGTTAACATGAGCCCGGCACGGCGGCCTTTACGATCGACGTAAGAACCCAGCACGATGGCGCCCAGAGGGCGCATGAGGAAGCCGACACCAAACGTCGCGAGCGAGAGCATGAGCGAAGCGAACTCGTTGTTCTTGGGAAAGAATGTGTGGCCGATGGCCGCGGCGTAATAGCCGAAAACCATGAAGTCATACATCTCGAGAAAATTGCCGCTCGCCACGCGGATGACGGCTTTAATCTTCGCGGCCCGCTCCCTTGCGGTCATGGCTGCTGCCCTTCTGATTCCCGTAGATTGTCCAATCGGGCGAGTTGCGCGCGCACGAAACCTGCCGGGAGCGGCAGGTAGACGTCCTGCTGTTCGACGCCGCGCTGCCCTTCGCCGCTCAATACGTATCGCAGGAACTCCCGCGCGCGAACCTCGATAGGCGCGCGATTCAAGCAGATATAAATGGTCCGCGTGAGAGGATAGCTGCGGTTGAGGACGTTCTCGCGGGTCAATGGAATGTAGTGGACGCCGTCTTCAGAAAGCGGAAGAGCTTTGACGTTATTGGTGGCGTGGCCGTAGCCGCAAAAACCGATGGCGGATTCATCCTGCTCGATGGCCTTCACGATCAAATCGCCGGCATTGGCGAGCAGCTTGCGGCCATCCTCATACGCATTGGCGTATTCATGGAAGCCGGGATTCCACTTGTGGCTGCCGCCGAGCGCGCGCTGCTCGAAGAAACCATCGAGTCCGCTGCCGATTTCGTAGCCGTGCAGGCGCAGCGGACGATGGGCCCAATCGCCGGTCAGGCCCAGCTGCCCCCAGGTGGTGATGGCCGCTGGAGCGCCGCGCTTGCGATCGGCGCCGAAGATCGCGTCCACTTGCTGCAGCGTCAGCTTCTCGATGGGGTTGAAACGGTTTACGAAGATGGCGAAGGCGAACGTTTCGAGCGGCACGTTGAAGCTGGCGGTTGCGACGGCAATTTCGAGCGGGCTCGCGGGATAGACGCGCCGGTAGGCGATATCTTCCATGGGGATGATCTCGCGTCCCATGAGAGCGAGGTCGGCGGTTTTCAGATAAAGGCCCGCGATGGCATTGGCCGTGCCAAGGTAGGTGTTTTCGAAGCGCACGTTCGGCTGGTAACGGCGAAATCCGTCTTCCCAGATGGACATGAGCTTGTCCATGTGCGAATTGCCTAACACGCGAACCACGCCGGCTGGAACGTCGTGCGGCTGGTAGCGCGGCATCTCTTGCGCAAGCGCCGAGGCTGCGGCGATGCATATGGCAAGCAGCAGGCGCATATTAATTTTGCAAGAGCGCCGCGCTGCTTGCGGCCTGCGAGGCGCGCAAGGGAATGAAGATGGCCTCATCGCGCACCACCTGCTGGCCTTGGCGGCTCAAGATGAACTGGATGAATTCTTCGAGCGCCGGTGGCAAGGGCTTGCCGGGCGCCTTGTTCAGGTTGAGAAAGATCACCCGTGACAGCGGATACGTAGCGCGGGCGACGTTTTCGTACGACGGCGGAATAGCGGTTCCGTTCGCCTCGGGCGCTAGCGCCAGCACTTTCACCGGCGCATCGAGATATGCCAAACCGGCGTAGCCGATGCCGTAGCGGTCTTTGGCGACGCGACCGGCGATGGGAAACACCACCGTGTCGTACGTGATGCCATCACGCCACTCGCCGCGCTTTCCAGGGGTGCTCAACACGCGCTGGCGAACGAATTCCTCGAAGCCATTCCACGGCTTCACGCCATAAATATGGATCGGCTTATCAGCCCACTCGCCCGCCAATCCCAGTTGGCCCCAGGTGGCGATTGCCGGGCTGCCGCGATGGCGCGTGGAGGAGAGGACGGCATCGAGCTGGGCGAAATTCAGGCTCTGAATCGGATTGTCCTGGTTGACGAAGAACCCGACCGCATCCAGGAAGCCGAAGTGCCGGTACGAACCGCCGGAAATCGGAACGCTCAGCGGGTCGTAGTGATAGTGATTGCGGAAGGCGCTGATATCGTCGGGCCGCAGCTCGCGCGAGACGAACACCATGTCGAGTTCTCCCTTCACCAGTTCTGTCGCGCCCAGACTGCCCGCATAGGGCGGCTGGAGATCCAACTCGAAATCCGGACTGTACTTCTGGAACGCTTTCACCCACATCCGCACCAGGCTCGGCAGCACGTCGGACGCCGCCGCTTTGAACCTGCCGGTTACACGTTTCGCAACATAAGTGGGCAGCTCGGAATCGAGCACGGGTTGCAAAATCTCGCGCGCGGGCAACGCGCGGCCTTTGGCGCGGCCTTCTTCGGCCTGCGCGTCGGTCTGCGGCTTGTTGACGGGTAAGACCGGAGTGAGAATTTCGAGCATGGAATTGCGCCCGGAAGCCGGCGAGTCGAAGCCGGGCAGTGGCCGCGTGCCTTCCTGCTGCACGGCCTGCAACTCGTGCCAGTCGAGACCTAGCAGGCTGAGGATGGTTGGCGCGACTTGGGCGGTGGAAACCGCAGAGTGCTTTACCTCGCCCGCGCCGCCCGGCCAGGAAAGCATCAGCGCCACATTCGCTTCTTCATCGAAAAACCCACCGTGTTCGGCCAGCTTGGACGAGTTGGGGTCGCCCCACATCACGCCGAGCAACGGCTGGACGATCAGATCGGGCATGCGCGGGTCTTTCGCCGGATCGTTCCACTTCAGCTTC
>Ga0126381_100010725_pt1 | contig 10325 bp, 8 predicted proteins | sample PanSoiMetPlot_28_FD_96465 | JGI IMG/M metagenome (GOLD analysis project Ga0126381, IMG submission 96465) | Tropical forest soil microbial communities from Panama - MetaG Plot_28 | ecosystem: Environmental > Terrestrial > Soil > Tropical forest > Bulk soil | place: Panama | collected 2016-02-17 | reverse complement strand
TTGCCGAGGACCATAAGGGTCGCATGCAGTTGGTCGGCGGCACCATTCAGGCGCTGCAGCAGCGGTCCCACCTGCGCATCGGCGACCCGCGTCAGGTGCGCGGTATTGGCCAAGGTCTGGTCGAGATTGCGCAGCGAGCGTTTCGCGTCGGGGCTGGTGACCAGGCCGTCGGCATGACTGACCATGCCGCGGATCTGCTCCACGAGCTGGTCAAGCGGCAATGCCGCGAGCTTGTTCAAGAGCCGGCTGGCCGAGCTGGCAACCTGCTCGATGCCGCCGCTTTCGACCGTGGGCAATTCAGGATAGGGCCTGCCGTGACCCAGCTGTGCCGGCGGCGCATCCGGCACGAAATCGAGATCGATCACGCGCTGACCGGTTAGCAGATTGGCGCCCACGAGCTCAGCGCGCAGCCCGTTCGCAACCAGCCCGGCGAACATTTGGTTGGTCGCTGCGACCGGATCTTTGCCCGTTGCGTCGAGATGTTCACCGCCGACTTTGATACGGTGCGGCACCACCTCGATCGTCACCGGCACCCGGATCGAATCGGTCGCCGGGTCGTATTCGAGGCGTATCGCATTGACCTGCCCGACGGGCTGCCCGCGCAGCTCGACCGGGGTGCCGATAGCGACGCCCCGCAGCGATCCCGGAAATATACAGCGGTAATAGACGTGAGCGGGCTCGGCCGCTTCGTCGGCAGCTTTCCGGTCGGCGTAGAGATGGAATGTGGAGCCCGGCGCCGCAGGCTTGCCGCTAAGTTCCATGTCCGGCGTGTCGAAGACGATGCCTCCGCCCAAAATCGTCAACAGCGGAGCTGTCGCAATTTTTACGCCCTCGGCTCCGATCGAAACGTCGAGCCCGGACGCCACCCAAAAGCGGCTTCCGTCATGGATCAGCGTCTGATGCGGCGAATAGATAAAGATGTGCAGCGCGACGCGTCCGTCGCGATCGGAAAGCTCGTGGCCGGTAATTTCGCCGACCTGCACGCCATGAAAATAGACGGGAGAGCCGTCGCTGACCTCGGACAACCGGTCAGCGATCAAAGTGTAAGTCTGGCCGCTGACCAACCCCTCCTTTGGCGGAGGTGTTTCAACGCCGGTAAAGGTGTCGGCCCCGGCGTTCCCCTTACCGGGCAGCATCCCGATAAACGGGCCCGAGAGGACCGTATTCAACCCCGAGATCCCGCTGAGCCCGATGCGCGGACGGACCACCCAAAAGGTAGTGTCGGCGCGCAGCAGCGGCTCGGCTTCGCGGGTCATCCGCGCGGTAACCACGGCGCGCGAATGGTCGGGGCTAAGACCGATTTTCTCGACGCGGCCGATCACGACATCCTTGTAGCGGACCGTGGTCCGATCGGGTTCGACGCCGTCGGCGGTTTGAAAGCTGATCGATATTATCGGGCCGCGTTCGCTCAGCGAGCGATAGCCGAGCCATCCGGCGATCAGCAAAGCCACGACCGGGACCGCCCATACCCAGGGCATGCCGCCCCATCGGCGCGGCTCGGGCGACGGCGGGTTCTCCGGCAGCGGGCCCGATGGATCGGAGTCGCTCACCCGTTCCTCCCCGTCGCGGCGTCCCACATCAGGCGCGGATCGAAGGCGTCCGCTGCAATCATCGTCAGCACGACAACCGCGGCAAAACTCGCGATGCCGGGACCCGGCTCGACCGTGCTTACATTTCCGAACCGCACCAGCGCGGTTACGATCGCTACGACGAACACATCAATGTTCGACCAGCGCCCGATGTAGTCGATAAAGCGGTAAAGCGCTGTGCGTTGCCGCAGCAGCCAAGCCGAACGCCGTCGAATGGCGGCCATGCACCAGGTCAGCCCGGTCAGCTTGAGGACCGGTACGACGATCGAGGCGAGCAGAACCAGCAGCGCCAACGGCCACAGGCCGTTCTCGGCGAGATCGCGAACCCCGCCCATGATCGTGTAGGTATCGGTGTGCCCTAAACGGGTGATCGTCAACACCGGGAAGAGGTTGGCCGGCAAGTAGAAGATCAGGCCGGCAAGGCTAAAGGCCGCCGTCGCAGCCAGGCTGCCGGGTCGGCGCGAAAAAAGACGAGCCCCGCAGCGCGGACAGCGCCCATGCGTGTCACCGCCCGCGGTAGCATGAGCGCCGGCGACCAGATCGCAATCCAGGCACAGCGTCCATGGTTCGCGGGGCGCGGGCAAATATTTGACCGGATCATCGATCGCGTTCCAGACGCGACGGCGGCCGAGCGCCTGCTCCAGCACCACCTGAACCAGAACAAACGCCGCCAGCGCGTAGCCCCCAACCTCGACTGTGATCCCGGCCAACTGGTCGATCCGGGTATAGGCGACGACCGCGCCCAGCAGAAAAACGTCGAGCATGGCCCAGGGACGCAAGCGAAGCGCTATACGCCAAATCGCCGCCAGTCCCGAGCGCGCTCGGCTGTCGGCGCCGGAGCGGAGGCGAACCAGCACGATCAACAACAGGACGGCGTTGAGCACCGGAACGGCAACGGCAATCAACCCCACGAGGACGCCGACCACCGCGATCCCGCCGTCGTATCCAAGCAACGCCACGGCACCGCTCGCGATTTCTCCCGCGCCGCGATCGCCGGCGAGGCCGATTTCAAACAGCGGAGACGCATTCGCCAGCAAGAGCAGGATCGCGGCGGTAACGGCGAAGGCGCGCGGATCGGCAAGAGCGGACGACGGAGCATGCCACAACCTGGCGCCGCACCGCCGGCACAACAGCCGGCGGGATTGCAGCAACTTCCCGGACGCCCGGTAAATCTGACCGCAATCACGGCAGGCGAGAACAATTTCAGGCATTAACACACGGCACTGCAGTTGCGCGCATGCACGCAAACGCTCGGATGCCGGGATTGCGTTCCCTCGCCGGCCGTCCTATATCTGCCGGGTCGGGTTACCGACTATGGCGATACACGGCTTATGAAATAAGCGTTGCGGACCCGGGGGCAGTACCCGGCGCCTCCACCATCCCAAGCGGCTTTACGGGGGCGAAACAGGCTCGACGCGCGTGGTAAAGGTAAGATCCGTCGCCCGGCATGATACCGCCGTTATCGGGTCACAATCTAGCTGCGAACGACAACTTCGCAACAGAGGCGCTCGCGGCCTAACCCCTAGCGGGGTAAAAGCCTAGAGCAAATCGCGGTTCGAGGGGCACCGGGCAACAGAAGCCCCTCACTCGCCGTCGACTACTTTCCGTAGCGCGCCAGCAAACGAGCCGCTGAAAATGGCCAAGGATCTCTTCCAGTACGACAAGATGGTCGAAAATGCATTGCGTGGGGTTCCGCGCGAAGCACTCGCGCGCGCGGCACGGGACGGATTGCGCGGCGGCCACCACTTTTACATCACCTTCCGTACCGGCGCCGAAGGCGTCGTGCTGCCGCCGCAGCTTTTGGCGAAGTTCCCGGAAACGATGACGATCGTGCTGCAGCACCAGTTCTGGGGGCTGGAGGTCGGCGGCGAGGCCTTTTCGGTGACCCTAAGTTTCAACAGCCGGATGGAGCGGCTGACGATCCCGTTCGCGGCGGTGACGACCTTCGCCGATCCGTCGGTCGAATTCGGTCTGCAATTCGAAGCGCCCGCCGCAGAGCCCGCCCAACCGAACGCTGCTGGCGAGCCCTCAGCGTCGGTTGCCGTATTGCCCGCCGCCGAGAAGACGGAAACCGAGCGGCCGGCAGCCGAAATTGTTACCCTCGACCGGTTCCGCAAACGTTAGGCCTTGCTTGACGCAGGCGCGCAAACGGCGATCCTGCGGCCGAATTTGGCCACTCGATACGATTCCGGAGCCGCGGCATGAGCGATTTTGACTATCACCAACTGTTCCCGCTCGGCCCTGACGACGCGCCCTACCGCAAGCTGACCGGAGATTTCGTCGCGATCGGCAGTTTCGAAGGGCGCCGCATCGTCAAAATCGGGCCGGAAGCGCTGACGCTTCTCGCGGCTCAGGCCTTTGTCGATTCCGCGCATCTGTTGCGGCCCGGGCACCTTGCCTCGTTGCGGGCGATTCTCGACGATCCCGAGGCCTCGCCAAACGACAAATTCGTCGCCTTCGATCTTCTTAAAAACGCCAACATTGCGGCGGGCAAAGTGCTGCCAATGTGCCAGGACACCGGCACTGCGATCGTCATGGGGAAGAAGGGGCAGCAGGTGTGGACCGAGGGTGACGACGCCGCGGCGATTTCCGCCGGCATCCGCCGCACCTATACCGAGACCAACCTGCGCTACAGCCAGGTAGCGCCTCTGTCGATGTACGAGGAGGTCAACACCGGCGACAATCTCCCGGCGCAGATCGACCTCTTTACCGAACCCGGCGACGCCTACAAATTCCTGTTCATCGCCAAAGGCGGCGGCTCTGCCAACAAGAGCTTTCTGTACCAGCAGTCGAAGGCGGTGCTGAACCCCAAATCGCTCCTCAAATTTCTCGACGAGAAAATCCGCACCCTCGGCACCGCCGCCTGCCCGCCCTATCACCTCGCCATTGTCATCGGCGGCACCTCTGCCGAGATGAACCTGAAAACCGTCAAGCTCGCGAGTTGCCGCTATCTCGACAGCCTGCCGGGCGAGGGCAATCGCTGGGGCCAGGCCTATCGCGATCGCGCGTTTGAGGAAGAAGTGCTCGAACTGACCCGCGGGCTTGGGATCGGGGCGCAATTCGGCGGTAAATACTTCTGTCATGATGTGCGCGTGATCCGTTTGCCCCGGCATGGCGCCAGCCTGCCGATCGGCATCGGCGTCTCGTGCTCGGCGGACCGGCAGATCCTCGGCAAGATCACCGCCGAGGGCGTGTTTCTCGAAGCGCTCGAGACCAATCCGGCGCGCTTTCTCCCCGAGATCGACGATGCGGCGCTCGGCGGCGCCGTGGTGCCGATCGACCTCGACCGCCCGATGGCCGAGATCCGCCGCACCCTGTCGCAATATCCCGTCAAGACTCGGCTGAGCCTGACAGGCCCTTTGATCGTTGCCCGCGATATCGCCCACGCCAAGTTACAGGAGCGGCTCGACCGCGGCGAAGGACTGCCCGATTACGTCAAGAACCATCCGATCTACTATGCCGGCCCGGCCAAGACGCCTGAAGGCTATGCCTCGGGCTCGTTCGGCCCGACCACCGCCGGGATGATGGACAGCTATGTCGACGCCTTTATGGCGGCGGGCGGCAGTTTCGTTACCCTTGCCAAAGGCAATCGCGGCGGCGAAGTGCGCGATGCCTGCCGCAAGCACGGCGGTTTTTATCTCGGCTCGGTCGGCGGCCCGGCGGCCCGGCTGGCTCTCGACTGCATCCGCAAAGTCGAATTGCTCGAATATCCCGAGCTCGGCATGGAAGCGGTTTGGCGGATCGAAGTTGCCGACTTCCCCGCCTTTATCGTTATCGACGACAAGGGCAACGACTTTTTTGCAGCGCTGACTTGAGGCGCGGTCGGGCCGGCCGAGATGCGGGGACGCCTCGATTGGCGCCGGACGACCTGCTGGACGCGCTCATTCGCGGGGAAAAGGGCGCATGGGAGGCGTTTGTAAGGCGATTTGCCGGACTGGTGACTGCCGCCGTCCGCGGGATCGCGCGTGAGGCGGCCGAGGTCGAAGACCTGACCCAAGAGGTTTTCCTGCGACTATGCCGCAACGATTTCCGGCTGCTGCGCAGCTATGACCCGGCGCGGGCGGGACTATCGACCTGGATCACCATCGTCGCGCGCAGCACGGCGCGCGATGCGATGCGGCGCCATCGCCCGCTGGCGGTGCCGATCGAGGGCGTGCCCGAATCGCAGCTTTCGGTCGATCCGGTCGAGCCTATACGCAAGCTCAAATTGCCGGACGCGCTGTTGTCGCCACGCCAGCGCGAAATTTTGTCGATGCTGTACGATCAGGAGATGGAAGTTGCGGAGATCGCCGCTAAGCTCGGGATCGACCCGCAGACCGTTCGCAGCGCTCACCACAAAGCAATGATCAAATTGCGTGCGCATTTTAGGGGGGAAGCAGAATGAAGCGACGAACCAGCAGGTTGCGGGGATGCCGGCGTCGGTTTCCGCCTAAATCCCCAAAGAGAATGCTGCGATGAACCAAACTGACGACGCAATCGACGGACCGGGTTTCGAGACTGGCCGCGCTCTGTGGCGGCGCTGCCGCACGACCGAAATCCCCGAGGACGACGCCGAGCGGTTTCTGGACCTCGCCGGCTTCGCCGACGGCATGCTCGACGACCGGGACGAACATGATCGGGTCGCCGCCTTGGTCGCGGCGAACCCGGTTGCGGCGTCGGATATCGCCGCGGCGCGAGCCCTCACGACGGGCGGCGTCGCAATGCCGGGCGGGCTCGAACCGATCATCAACCGTGCCGCGGCACTGGTCGACGACGAAACCGCGCAGGGCCGGGTCATCCCGTTCGCGGTGACCTCGCACCGGATGCTGCACGACGTGGCGCAATGGGGCGGTCTTGCTGCAGCGATCGCGTTTGCCAGCTGGCTCGGTTTCGCGATGGGCAGCGGAGCGTCTCTGACCATGAGCCAGCCCATCGGACAACGACCGATGGGCGATGAGAGTTTTCTGCCCGAATTGCTCGATCCGTCGATGGGCTTCCTGCGCGATCTTGGCGAAGGACGCCAGACATGATGTTGGCCGAACCGGCCGTGCGCGGCGGGCCCCGTCAGTATTTGTGGAAGGCGTTGCTGGCGCTGTCGCTCGCTCTCAACCTGTTCTTTGTCGTTGGCGCGCTGTGGATCCGCATGCATGCGCCGCCGCTGCCGCTATCGCCGGAGGACCGGCTGGGGCGCATGGCAAGCGAGCTTAACCTCAGCGCTCAGCAAAAGCAGGCCTTCACCCATTATTCGCAATCGATGCGCGAACGACTCGAGGCGATGCACGGGGCGGTACAGCCGCTGATCGGTTTTGCCTGGTCCGAAGTGGCCAAGCCGGCGGCCGACGAAAGCAAAGTCATGCAGCTGTTCGATCGGGCGGCCGAGGAGCGGCGCGGCTTTATGCGCGATTTGACAACAAAGACGCTGTCTTTCCTGGGGACCCTGTCGCCTGAGCAGCGCGCCAAGTTTGTCCAGCTCGCGCGCCAGCGGCCCCGCCCCTGGTCGCCGCCCCCCGATCACGATGAGGCACGCTGATCGCGCCACTGCCTGTGCTACGACTCGACAGCGTCACTTGGTGCCGAACAGACGGTCGCCGGCGTCGCCGAGGCCAGGCAGAATATAACCGTGGGCGTTAAGGCAGCGATCGAGCGCCGCGGCTACAATAGTGACGTCCGGGAAAACTCTTAGGACCTTATCCACACCCTCGGGTGCTGCGACCAGGCAGACGAATTTGATTGAGCGCGCCTTTAATTCTACGAGCCGCGAGATCGCCGCTACGCCCGAGTTGCCGGTCGCCAGCATCGGATCGACCAGGATCACATCGCGTTCGGCGAGATCATCCGGCAGTTTCAGGTAATACTCGACGGCTTGCAGCGTGCGCGGCTCGCGGTAGATCCCGATATGACCGACCCGCGCCGAAGGGAGCAGATCAAGCATACCGTCGAGAATGCCGTTGCCGGCGCGCAGGATCGAGACGAGGCACAGCTTTTTACCGGACAACAGCGGAAAGCTGCCGCGTTCGAGCGGCGTGTCGATCTCGGTCGGTTCCAGCGGCAGATCGCGGGTCGCCTCATAAGCCAAGAGCAGACTGATCTCGCGCAGCAACCGGCGGAACTCGGCGGTCGAAGTCGTGCGGTCGCGCATCAGCGACAATTTGTGCTGAACCAGCGGATGGTCGACGACGTTCAACCCCGGCCTGTGTTGCTGCATTTGAAACATCCCTAAAACAAGGTGCCGTCGCTGATGATCGTGATCGGCGCGCTTCCGTCGGAGCGGCGCTCGAAAGCGATTTCACGGCCGGCCGCCCAGGTGCCGCCTTCGAGCACGCAGGCGAGCGGGAACTCCCCGGCACGCCTGCCGAGCCTCTCGCGCACTTCGGGGGCAAGTCGATCGCGCAAAGCCACGGGCAATGCCCGCCATTCGACGACCGGCTCGCTCAAAGCGTCGAGCGGACGGGTCAAGAGGTCCGGGTCGCACGGCACGATGACGCCGCCATCGAGAAACAACCCGCCATTGCGGTATTCGGCGAGTCCGGTCAATCCATCGAGCGCACCCACCCGCAACCCCGACGCCTCAAGCGGCTCGATCAGCGAATAGGCAAGCCATTGCGACAATTTGTGAAACGGTACGAGGCCATCGCCGGGCACGGCGCGATGCCGTCCGCAATCGCCGAGCGGCAAGCCGCCCATGCTGATCCGCGCCGGCCAGATCGCCCCAAGCGCATGCAGCAAAGTGCGCAGGATCTCGGAAGCGGTAAGCGCGCCGCCCTGCCTGCGCCAATAATCGCAGAGGTTTCCCGGTCGCGCCGGCGCCCCAAAGCGAACCGGATCGGCGGCGCACACCTCGCCCAAGCGGCGCAACAACCCGGCGCGGTTTTCAAGGCCGAGCAGTTCGTTGTCCGACGCATGCTGAAACGCGTCGGCAAGCCATCCCGGCGTGATCTGCGACAGCGCCGCTGCATCTGCTCGCCACGGCGAGGCGGGATCGGCGGAAAACAAGCCTTGCTGCATTGCGCGCAGGCTCGCTACCGCCAGTCCCTCGGACCGCTGCAAAACTCGGCCGGTTTCTTCTTCGCGATATTGCCAGCCGTGACCGGCGCCGGCGTCGAGCAACACCGAGACGACCGCGAGATCGATGCGGGCGCGGGCTTGCTCGCCGGCATCGGCTTTGGCGGCAACCAGCGGCTCACGCTCAATCCCGCCCGCCGAAAAATGCCGCCACCGGCTATGATAAGGAACGGCAAGCTCGGGATAACGCCGGCGAGTGACTCGCGCGACGCGATCGGCGACCGCCCCGAGGCGACGCAAATCGAGCCGGAAATGCCGGGTGCCGCCGCTTTCGGCCGCTGCGAAGACGACCGCGCAGCGCTCACGGACGGCGGCGGCGCTCAGCAGCTTTGCCGCCGTAACCGCGTCGTCATTCGCCGAGAGCACGTCCCTTGACGCTGTGCAGTTCCGCCACCCCGGGCGCGCCGGTCGGCGCAAAGTATCCGGCTGCCTTCTTTGCCTCGATCTCGACCGAGGCGTCGAGCGGGATCAGCCGCGCCGGGATCGCGACCTGTTCGACCACCTCGATCCCTTGCGCTTCAAGCGCCGCGCGCTTGATGTTCGACATCGATACCCAGCGGTCGATGCGGCGCAGGCCGAGCCAATGGAGGACATCGGGCATCAGCTCCTGAAAACGGAGATCCTGTACCCCGGCGATGCATTCGGTGCGACGGAAATAGGTGTCGGCGCGATCGCCGCCCGGTTGTCGCTTGCGCGCATTATAGACGAGAAATTTGGTGACCTCGCCGAGCGCTCTGCCTTCTTTTCGATTGTAGACGATGATCCCGATCCCGCCCCGCTGTGCGGTCCCAATGCAAACTTCGATGCCATGCACGAGATAAGGCCGGCAGGTGCATATGTCCGAGCCGAACACATCGGACCCGTTGCACTCGTCATGAACCCGGCATGCGATCGCCGTGCCCGGCCGGTTCAGCCGTTCAATCTCGCCGAATAGATAGACGGTCGTCCCACCCGCCGGCGGCAGCAACACCTCGAGATCGGGCCGGGTTACCAATTCCGGGAACATGCCGCCGGTCTCTTCAAACAAGCTGCGGCGCAGATCGGTCTCGGCGACGCCAAAGCGCGCCGCGAGCCCGGGCAAATGCCACACCGGATCGATCGCCGCCTTGGTGACGCGGATCTCGCCATTTTCCAGCAGCACCCGCCCGTCAGGCGCCAGTTCGCCCTCGTCAATAAGCTGTCGGATTTCCGGCATGGCGATGCGCGCCGTCGTGATCGCTATCGTCGGGCGCACATCGACCCCCGCGCCAATCGCCTCGGCAAAGACTTCGCCGACGAGGTGGCCCCACGGGTCGAGCGATACGATTTTGCCGGGCTCGCCCCATTGTGGGCTTGGCGCGATCAAGGCCGCCGGAGCGGTATCGGTGAAATCGGGGCGATGGTCGCGCGCCAATGCCCCGGTCGCTACCGCGAGCGCGCGATAAATGCCGTAGGCGCCCGAATAGGAGCCAATCGCGTTGCGCCGGCTTGGTTCGGCCGGGCTCGCCACTACGGGTCCCCGCTCGACCGGGTCGGCAGCACCCCAATGCAGCGGGATGGCGCTCTGGCCACCGCTCGCCGGATGCGAGGTCAGCCGAATGTGGCGCGGGATCAAGGGTTCCATATCATCGTCATATGGTCGTCCGCCGGCGGCAGCCGAAGCAGTATAACCTAGTCGCGGCCGGCAACTCTCGCAACTCGCCGGCAGCTGATGAT
>Ga0126381_100010724_pt1 | contig 10325 bp, 10 predicted proteins | sample PanSoiMetPlot_28_FD_96465 | JGI IMG/M metagenome (GOLD analysis project Ga0126381, IMG submission 96465) | Tropical forest soil microbial communities from Panama - MetaG Plot_28 | ecosystem: Environmental > Terrestrial > Soil > Tropical forest > Bulk soil | place: Panama | collected 2016-02-17 | reverse complement strand
GAGGCCGTCTACGTGGACACGAGCACCGATCAGCCCGCGTTCGCCTCGGTCCAGGTCGGGATGATCGGCCGGCACAGGCTGACCTTCGTGCCGCTGGACCGGGCAACCGTGGCGCCCTCGCACGTCCGGGTGGCCTACACCAGGGGCACCGTCAAGGGCGCGCTGGAGATCGATACCGACGGCGAGCTGGCTGCCACCGATGAGCCGAAGCTGTTCGAGCACTATGGCCTTCCCTACCAGCCCGGCGCCGGCGGCGAGCGCCGGCTGGCCAGGCGCTAGGAGACCACGATGGTCTTGTTTCTCTGCATCATCATCGTGGCGATCGCGATGGGCATCACCGGAGCGGTGGTACACGGACTGCTGTTCCTGCTGATCATCGGCATCGTGCTTTTCCTGACCGACTTCATCCTGCTCGGGTCGCGGCTACGAGCGCGCCGGCACCGGATAGTCCGCTAGTGCGGCTCTGTCCCGGCCGCCGCCTTCTTTCCTTCCGAACGTATGCGGGGTGACTCCCGCCGCCGCAGCGTACGCTGCGGCCATGACCGACCCGAATACCGACCAGAACGTGCAGATCCGGCTCGCTTCCCGGCCGGCCGGGCGGCCGAGTGCCTCGAACTTCACGATCGCCCAGGCGCCCGTCCCCGTGCCGGAGGACGGGCAGGTGCTGATCCGGACCCGGTACCTGTCGCTTGACCCGTACATGCGCGGCCGGATGAGCGATGCCCCGTCCTACGCCCCGCCGGTCGCGGTGGGCGGCCTGATGGTCGGCGGCACCGTCGGCGAGGTGGTCTCGTCCGGCGATGATTCGCTGGCGCCCGGCGACGTCGTGCTCGCGTACACCGGCTGGCAGCGATACGGCGTGGCGAAGGCCGCCATGGTCCGCAAGCTCGACCCCGGCGTGGTGCCGGTGACGACCGCGCTCGGCGTGCTCGGCATGCCAGGGTTCACCGCCTACGCCGGGCTGACTCAGATAGGCCGCCCGCGGGAGGGTGAGACGGTGGTGGTCGCCGCCGCGAGCGGGCCCGTCGGGGCGACGGTCGGGCAGCTGGCGAAGATCCTCGGCGCCCGCGCGGTCGGCATCGCCGGCGGGCCGGAGAAGGTGGCCTACCTGCGCTCGATCGGCTTCGACGCGGTGGCCGACCACCGCGCCTCCGACTTCGCCGATCAGCTCGCCGCCGCCACCCCAGACGGTATCGACGTGTACTTCGAGAACGTCGGCGGTGCTGTCTTCAGCGCGGTCCTCCCGCGGCTCAACCCGTTCGCGCGGGTCCCGGTGTGCGGCCTCGTCGCCTGGTACAACGCCACCGAGCCGCCGTCCGGACCCGACCGGGTCCCCGCGCTGCTTTCCGCGATCTTGCGGAAGAGCCTGACGTTCCGGGGCTTCATCCAGACCGAGTTCGCGGCCGACCTGATGCCGGAATTCCTGCGGCGGGCGACGGCGTGGGTGCTGGACGGATCTCTCCAGTACAAAGAGGAGATCATCGACGGGCTCGAGAACGCGCCTGAGGCGCTTATCGGCATGCTGGACGGCAAGAACTTCGGCAAGCTCCTGGTGCGGGTGAGCTGACCCGGCCTCCCGGTGACGCCGGCGCACGGTGAGCCGTAGCGCAGACCGCTCAGGTCAGCTACCGGACTGCCCGCCCGCCCCCGAGCCGCGCCATCGGGCATTCACTCGCGTCCCGTGGGTCACGGTAGTGCTGCTCAGCGACCGGTTTCGGGGTCATCATGACTGCCGTAACCATCTATGCATCACTTTTCGTCCTTCTGGAGGCTCTGTTAACGGTCACAAAGGACCAAAAGTGATGCGAAGATGGTCGGCTCACCCATAATCCATTCGCCGACTCGCGGGAAACCCATTACCTGTAAAAAACAATGACGGCTTCCGCTAGGAGCCGACCTGAAGCGGCCTTTCCCGGGGAAATTCGGATTTCGTTACGGTGACGAGGAGGTCGACGTGGACGTACTCGCCGGCGGCGAGGACGTGGACGTACTCGCCGGCGATGTGGACGATGACGCTGACGCCGTCCCGGAGGCCGGTGTCGATGGCGTTCCGGTAGTCGTCGGCGATCCGGTAGACGTCGGGGATCCGGTAGACGTCGGCGATCCGGTAGACGTCGGCGATCCGGTAGACGTCGGGGATGAGGATGAGGAGCTGGGGGCGGTCGGCGAGCCGGACGCGGACTGGCTCACCGGCGCGGTCGTCGGCGTGAAGGCAGGCGCAGACGAGCTTGCCGGGAACAAGATCGCCGGATTAGTGGTGCCGCCGACCGGTGACGCGCTCGTCGGGGACTTCGCGGCGTGGTGGGTAGCCGGGGTCGTCGCGGCCGGGACGGTACCTGAGGCCGGCGCGGCCGACGAGGTCTGTGCCGCCGGCCGCGACTGTACCGGGTCCGGCGACTGCCCGGTGGACGCGAGGAGCCCCCACACGGCCGCGGCGGTTGCCACTGCGAGGCCGCCCGCGACCGACCCCAGCACCAGCATCCGCGACCAGCGGCGGCGAGGTGGCGGGCCCTTCTCGGTCCAGGGCAGCAGACCGCCCGCGAAACCGCCAGAGTCTCCGTCCGCGGAATCGTCCGCGTCTCCGTTCGGGGGTCCGTCCGCCGGCCCGGTGGTCCGGATCGGCGGGGTGACCCTATCCGCCGCGGCCTGCGCGGCCGCCGGGCGGCGCGCGGGGACCAGGCCGAGAGCGAACGCAGGCATCGCGGCGAGCGCCAGATCGGCCGCCGGCGCCGCGGCCGCGGGGGGCGTGGCAGGCACCGGGTCTGCCGCGGGCGCCGGGGCAGGCGCGAGATCGGCTGCAGGCACCGGGTCTGCCGCGGGCGCCGGGGCAGGCGCGAGATCGGCGGCAGGCGCGAGATCGGAGGGCACCGGGGCAGACAGCAGGCCGGCCGCCGGCGCCGCGGCCGCGGGGGGCGCGGCGCGCACCGGGTGGGCCGGGGGCACCGGGGCAGGCACCGGGTCGGTCGCACGCAGCGGGTCGACCGCGGGCACCGGGACAGGCGCGAGATCGGAGGGCACCGGGGCAGACAGCAGGCCGGCCGCCGCGGGCGCCAGCGCCGCGGCACGCCCGGGGATCTGCGGGAACATGCGGATGATCGAATCGGGCAGCCAGTCTCCGCTCGAATGGAGGGCGCCCACCTCGGCTACCACGCCGGCGGCGACGGGACGCTGCGCCGGGTCCTTCGCGAGGCAGCGCTCGACCACCGGCCGCAGTCTCGCTGGCACCAGCTCAAGGTCGGGCGGCTCATGAACCACGCGATACAGCAGCGAGGCCGTCGTCCCTGCCCCGAACGGCCCCTGCCCGGTCGCGGCGAACGCGAGCACCGCCCCCAGGCTGAAGATGTCGCTGGCCGAGCCGATTGCGGTGCCGATGGCCTGCTCGGGAGACATGAACCCGGGCGATCCGACGACCCAGTTGGTCTGCGTAAGCCCCGAGGATTCAACCGCGCGGGAGATGCCGAAGTCGATGACCCGCGGGCCGTCCTCGGCCAGCAGCACGTTCGACGGTTTGAGGTCCCGGTGCACCACCCCCGAGACGTGGATCGCGTTGAGGCTTTCGGCCAGCCCCGCGGCCAGTGACAGCAGCGACGCCTCAGGCAGCGGGCCGTGGCTGGCTACCGCCTCGGCCAGCGACGGCCCGGGGACGTATACCGTGGCCAGCCACGGCACGGGCCCGTCGACATCCGCGTCCACCACCGTGGCGGTAAACAGCCCGTTGACCCGTCGCGCCGCGGCGACCTCCTGCGCGAAGCGCGACCGGAACTGCGGATCCGCGGTCAGTTCGGCGCGGATGGATTTCACCGCGACTGGCCGTCCGCCCGCAGACACGCCAAGAAACACCTGCCCCATACCGCCCTGGCCGAGTCGACCGACCAGGCGGTACGGGCCAATGGTCCGTGGATCCCCCGGCTGCAATTCCCTGACCACGCTGACCCCCGTCTCGCGTTACGAGAACTCGAGAAAACTGCGAGCTCTCAGTTCTACGATATGTAACAGCGAAGGGATTGAATATGGCCGCGACGGCACATATATAAAAGCCGTTTCGTCACTGCCCGCTCAGGGGTCACTAAAGTCACTTAAGACAATGGCCGACCAGTCGCCGGGATTCGCGCCCGCGGGCTACCCCACCTGGGCGGCCCGGCCGGCCCAGTAGGGCGCCCGGAGCTCGCGCTTGAGGACCTTGCCCGAGCCGGTCCGCGGCAGCTCGGCGATGAAGTCCACCGATCGCGGCACCTTGTAGCCGGCCAGCTGCTCGCGCGCGAAGGCCGTCACCTCCGCGGCGGTCACCGGCGATCCAGGGGACCGCACGACCGTCGCGTGCACCACCTCACCCCATTGCTCCGACGGGATCCCGAACACCGCGGCCTCGTACACCCCGGGATGCTGCTCGAGCACCGCCTCGATTTCGGCCGGGTAGACGTTCATGCCGCCGGAGATGATCATGTCGGTCTTGCGGTCGCAGATGTACAGGTAACCCTCGTCGTCCCGGTACGCGATGTCGCCGACGGTATGGAAATCGCCGCGTCTGCCGCCGGCGTAGCTGGCGTCGTTCTTGTAATAGGCGTCGAACGTGCCCGCGGACCGAATGAAGACCTCGCCGGCGTGCTCAGGCCCGGTGCCGGTGACCTCGTTCCCGTCGGCGCCGACCAGCATGATCTCGATGCCGGGAGCCGGCTTGCCGCACGACCCGGGCTTGCGCATCTGGTCCGCGGGCAGCAGCACCGTGTCGACGCCGAGCTCCGTCGACCCGTAGACCTCGAACAGCGACTCCGGCGGGAAGTCCGCCACGTACTGCTGCTTGAGCGGGTAGCTCCACGGGGCGGCGTTGGCGATCATGACCCGCATGGAGGACCGGTCGTAGCGGTCCTTGACCTCTCGGGGCAGCGCGCAGATCATCCGCATCACCGGCGGCGCGCTGAACGTCGAGCTCGCCTTGTACGCGTCCACCAGCCGCAGCCAGTCCTCGGCGTCGAACTTGCGCTGCACGATGACCGTCTGGCCGTAGAGCATGGCGGCGCCGAGGAACGCGCTGGGACCGCTGTGGTACAGCGGCCCGGACGTGATGTAGATGTCGTCGGGCCGGTAGCCGAACAGGCCAAGCAGGGCGACGAGAAGCTGCGGGTTCGGCGGGCCCTTGCGGACCGCGCCCTTCGGCTTGCCGGTCGTGCCGGAGGTGTAGATCATTGTCCCGCCCATCCCGGCCGCGTCCCCGACGTCGGGGGCGCCGGACGGCGCGGCGGCGACGTCGGCATCGGTCAGCGTCCCGTCCGGGGCAGGGCCGCCGACCGCGATGATGTGGCGCACCTTGTCCAGTTCGCCCCGGTCACGGAGGGCGGCGAACATCGGCGCCTGCTCGTGATCCACGTAGGCGACCTCGGCGTCGCTGTGGTTGATGATGTAGCGCGCCTCCTGCGGGCTCAGCCGGTAGTTCAGCGGCACGGCCACCGCGCCGATCTTCCGCGTGGCGCTCATGATCGCCACGATCTCCGGCGAGTTCGGCCCGCACCACAGCACCTTCTCCCCCGGCCCGGCCCCCAGCGATAGCAGCAGGTTCGCGACCCGGTTCGCCCGCACGTCGAGGTCGGCGTACGTCCAGGTGACGACCGTCCCGTCCGGCTTGTCGTCCACGACGGCGGGCTTACCCGGCTGGGTTCGCGCGTAGGCAGCGAGAAAGTCCTCTGGCATACGGTCAAATGTAAGGCCGAGATTCGCCGCTGCCTATGCCCTTTGTGCGAGCTGGCGCTCGAGCAGCTTGGCCACGCTATCGTCCCAGTGGGCGGCCATCGGCGCCGAGGCGGGATCGGGGAAGATCTCCTCCTCCCCGTTGTCGACCGCGTCGAAGATGGCCAGCGCGACCGATTCCGGAGAGGCCTTTGGCGTGCCGGATCCCCGTGTCATGTCGGTATCCACCGGGCCGGGCAGGACCGCGTGAACCGTCACCCCCTGCCCGGCCACGAGAGCGCGCAGCGACTGGGTCAGGGAGAACGCCGCCGCCTTCGAGACCGAGTAGGCCGGGATTATGAACGGCAACGGGGCGAGAGAGTTCACCGACAGGATGTTCACGATGGCCCCGCGAGAGCGGGTCACCGCGGGCAGGAAGGCCCGGGTCACGGCGTAGGTCCCGAAGAGGTTGACGGCCAGGTGGCGTTCGAGCACGACGGGGTCGGTCAGGTCGTCGGGCAGCGCGATGCCGGCGTTGTTGATCAGCATGTCCAGTGACTCGACCTGGCCGGCAGCCGCCTGAATCTGCGCCGCGCTGGTGACGTCCAGGCTCAGGGGCGTCACCCGGTCGTCTGGGTGCGGCAGCGGCCGGCGGGTGCCGGCATACACCCGCTTGGCGCCTCGGGCCAGGGCTTCGGCTGCCAGCGCCTGCCCGATGCCGCGGTTGGCCCCTGTCACCAGGACGGTCTTGTCTTTCATGGTCATATTTGCAGTCATAACCAGGGAGACTCGGCGAGATCGGAGAAGGAATCGCTCACCGGAACCCGAACACGGTGACCAGGCTCGGATCGCCGAAGGAGGAGATCCGGCGGATTCCCGCGCCGGTGACGGTGAGCACGCAAATGCCGTAGGGCTGGTAGTTCCCGTCCTGGTCACGGGTAAAGGCCGCCGCGGCTGGCTGCCCGTTGGCGCTGGTGGCCAGCATCCGCCAGTCACCAGGCGATCCCAGGACCTGGTCGCGCAGGAACGGCATACAGGTCTTCCGGCCGCTGAACCAGGTGCGCAGCGGGGGTGCCTCTATGGTGGCGCCGGAGAGCAGGAGCCGCTCCAATGCTGTGGCGTCGGCGTTCTCGAAGGCCGCGATGTACTGGTCGAGGAGTGCGCGGGCCCGCGGCTCGCTCGGCTCGGTAATCTGGCCGGCGGCCGGGGCCAGCACCTTCAGCCGCGCCCGGGCGCGCTGCAGCGCACTCTTGACCGACACCGTCGTGGTGCCGAGCATCTCCGCGACCTCGGGGGCGGGAAACGCCAGCACATCTCGCAGCACCAGGATCGCTCGCTGCCTGGGCGGAAGGTACTGGAGGCTAGCGATGAGCGCCAGCCGCAGTCCCTCGCGCGCCGTGACAATGGCCGCGGGATCGGCCGAGTCCGGGGTCACCATCGCATCCGGCGCCGGCTGCAGCCAGTCCACCTCTGTCCCGGCATCTTCCGGGTACGCGCCGGGATCCTGCTGCGGGGCGTACAGGCCGGATGGCAGCATTCGCCGGCCGCGCTTGGCCAATTCGGTCAGGCAACCGTTGGTGGCGATCTGGTACAGCCAGGTACGCACCGAAGACCGGCCCTCGAACCCGCCGTAGGATCGCCAGGCCCGCAAGTACGTCTCCTGGACCAGGTCCTCCGCATCCTGGATAGAGCCGAGCATCCGGTAGCAGTGCGCCAGCAGCTCACGCCGGAACGGCTCGGTATCACGGACGAATCCGGCGCTATCCATCAGTTGCGATCCTCTCCCGCATGATCCGCCTTCAACCATGCAGACCAGCCGGGGCGGAAAAGGAACCGGGCAGCACGCCTGAGTCCGGCCGACGGTCTGCTACGCTCCATCGACCTGGAGGAGACGACAATGACCGCGCCCGTGCCTGCTCTTGAGCGAGCGTTCGAGGTGGATGCCCGACTCGGACCGCTCGAGGATCATGGCATGACGCGGGACGGCCACCGCCGCGTAGTCCCGATCGCCGGCGGCCGGATCAGCGGCCTGTTCGACGCGGAGATCCTGCCAGGTGGGGCGGACTGGCAACTTGTCCGCCCCGACGGCGCGGTCGAGATCGACACCCGCTACTCGGCGCGGACCGATGAAGGCGAGTACGTCCACCTCCGGACGTCCGGTGTGCGCAGCGGGCCGCCGCGGGTCCTCGAGGCGCTGCTGCGCGGCGAGCCCGTGGACCCGTCGGAGTACTACTTCCGCGTCGGGGTGCGCCTGGAGACCTCGGCCCGGCGACTGGCCGCCCTGGAGCAGTCGATCTTCGTGGCCTCCGCCGTCCGGGAAGCGGACCGCGTGTACTACACGGCCTACCGGGTGACTTGAACGCGGTGGGCCTGAACACGGGGGACGGCCCTGACCCACGGGCCGTCCCACCGCGATCGGTTCAGTCGGTGTGGCCGCTCAGCGAGACCAGCGCGTGTGCGAGCGAGAAGTACTTGTTGCTCCCAAGGTCACGCACCGTCTTGATGCCGAACGCCGCCTCCAGGTGCTGGGCATCGCCTTCGCTGACTCCCGCCAGCGCCGCGACCGGTGCATCCAGAAGCTCAGTCACGCTCTTGCTTTCGTAAGCCTTGTCCAGGGCCTTGTCGAGCCCTACCGCAATGGCCATTGAAAGTCCCCTTGTGGTCCGGGCTGACTCCGGTGGAATCAGCAGCACCTTCTCTGTCTCCACCACCGTACCCAGAAGCACGCGCCTACCCCCCTCGCCCGATCAGGAGGTGACCGCTGACGCCGGGGTTCGCCTCCTCGCACGTGCGAACCTGCCGGGAGGGACCCTGTTTTCCCTCGGCGATCAGCCGGGAGTCCAGGAAGAAGGTGCCGCTGGGAGCGGGATCGGGCCAGTCAGGAACGCCGTGGCCGCGCATGCACCGGGCGAAGCTCAACAGCTCCTGGAACAACGGCTGGGGAACCGGGGGTGACTCGGCCGGCTGCGGGGGCAGCCGGTTGAAAAAGACCTGGCAGGCATTCGCGACGCTGTCAGGAATGCGCGGCGCGGAATCCGGGAAGCTGACAACCCCGCGACTGTCGATCGAGCCATCGGGGAAACCGGGGAGGCCGTGCGCCCGCACGCAGGCGACGAACTCGTGCAGCACGGCCGTTTCGCCGCGCGTGCCTGACTGCGCGGCCGGGGCGCCCCCCGGCGCGCCCGGCCCGCAGCCGGATACGGCCGCAAGCGCCATCCCCACCGCCAGCGCCATCGCGGGCAGGACTGCTGACCTGCTCCTGTTCGCCCCAACCTCGCGTGCCATCGCTTCTCCCGGTGACCAGATCGGAATTTCCTGAGCCGTCGATGGCAGGCTCGCACCACCCGGCCTGGCTCACATCCCGGGCTAGAGCGAAGAACGGCTCCCCTTTCGAGCGACGCGCCATCCCCCGGCCGAGCCGGGGCTCTCACCAGGTGACCTGTGGAAAGGCTGTGCACAAGGCGGTGGATAACTGCATTCAACTGCGGATAACTACCGCCATTTTGTGGACAACAAAAAAGGTCTCAATAAATCTGTTCTTGCCTCTTGCGCCGCGTCAGGACCGGGGAGTAGAAATGCTTTCACCGCCGGAAGCGGGTACCGGCCCCGGAGGAAACTCCGGGGACGCGGGAGGAGCCGGGAGACTGGCACCTACCGCGGGTGCACGGCCCTGGTGGTCGGCTGCGGAGCCGGGCTGACCAGGCAACTGATCAGTGTGGTGCGGCAAGCCGGATGAGGCTCCCTCCATCTCATACATGGAGGGGGCCTCGTCTTATTGTGCCCGAGCAGAACACCTCCGCCCGCTCTCGACACGCCGGCAAACGCTGTCAAACGCGGACATGCCGGGGGCCTTTGTCTGGCGGAAAGCACGCCGGCCAGAATCAGCACATGGTTTCTGAGATCTTCGAACCTGATCAGTGGCGTGCGGTCGAGGGCTTCGACTTCACCGATATCACCTATCACCGTGCCGTCGGCTCGGGCACCGTCCGGGTCGCCTTCAACCGGCCCGAGGTGCGCAACGCCTTCCGCCCCCATACCGTCGACGAGCTCTACCTCGCCCTGGACCACGCGCGGATGTCCGCCGACGTCGGGTGCGTGCTGCTGACCGGCAACGGGCCGTCCCCGAAGGACGGCGGGTGGGCGTTCTGCTCGGGAGGCGACCAGCGCATCCGCGGGCGCGATGGGTACCGGTACGCCGACGGTGAGGGAGCCGAGGCCATCGACCCGGCGCGCAGCGGCCGGCTGCACATCATGGAAGTTCACCGGATGATCCGGTTCATGCCGAAGGTGGTCATCTGCGTGGTCCCCGGCTGGGCGGCGGGCGGCGGGCACAGCCTGCACGTGGTCTGCGACCTCACCCTCGCCAGCCGCGAGCACGCCCGCTTCAAGCAGACCGACGCCGACGTGGGCAGCTTCGACGGGGGCTTCGGCTCGGCCTACCTCGCCCGCCAGGTGGGCCAGAAGTTCGCCAGGGAGATCTTCTTCCTCGGCGACACCTACGACGCCGAGGCGGCGTGCCGGATGGGCATGGTCAACGCGGTGGTGCCGCACGCCGAGCTTGAGCGCACCGCGCTGGAGTGGGCGGCCAAGGTCAACGCCAAGAGCCCGACGTCGCAGCGGATGCTGAAGTACGCGTTCAACCTGATCGACGACGGCCTGGTGGG
>Ga0126381_100010723_pt1 | contig 10325 bp, 12 predicted proteins | sample PanSoiMetPlot_28_FD_96465 | JGI IMG/M metagenome (GOLD analysis project Ga0126381, IMG submission 96465) | Tropical forest soil microbial communities from Panama - MetaG Plot_28 | ecosystem: Environmental > Terrestrial > Soil > Tropical forest > Bulk soil | place: Panama | collected 2016-02-17 | reverse complement strand
CGAAGACCGACCTCAACATCATCCCGGTCGGCGATCCCTCGACCATGCTGGCGGCGTTCCGGAACGGAGTGATCGACGGCGCCATGGCGGTCGAGCCGATGCAGACCGTGGCGCTTGCCGAGCTCAAGATCGGCAAGATGGTGGTCGACGTCGAGGGCGGCGGCGCGCCGCTGTTCAAGGAATACGCCTACAACGGCATGTGGGTCCGCTCCGCCTTCCTCAAGGACCGGCCGCAGGTCGCGAGCGGCATCGTCGCCGCGGTGGTCGAGGCCGAGCAGGCAATCAACGATCCGGTCCGCATCGACGACATCATGAAGGTCGGCACGACCTACATCAAAGGCATCGAGCCGGACCTGTTGCGCGCCTATCTCGAGCGCTATCGCGCGATCTTCCGCCCGGTCGCGACCGAGAAGGGGATGGAGAACGTCAACACGCTGCTGCGCTCCGGCAACCTCATTCCGCAGACGGTGCCGTACGAGCGCATCGTCGCGACCGAGTTCATGCCGCGCGAGTTCGCGCTGCCCAAGACGCATTGAGCGGCCGCATCGAAGCCGCGCGCCGACCATGGCTGTCGCATCGGTCCCGGAGGATCTCGGCCTCGCGGCGGAGCCCGACCCGCGCATCCGCTATCGCCGGGTGCTGATCGCGCGGCTCGTGGTCGTGGCGGCGGTCCTCGCGGTCTGGCAGGCGGTCGTCGCGATCGGATGGGTCGACGCGTTCTGGATCAGCAGCCCGCTGCTCGTGGTCGAGGAGCTGTGGAGCGAGATCGCGAGCGGCGCCCTGTTCTTCGACGTCTTCGCCACTGTATCCGAGGCGCTGATCGCCTTCGTGATCTCGTCGGCGCTCGGCATCGTCGCCGGTCTGCTGCTCGCGCGCTCGCCGTTCTGGGACGACGTGCTGGCGCCGCTGGTGCTCGCGCTCAACAGCCTGCCGCGCATCGCGCTGGCGCCGCTGATCATCCTCTGGTTCGGCATCGGCATGACCGCCAAGGTGGTCACCGCCTTCACGCTGGTGTTCTTCATTCTGCTGGTGAACACGCTGGGCGGCGCCAAGAACGTCGACAACGACATCCTCACCATCGCGAAGCTCATGGGGGCGTCGAGGCGCGACATCCTGTGGAAGGTGACCCTGCCGTCGGCGCTGCCGTGGATCTTCGCCGGCCTCAATCTCGGCCTCACCTACTCGCTGCTCGGCGTGATCGTCGCTGAGATCCTGTCGTCCAATCAAGGTCTCGGCTTCGTGATCGCGTCGAGCGCCGCGACCTTCAACACGGCCGGCGTGTTCGCCGGGCTGATCACGCTCGCCGTCGTGGCGTGGCTGGCCAGCGCCCTGATGCGCTACGCCGAGGCGCACCTGCTGCGCTGGAAACCGTCGCTGACCAGCGCCTGAGCGCCCCGATGCCGCAGCCGCCCGCAAAGATCCGCCTGGTCGACGTGGCGATCGTGTTTCGCCCGCGCGACCGCGACCCGGTGGTCGCCTGCCGCGACGTGACGTTCGACGTGCCGGAGGGCTCGATCGTCACGATCGTCGGGCCGTCCGGCTGCGGCAAGTCGACCCTGCTCAACATCGTTTCCGGCCTGCTCGCGCCGAGCAAAGGCCTCGCCGAGGTCGACGGCCGCCCGGTCGACGGCATCCGCCACGACGTCGGCTACATGTTCGCGCGCGACGGCATGATGCCGTGGCGCACCGCGCTGGAGAACGTCGAGTTCGGGCTCGAGGTGCGCAAGGTCGCGAACCGGCGCGAGATCGCGCGCGAGTGGCTGCGCCGGGTCGGGCTCGACAAGTTCGAGGGCCACTATCGCCATGAGCTCAGCCAGGGCATGCGCCAGCGCGTCGCGGTGGCACGCACCTTCGCGATCGAGCCGAACATCCTGTTGATGGACGAGCCGTTCGGCGCGCTCGACAGCCAGACGCGGCTCCTGCTGCAGGAGCTGTTTCTCGAGGTGTGGGAGAAGAACAAGCGCACCGTGCTGTTCGTCACCCACGACCTGCACGAGGCGATCTTTTTGTCCGACGTGGTGATCGTGTCGACCAACCGGCCCGGCCGGGTCAAGTCGATGGTGCCGATCACGCTGCCGCGGCCGCGCCTGCCGCCCGCCGAGCTTGCGGTCGCGCCGGAATTCCGCGACATCTATTCGCGCATCTGGGCCGACCTGAAGGACGAGGTGCGGAAGTTTGATTGAATCTGCCTCATGGTGAGGAGCGTCGCGAAGCGACGCGTCTCGAACCATGGGCCAGGAATGCAAGCGGCGCCACATCAGCCGCCCTCGTCCTTCGAGACGCCCTCGCTTCGCGAGGGCTCCTCAGGATGAGGGCGGGACTGAATCAGTGCACTTGGAAGGGCTCACATGAAACACGCCAATCTGGGTATCGCCGTGGTCGGCGCCGGCCGCATCGGCACGCTGCGGGCGCGGCTCGCCGCCAAGCATCCGTCGGTGCGCTTCCTCGCCGTGTCCGACAAGGATCCGGCGCGCGCCCGCGCGCTCGCCGAACAGGCGGGGGCGAACGTGCACTCCGGCAGCAACGACGAGGTGATCGCCCATCCCGACGTGACCGCCGTGTTCGTCTCGACTCCCGAGCAGGAGCACACCGACGCGGTGTGCCGGGCGCTCGAGCTCGGCAAATCCGTGCTGGTCGAGAAGCCGATCGCGCTCTCGCTGCGTGACGCGAGCCGCATCCTCGACACGCTGAAGAAGACCAACGGCAACCTGCGCGTCGGCTACAGCCGCCGCTACAAGGAATGCTTCCTGCGCGCCAAAGAGCAGATGCGCCACGGCCGGCTTGGCAAGGTGGTGGGCGGGCTTGCCCGCGTCTACAACTCGCGCGCCCAGGCGTTCGCCATCCTCAAGCGCGATCCGCATGCGACCCCGGTGCTCGACGTGCTCACCTATTACGTTGACCTGATGTGCTGGTTCCTCGACGGCAACCATCCGGTCGAGGTGGTGGCGCGCGGCCAGCACGGCATCTTCAGGCAGGCCGGCTACAGCGCGCACGACGTGACCTGGGCGATCGTCACCTTCGCGGACGGCGCCGTGATCGACCTCGGCGTGAGCTACGCGCTCCCCAGCCGCTATCCGACGCTGGGCCAGTCCGACCGCGTCGAGCTGCTCGGCAGCGAGGGCACGATGATCATCGACGACGACCACATGGACCACGTGCTCTATTCGGAGAAGGGCGTGCCGCACGCCTACGTGCCGGACCATTCGGTCGAGATGGCATTCCTCGGCTCCAACACGGCGGGCGACTGGGCGGTCGGCGATTTCTGGGGGCCGCTCGGCAACGAGACGCGCGCCTGGCTCGATCACCTGGTGACCGGTGCGCCCACCGTGCACTGCACGCCCGAGCAGGCGCGCATCAACCTCGAGACCACGATCGCGATCGAGCGCGCCGTCGAGACCGGCGCGCCGGTGCGGCTGCCGCTGCAGGAGGAATGACGCTCATTGAGACGGAGCGGCCGCGATGGCTGCCATCCCGGCGATCGCCGCCGCGCTCGTCAAGGCGAGACAGACGGACGACGTCCTGGCCACGCGGCCGCTCCGTAAGGAAATTCGTCAGTGAAGCCCGAACGCGAAACCGGACTCGGACCGCGTGCTGGCGGTCGCGACCGGAACGACGACCGATGCCCGGGGCGCGGCCGGCGCGTAGGCGCTGGGCGCGGACGTCGTCGGCGCACGCGGCGCGCGCACGGCCGGCGGTTGCGCCTGGCGCGCGGTCTGCGGCAGCACGACGACCCGGGTGCCGACCTTGACCCGGCCGAACAGGTCGATGATGTCGGCATTGGTGAGCCGGATGCAGCCGCTCGACACGTGATGGCCGATGGTCGACGGATCGTTGGTGCCGTGGACGCGATATTGCGAGTTGCCGAGATAGAGCGCGCGCGCGCCGAGCGGATTGCCGGGGCCGCCGGCGACGAAGCGCGGGAGATAGGGCTGGCGGGCGATCATCTCGGCGGGCGGGTACCAGTCGGGCCATTCGGCCACCCGGCTGATCGTCTCGACGCCCGACCAGGTGAAGCCCTGGCGCCCGACGCCGATGCCGTAGCGCAGCGCCTTGCCGCCGCCGAGCACCAGGTAGAGGTAGGTGTTGGGCGTGTCGATCACGATGGTGCCGGGCGCCTCGCGCGTCGCGTACTCGACCACTTGGCGCTTGAGACGCGGCGACTCGACCGCGCTCGATCCCGCATCGTCGTCGCGCAGCGCCGGCGCGAAGATCGAATTGGCGTAGCCGCCCGGAGCGGCGGGAGCATAGGACTGCGCGGTCGCGACCGCCGGCGCGCAGAACAACGCGAGGCCGCTGAACGTGGCGAACGCGACCGATCGGCTGGTGCGATGAGTCATGGCCTACCCCCGTGACTGCAGAACCACTTCGACAACTCAACACGCAATGTCGCGCACGGTTCCGGCCTCAACCGATGACGATCCGTTTATTGCGTTATCGTTTCAGGCCGCCGGCAGACGCGCCGGCTCGCCGTACGTCCACCGGGTGAGGAAACGGTCCTTGGCCTCTTCGACCAGCACCTGCGCGGCGGACTCGCGCTCGCCGATCTCGCGCGCAGCGTCGATCGCAAACAGCAGCGCTTCCTCGCGGCTCCGATAGGGCCCGAACATCTGGTCGCGGAATTTGATCTTCCACTCGCCGCCGCTTTGCACGATGAAGTACTGTGCAGGGGTCACGCCGTCCTCCCGTGGCTCGCATGCAGGCTGGCGGAGATGTCTCTGCGGCAACCTGCGCGGTTCGGGGTTTACACTGCGTCGCGGAAACGATTCGCTTCCGGCCCGCGCCGGAATTGAATCAACGTTTCACCAGATCGCATGTGACTGAAAATCGCTGCGGTCTCGAGGTGCGGCGCCTGCCGGCTACGACAGGCAACGGCCGGTCACGCGCGCCAGCGCCGGCTCGGCGATCGGGCTCGCGACCGGGTCGCAGCCGACCGGGATCGCGGGCGCCGCGTCGAGATTGTGCGGCACGACGAGCGGCTGCGGCGTGCTCTGCGGCGTCTCGCGCACGGTGAGTTGCGGCAGCACGAAGCCCTTGGAGATCACGGTCACGTTGCTGAGCGGATCGGTCTGAAACAGCACGCGTCCGTCGCGATCGCGATAGACGATCGCCGCGTCCTGCACGCCGACCACCTCGACGGTCGCAACCCGGCCGCCGCCGACGGTCGCCCGCGGCGACGCCATGCGATCGCCCTTCATGGCGCGAATGACGCGCTCCTGATTGTCGGTTGCGTGGCTCGCCTTCGAGGCTTGATCGAAGCTCGGCGCGACCAGCGCCCAGGCCGTAACGGCGGCCAGCCCGCCGAAGAGACTCGACGTGATATGGAACATGGAACCCTCCCCGTCTTCGCGCCCCTGTAGCGAGCGTCAACGGAAACCGTAGGTGTCCTGTCCCCTTCCCACTAACCAACCCCTGTCCGGGAGATTCAACCCACCCGTCCCGGGTTCGTTCCATCCTGCCGAAACAGCTTGGCATTGGCGGAAGACAGTCGCACCCATCCATCGCGTAGGTCCCCCTCGCGACCGAAAAGGTTCAAACAAAATTAACCTTTTTCTGGAGCGGGACGCGGTGCGGTGCGGGGATTCGGGCCTTGGTGCAGCCGGACCTATCCCAAAGGATAAGGTGGCTGGGCCCAAAGAATATGGCGCTTTTCCAGGAACTGGATGGTGGGTCGCACGTTGATGTGGTGACCGGCCGCCATTCCCCCCTCCCCCCGTGCTCGGCCGGCCAGACAGTCGTGGTCAGCAGAAATGCTGACCGCGACTTTTTTTATGGCCCAGGTTGAGACCGCGCGGGTGCGTCTCGGCGCGGCGGCGCAAAAAAATCGCCCACGGGGGCGCGGCGGGCGATCATTTCCGCTGAAATTTTCGAGCGAGATCAGGCCATCACGGGCGGCCGGTGGCCACGGGTGGCGTTGCGCTGGAAGAACAGGGCCTGACTGACCACGGCCGAGACGGTGGCCGGCTGGAACGGCTTGGCGATCAGGAAGGCAGGCTCCGGCCGCTGTCCGGTGAGGAATCGTTCCGGGTATGCGGTGATGAAGATCACCGGCACCTCGAACTCGTTGAGCAACTCGTTGACCGCATCGAGGCCGGAGCTGCCGTCCGCCAGCTGGATGTCGGCAAGAATGAGCCCCGGTTTCTTGGCCTTGGCGAGGGTCACGGCCTCTGCATGCGTGCGAGCGATGCCGACCACGCGATGGCCGAGGCTTTCGGCAAGGCCTTCCAGATCAAGCGCGATGAAGGTCTCGTCCTCAATGATCAGCACGTCGGTGGCGATCTCGGCCGCAAGCTCGCGGCCGGCCTCGTCGACCAGCGACCGGAATGTGCTGACCTCGACGCCGAGGATCTCGGAGGCTGCATCATCCGAGAAGCCCTCGAGCGACACCAGCAGGAACGCCTGGCGTGGGCGCGGCGTGAGTTGGCTGATGCGGCGCTCGGCCGCGACCGGCGATGCGATCGCCTCCTTGGCGCCGTTCACCGGGACCGAATTCCAGATCGAGGTGAACACGTGAAAGAGCGCGACCTTGGGATGCGACGCAGAATTCAGAAGGCCGGGATCCTTGACCAGCGTTTCGAGCGTCGCGGCCACGTACGCGTCGCCGGAGCTTTGGCTGCCGGTCAGAGCGCGGGCATACCGCCGCAGAAACGGAAGGTATCTTGACACCGTCTGGGCTGCTGTCATTGAACAGGACCCTCCCGTCCTTTCCACTGTAGTTTAGCCAACGCGGGCCGTTCAAATTAGTTCCGCAGCGCGGAACCCCCAACGCCCTTGGGGCGTTGGAACACAATCGAGCGTGCCTGCCTCTCCGGCTGCAGCGAACTTCACGAGAGGGGGCCCGAAGGACATGCCATGGACGACAACAACAAGCCAACTGGGCCGAGAGGACCGATGGCGGGATCGACGCAAGGCTCAACCCTCAAGAAGAAGCACAGCCTGAATCGCGAGACGCAGATCAAGATCGGGACGCAGTTGCAGAACATGTACAACGCGTACCTCAACGAGGGAACGCCTGACCGCTTCCGCGATCTGATGCATCAGCTTGAGGCCGGAAAGGTGCCGGGCTTGCCCGGCAATCCTCCTTACGAGGGGGTGACGGACGAGTCAAATAACAAGGAATCGTGAGAATGCCCCCCAATCCATCGGTCAGCGAGGCGATGTTGCGGGCGGTTCCGAGCCTCCGCGCCTTCGCAATCTCGTTATGCGGAAATGTCGATCGCGCAGATGATCTCGTGCAGGAGACGCTGCTGCGCGCCTGGGCCAATCTGAACTCGTTCGAGCCCGGCACCAACATGTCCGCATGGCTGTTCACCATCCTGCGGAACCTGTTTCGCTCCGAATACCGCAAGCGGCGGCGTGAGGTGCCGGACGGCGAGGGCACCTATGCGGAGACGCTGAAGTCGCAACCCGAGCAGGCGAGCCGCGTCGAGTTCGAGGAGTTCCGCACGGCCCTCGCCAAGCTGCCGTCCGATCAGCGCGAGGCGCTGGTGCTGGTCGGCGCGTCGGGCTTCTCCTACGAGGAGGCGGCCGGTATCTGCGGCTGCGCGGTCGGCACGATCAAGAGCCGCGTCAATCGGGCGCGCACCCGGCTCGCCGAGCTGATGTCGATCGAGAGCGTCGACGATTTCGGCCCGGACCGCGAGCTCAAGGCAGTGCTGAGCGGCGGCGGCGGCAACGGATGATCCGCGCCTGACGGACGCGGCCGTCGCAATCGAGATTTGCTGCTGCCAAGATTTCTTGCTGCGTCGTCTAGCCGCGCCGTGCTCTCGCCTGCTTTTTCTCCTGTTCCCTGGATCTCACGATCTCCGCCAAGGCGCCCTCGCCGTTGCGTGCAAAGGTCCGCAGGAACCGGTCGAGCGATGCGAATTGCGTGCGGCTCACCCCGTCGAACAGGCGATCATTGACCCGCCGCAGGAACGGCGCGACCTGTTCGACCGCGGCCTCGCCCCGCTGTGACAATTTGACCAGCACGCCGCGCCGGTCGTGCGGATTTTCCGTCTTCACCAGCAGGCCCCGCCGGACCAGGCGCCCGACCTCGGTGGTGACGTGGGTCGAGGCGAGCTGCACGTGCCCGGCCAGCCCGCGGATCGACACGCCGTCGCGCCCTTGCCGGTAGGCGACGCCGAACAGCACGGCGAACTGCGATCCAGTGAGCCCGAGCGCGCGCCCGAACGCCTCGCGGCATGCGGTCAGCCGGCTGAACGCCAGCACCATCAGATAGAGCGTCTCGCGGAATGCGACGTCGCTGCCGGCGACGAGCAGGGCGGCGTGCGACACGGTCGGCGGCGGCGTGAACGCGCCATGCGGCCGTCGGCCGGACGAGGCGCGCCGTAGCGGGCGCGGTTTGGCGGGCGGGCGTGGCATGGAGGGCCTTTGACCCGGTTTGCGAAAAGCTACATACTGTAGCTAATTTTCCGGCCGCACTCCAACCCCGAGGAGTGGCCGACGAGGGGAGCGCGTATGACCACGCAAGGCGCGAGCGCCGTGACCGGCTCGGCGGCGATGCGGACGGGCGCGGAGCTGCTGCGCTCGCTCGACGACGGCCGGCAGGTCTTTGTCGACGGCGAGCGCGTCGGCAAGGTCACCGAGCATCCGGCCTTCCGCGAGGCCGCCCGCAGCATCGCGCGGCTGCTCGACATCGCGGCCGCGCCCGAGCTGCGCGAGCGCATGACCTACCCGTCGCCGACGACCGGCGCGCCGGTCTGGCGCGCCTGGCAGATCCCGCGCACCCATGCCGACCTCAAGGCGCGGCGGCTCTTCCACGAGACCTGGGCCGAGGCGACCTTCGGCCTGATGGGGCGCACGCCGGACCACGTGGCCGGCTTCTTTGCCGGCTTCGCGGCGGTGCCGCGCGTGTTCGCGGCGGGCGGCCGGCAGTTTGCCGACAACGTGGTGCGCTTCTACGAGCATGCGCGCGACAATCATATCTATCTCAGCTACGCGATCGTTCCGCCGCAGATCGACCGCTCCAAGCCGGCGCACCAGCAGAGCGATCCCACCCTCCACGCCGGCGTGGTCAAGGAGCGCGACGACGGCATCGTCATCTCCGGCTGCCAGCAGCTCGCGACCGCCGCCGTGTTCAGCGACTGGCTCCATCTTGCCTGCATCCATCCGCTGCAGCCGGGCGACGAGAACTACGCCAACGCGGTTGCGATCCCGGTCAACACGCCCGGCCTCAAGCTCTATCCGCGCCGCCCGTTCGCGCGGGCATCGATGAGCTCCTTCGACTATCCGCTCTCGAGCCGGTTCGACGAGGCCGACTGCTTCTGCGTGTTCGACAACGTGTTCGTGCCATGGGAGCGGGTGTTCGTCTATCGCAACCTGGAGGTCTCGCGCGATCAGTGGTGGAAGACGCCGGCGCACCTCTACGGCAACCACCAGGCGCAGTGCCGCTACGCCACCAAGCTGCGCTTCATGATCGGGCTCGCCAAGCGCATGAACGAGATGACCGGCAACGACGCGCATCCGGCCGTCAACATCGAGATGGGCGAGCTTGCCGCCTTCGTGACCATCATCGATTCGATGCTCCAGTCGCACGAGACGGTCGGGCCGATCGATCAGGACGGCGTGCTGTGGCCGTCGCAGGCGACGCTCTATTCGGTGATGGCGCTGCAGTCGGAATTCAACGGCCGCATGCTGGAGAAGATCCGCGAGCTCGCCGGCGCCGCCATGATCACGCTGCCCTCGTCGGTGCGCGACTTCGACAATCCGGCGATTGTCGCCGACATCGCCCGCTACATGCAGTCCGGCAAGGCTGACGCGAAGACCCGGGTCGCGATCCTGCGCATGGCGTGGGATTTCCTCGGCTCCGAGTTCGGCAACCGGCACGCGCAGTACGAGAAGTTCTACGGCGGCGCCTCGTTCCTGGTGAAGCAGAACGTCAACCGCTTCTTCGACTACAAGCGCGCCACCGCGATGGTGGATGCCGCGCTGGCGCTGCCGCCGGTGGGGAGCTGAAGATCACAACGTGCGTCATTGCGAGGAGCGAAGCGACGAAGCAATCTCCGCATAGTGCGTATGACGCCGGAGATTGCTTCGCTTCGCTCGCAACGACGCCTATTTTGCTTTCAGCGCGTCGCCCCACTTCTCGGCGATCGCGCGCGCGTCGTCGTGCGACAGTGCCGAGGTCGGCGGAAACTTGTCCTTCCAGGCGAACGGCCGCACCGCCTCGATGATCAGCTTCGAGTGCGAGGTGGTGCCGCGCTCCTTGGCGTCGGCCGGGATGCGCGGGTCGAGCGCCGAGGACCACGCGTTGCGCACGATGTCGACCTGCTCGGACGGCTCGCAGCGCGTCGTGATCGCCCACATCACGTCGTTGATGTCGGAGG
>Ga0126381_100010722_pt1 | contig 10326 bp, 8 predicted proteins | sample PanSoiMetPlot_28_FD_96465 | JGI IMG/M metagenome (GOLD analysis project Ga0126381, IMG submission 96465) | Tropical forest soil microbial communities from Panama - MetaG Plot_28 | ecosystem: Environmental > Terrestrial > Soil > Tropical forest > Bulk soil | place: Panama | collected 2016-02-17 | reverse complement strand
GTTAACCTGGCGCGTCTCATCGCCGACGGTCATTGTGGCGGTACCTTCCAGCGTGAGTTCTACCTCGACGTACGGATGTGTGAGTAACGGTGGGCCCTGACCTGGTTTAGCGTTGACAAAGTAAGCGGAGAAGGGTGCGCCCTGTTTTTCGCCGTGAAACTGATATGACATGCCAACAAACGGCAGCTGTTCGAGATTCAAAAAGTTCATGAGAGAGAATATGTCTCAGGAAAACTCACGCGGGAAGAATTGTCCGGTCTTCTGCTTTTCCTGATTTGAAAGCCTGGCCGTTGCTTCGCATCCGTTGCAGCCTTAGCGATCCGGTTCGAGGATTTTCGCGACTTTCTGAATGGTGTTCCAATTGCGGTTCGTAGCTGGAACACCAAGGAGTTTCTCGATTTTGCCAAGGTAACTGATCGCTTTCATTTGCCGGCGATACAGGCCGACAACGAATTTGTTCTGAATCGCGATAACCTTCAGGAGCCAGTCATTCTCGGACGGCAGATAAATCGGAAGTGCAGGCGGCGAGGGGAGTCGTTTAGCCAAAACGTTTACGAAGCGAGTAATGTCTGGCCCGAAGGGTTGTTTTGCGAATGGATCTGTGGATGCAAGTTCAATGATGTCGCGCGCCGAACAAATCATGATCTCGCATTTGAAAGGTAACTTCTTCGCGATCGCGTTGCGCAGAGTCGATTCGCTCACATTTTCGCAAACAACAAACGTGCCGACTGCGCCGATGTTGACGACGCCAAATCTGCTGAGCTGTTTCGCGAGCAGTGCGGGGCGGCAAAGATTTGTTCGGCCAACATTCACTGCACGCAGAAAGACAACCCAGCGCATTTGGAAGTCATCAATGAGAGGTCATTAGGGATGGGTTAGCAACTCTCTTCCCAACGAATTTTTTTCCATTAGACTGCGCAAGTGGAGCTGAACGGCAAAGCGCTCACGCTGGAGCAAATCGCTGCGGTCGCAATTGGTGACGAGCGTGTTGCGATTTCGCTCTCAGCGCGGCAGGGCATCGCTGCTTCCCGCAGAATTATTGAGCAAATCGTGGCGCGGGACGCGGTGGTTTACGGAGTCAACACCGGCTTCGGTAAACTCTCCGATGTTCGGGTGCCGCAGGACGAACTAAGGCAACTTCAGCTGAACCTTGTCCGTAGTCACGCGTGCGGAATTGGCGAACCACTTTCCGAACCCGAGGTACGCGCAATGATGCTGCTCCGGGCGAATGTGCTAACGCTCGGCTTCAGCGGAATCCGTTGGGACGTCATCGAGTTGCTTTGCGAAATGCTCAACCGTCGTGTGCACCCCGTTGTTCCGGAAAAAGGTTCAGTAGGTGCGAGTGGTGATCTCGCACCTCTTGCGCATCTGGCATTGAGCGTGATCGGGGAAGGCGAAGCATTTTTTGAAGGCGAACGGATCGCGACAGCGGAAGCGCTACAACGCGCAAAATTAAGAGCTCGTGACTTGGAAGCGAAAGAAGGTCTTGCCTTGCTTAATGGCACGCAAGCCATGCACGCGGTAGGTGGGCTGGCGCTATTGCGTGCGCGACGCCTCGCACGCGTGGCTGACGTATCCGGCGCCATGAGTCTCGAAGCGCTCAAAGGCACTCCGGTCGCATTCGATCCGCGGTTGCAGGAGGCGCGCCCGCATCCGGGCCAGAAAGCGGCGGCCGAACATCTTTTGTCCCTGATGGAAGAGAGCGAGATCCGTGAGTCGCATCTCACCGACGACCCGCGGGTGCAGGACGCTTACAGCCTTCGTTGCATGCCGCAGGTGCACGGAGCCGCGCGGGGCGCGTTGGCGCATTGTGAAGACGTTTTACTGATCGAGTCGGCATCAGCGACAGATAATCCACTGGTGTTTGCAGAAACCGGTGATGTGATTTCCGGCGGAAATTTTCACGGGGCGCCGCTGGCGTTCGCGTTCGATTACGCTGCGATCGCGCTCGCGGATTTGATGAGCATGAGCGAACGCCGAACCGATCGCCTTCTTAATCCGGACAAGAGCGAGGGTCTTCCGGCTTTTCTTGCGCAACGCCCGGGAGTGGAGTCGGGATTTATGATTGCGCATGTCGCAGCTGCTTCGCTGCTGAATGAAGCGCGCGTACTCGCTCATCCGGCCAGCGTTGACAACATCACAACCTCTGGCGGAAAAGAAGATCACGTGTCCATGGGAATGACGAGCGCGCTGAAGCTGCGGTCGATTGTCGATCTTGCGGAAAACTTGCTCGCCATCGAACTGCTTGCGGCTGCTGAAGGTCTGGAGCATCGCCGTCCGTTAAAGGCCGGCCGCGGTGTAGAGCGAGCGTTCGCTTCTGTGCGCAACGTCTCACCGCGGCTCACACACGATCGCGCGCTCTCGGGCGATATCGCGCGTGTTGCTGAAGCCATTCGGCGAGGCGATTTTGGTTCAGGAGCGAATAAGTCATGAGTGGAAAGCGAATTATTCACGCGCCGCGTGGCGTTGAGCGCACATGCAAAGGTTGGCATCAGGAAGCGGCCATGCGGATGCTAATGAACAATCTCGATCCGGACGTCGCAGAAAATCCCGATCAACTGGTTGTTTACGGTGGAACAGGTCGTGCCGCAAGAAGCTGGGAAGCTCTCGACGCGATAGTCCGCTCGTTAGGCGAGCTCGAAAACGACGAAACGCTTCTCGTTCAATCAGGAAAGCCGATTGGGAAATTCCGCACACACGATGAAGCACCACGCGTGCTGATCGCCAACTCCAATCTTGTTGGTCAGTGGAACAATTATCCTGAGTTCAATCGCCTCGAGCGGATGGGACTGACGATGTACGGACAGATGACGGCCGGTTCGTGGATTTATATCGGCAGCCAGGGGATTGTGCAGGGTACGTTTGAAACCTTCGCTGCTGCCGGTCGCAAACATTTCGGGGGATCGCTCGAGGGAAAATTTGTTTTGACCGGCGGGCTTGGAGGAATGGGTGGCGCACAGCCGCTCGCTGCGACGATGAACGGTGCCGTATTCCTAGGCGTGGACGTTGATCCCGCTCGAATCGAGAAGCGGTTGAAAAGCGGTTATTGCGACAAGATTGCGTGGTCGCTCGACGAAGCGCTCAAGTTGATTGATCAGGCACGAAAGGATCGGAAATCGCTTTCGGTCGGTTTAGTCGGTAATTGCGCCGATGTTCTGCCAGAAATCGTCAAACGCGGCATCATGCCCGACGTGCTCACAGACCAAACCAGCGCGCACGATGCGTTAAATGGTTACGTGCCACACGGGATGTCGCTCGAAGACGCACTCGCGTTGCGACGGAAAGATCCTGACGGATACATCGAGCGCACGATGCAATCGATCGCTGTGCACGTCGAAGCCATGCTTGCGCTGCAAAAAAAAGGGGCGATCACCTTCGATTACGGGAACAATATTCGAGCTCAGGCACAGAAGGCCGGAGTGAAAAACGCCTTCGAAATTCCCGGCTTTGTTCCTGAATACATTCGTCCACTGTTTTGCGAAGGACGCGGTCCGTTTCGCTGGGTCGCCTTGAGTGGTGATCCCGATGACATCGCGCGCACGGACAAGCTTGCGCTCGAGTTATTTCCCAAAAATCAAACGCTTGCGCGCTGGATGAAGCTGGCGAAGGAGCGAATCCATTACCAGGGATTGCCTGCGCGAGTTTGCTGGCTGGGTTATGGCGAACGCGCGGAGTTTGGCGTCGCCATTAACGAACTGGTGAACAGCGGCGAAATTAAAGCGCCGATCGTGATTGGCCGCGATCATCTCGACACCGGCTCGGTCGCATCGCCTAATCGTGAGACCGAGGGCATGCTCGACGGCAGCGACGCTATCGCGGACTGGCCATTGCTCAACGCGCTTGTTAACACTGCAGCGGGCGCATCGTGGGTCTCGATCCACAATGGCGGGGGCGTGGGCATCGGTTTTTCACAGCACGCCGGCATGGTTGTCGTGGCCGACGGCAGCGAAAATTCCAAGCGCCGCCTGGATCGCGTTCTTACCAGCGATCCCGGCATGGGCATTCTCCGCCACGCCGATGCCGGTTATTCTCGCGCCATCGAATTCGCCGCAGCGCAACACATCGATATTCCGATGAAGCCGCAGCCGCGCGGCTGAACGCTTAAACAGCGAATACTACTGATGAAAAAATTGATTGAGTGTGTGCCGAATTTTTCTGAAGGGCGCGACCCCAATGTGATTCGGCGGATCACGGATGCAATTGAATCGGTCGAAGGCGTTTCGTTGCTCGACGTTGATCCCGGGGCGAGCACGAATCGGACGGTAGTGACTTTTGTCGGTGACCCCGCTGCCACAGTGGAAGCGGCGTTTCGCGGAATTAAAAAAGCGGCGGAATTAATCGACATGCGGAAACAGAAAGGCGCGCATCCGCGTATGGGTGCGACTGATGTTTGCCCGTTTATTCCAGTAAGCAACGTCAGCTGGGCGGAAGCGGTTGAATGTGCAAATCGGCTTGGCAAACGCGTCGGCGAAGAATTGAAAATCCCGGTGTATCTCTATGAAAGAGCAGCCAAAGACAAAGCGCGTGCAAACCTTGCTGTGATTCGTGCAGGGGAATACGAAGGCTTTTTCGAAAAGATAAAACAACCGGATTGGAAACCGGATTTCGGGCCAGCGGTTTTCAGCGAGAAATCCGGCGGAACAGTGATTGGTGTTCGCGATTTTCTGATCGCTTACAATGTGAACCTCAACACGAAATCTGTGCGGCGTGCGAATGCGGTTGCGTTTGATGTACGAGAGCAGGGGAGAGTTAAGACCGAAGATGGGACACCGTCAGGAAAGACAGTATTGGACGCGAACGGCGAGCCAGTTCGCATTCCCGGAACGTTGAAACACGTGAAAGGAATAGGCTGGTTTGTGAAGGAATACGGCATCGCGCAGGTCTCAATGAACCTCACGAATATCGAGGAAACGCCGTTACACGCGGCCTTCGATGCGTGCGTTGATTCGGCTGCGAAGCGGGGCTTGCGCGTGACCGGCTCGGAGATCGTCGGGATGGTGCCGAAGAAATCTTTGCTCGATGCCGCCCGATATTTTCTGCGCAAGCAACAATGGTCCGAAGGCGTTTCGGATGAAGAACTAATCAACATCGCCGTTCGTTCGATGGGCTTGGGTGAACTGAAGCCTTTTGTCCCGAAAGAAAAGGTGATCGAATTAAAAATCGAATCAGCTGAGCCGAAACCGTCCCTGGTGAAAATGAATGTACGCGAGTTTTGCAACGAGACGTTGAGCGATTCGCCCGCACCCGGAGGAGGCTCCGTGGCTGCACTTATGGGAGCGCTAGGCGCGTCGTTAGGCGGAATGGTCGCGAATCTTTCCGCCGGCAAACGCGGTTGGGACGACAAGCTCGAATATTTTAGCAACTGGGCGGTAAAAGCGCAGAACCTGAAGGACGAGCTCCTTGCTCTGGTCGATGAAGACACGAACGCGTTCAACAAGGTGATGGACGCATTTGCACTCGCCAAGAATTCGCCAGAGGACAAAGCAGCGCGCACGTCGGCGATTGAAGAGGCCACAAAACATGCCGCCGAGGTGCCGCTAAGAGTGATGCATACTGCGGCCAAATCTTATGAACTGCTGTCGGAGATGGCGAACAATGGAAATCCTGCTTCGGTTTCAGATGTCGGCGTCGGAGCGCTGGCCACGCGGGCGTGCATTGAAGGCGCGGCGATGAACGTTCGGATTAATCTCGGTCAACTGAAGGACGAAAAATTTAAAAGTCACGTTCGGGAACGGGTTGAACAGGTGAACGCGGATTCGGAAGCACAGTTCAAGAGGATTAGTGAGATTGTGGAGACGAGGCTTGGCTGAAATCCTGAACCGTCTGCCCGGCTTGTCATGTTGAGCGAAGCGAAACATCTCTGATTCTAATCCTAGCCACCGCGAGAACTGGCCCGAGATTTTTCGCTTCGCTCAGAATGACAGTGTTGTTTCCACGTTACTGGTAAAGCAATCAATGAGTTCACTTGCCGTCCTGCACGCTTCGCAACTCGTCACGCTTACCGGACCACAGCGTCCTCGCGCTGGGAATGAGTTGTCGGAGCTCGGGATTATTCGCGACGGTGGGATGCTCATCCGCGGCGGAAAGATCGAGCACATCGGTCCGAGCGATGAGATCGAAAAGAATGTTGGCGACGCGGAGATTGTCGATGCACGCGGCCGCGTTGTGATGCCGGGATTCGTAGATGCTCATACGCATTTGGTTTTCGCGGGCAATCGCCTCGAGGATTTCGAGCGGCGTTCACGAGGCGAAACGTACGAACAGATTGCGAAAGGGGGTGGCGGGATTTGGTCAACAGTAGAAAAAACCCGCGCTGCGAGTGAACTAGACCTTCTCGCGCAGGCAAAAGAGCATGCGAACTGGTTCCTGCGCTGTGGAACCACAACCGTCGAAGCGAAATCGGGCTACGGCCTGACAGTTGAAGATGAACTAAAAATTTTGCGCGTTCTACGCCAACTGAAGGAGGGGGTCCGTTTGGAAATCGTGCCGACATTCCTGGGCGCTCATGCCGTTCCGCGGAAACTCTCGCCAGATGAATATCTGGACGTTGTGATCACAGAAATGTTGCCGCGCGTGACTGCAGAGAAATTAGCTGAATTCTGCGACGTTTTTTGCGAGCGCGCCTATTTCAATATTGATCAATCGCGCAAAATCTTATCCGCAGCGAAAAAGCTCGGTCTGAATTTGCGCGGGCACGTTGACCAATTAACAAATTCCGGCGGGGCGAAGTTGATAGCGGAGCTGGGTGCAACCACGGCGGATCATCTTGAGCAGACCGACGAGCAGGGGATCGCTGCTTTGAAGAAGGCGAAGGTGCAACCTGTGTTACTACCGGGCTCAGTTTACGCGCTCGGATCGAGCCGTTATCCGCGCGCCCGCGAAATGATCAAGGCGGGACTAGGCGTCGTGCTCGCGACCGATTTCAATCCCGGATCATCGCCAACACCGAGCATGCCGATGATTCTGTCCCTCGCGTGCACGCAAATGAAAATGTCGCCTGCGGAAGCGATCACCGCGTCAACCGTGAACGCGGCATTCAGCGTCAATCGAGGCGACAAGATTGGCGCCTTTGAGCCTGGCAAGCTTGCAAATTTCGTGATCTTCGATTGCGAAGATTATCGTGAGTTGGCGTACTGGTTTGGAATGCCGCAGACTTATGCGGTTTACATCCGTGGTCAACGCCTTATGGAGTTGTAGGGCAGGCGCTCCCGCGTGCCGGACGGCAACCGAAGCGGTTGCCCTACAAATAGATCGCGCATAGGAAAGTGATATGGAAAAAGAACTCTTGAAGATCGAAGAGGAGTTCGCGGAGGCAATCGTTAAGAATGATGTCGAAGGTATCGGACGACTTGTCGCAGATGATTGGATCATCATTGATCCGAACGGAGAAATCGTTGACCGGACGCGCTTTTTCGAGGTCATCAAATCGGGTGCCCTAATACACGAGATGATGGAATCAGACGATTTCCGGGTCCGCATTTATGGAGACACCGCAGTGGTTACCGCGGTAACCCGCACGAAGGGCAAATTCATGGGACAGGAATTCAGCACGCAGGAACGGGCCACAGATGTTTTCATGAAGCGCGATGGGCAATGGCAATGTGTGCTGACGCATCTTACCCGTTTGCCGAAGAAATAAGGCCGCGCGCGCGGCCCGTACGCAGCGGGTAAACTAGGTCGCGCGCTACCAATTGCAGATTTTGCGGTGGCTAATGAGGGCCGCTACAGTGGCTCACAATGAAAGTTGAAGTAGAACAGCAGCCGGGTTCGGTCTCGAAGCTGCAGATTGAATTACCAGCCGACGAGGTTGCGAAGGAATGGGACGCGATCGCCAACAGTTTCGCGCGTTTCGCGAAAATTCCAGGATACCGGCCCGGCAAGGCCCCGCGTGCGGTGGTCGATAAAAGATTTCGCAAGGAGATCCAAGACGAACTCACGAAAAAGCTCGTCTCAAAGAGTTATCACGAAGCAGTCGAAAAAGAGCAATTGCGCGTCGCTTCGCTTACCAACATTGAAGACATTCAGTTTGGCGAGGATAAGTCGATGCGCTTCCGCGCGACGGTGGTCACCGCGCCGGAGTTTGAGCTTCCGGATTACAAAGAGATCCCCGTGCAACTGCCGGATACAAAGATTTCGGAGGCCGACGTCGAAGCGGCGATCGAACGTTTGCGCGATCAAACCGCCGATTTTGTGGATGTGCCGGAACGGGCATTGCAAATGGGCGATTTCGCGGTGCTTGATTTCGAAGGTTCCATCGAAAGCAAGGCGATCGGCGAAATCGCGCCGCAGGCCAGCAAGAATTTGCACGGCGGCAAGAAATTCTGGCTGCATTTGGCGCCTGAGAATTTTCTACCGAACTTTTGCGAGCAACTCATCGGACTAAAACCCGGCGAGCCACGGCTGGTGATCGTCGATTTCCCAAAAGATTTCCTCGTAAAAGAACTGGCCGGCAAAAAAGCCGATTACGCGGTTACGTTGCGCGAGATCAAGGAAAAGGTGCTGCCGCCGATTGACGATGCACTCGCAGCCAAGCTCGTCCCCGGCAAAACGCTGGCTGCTCTTCGCGAGATGATCGAACACGACCTCGAACACGCCAAAGAACATGACACTGAACGGGCGAAAGAAGCTCAGATTCTCAAATATTTGCACGAGCGGATTCAGCTAGAGCTGCCACCGGCGCTTCTACAAAATGAAACCCGCCGCGCGCTCGCCGAATTAGTTCAACGGAACCGCGAGCGCGGTGTCACAGACGATATGCTGAAGGAAAAAGAGAAGGAGTTGATAGATGCCGCAGCGGGAATGGCGGCACATCGACTGAAAACAAACTTCATCCTGCATCGCATTGCCGAGCACGAAAAGACTCAGGTCACAAAGGAAGATCTCGATTCGCGTATCAGACAGGAGGCGGCGCGCTACGACATTTCGCCTGACAAAATGCGCAAAGAATTGCAGCAACGAAATGCGCTGGACGACGTTGCTGAGCAGCTTCTGCTGGGTAAGACTCTTGATTTCCTGAAGGCGAATGTTAGCATCGAATTAACGAAAGAACCCGCCGTCGAAGAAGAGAAATCATGACAGTATTCAACGAAAATGTGTCGCAAGTGCTGGTTCCGATGGTCGTGGAACAGACTGGTCGGGGCGAACGCAGCTACGACATTTACTCACGGCTGCTGAAGGACCGCATCGTCTTCGTAGGGCAGATTGACGATCACATCGCGAACCTGGTGATCGCACAATTGCTCTTCCTGCAAATGGAAGACGGCAAGAAAGACATTAATCTTTATATCAACTCACCCGGTGGCGTGGTTACGGCCGGGCTGGCAATTTACGACACGATGCAGTTTCTGACGTGCGACGTGGTCACGTATTGCATTGGCATGGCAGCGAGCATGGGGGCAGTGTTGCTCTGTGCTGGCACGAAAGGCAAGCGGTTTGCATTGCCGAACTCGGACATCATGATCCACCAGGTGCACGGCGGTGCGCAAGGTCAGGCGAGCGATGTGGAACGCCAGGTTGATTACATGTTCAAGCTCAAGAAGCGCATCATTCGCATCATCTCACAGCACACGGGCAAATCTGAAGAGCAGGTCCGAATTGATTCTGATCGCGATTACTATATGTCTGCGGAGGAAGCCAAGGCGTATGGGTTGGTGGACGAGGTCATCAAGTCGCGGAAGGAAGTAAAGCTATTGGACGGTAGTACCCCCCCGGATGGCCGGTTGGTGGAGGTGCCTGACGTAGTTCTATCCAGGAAAGGGTAACGCGGAAATCGGGCATATGGCGCGCGCATCAAACCTCACCATGTGCTCCTTCTGTGGCAAAAGCCACGCTGAGGTTCGGAAGCTCATCGCCGGCCCCGGTGTTTACATCTGCGACAGCTGCATCAACGTTTGCAAAAGCATTCTCGATAAAGAACTCAACGAAGACGCCCGGCGTCAGTCTTCGAATATTCGGGTGCCAAAGCCGGCACAAATTCGGGAAGCTCTCGATCAATACGTGATCGGGCAGGAGACCGCCAAGAAGACACTTTCTGTGGCGGTGCACAATCATTACAAGCGTGTACTGCAAACCTCCCCGCCCGCGGACACGTCAGCTGCATTTCAGGCAGATCCTTTGGCGGACGTAGAGATCGAGAAAAGCAATATTTTGCTCATCGGTCCGACAGGATCCGGGAAGACCTTGCTCGCGAAAACGCTGGCCAGGATCCTCGACGTGCCATTCTGCATTGCAGACGCGACGACGTTGACCGAAGCCGGTTACGTCGGTGAAGACGTGGAAAATATTATTCTGCGATTGCTTCAAAATGCCGATTACGATGTGAAGCGC
>Ga0126381_100010721_pt1 | contig 10326 bp, 13 predicted proteins | sample PanSoiMetPlot_28_FD_96465 | JGI IMG/M metagenome (GOLD analysis project Ga0126381, IMG submission 96465) | Tropical forest soil microbial communities from Panama - MetaG Plot_28 | ecosystem: Environmental > Terrestrial > Soil > Tropical forest > Bulk soil | place: Panama | collected 2016-02-17 | reverse complement strand
TTTCGAGGCAATAGATCAGTACCAGCAAGTACGCCTGAAGGTGTTGGTGCACTTAGTGGCAGGCTGGCTGCTGGCCTATGAAGGACTTTCGTCAAAGGATCGATGCACCGAGTTGAAGGTGACCGGGCGCGGCTGCGAAGAGAGTCAGGCAGTTTTGCACAGCGTTCCAATTCGAAAAGGGCGATTTCAAAATGGCCGCTAAGCGGATACTCTACGTCAACTGTAACCCTGCGACACTGGTTCGAGATGAACAGTTGATTATGCGGGAAGGGTACGAACTGGACTCTGTTTTCGGCGCGGACGGAGTGATGACATGTGGATCAGTCACTGAATATGATTTCGTCCTGATTGACGATGCGTGTCCCTTGGGAGAGAGAAAGAAGCTGGTTGCCTGGTTGACGGCGAATTTCTCCAAGCCGAAATTTTACCTCCAGTCCGGCTTCAGAAGTGTGCCGTCCGACAATAGCACTGAGTCATCAACGAGGACAGATAAAGGCATAACCCTTTCCCTCTGTCTGTTAGACGAGTAATCAGCGGGGGCGAACCACCCACGAGGGGTGAACCTCGGCGGATTTTGAGCCCCGAGCCTGGCTTTCTTTAGTCTTTTATTTTCTATTATTTACAACGACTTAGCGCCGCTTGCGAGGCGGCGAAGTACTCCCGAGTATTCGCTTCGTCGTGGTATCGCAACACAGCTAAACACGATTACCCGCGATCCGATGGCCGCGAAAGGACTGTTGCGGCATTCCAGCGTCAATACAACCCTTACGCACTACATCAAATCCGTGCCGGAAGTCACAGCAGCATGGCCCAAGTTGAACAGCTATTCAGCACAGCAACAGAGGCGGTACAGTAGAGCAGTTGGGATAAGACTGGGATAAAGGAGCCGCGCAATCACTCGCCTAGACCGTAAGCGAATTTCCTCTAACTCCAACAGTTGCAAGATTCTGGCGGAGAGGGAGGGATTCGAACCCCCGATACGGTTTCCCGTATGCCAGTTTTCAAGACTGGTGTGTTCAACCGCTCCACCACCTCTCCGTTACTACAGTTTTACTACAGTTGAACCGCAAATCATTGAATCCTCTGGAGAATCCAAAGGTTCAAGACCGCCTGTTTCAACCACTCACACATCCCTCCAACCCATTGAGCACTATCAGTTTACAATGCCATTCCCCTCCGCCGGCAGTCTCCCAATAGTCTCCCGAAGTGCGGAATCCAAGGCCATGGCGGCCACTTTCGTTTCCTCGGGGAGAGGCTTCACATAATGCGCATCCGCAACGGCCTTGGTGTGGCCGAAGTGATGCGACGTGATCTGCGAGTTGCCATTCGTGTACCGATTCATCTCTGTTTCGGCTCCGCGCCTTCCACCATAATAACCCTTCCACGTCAGGGCGTTGGCCTTGAAAACTGGCTGGATCACTCGGCGGCTTAGGGCGTCCAAGTCCAGCATGTTACCGAGGCTGTTCTCCAACGCAAAACCGCTGCGTGAGGTGTGCGTGTTTCGGTAATCGCTCAATATCCCCAGCACAGTGGGACCCAGGGTCACTTGGCGGACGCTGTTCTTACCCTTCCCGCCTTCGCTCAGCGTTCCACGCCACGCGGAACGGCGGACGTGAAGTTGTCCAGCTGCGAAGTCAACATCTTCCCAGCGCAGTCCGCGGATCTCAGAAGGGCGCAATCCGATGAATGACAGCGCCATGGCAACACGGGCTTGCGGTTCGCTGCGCAACGCTGAAAGGGCGGTGGCCATTTCGAGAAGCGTGTAATGCGGTGTTTCTTTTTGCGGCGCGGGCTCGATCAACACCTTGGCGAGGTGTATTGGGTTCGAGCCGATGTATCCGAGTGCAGCAGCGTGCTTGAATATGCCCGACATTAGGGCGCGTACATGGCTGACCGCGTTTAGTCTCATCCCCTTTTCGACCAGGGCAGTGAGAAACACGGTTGCATTGTGGGGCTGATAGTCCCGGAGTAGAGTGCGGGCGAAGTGCCCCTTGAGATGTTTCTTCCAAATCTTCTCGTATCCGTTCGATGTCGATGCGCGCTTCTGTGCGTTTACCCAAGGCAGATAGACCGAATCCACGAAGTCAGTGATTGTGACGATGTATTCGGCCTTGCGTTCTGAATAAGGGCGTTGACCGTTGCCATGTGCCGGTCACGTTCTTGTTGAACATCGGCAGGCGGTTTCTTGCTTCGCTTCGTAACCGGGCCGAGACGGTAAGTAACGCGCTTACGCTCAATCTTCCCGCCAACGCTGCGGCGTTCCCAATAGGTCACATACCACCGGCCACTCCTTTGGATGATGGAACCATACTGTTTGCGTGTCATCGTTTCTTCCCCTTCAGTGAATTAGTCGCGGACGATTTACGTCTGCGCTTGTTTATCTCTTCCTTGTGTGCTCTCTGCCATTCCGCTTGACTCTTGGCGCGCATGGATTCGGCACAACTTCGAGAACAATACCTGTCGCGACTAAATTCTTTGATCATGTACTTCTGGCATTCGAGGTTCTCGCAACGGTGCAGCATTTTGCGGCGCTCCATCAACTCGATCGCTAAACGGTCCATTAGGGTTCGCGGGGTGGGATAAAACCTACCTGAAGAGAAGTCCGCCCGTATTGCGGAAGGGAACGCTTGGGCCAGAACTCCCCACAAAGAGTCTGGGAGGGTCGAAGGCAGAGCAGGTAGTTTCGCGGCAACTTTTCGCGCTGCAAAAACTCGATCTAGAAAAGCATTGACTTCCTGCATCTCGCTTTCCGTAACTGCGGACCAAGCGAGTCGTACACCGTTGGCGTGGATTAGAACGTCTCGTTTCTCTTTTTCCGAGAGGTCTATCCACTGATCCTTCGGCAATGGCGCCCGCTCATAAAGCGGGTCACCGCGATGCCTGACAAAAGCCTCAAGCACGGCTTTTACTGCCTCCCTCTTTTCCTCGAAATCAAGATCGCCCGCTGTGTGCTCATGCAGTAGAACGCCATATCTCTTCACAAAATACGCCGCTCCGTCGTCATCGACGACGTTAGCAAGATCGCTCAGGATTCGCTTAGGCCCCCAGTCGGCAAGAGCGCGGATGTTCTGGTCAGTCATTAACTTCCAATCGGTATGACAGTAGTAACTTTGTGCAGTGAATGACAGTTGTTATGTATGCTGAAGTCATACTAGTCTTACATTGCACTTATTTGGTGGCATTGTCAAGCAGATTCTTAAGACAGGAGCAAGAGCATGGAACGTTTGTACTCGCTCGAAGAGGCGGCGAAGCTGCTAGGAGTATCACACTGGACGCTGCGGGGTTGGATTCAACGGGGAAAGTTGCGCAGCGCAAAAGTCGGACATCGGCGGGTCATCCGCGAGAGCGAACTGCAACTACTGGTTGTAGATGACCCTCTCCCGCTAACAGCAGCAGGGAAGGCGCGGGCCAGGTGATCGCGTCGGCCGAAATCATCGACGCCAGAGAACTGGCACAACGATGGAACTTCCCCGAGTCATGGATCAGGAGCAAGGTTCGCACTCGAACGGCAACGGCTGAACAAATTCCGCACCTGCGGCTAGGACGCTATGTGCGCTTTGAGTTTGGCTCGCCCGCGCTAGACGCGTGGCTTGCGCGCCATCGTGAGGGGTGGCGAGAGGACAAGTAACAAGACCCATTCAATGGCGCGGAGCGGTCAGCAAAAGACTAAATGAACACAAAGCAGACTGGTGCAACCAGAGGGCGCGATGGAGACCTTGACGACAAGTTCAAGACGCCCTCCATGACAAAAGGCCCTTGGGCCAACGTCGCACCACGGCCAATGAGAAAACATCACCCAAATCATCGCCGTGTCAAAATCCACCGCAGCTACACAGTCGAGGAAATCACCCGGTTGTTCGGTAACCATAAAAATACTGTACGTGCATGGATCAAGGCTGGGCTTCCAACCAGCGATGAGAAACGCCCGATATTAATTTTGGGCAGTGATCTTGCTGCATTCCTTAGGGATCGTCGGGCGAGCAAGAAGCAACCCTGTGGGCCTTGTGAAATCTACTGTGTCCGATGCCGGGCCCCGCAATTTCCCGCAGCGGATATGGCGGAGTACCAGCCTATAACCGAACAACTTGGGAACCTGATGGCAATTTGCCCGGCATGCACTTCAATGATGTATCGTCGCGTCAACTCTGCCCAATTGGGACAGCTTCGCAGAAAAATCGAAATCACGTTCCCGCAAGCGCTGCAACGTGTAAGTGAGAGTAGTCAATCCAGCGTAAACAGTGACTTGAAGGAGGGAACTCGCCCATGACCATACACAATCCTGTTAACGAACGGATCAAGCGCCGATACTTCGCTTATTTGAAAGAGGCGCAACGGAATAGCGAGGCAACTGTGGATGCGGTCGCTAAGGCCTTGGACCGGTTTGAGGTTATACCAAATACCGAGAGTTCAAGGCGTTTCATTTTGAGCAGGCGATGCTTTCAAGCGGCACCTCGCTGAACAAAAGGGAGTCCGGTCTGGGGAGAGCCTGAGCAAAGCGACCTTGTTCGCAACGCTCGCCCAACTAAAACGGTTCTTCCAATGGCTTGCATGGCAACCCGGTTACAAGTCACGTTTTCAATATTCGGACGCCGACTATTTTAACTTGTCCGACAAGGACATTCGGATTGCAACGGCTCACCGGGAACAAAAAGCGCCGACTTTGGAACAGATCAAGCACGTTATCAGCATGATGTCAGCCGATACTGAAATCGAGCGTCGTAACCGTGCGCTCATCGCCTTTACGATCCTCACAGGTGCGCGCGACTGCGCCATCGCTTCAATGAAGCTAAAACATGTTGACTTGGCCGCGGACCGCATCTTCCAGGATGCGCGGGAAGTGAAAACCAAGTTCAGTAAGACATTCACCACCTTCTTATTTCCCGTAGGGGATGAGATTCGCGGCATTGTGGCGGATTGGGTTTCGTATTTGCGGGCTGAAAAGCTCTGGGGCAACGATGACCCGCTGTTCCCGGCGACGCGCGTCTCGATCGGGCTTACTCGGCAGTTCGAAGTGTCAGGTCTAAACCGGAGTCACTGGAGCAGCGCTTCGCCGATTCGCGCGATCTTCCGAGACGCATTTGAGATGGCGGGCCTGCCATATTTCAACCCCCACAGCTTTAGAAACACCCTGGTCCGACTCGGCCAGGATGTCTGCAAGACTCCCGAAGAGTTCAAGGCGTGGAGCCAGAATCTCGGGCACGAAAGAGTTTTGACAACCTTCCTCAGTTACGGGGAAGTACCATGTGATCGACAAGGCGAGATCATCCGAGCTTTGCCAAGGAATCGTTCGGAACCCGGGGCTGATGAGATTGTCGCGGCTTTCAGAAGACTGAGTAGTGTCCTGAAGGGTGAATGAGCACTAGGAGTAAGTTAAACCCGGGCACAAAGGAGTCGCTCTCTCGCAGTTTGCGGCGCAGTTTTGGGAAGAGCAGGAACTTCGCCACAGAGTCTCGCGTCGGAAGACGCCGCCGCCGGAGCAGCTGTCTAGCGAACGGACCCGTTCGGATGGCCTGCGGTCCGTCGCGCCGCTCCCCCGTCTTGCCGAAGGACTAATCTAGCGGTTAACCCGACCGCCGTACACTCGCAAGTTACCGCGAATAGAGGACTTAGAACATCTAGTCTCCTCCTAGTCTCCTTATTCAAGCGTTAGCACGATGAGTAACGTTCTCAAACCTGGGTCGAGGTTCAGTGTGAACCATCTGGACAGGTCTCTCCCTCTAGCGCGTGCCACCCTTCGTTGGCAAATGAGGAGCTGATTTGCTCAGAACTTAGAACTATTCCCGCGCTTTTGCGCGACGTGACGCCGCATCTGTAGACTTGTGGCGCGTCGAGAAAGAGCAGGTCGTCGATGGCCCTGTTGAATTCCCGTGTCATGCGAATCTCGGTTGCATCCCTTGCTACCGGACTGCTCATTGGCGGGGTGGGCGGCGCGTTCCGGCTGCTTCTCATCAAGGCAGACGCTCTGCGCGACCAGATCGTGCTCTGGGCCCACTCGTGGCCTTATGGCGGCTGGCTTGTGCCGGTGGCGGTCGGCCTCGTAGGCGCAACTTTGGCTCGCTTGCTGGTAGTCCGCTTCGCGCCCCACGCTGAGGGTAGTGGCGTGCAACGCGTGGAAGCCGTTTTCAACGGCGAGGTCAAGCCCGCCCCGCATGGCATCGTGCTGGTGAAGTTCTTTGGTGGCCTGCTCGCCATGGGATCGGGCTTGGCCCTAGGTCGCGAAGGCCCCACGGTGCAGATGGGTGCGTCGTTGTCTTCCCTAATTTCGCGCTTCTTGGTGAAGCAGGAGAAGGATGCAAAGGTCGTCATGGCGGCAGGCGCCGGCGCCGGTCTAGCAGTCGCTTTCAACGCGCCTGTTGGCGGCTCAGTCTTTGTCTTCGAGGAGCTGGTCTCGACCTTCACGCCGTGGCTACTCACGGGCACGCTCGCCGCCACCACGTTCGCGGTGTGGACCATGCGGCTCTTTCTCGGAAATCGTCTTGATTTCGTGGTCCGCCAAGTCAGTCCGACTGCCGCGTGGAATGTCTGGCCATTTCTTGTTCTCGGTGCGATGCTCGGCACTGTCGGCGCGCTCTATAACTCAACCATCATTGCCTTGCTTCGCGCCTGCGACCGCTTTGTCAGAATATCAACAATACAGCGCGCGGCTCTCATAGGGGCCAGCATTGGGCTTATTGCATGGTTCGCGCCAGCGATGGTGGGCGGAGGCGACAATCTGACCCAGGCTGTGCTCTCCGATCACTACGCAATCACAGCACTGGCTGGAATATTTGTGCTGCGCTTTTTCATCGGTCCCTGGTCTTACGCCGCTGGCGCGCCTGGAGGCCTGTTTGCTCCCATGCTGCTACTGGGAGCCTGCTTCGGTGCCCTCTTTGGCGAGGTGTTGAATCACTTCCTGCCCTCGCTGGGCATTACCTCCGTTGCCTGCGCCGTAGTGGGCATGGCGACGCTGTTTACGGCATGTGTGCGCGCGCCGCTTACGGGCATCGTCCTGGCGGTAGAGATGACAGGTCGCGGCGATCTCACCGTCGCCTTGCTGGGTGCCTCGCTCGTCGCTATGGTGGTGACCACACTGTTGGGCAGCGAACCCATCTATGAGACCTTGAAACGCCGCATGATCGAGCACCAGACCGGGGTGCATCCCGCTATCGCATCGGCAATGCCTTTCGCTGAAGCGACGCAAGAGATCGCACGGTCCCAGGGAGGCGCCAGATCAGGATTTGAATAATACCGACAAGGAGGATCCAGTCGCGTATGAAACATGTAGTAATCGTCGGCGGCGGCTTTGCCGGGCTGAACTGCGCCCGCAAGCTGGCATCGCGTGCGGACATCCGCGTTACCTTGATTGACAAGAACAATTATCAACAATTTCAGCCTTTGCTCTATCAGGTTGCGACAGCCGAACTTTCCGCAACCAATGCTGCATTCAGTTTACGGTCGGTCCTGCGAGGGCATCCCAATGTCGATATTAAGCTTGGCGAAGCGGTCTCCGTCGATCTTGAATCTCGAACGGTCACTATCGCCGAAGGGCAAAAGTATCAGGGTGATTTCCTGGTGTTGGCCGCGGGGTCACAGGCAAATTTCTTTGGCACCCCCGGGGCCTCTGCGCACGCATATCCTCTTTACTCGATTCATGACGCCGAGCTGTTACGATCGCGAATTATCGCAGTCATCGAGGCTGCCGACCGTGACCCATCGGTCCTGGCTAAAGGAGCGCTTAGCTTTGTGATAGTGGGGGCAGGTCCGACCGGCACTGAAATGGCTGGGGCACTGGCCGCCATCATACGGGCCGGGGCAAAAACATTCGGGGAGAAGGTCGCAAGCCAAGCCCACATTTTCCTGGTGGATAGAGGCCACGCCGTGCTCAGTGCCTTTTCAGGGAAGGCTCAAACCTACGCCGCCAAGATCCTTCAGCAACGGAAAGTGACTTTGCAGCTTGGAACCAGCGTGAAAGAGGTCGGCGACGGATACGTCGTGCTGGGTGACGGAACCAAGATCTTGACTCACACGGTGATCTGGGCGGGCGGGCTAAAAGCGTCGGCATTGTCGGACAGTATGGGAATTAAGACCGGACCGGGCGGGCGGCTCGATGTTCAACCCGACCTTACGGTGAAAGGATTTCAAGGCGTCTACGCGCTGGGAGATTTCGCTAATATCACGGGCAATGACGGCAAGCCGTTGCCCCAACTTGGATCCGTCGCGGAACAGTCGGGCAAGTGGTGCGCGAAAAACATCGAGGCCGATCTTGCGAGCGAAACTCGACGACCGTTTCACTACTTCGACAAGGGCATCATGGCGATGATTGGCCGTGATGCAGCAGTCGCCGAGGTGGGCGAGCATCGCCACGAACTTCAGGGCGCAATAGCATTCGCAGCATGGGTTGGTGTACACGCGGCATTGTTGACGACCACCCGGGCCAAAGTTGAAGCGTTTATTGAATGGGCATGGGACTACTTTGGCCGTGCGCACAGCGACCAAATTCTGGATCGACCGGAACAGGCCAATATCAATTGGAACGACGATGAACCGCCGGAAATCGTGCAGAGTTCAAAGCGCTAGGGGCTGAACCCGATAGCGAACAAAGGCATGCGGTTCTCGATCATCGAAAAACCGCCGAAGATCAAACGCAATTTGCGTCTCGAGCGGAAAGCAAGTTGACATCGGGAATTGGCATTTAAGGAGGGTTTTTCGATGTCAATTGTCCCACCCGTTGCAAGCTTTCTCGTTGATGCACCCCTTGGCTGGAGTGCCGACTGGGCATGGGGCCTGCCGTTGATCGTGCTGACCACACTCATCCACGTCTTCGGGCTCAGCTTAATTCGACTAAGGGTCGTCCGTCATTTCAACCGAATAAGTCAGATGCATCACCCCACAGCCGTATTTGTGGCGATCATGGGGGCCACGACGTTGTCGGCTACCATCTTGCACACGGCAGAGGCAGGTATCTGGGCTTTCGCCTACAAGACTCTTGGTGCCTTAGCGGACTACAGGACTGCGGTGCTTTACTCGCTGAACGCCATGACAAGCTATGGGCACACCAATATCAATCTGCCGGACCATTGGCACCTTATGGGAGCGCTGGAGGCGCTGAATGGGTGGCTGCTGTTCGGGCTTACGACGGCGGTTCTGTTCGACGTGATCCAGAGAGTCTGGTCCGTCCTCGGCGGGCTGGAACAGGGGTAGGTTCCGAAACAATCTCGCTTCGCCTTTTGTACGTGGACTTATTGACCGACCCACAAATCGTGAGACAAACGTATTGCTGCAATGCCGACGAAAAATCACTGTTGGGGATACTATCCATTCTCCGCCGCGAGGCAACACGGTGAACCGCGCGCCCATGGACCCGAAGCCCGGAAATCGTGAACAGCCTGAGATCATTTTCAACCATTTGATGGAAGGCATTGGGCTGGCTTTAGACCTCAAAGGCGGTCGCATGTTTATCACCGATCTCGCCGGCTCCGTCTACAGCGCCAATCTTGATGGGTCAAACAAGAAAACGCTGCTGGTCGCTGAAGGAAACCTGACGGGCATTGCGTACGTGGAGTTGCCGGGCCGGGCATTAGAGAAATCGCTGGTCAATTAGGCGGCACCGGCAGTAACATGGCGATGGCTATTTCACTTCCCCTTCAACTCATCTGCAGTAGCCTTTTGCATCGCAATCAGGCATTTGACCGTCACGACAACTTGGTCGTGGAAATGCTTCGAATCGAGCTTCGAGATCTCTCCATCGGGGGCTGTCACGCAGAGGTATTGTGGATCCGGTATGTAGCCGATCGTTGGCACGCCAATCGCGTGGAAGGCGCCGCCTTCGCCGGAGAACACGCCGCCGCTGAGGACGACAACGCGATCGAACGCGCCAGCAATCGAGTCGTCGAAGATCTTAAGCAGCGTCGGATCCGCAGGTCCGGGTTTGGGTGCTTCCCCTGACGAAGGGGTGCCCCCGGCCTGTACGTCGAACGCTGGATCCGTGACGATAACCTCCGACTGCAGTAGCTTTCCAGTAGCCTCGTAGACCAAGGTCGGCCCTCTCTTGATGTCTTCCCACTCGTTGCACCCGAAATGTTCGATAGTCATGACGCCTACTGTCTGGTTGATGATTTGCGGATGCAGGCGAATCCAGTCTGGCGCAGCGGTACCGCCCGAGCCGAAGAAGCCGTGACCGAAATGTCCGGTCGCGACCATGAACACCATGCTCTTCGGTCGCTCACGCTGCGGTAGACGCGCAAAATACTTCGCGACGTGAAAAAGGGCAATGCCACCGTTCTCTTCGGCAATATTAGGGCCATCGGAGTGGGTGTTACAGATCAGGAACTCATCGTTGGGTTTGCC
>Ga0126381_100010720_pt1 | contig 10326 bp, 9 predicted proteins | sample PanSoiMetPlot_28_FD_96465 | JGI IMG/M metagenome (GOLD analysis project Ga0126381, IMG submission 96465) | Tropical forest soil microbial communities from Panama - MetaG Plot_28 | ecosystem: Environmental > Terrestrial > Soil > Tropical forest > Bulk soil | place: Panama | collected 2016-02-17 | reverse complement strand
GCAGGGAGCATAGGGAGCACGGGGAGTGGGCTCCCTATACTCCCTTTGCTCCCTGACGCCTTCTACCGGACCTTCTCGTCCTTCTCCACCTTCCCGTCGCGAATGTGAATCACCCGGTACGCATGCAGCGCGATGTCGTGTTCATGCGTCACCAGCACGATCGTGTTTCCCTCGCCGTGCAGCCGCTCGAACAGCGCCATAATCTCGTTGCCCGTAGCCGTATCGAGATTGCCCGTGGGCTCGTCCGCCAGCAGAATCGACGGGTTGTTCACCAGCGCGCGCGCAATTGCCACTCTCTGCCGCTGCCCGCCCGAAAGCTCGTTCGGCTTGTGGTCCATGCGCTTTTCCAGGTCCACCTGCCGCATCGCCAGCTTCGCGCGCTCCAGCCGCTCCGATGCCGGCATGCCGGCATAAATCAGCGGTAGTTCCACATTGTGCAGCGACGTCGCTCGCGGCAGCAGATTGAACGTCTGGAATACGAATCCGATCTCCTTGTTGCGGATGCGCGCCAGCGCGTCGTCGCTCATCTCGCTCACCAGGTTCCCGTTGATGTAATACTGCCCGCGCGTCGGCGTGTCCAGGCACCCGATCAGGTTCATTAGCGTCGACTTCCCCGACCCCGATGGCCCCATGATCGCCACGTACTCGCCGCGCTTGATCTCGATATCCACGCCGGAAACCGCGTGAATCTCCTGGTCTCCCATTACGTACGTCTTCCACAAGTCGTACGTCCGGATCACGATCCCTTCGCGCTTTAACTGTTCGCCCCGCGCGGCCGCGGTGCTCTCCGCTACGGCAGCCATTAGCTCTTCTTCTCCTGCACCGGCTTATTGTCCACCTTAACGGTCGCTCCGTTCTTCACCGTGCGGATCACCTGGTACGACCCGGTCACGATCTCGTCGCCTTCATTCAACCCGCTCGCCACTTCGATATCGGTTGCGCCCGTGATCCCCGTGTCCACTTTGTGGAACTCCGCCTTGCCGCTCTTCACGATGAACACGCCCTGCAGCTCTTCTTTACGCGCCTTCTCCGCTGCCGGGTCGAGTTTCGTCGCCGCCTGCGGATTTTTGGATTCCCCCGGCTTCGGCTGTTCTAGGTCGCCGCGCTGCCGTACCGTCAGCGCCTGAATCGGAATCGTCAGCGCATTCTGCCGCGTGGCCGTCGTGACCTTCGCCGTGCACGAAAGCCCCGGTCGTACTTCCTCTGGCGGACTGTCCATCGCGACCACGACCTTGAAGTCCTTGGCCTCCTGGCTCGAAACCGCGCTCTGCGATGCCGCCACGCCCGTCGACCGCAGGATCGCCGTGTTCCCGATCTCCGTCACGTGGCCCTTGAATGTCTTATTCGGAATCGCGTCGATCGTAATATCGGCCACCTGCCCCAGCTTGATGTTAACGATATCGGTCTCGTCCACCTTCACCTCGGCCGTGATCACCGACATGTCCGCGATCGTCATGATGGTGCTGCCTTCCGAGTTCTGGATGCCCGTTACCACCGATTCCCCCACCTTCATCGGCAGGTTCGTCACCACGCCGTCCAGCGGTGCATACGCATCGTGCTTGCGCTGCACATCCGTGAAGCGCACCAGGGTGGCCTTTGCCACCGCGATCCGCCGCTGTGCGCTCGCCAGCGCCGCCGCGTTCTGCTCCTTCTGCGCCTTTGCCTGCACCACGCGCGCCTCGGACTGCTGGATCTGCGCCTTCTGGGCGTCGTACGTGAACCTCTTCAGGTCGTAGTCCTGCTTCGCCAGCAGCTTCTCGTTAAAGAGCTCCTGGCTGCGGTCGAACTCCGCTTTCATGCGGTCCAGGTCGGCCTTGTCCTTGTCGAGCGCCGCCTGCATCGTCCGGACGTTTTCAGCGGCCGCGTTCAAAGAGGCCTCCGCCGCCGACGAATCCGCTTCCGCCGAGCTCAGGGTAGCCTTCTGCGCATCCACGTCCGCCGAGGCTTGCACGTCCTCGATCTTGGCCAGCAACTGTCCCTTGCGCACCCGGTCGCCTTCCTTCACCAGGATCTCCGAGAGCTGGCCCATCGCATTCGCCCCGATGTTGATGTAATTCTTGGGCTTGATCTCGCCCGATGCGGTCACTTGGCTGGTCAGGTCGCTGCGCACCACGCGCCCGGTTTGCACCGTCACCACACCGCGTTTGCTATACGCGTTTCCGGCAGCCAACCCGATGGCCAACAACAGCACGGCCGTAAGTGCAATCAGAACTTTCCACTTGGTTTTCACAGATTTTGCCTATCACCAGCTTTAGACGCAATCACCCGGACAGGAGTTCATCCTTATTGTACCGTTTTCGATAAGACGGTCCTCGACCCTGGGATTTAACTCCTATTTCGGGGACAGGCTACACAACCTCGAAACTTCCTGAGAACTTCCGTTCTCCCCACCCACTACTTCCCCGATGGGCCGAATTGGACGGGTAGTCTTGCCGGGTGTCTGGCACCACATCACTCAGCGCGGTAACGGCCGCCGGGACGTCTTTTTCGACGATGCCGACCGCGCGCTCTATCTCCAGCTCCTCCGCCGCTATTGCGCGCGCCACGACGTGAAGGTGACCGGCTACTGCCTGATGACGAATCACGTTCACATTCTCGCCGTACCCGCGCGCGAAACCAGCCTGGCACGAGCCTTCGGCAGGGCGCATAACGACTATGCCCGCTGGCTGAACGTCAAACGGGGAGAGACCGGCCACTGCTGGCAGAACCGATACTTCTCCTGCCCTCTCGATGAGGCCCATCAATGGGAAGCCCTGCGTTACGCGGAGCTGAACCCCGTGCGCGCAGGCCTGGTGACAACACCTGGGCACTGGCCGTGGTCCAGCGCGGCCGCTCACCTCGGCGAGGTCGCCCCGGCCGAATTCCTGGACCTCACCGAATGGCTGCAGCGATGGTCCCCCACACGCTGGCGCGACGCCCTGTCGGAAGGCTTGACGGACGCCGCGCTCCTGGAGAGAATCCGTGAAGCCAGCCGGACTGGCCGTCCTGTTGGAAGCGATGCCTTCATGCGCGGAGCTGAGAGGCTTACCGGTCGCCGATTTCGTCCCAGCAAGCGAGGTCCGAAGCCGAAGGTCGCCGTCTTGGCTCAGGCGCAGTTGGTGATTGAGTAGATTGTCCCTCCCTCTCCGATTCCCCTACTCCTCGCCGTTCTTTGTTCACGCGCATCCTCGCCGGACCTCGGTACCCAGTGCGCCAAGCGTTGCTGGTCATTGAAGCTCTCATTATTCATGCCCAGGTCGCTAGCGGCAAAGACAATCCCCGAGCCTTCGCGACGCCTACTGGAACCGGCACATGGACCGACACCATGAGCCTCAAAAATGGCAACGTTGGTATCGGCGTGAGTTTCCTACGACTGGCGGAAAGGCGTCATTGATTCGTACGAGAAGTGCGGCACCGTATCGGTCATCGACTTCGATAAGGCTGTCGTCACCAAGAAGTGCCACAGCAGCAGGACGCCCGGTCTTGGCGGCATCGAGGCTTGGTTGGCGGACTCTCCACGTCTTGGTCTGGATGGTTGTAAACGATTCCCACGAGTTGGTGGTTAACGTCGCAAATAGGAATAATCAACATCGTATTCTAGTGCAGCGCAAGAGCGACAAAACTTGGCATGTGCTCTCTGCGCCAGGTGAATTCAGCATGGTTCGCGGATTCGGCGGGTTTCTTGGAATTACTGAGGTTCAGCCGAGCAACGCCAAGAATCCACGCAGCGGTTGGCAGCGAGGAGTGGCTCAAGAGCAGGAGCGTGTCTGGCCCGAATGTTGCGGAGGTCTTCCGCGAGTACCAGCTTACCGCTCCGGGTGCGACCGTGTATCATCCTGCACCTCCTGCTGCGACGATAGGCGTATTGCCTGGCCGTTTGTACGTTTACGATGTCGAGGGAGACAACATGTATCCGCTCACAACAAATCAAGCGGACAGCGAAATCCTCTTGGTAGACCGCGGATTGGTGTACTACCGTGTCAGCGATCGTCTCTACTCGGCGGCAATCAGTGACCGAGGGATCGGCGAGCCCCGACTGATCGCGAAGGCAGACGCGATCCGAGATGCGCATTGGGCGTTCACGAAACATTGAGGGTCGCGCGAACTAAGCCGAGATCAATCCTGGCAAGTAATCGAGACGGGGCCCGAATTGCTGACTGTGATTCTAAAGAAAGGGTCGCTCTCGTTCCTGTAGACAGGTTCTCGAAATATCTCGCCCGCGCTGGGGTGCCGCGTGCGGCTCGATCTCGAAGGAGGCCTGAGGGGTTGACAGCCTAAAGCTTAAAGCTGATAGCTCTCAGCTAACTCCCCATCGCCCGAAACTTCCGGTATCGGTGATTCACCAGCTCGTCCCCGCTATACCCCGCCAGGTCCGCCAGCGACTCCCGTAACGCCAGCCGCAGATTCTCCGCCGCCGTCGCGGGGTCCGTATGCGCTCCGCCCTCGGGCTCCGGAATAATTCCGTCCACCAGCCCTAGCTCCAGCAGGTCCTCCGCCGACATCCGCAGCGCAGCGGCCGCCAGCGCCGCCTTCCCTGAATCGCGATAAATGATCGACGCGCAGCTCTCTGGCGAAATCACGCTGTACACTGCGTTCTCCAGCATCAGCACCGTATTGCCCACGCCCAGCGCCAGCGCTCCGCCCGACCCGCCTTCGCCGATGCACACCACCACCACCGGAATCGGCAGCCGCGCCATTTCCCGCAGATTGCGTGCAATCGCTTCTGCCTGCCCGCGTTCTTCCGCGTCAATCCCAGGGTACGCGCCTGGCGTGTCCAGGAATGTGATCACCGGCCTGCCGAACTTCGCCGCCACCTGCATCGCGCGGATCGCCTTGCGGTACCCTTCCGGCTTGGGCATGCCGAAATTGCGGTAGAGCCGCTGCTTGGTGTCGCGGCCCTTCTGCTCCGCCACCACCATTACCGGGTGATCGTCGAACAGCGCCATGCCCGTCACAATCGCGGGATCGTCCGCGAACGAGCGGTCTCCGTGAATCTCCTGAAAGTCGGTGAAGATCCGCTCGATATAATCGAGCGAGTGCGGACGGTTCGGATGCCGCGCCAGCAGTACGCGCGCCCATGCAGGGTTTTCAGGTGTTGCGTCCTGGCTACCGTCGCCAGCGGCCGCGGCCTCGCCCTGTTCTTTTTCGGCGCTTGCCTCAGGTTCCACTTCAGACATCTTAGCAGGCACCGCGCCGGCCTCCGTGACCGGCGATACGTTAAGAAGGTTCGGTTGCGAACCTCCTCCACGCATTCCGTCTTGTCATTCCCGCCTCGGAAAAGCAAACTCAGATTAGGAGCCTGGCATTGCCCGCCGTGGAACCCGCGACGGCCTCCGCCAGGAGGAGGGACAAGCATGGAACTCAACTCGCTTCGTGACCTTTATATAGCCGAACTCAGGGATTTATACGACGCTGAAAACCGTATCATCAAAGCTCTGCCCAAGATGGCGGAGGCGGCAAACTCTCCCGACCTGCGCAACGCCTTCGAAGAGCACCTGGAACAAACCCGCGGCCATGTCAACCGCCTGGAACAGGTTTTCGAAAAGCTGGATGAAACGGCCAAAGGGCAAAAATGCAAAGGCATCATTGGCATCATCGATGAAGCGGAAGACTTGATGGACGAGGACGCCTCGCCCGCTGTCTGCGATGCGGCCCTGATCGCCTCCGCGCAGCGAGTCGAACACTACGAAATCGCGGCCTATGGCACGGTCCGCACCTTCGCCCGCCGCCTCGGCTACGAAGATCAGGCCCGGTTGCTTGCCCAGACGCTCCAGGAAGAGGGGGCTACCGACAAAAAATTAACCAGCTTGGCCGAATCGTACATCAATGAAAGTGCGAAGACCGCTCGATAGGAATGGAAAGGTTTGAAAAAATCCGGAGACATTGCGTCGTGGTTTTTCGAGGTCATGCCGCTGGACGGCACGGCAGCGGTGTCCCCGCATTTTTTGACGGTCCGGATCGACAGAAGCTTTAGGGTTTTAGGAAGGAGACATCAAGATGTGTGATTACTCGCTTATGGCCGTACCCAATCGGCTGGCTCAGGAGGGCGAGGAATTGGTAGCGTACCGGTTCCCCACGGGATCTCTCGGATTGGCAGATCCTTGTGACGTGAAGCGCGCGTCCGCTCCGCCGCCTCGCGCCAACAAAACGCTCTGGACGCGCGTGGTCGAGTTTTTCAACCCGCCGCGCACCGAGCCCGTATGTGCCGTCTGCATCCCTCCCGGCGCGCGCCTGCGGCTGGAGGATATTCCCAGCCGGCTGCAACACGAATACAGCGTGGCGCCCTCGGAAGACGTTACGTTCACGCAGATCTCCGCGCTGGCGAACAGCTACCGCGACGCCGTCCGCTTCAACAACGGCCGAGAGGTGCGCCTCCAGGAGCTGCGCGAAGGACAGCGCGTGAGAGTGCTCGACCTCTCGCTGGCGGAAGATCTCGATCTTGCCCGTCTGCGGGAAGAGCGCGCCGAATTCGCGTATCGCCCCCGGTAACGCCGGCGGTCTTGCCGCCGGTGTGTGCCACAGCATCGAACTGCGAATCACCGCAGAGACGCAGAGACGCCGAGAAAAGCCTGAAAGGCTTGTAGCGTCTCTGCGTCGACGCAGCAGGGTGGCCTTTCTCGGCGCCTCCGCGCCTCAGCGGTGATAATAAGTTCGTGCCTGTCCCCCGCCTCGAACTCCGCGGCGTTTCGAAAATCTACTCTAACGGCGGGCCGCCAGTCGAAGTCCTCCACGACATCTCGTTGGCGGCCGAGCCCTCCACGATAACCGCGTTTTTAGGCCGCAGCGGCTCCGGCAAAACCACGCTTCTCAATCTCGCCGGCGCCATGGACTTCCCCACACGCGGCGAGGTCCTCATCGACGGCCGCTGCACGCGAGGCCTCTCCGATTCCGAGCTTACGGCGCTCCGCCGTCGCCGCGTCGGTTTCGTCTTCCAGTCGTTTCAGCTTCTCCCCACTCTCACCGCGCTCGAGAATGTCGAGCTCCCGATGCTCCTCGCCCGCGCGCCAAATTCTCGCGCCGCCGCACTGGACCGCCTCCGTTGGGTGGGCCTCGAAGACAAGGCCGCCAGCCTTCCCTATCAGCTCTCCGGTGGAATGATGCAGCGTGTGGCCATCGCCCGCGCCCTCGTCCACTCGCCCGATCTCGTCATCGCCGACGAGCCCACCGGCAATCTCGATAACGCCAGCGGCGCACAGGTGCTCGATCTCCTCCGCCAGTCGGCCACGCGCTTCGGCGCGACCGTCCTCCTGGCAACCCACAGCGGAGAAGCCGCCGCGATTGCCGACGTCCGCATCGCCCTGCGCGACGGCCGCATTGTAGGGCAGACCCCCTGGTCTGCGGCCGGCCCCCCCCAGCCATGACGCTCTTCCGCACTCTGATCCTGCGCCCACTCCTGCGCGATCGTCTCCGCACCGGCCTTTCCATCCTCTCGCTCGCGCTCGGTGTGGCCGTCATTATCGCCATCCAGCTTGCGAGCGAAGCCGCCACCGGTTCGTTCCGCGCATCTATGCAAACCCTCGGCGGTAAGGTCGATCTCGAAATCCGCGCCAACGGTGGCGTCGATGAGCGCTTCCTCGGCAAACTCACTGGCCTCCCTCTCGATGCCGAATTCTCCCCATGGATGGAAACGCAGGCCGTCATCCCCGGCATCGGCTCCGTCCCCGTATATGGCGTAGACGCGCTTGGCCTTCCCTCAGGTGAAGCCATCGTCTCCCGCGGGCTCGCAGGCCGCCTTCTAACACCCTCCGCCATTCAAGCCACTCTCGGCGCCCGCACGGCCCGCTTCCCCATCGGGCGTATTGATCCCCGTCCCGGTGAGTTTCTCGCCTTCGACATCGCCGACTTTCAACAACTCCTCAACCGTTACGGCACGCTCGACCGCGTCGACGTGACCCTGGGCCGCGACGAAGATCCAGCGCGTGCGGAGCGGGCGATCCGCGCGGCTTTGCCCGCGTCTTATCTGGTCCAGGCCTCTGCCGCACGCACGGAAGAAAGCCGGAAGATGTTGCGCGCGTTCGGCTGGAATCTCCGCATGCTCAGCTACATCTCGCTTCTGGTCGGCGCATTCCTGATCTACAACACCATCGCCATTTCCGTCGTGCGACGGCGAGAAGAGATCGGCACGCTCCGCGCACTCGGCGCCGGCCGCGCCTCCGTCCTCGCTATCTTCCTCGCCGAGGCGCTCGTCCTCGGTCTTCTGGGCGCTGCACTCGGCCTGCTGATCGGCCGTATCCTTGCCGGTTTCTGCGTCGGTATGATCGGCGACACGGTTAACGCGCTGTACACCACCAGCCGTCCCGCGCCCATCGAGGTTACGTGGGCCCACATCTGGAGCGCTCTTCTCACCGGATCCCTCGTCTCGCTGGCTGCTGCTTGGGGACCTGCGCGTGAAGCCGTCGCCATCGCGCCCACCGAAGCCATGAGCCGGGGAGCGCACGAGCACCGCGCCCGCCTCCGCTGGCGTCGCGCTCTCGCGTGGTCCGCCGGTTTTGCTTTGCTCGCCGCCGCGCTCTCGCGTATCAGGCCTGTCGCCGGCTACCCTGTTGGCGCATATGTTGCGGCGATGTCCTCCGTCGCCGCCGCCGCCTTCGCCACTCCAGCGCTCGTACTCGGCGCGCAGCGCGTACTCTGTCCTTTGCTCGGCGAATGGGTTGAAGGCTCGCTCGCCGCCCGCAGCCTCGAAGCTTCGCTCGCCCGCACGTCGGTAGTGGTTGCCGCCCTCGCCACTGCAATCTCCATGATGGCCGCGGTCGGCCTCATGGTCGGTAGCTTCCGCGAAACTGTGTTGGTGTGGCTCGACGCGCAGCTTCGCGCTGATCTCTACATTCGCGCTGCCGCACCCCTAGGCGCCGATGTATACGCGCCCATTCCCGCCAAAGCCCTGGATGCCATCGCGACCACGCCCGGCATTGCCGCGCTCGACGTCTATCGCGCGCTCCCCATCACGTATGCCGGCGAGCGCGCCACGCTCGGCGCGGGCGATATGGAAATCGTCCGCCGCTACGGACGCTTGCGCTTCCTCCCGGGAGAAGACCGCGACGCCATTCTGCGTTCGCTCCCTGGCCGGGACCGCGCCGTTGTCAGCGAGCCGTTCGCCAACAAGCACGGTATCTCGGCCGGCGACACCATCGCGCTGCCGCTCGGTGGCGGCACCGTGCGGCTCACCGTGGCCGGTATCTATTACGAGTACTCCAGTTCGCAAGGCTACGTGATCGTCGACCGCGCCACGTTGGGGAAGTATCTTCCGGTTCAACCCGCGACAAATGTCGCAGTATACCTGCCGCGAAACGCCGATCCCGAAAAGGTCCGTCGGGTCCCGCAGCGTCGCACCGCCGGAATGGGCGTCGCCATCTCCGCGAACCGCGACTTGCGGCGTAATTCGATGCAGGTCTTCGACCGCACCTTCGCAATCACTTGGGCGCTCGAAGCCGTAGCGATTATCGTGGCTATGCTCGGCGCCGCCAATTCCCTTCTCGCGTTGGTTCTCGACCGCCGCAGCGAGCTCGCGCTTCTGCGCTATCTCGGTGCCTCGCGGCCGCAGATCCGCGCGATGGTCCTCGCCGAGGCTGGCCTCCTGGGCCTCTTCGCCGCAATCCTCGGCACTGTGCTGGGGTTTGTCCTCTCGCTGCTGCTGATCTTCGTGGTCAATAAACAGAGCTTCGGCTGGACCATCCAATTCCACCCGTCGAATGAGCTGCTCGCCGCGGCCATTGCCCTGGTCTGGCTCGTGACCGTGGCCGCCGCACTCTACCCTGCGCGCGTCGCGGCCAGACAAGCCGATGCGTCTACTCTCCGACAATGAGCGAGTAAATCCGGTCGAGGTCTTCGGGACCGTAATACTCAATCTCGATCCGGCCCTTCTGTCTGGCCTTCTCGACGATGCGCACGCGCGTTCCGAGGACTCGCTCCAGTTCCTGAATGGCGGCCTTCACATTCGGGTCGGTCGGTTTGTCCTCTTCTTCGACCATTTTTCCAGCTGCGCTCTCGCGAAGCTTTTCGACAGCTCGCTCGACCTTGCGCACCGGCCACTGTTCCTGCGCGATTCTTACGGCGAGTTGCCGCTGCCATTCTGCGTTAGGCAGCGCGCACAGACAGCGTGCGGCGCTCGCCGACAGGCGTGCCTCCGCTACCAAATCCTGGACGTCGGCAGGGAGCTGAAGCAGGCGCAGGAGGTTGACGATGGTTGATCGATCTTTGCCGGTATGCAGGCCGATCAGTTCGGCGCTCATGTTCAGTTCCTGGCCGAGGCGGGCAAAAGCGCCGGCGGTCTCGATGGGGTTCAGGTCCTCGCGCTGGATGTTCTCGATGAGCGTCACTTCCAGGAGGCGATCATCCGAGATCTCGCGT
>Ga0126381_100010718_pt1 | contig 10326 bp, 7 predicted proteins | sample PanSoiMetPlot_28_FD_96465 | JGI IMG/M metagenome (GOLD analysis project Ga0126381, IMG submission 96465) | Tropical forest soil microbial communities from Panama - MetaG Plot_28 | ecosystem: Environmental > Terrestrial > Soil > Tropical forest > Bulk soil | place: Panama | collected 2016-02-17 | reverse complement strand
TCTCGGTGCGTCCGGGGTACTCACGCTCCCAGGCCGCGAGCATCTTCTTGACCGCAACACGCTGCATGTTGTCCTGCGAGCCACAAAGGTTGCAGGGAATCAGCGGAAAGCCCCGCCCGCGCGCGTACCGCTCGATCTCCCGCTCAGCCACATAGGCGAGCGGACGGATGACGATGTGGCGCCCATCCTCGGATAGCAATTTTGGCGCCATTGCCTTCAGGCGCCCGGCAAAGAACAGATTCAGAAAGAGGGTCTCGACGATATCGTCCCGGTGGTGCCCCAGAGCGATCTTCGTAATCCCGTTCTCCGCAGCAAAGCGATATAAAGCTCCGCGTCGCAGCCGCGAGCACAGGCCACACAGCGTGCGGCCCTCGGGAATCACTCGCTTGACGACACTGTAGGTGTCTTGCTCGATGATCCGATACGGGACGCCGAGCGCCTGCAGGTACTGAGGCAGCACGTGCTCGGGAAAGTCCGGTTGCTTCTGATCGAGATTGACTGCGAGCAGCTCAAACGCCACTGGAGCGCTGCGCTGCAGCGACAGCAGGATGTCCAGCAGCGTGTAGGAATCCTTGCCCCCGGACAGGCACACCATCACCCGATCGCCATCGGCGATCATTCCGTAGTCCTGGATCGCCTTGCCCACGGCACTGCGCAGCTGCGCCTGCAGCCGCTGGAACGTCCGTGAGTTTTTGACCGCGGGCACGCGCAGGGCCTTAGATACCGTCACATCTAGGCGGCGGCACTGCTGGCGACGTCTTCGAGGTACTTGGACTCGACGTAGCGGATGTAGGAAGTCGCCGAGAGCGGCTTGCCCGTGGCGCTCTTCAGAAGCTCCTGGATAGGAACCTTGGCCCCGAGCCCGTGCACATGCTTGCGCAGCCACCCCAGTAGTCCGGAGAACTCACCCACCGCGAGCTGCTCATCGAGCGCCGGAACCTCCGCCCGCAGGCTCTCGAAGAGCTGCGCCGAGATGACCGCCCCGAGCGCATAGGAGGGGAAGTAGCCGAACGATCCCACGGCCCAATGAATGTCCTGCAGACAACCTTCCACGGGGCTGGTGGGGCGAATCCCCAGGCGCTGCTCCATGCCGGCATTCCACGCCTCGGGCAGGTCGCGCACCGCGAGCTCGCCGTTGAGGAGCTGCTTCTCCAGCTCGTAGCGGAGCATGATATGCAACGGATACGTCAGCTCGTCGGCATCGACCCGGATCAGCCCGCGCTTCACCCGGTTCAGGTGTGCGTAGATGTTCTCCAGCTCCCACTCCGGACCGCTGAGGCCGAAGTGCTTCGCCAGCAGCGGCTGCACGTAGCGTACGAACGAGCGGCTGCGGCACACGATCATTTCCATCAGCAGGGACTGGCTTTCCTCCAGCGCCATGCCACGATCCCGCCCGACCGGCTGGTCGCGCCAGTCCTGCGGCAACCCGAGGTCGTACATCGCATGTCCGGTCTCATGCATCGCCCCGAGCAGACCGGACCAGACGTCGTTCACGTCCAGGCGTGTCGTCACACGGATGTCCCCCGGGACTCCCTCCGTAAAGGGGTGCTCGCTCTCATCGAGCCGACCGCGATCGAACGGAAAGCCAATCGCTTTCATGACCTCCACGATCAGGGCACGCTGCTTGGCATGCGGGAATTTTCCCGTCAGCGGAAGCAGCGGTTGCCGGACCTGCAAGGTGATGGCCTCGCGGATGAGCGACGGCAGGCGCCGTGACAACGCCTTGAACATGGCGTCGATGTCGGCCGTCGTGATGCCTGGGCTGTACTCATCCACCAGAGCGTCGTAGGGGGCCAGGTTGAGCGCCTGACCCAGGAGCGCGGCCTTGTCGCGCACCAGGTGCACGACCTCTTCGAGGTGCGCGGCGAACACATCGAACTTGCCCTGCTGCCGGGCCTCGAGCCACCGGGCTTCGGCGCGGGAGGCCGCCTTCGTGAGGCGCGATATCAGGGTGACAGGCGTCGCTATGGCGTGATCCCGCTGACGGCGCATCTCCCGCAGATTGGCGACCTGCCAGTCCTGGAGGCCCTGGGCATTCGCCTGCGCTCGATCCAGCAGACGAGTGATCCTCGGAGCGGTGAGCAGTGCGTGGTATTCGGTCTCGAGCGCTGCGAGCTGCTCGCCACGCACATCGGCGCTGCCGCGCGGCATCATGACGGCGGTGTCCCAGCGCAGGAGCGAGAGTGCCCCGCGGAAGGCATGGAGACGGCGGAACTCCTGTTCGAGCTGCTTGTACGGTGAGGCTGACATGTTCGTTCTTCAGGTCCGTGACTTGCCGCACCGGAGCTCGCCAAAACGGCGAAGGCTAAGGGTCTGGGGTGCGACTGAATGAGGCTAGTTTACCAGCGGGCCACGGCCGAGCCCGCGTCTGCGGGCATAGATACCTTATAAAACAATAACTTAGATGCCAAGTCCCCGATTGACAGCCTTCCTGGCACGGAAGCTGAGGGGCCGCGGGACGCCTCAGCGCGAGGCGCCGATTCGAGTGCTCGCCGGGCGACTCGAGGCCTCGCGGGACTGACATAAGGCATTCCAGGCAAGCATCGCCCGCTTACGCTCGGGGCTCCAACGATAGCCACCGAGGGCGCCATCGCGACGTAGAACCTGGTGACAGGGAATCAGCCAGGCCACCGGATTGGCGCCGACCGCGTTTCCCACCGCACGCTGCGCGGACGGGGCTCCGATCTCGGTGGCGAGCTCGGAGTAGCTCGTAGTCCCTCGCGCGCCGAGCTCGATGAGCGCCTGCCACACCTTGAGCTGAAAGTTGGTACCGGCGACGGCGACGGACAGGGGCTCGCTTCCGGTCCGGGCGGCCCAGATGCGCATGGCGGTGCGAGTTGCTTCCGCATCGTCGGGCTCCAACCGCGCGCCCGGCCACCGCTCTTGCAGAGCGCGCACCGCCGCGGAATCCTTCCCGGACTCGACAAACGAGAGGTGGCAGATACCCCGCTCTGTCAATGCAATCAGGGACCGCCCGAAGGGCGTGTCGCTGAACCCGTAGCGGATGGACACGCCCTGACCGCGAGCCTTGAGCTCGCCGGGCGTCACGGCCTCCAGGCTGACCACCAGGTCATGCAATCGCCCAGGCCCGGAGAGCCCCACGGCGTAAGCGGCGTCGAGCACCGAGGGTTGGCTTGCGAGGATCTCTTTTGCAGCGTTTCCCGTGACAAAGGCCAGGTACTGCCTGGGCGTCAGCCCGGCCCAGCGCCGGAACAGCCGGTTGAAATGGAACTCCGACAGGCCCGCATCGGCGGCGATCTGCGACAACCGCGGCTGCTCCGTGAAATGCGAATCAATGAAGCGAATCGAGCGTGCAATGCGCGCAAAGTCGCGGCTGTTCAGGAAGGTCTCTGGGATGTCACTCATGGGCGCCATGATAGGCCCCCGGTGCGCGCCGGCGACCCGATTCTTGCGCTAGGGCAGGTAGAATCCCTAGCGCAGCCAGTGCCGCCAGTGCGGCCAGGTGGCCACGGCTATCCCGGTGCCCACCGACACTATGAGTAACAAGGTGAGCGTCAACGAGATGAGGACACGTCGCATCGCGGAAATTGCCAACCTCTAACGCGGCAGCGCCCCGCGCGCAAGCAACAATGATAAACCGGTGCACCCGCTCATGAGCCTGACTGTCTGTATGATGGCCTCGGAGGCGACGCCGCTGTCCAAGACCGGCGGTCTGGCGGACGTCTCCTCGGCGCTGACCAAGTATCTGCACACCGCAGGTCACGACGTTCGTCTGTTCACACCGCTGTATTCATCAGTCAACCGCGCCCTCCTGTCGCTGGCCCCGGTCCCGGGGCAGCAGAACCTGCAGCTGGAGCTCGGGTCGCACCGTTACCGATTCTCGGTCCTGACAGGCCGCCTGCCGCGCTCGAGCGCCCCGGTCTACCTCATCGATTGCCCGGAGTTGTTCGCGCGCGCCTCGCTGTACACGACGGACCCCGATGAGCACCTGCGTTTCCTGGCATTCACCCGCGCCGTGTTCGTCTCATGCCAGCAGCTGCAATGGTCACCGCGCATTCTGCACTGTAACGACTGGCATACCGCCTTCGCCCCGTTGTTTCTGAAGGCTTTGTATGACTGGGACCGCCTGTTCGCGCAGACCCGCTCGGTGCTGACCATTCATAACATCGGCTATCAGTCGCCCTTCAGCGCCGCTGCGGTGGGGGACCTGAATCTCGGTGCCAAGGCCTACCTGCTGCACCAGGACGATCTGCGGGCCGGCACGATCAATCCTCTCAAGCACGGCATCATGTACGCGGATGCGATCACGACCGTGAGTCCGACGCACGCCCGGGAAATCTGCACCGACGAGTACGGCATGGGGATGCAGTATGCCCTCAGGGCCCGACGCCACGCGCTCACCGGCATCCTGAACGGCGTCGACTACGAAGAATGGGATCCGCGGCACGACCGTTTCCTGCCGCTCCATTACGACGCCGACAGTCTGGAGGTGAAGGCGCAGCTCAAGCGCACCTTCCTCGCTCGGCTCGGGCTCGACCACGACCCGGCCATACCGCTCGCCGGCATGATCACCCGACTCGCCTCCCAGAAAGGCATCGACCTGATGTTCGAGTCGCTCCCGGAAGTGCTGCGCTGGCGGGAGCTGAGCTTGGTCGCCCTCGGCGCCGGGGAGCCGCGGTACGAGCGCTTCCTGAGCGAGCTGCAGGAGCAGTTTCCGCGTCGAGTTCTGTTCCGCCGCGGCTACGACGAAGAGCTCGCGCACTGGATCGAGGCGGCCAGCGACTTCTTCCTCATGCCCTCACACTATGAGCCTTGTGGATTGAATCAGATGTACAGCCTGCGCTACGGCACGGTTCCCGTCGTACGCAAGACCGGCGGGCTGGCTGATTCAGTCGAGCCCTACGATCCGCACACCGGCCTCGGCACCGGAGTGGTGTTCAACGACTACAACCCCGAAGGACTGGAGTGGGCGGTGAACACGGCGCTCGATCTGTACTCCGCGCCGGAGGACTGGCAACGGATGGTGCGCAACGGCATGAGCCGCGACTTCTCATGGGAGCACCAGGGCAGCCTGTACGCCGAGCTCTACGAGAAGCTGTTGGCTACTGGAGTTTAAAGGTACCGTGCTGGTCGAACGGCACCGTGCGCAGCAGGCCCTCTGATAGCGAGACCTTACCGGCAATCCGATAGTCGATCCCGGCCGAGCTGTCCCCCCGGCTGAGCAGCTTGAACAGCGCCCCGGCCATATTGGCGGTGACGCTCATGTCGAACTCCGCTTCACCCTTCGCAGGGATCACAAAGCTCGCGCCGGACTCCCCGGACGCGAACGGCTGTCCGGACAGGTCGATGGTGTAGGAGATCCCCTTGACCGGCAGCGTCCGGTCGTTGGGGTTCTGGACCCGCATCCGCACCTTCAGGTGCTGTTCCCACAGACCGCTCTTGAGCAGCTCCACGTTGACGATCGAGAGCGAGGGCGCCTCGAGCTTGGGCACGAACAGGGAGCAGCCACCGAGCAGCCCGGCGGCGAGGAACACTAGGTAACTGAGCTGGCGCATGAGGCAGATCGTAACAAACTGTCACCCCGCTTCCGCCAACCCGTTCGCAGCTTTCGCTCCTGCCGGAAGCTGCGGGCGAAAATTCCCGCGGAGGATCGGCACGCCGACAAAAACCACGTTTTTGTCGGCTGCCAAAAAGGACTGAGGGCGTTGATTCCGCGAAAATTCCCGCAGGGAATTTTCGCCAGTGAACTACGACCGGCCGTACATTCGGTTGAGGGTGGCAAAGCGCCGCGCAAGCTCGGGCGTAAGGGCCTCCGCCGGCATCCGCCATGCCCAGTTTCCCACCGCAGTCCCGGGTGTGTTCAGCCGTGCCTCCGATCCGAGTCCGAGAACGTCCTGCATCGGCAGAATGGCTAGCTTGCCGACGGATCCGAGCACCTCGCGGATCAACGCATCCGGCATGCAACCGGGCGTGTAGCGCAGAAACAGCTCGACCCACCGCCGCACGACCCCTTCGAGGCTGGCAAACCAGCCCACGCTCGTGTCGTTGTCATGGGTGCCGGTGTACACGACGCTGTCGCGCTCGTGCATGTGAGGCAGATGCGGGTTGTCACCCTCGCCGCTGAACGCGAATTGCAGCACACGCATGCCCGGAAGACGAAAATGCCTGCGCAACGCCTCCACGTCCTCGGTAATGACGCCGAGATCCTCGGCGACCACGGGCAGATCACCGTACTCGTCCTGCAGCATCCGCAGCAGATCGTTCCCCGGTGTATGGCGCCATTCGCCGGCGCGTGCATCCGGGGCCGACGCAGGCACCGCCCAGTGCGCGGCCAGGGCCCTGAAGTGGTCGATCCGCAGCAGGTCGAAGCGCTCCAACTGTTGTCGGGTGCGCGCCCGCCACAGCTGGAAGCCGTCCCGCAGCATCATGTTCCACTCGTAGAGCGGGTTGCCCCACAGCTGCCCGGTCTCCGAGAAATAGTCGGGCGGCACGCCCGCGACCGCTCTCGGCCTGCCGTCGTGCTCGAGCTGGAACTGGCCTCGATGTGCCCAGGTTTCTGCAGAGTCCGGAGCGACATAGAAAGGCAGATCGCCAAACAGGCGCACACCCCGATGATGTGCGTGATCGCGCAATCTGCGCCATTGCACTGCGAAGGCGAACTGCTCGCACTTCACTTGCCACAGCTGCTCGTGCAGCTCGGCGCTCGCGCGCGCGACTGCCTGAGAATCTCTGTCACGCAGCTCGGCGGGCCAGCTCCACCACGGGGCGCCCTCATGACGCTGGCTGAGTGCCTGATACAAAGCGAAGTCGCCGAGCCAATGCTGCGAGGCCTGCAGAAACGATTCGAACTCCCCGCCGCTGCATTCGGGCAGCTCCTGGGTATCCAGCAACTGCGGATTGCCGGCGAAATCCGAACGTACCCAGTACGGGGAGCCATCGGCGCCGGTTGGACCCAGCGGCAGCGTCTGCCACACGGTGAATCCCGAATCGGCCAGCCAGTCGACGTACGCGCGCCCGCCCCGGCCCAGCGGCGCCGTCAGCGAGCCCAGATGCAGCAGGACTCCGGCCCGCCGCCGGTCGAATACGCCCAGTCTCATGAGGTCAAATCGCGCGTCGCATGGTCCCGCCGTGCTCCGGCGTTCCGCGGCCTACGGAAATCGGGTTGGAAAGCGCCTCCGGTGCAGTCTGTCCGAGCAGACTGTAGAGGTTCAGCAGCTGGCGCCGATAGAGCCGGTCGAACTGACTCACCGCATCGTGAGGATTGTAGTCGCCGAACCACCAGAACCAATCCGAGCTCTCGCACAAGGCGAGCTGACGCTCGAGGCCCACAGTCTGCCCGGTCCTGCCAGAGAGCATGACACGATCGAACTCGCTCTTGGCATCGCACAGCAGGTCCCACGCCCTGTTCTTCGCCGGATCCCCCATCCACGTCGCCAGTGTCCCGTGCACCCAGCTGCCGGCCATCACGCGTTGCAGCGGAGTCGGTTGGATTCCGCGCGCCATGCATTCTGAGAGTGTCATCAGCTCGAGCTGCGGGTGCGAGGCGAGCCCGGCGTACAGCGACCGCAGGAAATAGTAGCCGTTGAACGGATAGTGCTCCCACGCATTCTCCCCGTCGAGCGCGATGAGCACCGCTTGATTGGGTGAGTCCGTATAGCGGCGCGCCAGCTGAGCCAGCTCGTTGATGAGATTCTGCGCGGCGTCATCGCCGTGCCAGGTCGCGTAGGTGAAGCCGATGAGATCGGACAGAGTGTCGTCGCGAAAAAAACAGCTGAGCTTGGACTGAGGCAGTGCGTAGGGCCTGTTGTATGACAGCGGATCTTCCGCGGCCTGTGGCGGCAGGCTGTTCCTCAGGACGTTGGAGCTGGTGGCGGCCCAGCGGAACCCCGACCTGTCCAACAGCTCGAGGGTAGCGCGGCTGACAGCCCCTTCCGAAGGCCAGCAGCCGGCCGGCCGAATCCCGAAGGCGGCCGTGAACACTCTGAGACCTTCCTCGATGTGCCACGCGGCGCGCTCTGCTCCGCCCGGATAAAACGAGTGTTTGGGCAATTGCATGCCCGGCACGGCGTCGCGGGCGCACTGGAAGTCGAGCAGCAACGGGATGATGGGATGTGAATAAGGCGTCATCGACAGCTCACACTGGCCGGACTCCGCCAGACGCCGGAAGCGCGGAATCACCGCACTGATCAGGTCGCCGATCAGCCCAAGCAGCTGGTGCCGCTGAGCTGCGGTGAAATCGCGGCCTTGCTCCGTAAGAGCGCCCACGAGGGGGTGAGTGCGGCGTACGGTGTCGCCGAGCCAGGCCAGGTGATACCAGACGCCGAGGTCATGAATCAGCTGCGCCGACGCGTAGCGCACGCGCTCGGGTGTCGCCAGCATTTCCGCGATCGTCGCAAGCTCCAGATACGGGCCGAACCGCTCGATCATCTGCTTGCGCTGTGCACGCAGACACGACTGCAGCAGCTCCAAGCGCTGCGCGGGCTCCTGCGGCACGGGATCGGGGCCGAGGACGTTGAGCACCGGATCGGGTAGCGGAGTGCCGCTGCGCAGGTGCTCCTGGATGCGGCTCGCCAGCTCACCGAGCTGCTCGATCAGAACGGGCGTGAAGTTGATCACGGCGCGCGCTGCTGGATTGTCCTCCAGATGCGCGGCCATGTCGGTGTAGTCCTTGATCGCGTGCAGGTACGTCCAGGGAAGCACGTACTGCGCGGAGAGTGCGTCGCGATACTGCGGCTGATGCATGTGCCACAGGAGCACGACGGGAAGACGTCCCCGCGCGGTCATTGGGCCGGCGCCTGCAACCTGCGCAGCATGTCCGGGGTGACGAGCACCACGCCCTTTTCCGTGACGTCGAAGCGTTGCGCGTCGGCCGCACGGTCGGTACCGATCCGCATGCCGTCTGGAATCTCGCAGGCCTCATCGACGATAGCACCGCGAATCGTGCAGCCCATGCCGATCTCCACGTTGGGCAGAATCACCGAGCGGTCGATGCTGGTGCGCTCGTTGACGCGCACGTCGGAGAACAACAGCGAGTTATAAACGATAGCCCCGGAGATGATGCAGCCGCCCGAGACCATCGAGTTGATCGCCGTGCCGCGTCTGCCGTCCTCATCGAGGATGAACTTCGCCGGAGGCTGCTGCACCTGGTAGGTCCAGATCGGCCAGTCCTGATCGTAGATATTCAGCTCGGGCTTGACGTGCACCAGCTCGATGTTGGCATCGTAGTACGCGTCGATCGTTCCCACATCGCGCCAGTAGCTCTGCGCGCGCGTCTTCACGTCCTGAAAGGGATAGGCGAACACCTGTAGATTGCCGCCGATCGCATCCGGCAGGATGTTTTTGCCGAAGTCATGGGCCGAGGCCTCGTTCGTCGCATCGTCCGCGAGCATCTTCTCCAGCAGCCGGGTATTGAAGACGTAAATGCCCATCGACGCCAGGATGGTATCGGGCCGGCCGGGGAGAGGATCCGGAACGGCCGGCTTCTCGGAGAACTTGGTCACGCGATTCCACTCGGTGGCCGTCAGGACGCCGAAGTGCCGCGAGTCGCTCGCGGGAACTTCGACCACACCGACGGTGATGTCCGCGCCCTTCTCGACGTGGTAGGCGATCATCGGGCCGTAATCCATCTTGTAGATGTGGTCTCCGGCAAGCACGAGCACGTGCTTGGGTCGGTGCGAAAGGATGATGTCGATATTCTGGTGGACGGCATCGGCGGTGCCCCGATACCACATGGCGCCGAGCTGCTGCTGGGCGGGAATGGTCTCGACGAACTCTCCGAACTCGCCCCGCAGATAGCTCCAGCCGCGCTGCACGTGCTGAATCAGCGACTGCGCTTTGTACTGCGTCAGGATGGAGATCTGGCGGATGCCGGAGTTCACGCAGTTCGACAGCACGAAATCGATGATGCGGAACTTGCCGCCGAAGGGCGTAGCCGGCTTGCAGCGGTGGGCGGTGAGGTCCTTGAGGCGCTCGCCGCGTCCGCCCGCCATGATGACCGCGAGCGTTCCGCCCGTCAGGCGGCTCACGTAGCGTCCGGAAGAGGCTCGCGCGGGCTGTCGGGGCATGGCTCGCTTTACGGATTCGTTGTTGTGGAGGGTACTACTACTATACCGGTTGCGGCCGACGCAACTGCCTTGGGCAGCGCACGCCGCCCAACGCTCGTGTTACAACCATTTCATCAGGCCCATCTCATGCACGTGCGAGAGCAGCTCGTGCCATGGATAGATGCGCACCTCGGTAGCGAACTGCCCGCACTCTTTTGGTTCGGTGTCGAGCGCGAACACGACGGCGCCGTCGTCCGTCCGCTCGCCGGTCGCGGCCAACGTGGCGCTCCAGATTCCCTCGCGCGGCCGCTCGTGATAGGAG
>Ga0126381_100010717_pt1 | contig 10326 bp, 8 predicted proteins | sample PanSoiMetPlot_28_FD_96465 | JGI IMG/M metagenome (GOLD analysis project Ga0126381, IMG submission 96465) | Tropical forest soil microbial communities from Panama - MetaG Plot_28 | ecosystem: Environmental > Terrestrial > Soil > Tropical forest > Bulk soil | place: Panama | collected 2016-02-17 | reverse complement strand
TGTCGCCAGGCACGATTCTGGCGGCATTGGCGCCGACGCGATTCGTCATCGAAAACCGCCGCTGATCCAGGCGGTAACCGTTCATCTGTTGCGTCGGACCGTGGCAGCCAATGCAGTACTGTTTAAAGAGCGGTTGTATGTCGCGCGCAAAGTCCACTTTGGCTGCTACTTGCGCAGCGAAACTTTCACTCGGTGCGTATGCGTAGAGTATGAAGATCGTGGCCTGGGCAAGTCCTTTGATCATAAACCCGCATTTTACAGACTGACTGCCAAACAATCGCTATAAATAGAGGTCGTATAGAAGCATCAAGTTAACCATGAGAGTTAATTAGCCAATATATTGAATATAAGGTCATTGTTATATCTCAAGCCTTCGCGTCTGTGCGGCGCTTGACGGAGTCGCGGATCGCCTGCTGCATTGCGAGGCCGAAAGGTTGATCCGTCGTTACGTAGGTCCAGGTTGTACCACGCCGCGAGGTTGTGACGTCGGTAGCCGTTCCCGGCTCCTTGAGCCGCTTCGGAATCTCCGTGTCGATGGCGGCGAGCAGTTCCTCGAATAGCAGGTCAACCTTCTTGACGTACTCCCTGAAAGGATCAAATCCGCCGAATTTGAAGTAGTTCTGGATCGGGTCGCGGACGCCACCCGTAAGTGAGACCCACTGAATGCCGCCGTGAATCTCCGACAAAGCGGAAAGGTACTCCGCCCAGAGATCGTCGATGGTCAGAAGCGAAACGATCCGTTCGGTTTCGGAATCGCACGAACTAGGGCCGTCCAGAATGCCCTGGCGGCGCTGTTGAACGGCGAGGCGGCGGCCTTCCGTAGCTTCTTCGTAATTCACCAGGAATCGGCGGATATCGCCTTGCTGGCCTTCGATGATCCGTTGGACGGGCTCCGGATCGTGCTGATACGCGGAATTCTCGATGCCGTACCTGACCAGCAGCGGATCTTCCAGGGAGATGAAGAAACGCGAAGAGCCTGGATCTCCCTGCCGTCCGGCCCTCCCGCGAAGCTGGTTATCGATCCGGCGACTCTCATGCCGACTGGTTCCGATAACGTACAACCCACCAAGTTCGCCCACACCTTCTCCAAGTCTGATATCGGTTCCGCGGCCGGCCATGTTGGTTGAAATCGTCACGGCGCCCCGCTCGCCCGCGCAAGCCACGATAGCGGCTTCCTGTTCATCGTTTCTGGCATTCAGAATCGAGTGCGGCACGCTACTGAGCTGTCTGCTGAGACGTTCGGATTCCTCGACGCTTGCGGTTCCGACCAGAACGGGCTGGCCACGTTCGTGTGCCTTGCGAATCTCGGCGATGACAGCGGCTTCCTTCTCCCGCTGTGTTCCGAACAGAACATCCGGATGATCGGTGCGGATCATTGGCCGGTTGGTGGGAATGACCTCGACTTCGAGACTGTAAACGCTCCGGAATTCGTCGGCTTGCGTCGCAGCAGTGCCGGTCATTCCACAGACCACTGGATAAAGTGCCAGCAGGTTCTGCAGGGTGATCGAACCGAGAATCCTGCCCTGCTTCTTCAGCTGCACACCCTCTTTCGCTTCGATCGCGGTGTGCAGTCCCGAAGGCCAACGGCGTTCCTGGATAATGCGGCCCTTGAACTCATCGACCGATTCGATAGCCCCGTTCTTCACGATGTAGTCGACATCGCGGTGCAGGAGGACGTGGGCGTGAATGGAGTCCTGTACAGCCGCGTGTAGCGGAAGGTTTTTGTCTTCGAACAGGTTGCCGCATCGGCATGCTTCTTCAACGGCGCGGATTCCGGCATCCGTCAGCACGACGTTTCGTCCGTTCTCATCGATGGAATAGTGGACGAACCGTCGAAATCGCCGAGTCAAAGCGTCCACGCGATAGGCCAAAGACTCCGCCTCATCCTCACCGCCGGCAATGACAAGCGGGAGGCGGGCTTCGTCGATGAGAATGGAATCCGCTTCATCCACCAGCGCAACGTTGAATGGACGATGGACCTGCTCGCTCCGGTGCAACGCAAGCTGGTCGCGCAGATAATCGAAGCCCATCTCGTTTGCCGTTCCATAGGTCACATCGCAGTTATAGGCACGCTGCCGCTCTGCAGAATTCGATACCTGCTGAATGCAACCGACCGACAATCCAAGTGTTCGATAGACCGGCCCCATCCACTGAGCGTCCCGTCGCGCAAGATAGTCATTTGCAGTCATGATGTGGACGCCTTGTCCCTGACGGGCATACCAGGCGACGGCCGGAACGGCAGCGAGAGTCTTTCCCTCGCCGGTCTGCATCTCGGCGATTTTGCCTTCCGCCAACGCCACCGCCCCCTGAAGCTGAACATCGAACATGACAAGACCGAGCACTCGCGCCGCAACAACGGCACTGACGGCAAGCGTGTCGATCAGTTCCGTGCATCGCCTGGCAGTCTGCCGCAAGGTCTCATCACTCGCGTTTGCAAGCTCTGTACGGCGCTTATTGATCTGTCGAACTTTGTCTTCTGATGACTGAGAACGGGAAAAAAGAGAACGCAACCATTCACGCATAAAGCTCTCCTGTTGAAGTCGAAATTTATTTGCTGCGGGAAAAGTTACGAAAGGGGAGGAGCGCGAGTGGCGAGTAGTCCGGGAGGGGCTGCGAGTTCCGCCAAAGCGCCCTCGTCAGGCTCATAAGAGCGGGAGGCGGCGAACCCAAAGAAGAAACAAAGCAGCGGCAAAATCGCCAACTGAACATCATGCGGATTCAGGGTCGACACCGAACTCACGATCAGAAGCACAATCGCGAGAATGGCGAAAATAATGCGCAGAGTGCTCATCTTTGGTGGCCTGCGAACAACGTTAACACGTCTGGGAGCCAACGGCACGAAAATCGGGAGAATTCCGAATTTGTGCAGGCGGCCGTTCTGCCGTCGCCTGCTGCGGTGTCGCCCGCTGATAACATACGGATTGCCACTCAGCAACTGCGGTTCCCTGGCAATCCATCGGGACATCAACGTTCGCGAGGGTTCGTGAAAGAGAAGCAGAAGATCCCGCGCAGTGTCTGGGCGCTGGGGTTCGTCAGTATGTTCATGGACATCTCTTCGGAGATGATTCATAGCCTTCTGCCGGTCTTTGTCGTTTCGATTCTTGGCGTCAGCGTCACAGCGCTCGGGTTGCTTGAAGGGATCGCAGAAGCAACCGTAAATATTATTAAGATTTTTTCAGGAGCCTTGAGCGACTGGTCCGGCAAACGAAAGCCTCTGGCCCTCGCCGGATACGGCATGGCCGCTTTGACAAAGCCTCTTTTCCCAATTGCGAATTCCTTCAGCACCGTGTTTGCTGCGCGGCTTTTGGATCGAACTGGCAAAGGTGTGCGCGAAGCTCCCCGAGACGCTATGGTCGCGGACCTTGTCCCTCACGAAATCCGTGGCGCGAGTTATGGTCTTCGGCAAAGCCTCGATACAGTCGGAGCCTTTCTTGGTCCTCTGAGCTCCATCACGTTGATGTTGGCCTTCAGCGGTGATTTTCGTAAGGTCTTCTGGATAGCAGTTCTGCCGGCATTCGTGTCGGTCGGGTTGCTGGGATTTGCGGTGCAGGAGCCCACCTCGTCGTTGACGCGGAAACAGGTTCAGCGGCGACTGCATTGGAGGGAGCTGCGTCACTTTACTCGAGCCTTTTGGCTCACCGTTGGCGTGGGGGCAGTATTCACTCTCGCGCGGTTTAGCGAGGCATTTCTACTATTACGCGCAAGCGCGCTCGGCCTGCGAAATGAGTATGTGCCGATAGTAATGGTCGTCATGAATGTGGTCTATGCGGCCTCATCGTATCCCGCGGGCCACCTCTCGGACCGAATTGACCGACGGGTCGTGTTGGCGATTGGCGCAATCACGTTAATGGTGGCAGATTTCATACTCGCTAGAGCTTCGGGATTTGTTTTGCTGGCCGTAGGCATTTCGTTGTGGGGACTGCACATGGGATTGAGTCAAGGATTGCTCGCCGCTATGGTTGCGGACGCTTCGCCATCCGAGCGGCGCGGAACCTCGTTTGGCCTTTTCAATCTCGTCAGTGGCATTGTGTTGTTGTTTGCCAGTCTGCTCGCTGGTGCGCTGTGGGATCATTTCGGCCCCGCGTACGTTTTTTATGCAGGTGCTTGTTTTGCGGCCGTAGCCTTCTTCGGTATCGTCATGCAGATCCGATCTCCTCGTTAAACTTGTTACGGCCTGGCCTTGACGGCCTCCTCAGCGAATGCAGGCGCAACGTAATCCGCAGCTTTAACGCGGGTGAAGTCCGGCGCGACAGGGTGAGCGGGGTACAGGATGGCATCACGCTCCATTCCCGCTGTCGAGATCTTTGGCGTTGCGGGCACTGCGCGACTGTAGATCGTCGCGATAGCTTCGACCAGCGATCGATCGGCGGTGGTCGCTCCAGAAGCAAGAATCGCTTCCACCGCAGCCTTTGGATCGGAATGAATTCGTTTTTCGGCGCGATAAATCGCGCGGGTCACGGCCGCAATCATGTCCGACTTTTGTGCGGCGTTCTGACGGGTTGTCGCCAGAGTGTGGATCTGACCATCCGTGAGTTCCGGGACTTCACCGCCGGAGGTGTCGGCGACGAGCACCGCCTGATAGTTCACAATGGCCGTTTCCAGATAGGGCGTGTGGGCAAAGAGACCATCCACCCTCCTATCTGCGAGCGCCTGGACCTGGCCGGGGCCATCGACGATTACAATTTCGATATCCCGGTCCGCATCCATTCCAACCGACTTGAAAAGCGTGCGCAGGCGTGGCGGTGGTTCGCCGGCGACACCGATCCGTAACCCTTTTATGGCTTGCAGCCGCTCGCGCAACGAAGCGCGAATCGGAATTTGGCGCGCATCGGCGACGTCTTTTCTCACGACGAGATTAATCGGTTCGTTCGCCAGGAGGCTCGCAAAAAGCACGATCGGCTTTTCTTCGGCGATGCGTCCGAGGAACATGGGCGGCTGCAGCAGAGCGACGTCGGCCTTGCCGTCAAGCAGGTATTGACCGGCATTTCGAGGCGTCTCATCCACGAGCAGCTGCGGATCCAGTCCTTCCTCCTGAAAGAAGCCGCTGCCAAGGGCAACCCACAATGTGAAGAATTGGAGATTCGATTTGCTGGGAACCTCGATTACTACGGGCTCACCTGCGGGCTTACGCGCCAGACGGACGCCGGCCACCAGGGCCGGAAATCCGCAAGTGAGAGCGGTCAGTATCGCAATGAGTCGTTTCGTCATCGTCATTAAAAGGTGTAACGGAGCGTCACGTACCAGTTGCGGCCTTCCTCCGGAAAACCCTCCCAGTAATAGTAATTGCGGTCGAAAAGATTCTTTACGCCGACCTGCATCGACGCACCCAACGGAATGGGAAGAACGCCTCCAAGATCCAGCGTCGCGAACTTCGAAGCCGGAAGCGGTAATCCATTGTCGCTCATCGCGACGATCCCGCTTTGGTATTTGGCCGTGATGATCGCGGCGATGTTACGAGGAAGGCGGCCCGTGATCGTTCCAACCGTTTTGTGCCTCGGTGTCCCGGTCGGAAACACGCCCGGTGCGTTCGAGATTGTGCGATTCAGGTAGCCGTAGTTCGCGTCCACGGTGATGCGTGTAACCGGCGTGCTGCGAACGCTGAGATTCATTCCCTCGTGAGTCTCACGTCCGACATTGACAGCCTGCATGCATCCCGCGCCCTTGCCTCCGCCCGTGCAGAGCGGCGACTGAAACAAGATGTTCTCGATTTCATCACGCACGCTGCTGCGGAAGAATTCGATCTGCCCGACTGTTTTTCGGGTAAAGACCTGAGAGTATCCGAATGTCCAGTTCTTCCCGTTTTCCGGAACCAGCGCCGGGTTCGGGATGGCCCGGCCTGCTTTGTACGAGTACCGGTCTTTTAGTGTCGGGAAACGGTCCTTTTGAGCGAAGCTCGCGAAGGACGTTCCCGATTCTGTGACTCTATAAGAAAGGGACGCCACGGGGTTGTACGTCCATATATGGTCGGTACAGCTCGTAAAGGTCGTACTGCCGGTACTCGTACAAATACCAGCGACTTGAAAGGGAACGACGTGCGTTTTGTCGGTGCTCAGATCCTGCGCCTGCAGGCCGTTCAGATGATCGGCGCTGAAACCCACGGTCCCTCGGAGTCTCGAAGTGATTGTTATGGCATCCTCGACACCGAACGAAACTTGTTGATCACGGTCCGTTTGCTCCGGGGTCGTCGTTGGAATGTTCGTCGAAGGGAAAGTCGTCGTTTGCTCCCGGTGCGTATCGTCCTTAACGAAAAACGATATTCCGATCGCATTGCGCGCCAGGAACCGCGTAGCGAACTGACCGGATGCGCCGGTGGAATGATCGGTGTAGTACAGGGTGCCGGACGAGGCGTTCTTAGTCATCGTGGAATAGGTCGCGTCGTCGAACATGTCGAGCCTGTTGGGGTATTTTGCGTAGAAGGCCCGGAACTGCACAGAACTGGCATTCCCGAGCCGCGTGTTGGAATTGAAATAGTAACTGTCCGTATTCCAATACGGCCACTTCCAGTATTTCGGCGTCACGCAAGGAAAACTGACGGTTCCATTTCCCGAGGGGCAGACTGGAGCGGTTCCTGAATATGGTGGATCTCCGGCTTTACCTTTCTGGTTGGAATAACTAAATACATACGAATCCTGCTCGTTGGGAGTCCAACCGAGACGCCCGCGAAACCGTTCGTCCCGCTGATATGCGTTTGATCGATGGTCGTCCCGCTGTTGCGCATTAGGAACAAAACTTGCGGAAATCGGAAAGAATGTGCTTTGCAGCCTGTCGGCCGATCCCTGCAGGAAGAAACGCTTCCATCGTGAACCGACACCGAGGCCGGAACTCAGCAGGTTTCCCGTACCGCTGCCTACAAAGGCATTTCCCTCGATTTTCTGCTCCGGCTGTCTCGTTACTAAATTGATGACGCCGCCCAACAGGTTCGGTCCGAGTAACGGCGACGAATACCCCTTGCCCACTTGCACTTCAGCGACATCGCTTGTCAGGTATCGTGACAAATCCACAAACCCGTCAAAGGGGACATAGAGCGGAATGCCGTCCTGATAAAGCGGCACTTGACGCATGTCGAATCCGCCGATCGAAATCCCGCTCTGGTTGCGCGGCGCTTTGTGATCGACGGATACACCCGGCAAGTATTCGATTGCGTCTTTGACAGTGTGAGCAGCGCGGTTTCGGACCTCCGTCTGATCGATACTGTCGGAGACCGGCGATAAGGCAGCGGCAGAAGCCGTGACATTCACGACGGTCGTCCCTAAATAAAACGGATGGCTTGGATCATCGCGAATGAGGTTCTCAACGATGAGCGTTAGATCGTCGATCTGTTCGCGAAGTTGTTCGCCGGTCCAGGAAGCTTCCGGAGCGGGCCGAAGATCTATCGGCTTTCCAGAGTGAAGGGCAGTCCATTCCTCGATTTCTTTTCGGATCGTCGCAACTTCCGCCCGACGATATTCCACGCTCGACGAGGCCTCATTCTGCAGTGCCGCCAGATCGCGCAACCAGGCCAATGGTCTTTCAATCTGGGCGTAGCAAGGAATTGAAAGAGTTACGAAGGCGATAATGAGGGCCCAAAAGGACCCTCGCCTCATAACTGGCGCGGAGTTGATGTCAGTCGCCACAGCCCGGTCAGTGTAGATGGGGCTGAGCACAATAGTCCATCGAAAATGTTATGTTTAGGCAACTGCATCCTGTTAGAGTGACACGCCCCCCAGGTGACTGTTTTGTTGTTGTTGTCACAACACCACGTCCTTTATATCTGACGCTGATGAAAATACGACCCGCAATGCTCATCGTGCTCATTGTTCGTTTACTTCCAGTTTCTGTTGCCGGACAGGCTGGCCGCGCCGAGCTTTTCGGGGTTATACGTTACGCTTCGGGCCTGTCCGTACCGGGTGCGTCGGTTCAGGCTGAGGATCAGGCAACGATGGCCCGATATTCGGCAACGTTTGATGATCGAGGCGAGAAAGCGGGCAAGAGTGTGGGCATCGGACATCCCAGCTCTTATTCGAACATGTTTCGTATGTCGTCGTATTGCAGATGGATCGCAGCAAAGCCATCGTGCCTTTCAGGCTGCCATGCGTTGTGCGAGCCGAACCCTCGGGACGCTTGATCTCATCGGTGTTTTCGGAAATTGACACACGCGGAAGCGGGATTCCACAGCCAGTGATCCCTGCCATGAATTCCATGAATGCGGCCAAGGTGGAATTGGGTCGGTAGCTTTTTTACGACAAACGCATGTCCTCGAACGAAAAGACTTCCTGTGCGAGCTGCCATTCGCCAGGAACTAGCTTTTACAGATGGCCGTGCGCAGGCTGAAGGAACGACCGGCGAACTTCACCCAAGGAAGCAGCATGAGTCTGGCAAACGTCGGCTACAGCCCGCTCTTGACTTGGACAAATCCGACGTTGAGCTCGCTTGAAGAACAGGCCAAGGTCCCGATGTTTGGCACGGAGCCGACCGAACTTGGCCTGAAGGGACACGAAAGTGAATTTCTGAGCCGTTGCGGGCGATCCCGTTTATCAAAAGCTCTTTCCGCAGGCTTTTCCCGCCGTCAACCCGCTTTATATAATTGACGATGTCACGAAGGCGCTTGCCGCGTTTGAACGAACGACTATTTCCCTGAATTCGGCCTACGACCGTTATCGTTACGGCAATGACTCGAATGCCATATCCGATTCAGCAAAACCCGGTGAGATACTCTTCTCCTCCGGGGAAAAAACGGGCTACTTCCGATGCCACGGCAGTTGGCAACGGAGCGCTCCAATACGAAGGAGGGGCCTGCAGTGCACGTCCTCTTTCAGAACACCGGCCTTTACAACATTCGTGGTGAGTTCTCCTATCCCGCACCGAACACTGGCTTGTACCAGTTCACGGACCGGCGCGAAGATATCGGTAAGTTTCGGGCGCCGACATTACGAAACGTTGCGGTAACCGCTCCGTACATGCACGATGGCGTATCGCCACACTCTCGGAGGTGATTGACCATGCTGCTGGAGGTAGAACGATCACTTCAGGGCCTTACGCCGGGATTGGTCACGACAATTCCAATAAGGCCTTAACCGTTCGCGGCTTTAACTTGCCAGATTCGGCAAAGTGCAACCTCATCGCGTTTCTTGAGACTTTGACCGATACGGAGTTCCTCAAGAACCCCGCTCTCTCCGATCCCTGGAAGCCATGATATGAATCCGGTGTTCGTCCGGCATTCAATCACCGTGGCTCTCATAACCTAACGAACAACCGGAAGCGCCCCACTGACGGGTAGCCGTAGCGGCGTCCAGACGTCCCTACATCTGGACTTCCAGACGTGCCGCCGTCTAATATCCTACCTAACATGATTATTCGGTTCGCTTCTGTCAAAAGGGAATGGGTAAGTCCACAACGGCGTGGCACTTGGCGCGCATTTTCCTAGAGACGCACTCACGATTGTTTGTCGACGAAGACCCAAATCGCACAATTTCAGCTCGTCGATGAGCGTCAAGCGGCTCGAGTTTTACCGATTGTTCCACCGAAGCCCCTCCCGGCAACAGGAACTCGCTCGAGAGCTCTCCAAAAAGCTTATCTGTCGCTCTTTCGACGAGCGATCCGTGCGGCGCCCAAAGACCGACGGTAGATAGAGTGTCGGATATGCCATCGCTATTCCCCTGGGAAGATTCCGAGAGATTGGCCAGGAGCCTGCACGTCTAGATGTCTACACGGTGGACTGGCCGAGCGTCTGCATTTTATGAAATCTTCATCGCGCCATCGCGAGGGCCCAGACCGAAACCACGCTCGCAGCCGAGCCGTGTCGGTAGTGAAGCGCGCGAACCGCATTTTCTAAAACTGACCTGCTACATCCGCAAAGAAACTCGCCTCAACGCAAAGCGAAAGCTCCTCGACCATGATGGGTGCGCAACTGAATGATCTGGTCGAAGAAACTCGCATGCCCTGACGCAAAAAATGAGGTCGGCTCCTCAGCTATCAGTTCAGAAGCAGCCAATGTCTATCATTTTTATAAATCGACCGATGGGCGGCGTCGGGGGAACACGGTTTCCTACCCGAGTCGCATCATAAACGTTTCGATTTGTCGGTAGAATGCCGGTGCCCTGAGCGGAGATACCGCTACGTCTGTCATCGAGCAACGACTGGTCCGAATGTTCCGCGACAGCACCATTTTGTTTCATCCACAGAACCCATGCCCGTGCCGATTTGTGTTCCGCAACTGCGGAGTCATTGCCTACTGGCCTGTTCAAGATGTTCGGACCAATTGAGGAGCCGCCGACAACCGTTCCAGGTGGTTGTGAATCGACACTTCCCGTGGAGGCGATCATAGCCTTAACCGCACTTGCCTGACGA
>Ga0126381_100010716_pt1 | contig 10326 bp, 9 predicted proteins | sample PanSoiMetPlot_28_FD_96465 | JGI IMG/M metagenome (GOLD analysis project Ga0126381, IMG submission 96465) | Tropical forest soil microbial communities from Panama - MetaG Plot_28 | ecosystem: Environmental > Terrestrial > Soil > Tropical forest > Bulk soil | place: Panama | collected 2016-02-17 | reverse complement strand
TCTTCGAGTCGATTCTGATCTGGCGCTGGAAGGGGACCCTGCTTCGCGTCATCGGTGAGATCGGCCGTCCGGCCGACGACTTGAAGATTCTGGCCGGTCTCGCCTCACGCGTCGAGCGGGAGCAGTTCGCGTCGCCACGGCTCGCGGCGCTGCGGACGGCGCTGGCTGGCAGCGCGCAGGCGATCGGACGTCTCGAGCGGCTGGTGTCGCTGCTCGAGTCGTCCACGCACAATCTCTTCGCTGCGCCGATCACGCAGGCACTGCTCGTGCCGCAGCAGCTCGCGATGGCGATCGATCGATGGCACGCCGTGCACGGGCGGGAAGTGGACGGGTGGCTGTCCGCGATTGGCGAGGTCGAATCGTTGTGCGCGCTCGCCACGTACGCGTACGAACACGACGGCGATCCGTTTCCCACGATCGCCGACCAGGTCGTGTTCGACGCCGAAGCGCTCGCCCATCCGCTGCTGCGTGCGGACACTGCCGTCGCCAACGACATTCGCATCGGCGGCAGCGGACCTCGCGTCATCGTCGTCAGCGGCTCGAACATGTCGGGCAAGAGCACGCTGCTGCGCGCGATCGGCGTCAACATCGTCCTCGCGCTGACCGGCGCGCCGGTGCGCGCGAAGCGGCTGACGCTCGCACGCTTCGCCATCGGCGCGACGCTGCGCGTGGACGATTCGCTCGAGGAAGGTCACTCGAAGTTCTACAGCGAGATCCTGCGGATCCGCGCAATCGTCGATGCAGCGAAGCGTTCCGCGCCGCTGTTGTTCCTGCTCGACGAAATCCTGCACGGCACGAATTCGTACGATCGGCGCGTCGGCGCGGAGGCCATCGTGCGCGCGCTCGTTGATACCGGCGCGATCGGCCTGGTGACGACGCACGATCTCGCGCTGACCGAATTGCCGGCCCGCTTCGACGGCCGGGCAGTCAACATGCACTTCGAGGATCGTCTCGAAAACGGCCGGATGGTGTTCGATTACCGCATGCGTCCCGGCGTCGTGGAACACAGCAACGCGCTCGCGCTGATGCGCGCGATCGGCCTCGATGTGTAGGAGAATACGCCGCATGAAACACCGACTTCTGCTCTCCACCGGCGTCACCATCGGGCTTGCGCTCACCGCGCCGCTTCGGGGAGATGATGGGCAGCGTCTGCTGACGATCGATCACTACGTGAAGACGACGTCGACTGCCCCGGCGATGTCGGGTCAGCCGGCGCAGATCTTTGTCCGCGAGCGGGTGCAGGCGGGGACGGCGCTGCGTGCAGGATCGCTCGGCGACCGTGTGGTCTTGTTCGTCCACGGCGCAGGGACGCCGTCCGAGGTGTCCTTCGACGTGCCGTATCAGGACTACAGCTGGATGGCGTACCTCGCCAACGCCGGCTTCGATGTGTTTGGTATGGACATGACTGGTTATGGCCGCTCGTCCCGTCCGGCGGCGATGAACGATCCGTGCAATCTCGCCAGAGATCGTCAAGCGGGGTTCGTCAACGCGTCGTCGCTGCCGTGTGGAGCGACGCCGCAGCACTCGCTGACGACGATGGCGTCGGACTGGAACGACATCAACGAAGTCGTCGAGTACGTCAAAGGTTTACGACACACGGCGAAGGTCAGTCTGATCGCGTGGTCGCAGGGCGGTCCTCGTGCGGGCGGCTACACGGCCCAGCATCCGGAGAACGTGAACAAGCTCGTGCTGCTCGCGCCGGCGTACAACCGCAACACGCCCGCAGCGGCGCCCGCGAAGAATCCACCTGAAGGCGTGCCGTTCAACACGCAGTCGCGCGACGAGTTCTACGCGAACTGGGATCGCCAGGTCGGTTGTCCCGATCAGTACGATCGCGGAGCCGCGGAATCGGTTTGGTCGGAGATGCTGGCATCCGATCCCGTCGGCGCGACCTGGGGACCTGGCGTCCGTCGCGCGCCGTCAGTGCCGACATGGGGCTGGACGCCGGCGGCGGTCGGCAAGACGATGGTGCCGACGCTCCTTGTTGCCGGCGCGCATGACAAGCAGGTGAATCCCGAGCGCGTGCGTGAGGTGTTCAGCGATCTCGGATCGACGCAGAAGGTGTTCGTTGACCTCGCGTGCTCGTCGCACAACGCGGCATGGGAACGTAATCACCTGCTGCTGTATAAAGCGTCGCTCGAATGGTTGACCTCGTCGAGCGTCAATGGCGCGAAAAGCGGTGTAGTGAAGCTGGGCTATCCGTCGCCGACGGTCTCCCAGTAGCGCAGCCCGGGCGAGCTTGTTGCAGCGATCGCCGCCATGGCGATCGAACAACCGCAGAGGCCGGATATTCCGCGGCCGCCTGATCCTGTGGATCATCCGCCGCCGGACATCAAACCTGTTCCGCCGCCCGACATCCCGCCGCCCGCGGGGACGCCGGATATGCAGCCACCGCCGCCCGAGCGCGGCGATCAGCCGCTGGCCTGAACGGTGTCAGACACCGACCCCTGCGGTGTCAGACACTGACCTTCTCGATGTCAGACACTGACCCTCTCGGTGTCAGACACCTGTGGACGGCGGGTGGATACGCGGTTCGCAGGCGAGGGCAATTTTCAGCAGCCCGTCGGTCTGATGCCGACAGCCGACGAGCTGAACGCCGACCGGCAGCCCTGATCGCGTGTTCCCCGCGGGAATCGAAATCGCCGGGTGACCCGTGACGTTGAACGGCTGTGTGAGGCGCAGCATCATCGCGCGCACCTGTTCCGGCTTCCCCGCGACCTCGACCGTCGCGGCGCCTATGGGTGGCGCCGGAATCGGAAGCGTCGGCAGAAGCAGCGCGTCGTGCTGCGTCAGCGCCGCGTCGACTTCGCGTTGAAGCACTTCGCGTCCCGCCAGCGCGCGCACGTAATCCTCGGCCAGGAGATACCTCGACATCTCGAGGCGCATCCGCACGTTCGGCGTGTAGCGATCCGGAATCGTCTCGAGCGCTGACGCGTGATACGCAGCCGCGTCCGGCAGGCTGATGTGCAGGTAGATCGTCGAGATGAGATCCGCGTGCCGAATCTCGATCTCGTCGACATGCGCGCCGGATTCCCGCAGCCGCGCAACCGCCTCTTCGAACCGCGCACGGACGTCCTCGTCGAGCACGTCGCAGAAGTAGCGTCGCAGGACCGCTACTCGGACGCCGTGCAGCGGCATCGGCGCAGGCGGCGCCGCGATGTGATCGCCAAGGAGCGCGTGATAGACGAGAAACGCGTCGGTGACGCTTTGCGTGAGCGGCCCGACGTGGTCGAACGTCCGCGACAGCGGCACCACGCCGTCCGTCGACACTTCGCCGATCGTCGGCTTCAGCCCGACGATGCCGCATGCGGCGGATGGAATGCGGATCGATCCGCCAGTATCGGTGCCGATGGTCGCGAACGCCATGCCGGCGGCGACGCTCGCCGCGGAACCGCCGCTCGAGCCGCCCGGCGATCGCGACGTATCGCGAGGATTGTGCGCGGGACCGAACGCCGAATCCTCGTTTGTCGTTCCAAACGCAAACTCGTGCAGGTTGGTCTTTCCGATGAAGACCGCACCGGCCTGACGCAGATGCGTGATGACGGCGGCGTCGCGTTCGGCGACGTGTCCTTCACGCACGCGCGACGCAGCCGTGGTCGGCGTCCCGCGCATGTCGATGAGGTCTTTGATCGAAACGGGGACGCCGTGCAGCGGCCCGCGATCGTGACCGGCCGCGAGCTCCTTGTCGCGTTGCTGCGCCTGGCGCATCGCTTCGTCGGCCATCACGAGGATGAACGCGTTCAGCGCCGGGTTGTCGGCGGCAATCCGCTGCAGGCAGGCTTCGGTCGCCTGCGCCGACGTCACCTCGCGTGCGCGCAGGCGCCTGCCGAATTCCTCGATCGTCATCATCGTTTCGCGTCGTCGTTGAAGTCGGCCTCACGGAGCGCTGCCGTGGCCTTCGCGAGCGCCTCGAGGAGCGGTTTCAGGCCGGGGAGTTTGCGCGCATCCGCGTCCGCGATGGCGGCGCGCAGCCAGGCTTCGATGGTCATCGTCGTTTGACCGAGACAGAGACGCCGTCGCGCAGCGGAATGATCGTCGTGATCAGATCCGGGTGCGCGGCGACTCGGTGATTGAATTCGCCGATGGCGCGAGTGTCCTCGGGACGTTTCTGCGGCTCGGCGATGTATCCAGGCACAACCTCGCCGTTCCACAGCACGTTGTCGGTGACGAGGAGTCCGCCGGGACGCAGCAGCGACACGAGTCGGTCGAGCAGCGTCAGATACAGCTGTTTGTCGGTGTCCAGGAAGATCAGGTCGAAGGGCCCGGATACCTTCGCGAGCCTCAGCGTCGCATCTCCGACGATCAGCGTCGTCCGATCGCCGAGGCCGGCGCGGGCGAAGTTCTCGCGCGCCTCTCGCGCGCGGTCTTCGTTCAGCTCAATCGTGATCAACATGCCGCCCGCCGGCAACGCGCTGGCGAGCCAGATGCCCGAGTACCCGATCGCCGCGCCGACTTCGAGAACCTTCGTCGCTCCGGCCGCGGTGGCCAGCACTTTCAGCAGCGCACCGACTTCGGCATCGATGAGCGGCAGGCCGCGTTCTTCGCCGGATCGTGCGATCTCTTCGAGCAGCGGCGTGCCCGTACGGTTCAGGCTCGCCAGATACTCTTCGATCGCCTCCGGGACGATGTTGGCCATCGCGGTTATTCTAGTTCGGTGCGCCATACGAAAATCATCGCGACCGTGGGTCCCGCGAGCGACGACGATACGACGCTCGATGCGCTCATCGCGGCCGGCACCGACATCATCCGTCTGAACTTTTCGCACGGCACCCATGCGACGCATCAGGAGACCTACGCGCGCATCCGCGCAGCCGCGCAGCGCGCGCGGCGCGAAGTGGCCGTGCTGCAGGATCTCAGCGGTCCGAAGATCCGCACCGGCACGCTCGCCGGCGGTCACGCGTTTCCGGTCAAGCCCGGCGACCGTCTGACGATCGCAACCGGCGACTTCGAAGGCGGGCCGGGACGGGTATCCACGACGTTCGCGGATCTCGCACGCAGCGTTCGCCCTGCCGACCGGCTGCTGCTGGCCGACGGTGCGGTCGAGCTGCGCGTCGAAGATACGGACGGCATCAGCATCGACACGACCGTTGTCGAGGGCGGAGAGATCGGCGAGCACAAGGGGATCAACGCGCCCGGCGTGCCGCTCGCGACCCTCGCCATTACATCGAAGGACGTCGAAGATCTGCAGTTCGGCATTCGGCTCGGCGTCGACCTCGTCGCACTCAGCTTCGTCCAGAGCGCGGCGGACATGAAGCACGCGCGTCAGCTGCTCAAGGAGTTCGACGCCCCCGATCTCCCGCTGGTTGCGAAGCTCGAACGGCCGCAGGCGCTCGAGCACCTCGACGAGATTCTGCGGTGCTCGGACGCGGTGATGGTGGCGCGCGGCGATTTGGGCGTCGAGATCCCGCTCGAGCGCGTGCCGCGCGTCCAGAAGGAAATCACGCGCGCGGCCAGGCGGCACAGCACTCCCGTGATCGTCGCGACGCAGGTGCTCGAATCGATGACGATCGACCCGCGGCCGACGCGCGCGGAGGTCAACGACGCCGCGAGCGCGGTAGCCGACGGCGTCGATGCGATCATGCTGTCCGCCGAGACCGCGACCGGCGCGTATCCGGCGCGCACGGTGCAGACGCTCGACGCGATCATCCGCGACGCGGAATCGGTTCCTGTCGATCGCTCCGGAACGGTCGATCTGTTGACGACGCACGATCACGCGCAGGCGTTGTGCGAAGCGGCGGTGACGCTCGCGAATCGTGGGGACGCCGAAGCGATCGTCGCCGTGACGCGCGGCGGTGGAACGGCTCGACGGCTGTCGGCGCTGCGCCCGCGCGCGCCGATCATCGCGACCAGCGACAACGATCGAACGGCTCGGCGACTGTCGATCTATTGGGGGGTGGTGCCGTTCTGCACGGAGCTCGGCGAAGGCGTCGACGAAGTGCGAGCGCTTGTGGCGCGCGACCTCGTCGCGCACGGCATCTGCCCGGCGGGCGCGGCGGTCGTGCTCGTCAGCATCAACCCCGACCTGACGATGGCCGGCGCGAACTATCTTAAGATCCACAGGCTCTGATGACGTCGACTCACTTCGCCACGGTTGCCGCCGTGGTGATCGCGTTCCTGATCGCGGCAACCGTCGTCCGCATCGCGCAGGCGATCGTCCACCGGCTGCTCGACGCGCTCGAGATCGTCGGTACCGAGCAGCGCGAAGCGATGCAGCTGCGCGCGAGACAGTTGACTCGCGCGCTGACGTTCCTCGCGTACGGCGTCGCCGCGCTCGCCAGCGTTTCGATGGCGCTGGCACGGTTCGGCGTCAACGAGGCGCGGTGGGATCCGCGGACGATCGCGCACTGGGGTGTCACGCACGGCATCAACGTGATCATCATCGTGGCCGGCGCGATGATCACCGTGCGCGCCGCGAATTTCGCGATCCAGCACTTGCAGTACAAACTGGCCCGCCGGCACGCGACCACCGACCTCGAATGGCAGCGGCGCGCGACCACGCTCGGCGGGATCATGACGAGCCTGGTCACCGCCGTCGTCGGGTTCGTCGCGATCCTCATGCTGTTGCGCGAGCTGGCGATCGATGTCGTTCCCATCCTCACCGGCGCGGGCATCGTCGGACTCGCTGTGGGATTCGGCGCGCAGAACCTGGTGCGCGACGTGATCTCCGGTTTCTTTCTCATCCTCGAAGATCAGGTCCGCATCGGCGACAGCGCGCGGATCAACGGCGTGGCCGGCACAGTCGAACAGATCAACCTGCGCACGATCGTGCTGCGGGACGGCGAAGGCGCCGTGCAGGTGTTTCCGAACGGCACGATCACGGCGCTCGCGAACTTGAGCAAGCAGTTCGCGTACGCCGTCGTCGATGTGAAGGTGGCCTACACGGAGAGCATGGACCGCGCGATCGGCACGATACGCGAAGTGGGAGCCGCGATGCAGGCAGACTCCGCGTGGGGCGAAGTTCTCCTGGGGCCGCTCGAAGTCCTCGGCGTGGTGTCGCTCGCAGACGGGGTCGCGACGATCACCGCGAAGTTCAAGACGCTGCCGCTCAACCAGGGCAAGGTGGCGAATGAGCTGCGCCGACGGCTGATGAATGCGTTTGTCGGCCGCCGTATCAAGCCATACGCATAAATGGAGAGCAACGACTATCACTTCGTCACGACATGGCGCGTGGAGGGGACCTGCGGCGAGGTTGCCGACGTGCTCGGCGATCCGCTCGCGCTCGCGCGCTGGTGGCCCTCGGTCTATCTGTCCGTGGAAGAACTGCAGCCGCCCGATTCTCGCGGACTCGGCCGCCGCGTGCGCTTGCACACGAAGGGTTGGCTGCCGTACACGCTGAAATGGGAGTTCGAGGTCGTCGAATCGCGCTATCCGTACGGATTCACGGTCGTCGCGAGCGGCGACTTCGACGGCCGCGGCGTCTGGACGTTCACGCAAAACGGCCGCGGCGTCGACATCGAGTACGACTGGCGCATTCGCGCGGAGAAGCCGCTGCTGCGCTCGCTGTCGTTCCTTCTGAGACCGATCTTCGAAGCGAACCATCGGTGGGCGATGGCGCGCGGAGAAGAGAGCCTCGCGCTCGAGCTGATGCGGCGTCGTGCAGCGTCGGCCGGCGCGCGAGCAGAATTGCCGCCGCCTCCGGGCCCCGTCACCTACGCCGGCCTGGTCTTCGCCACCGGAGCCGTTGCGGTCGGCGCGTCCCTGCTGTGGCTCATCAGACGGGCGGCACGCCGACGTAGCGGGCGCGCGGGCGAATGAGCTGACCCGACGCGTATTCCTCTATCGCGTGCGCGATCCAGCCGATCGTTCGCCCGAGCGCGAACAACACGAGGGGCGCATATGGCGGCAGCTCGTACGCGCGCGTGATCGCGGCCAGTCCGAAATCCAGATTCGGCTCCTGCTGCGACAGCGACGCTGCTGCCTTCCACGTGGTCCGCACGCGTCGCCACGCGCCCGGATTGCCGGACTCCTGCGCCATCCGCAGCAACGGCACCGCCCTCGGATCGCCGTCCGGGTAGAGGGGATGGCCGAAGCCGGCGAGCCGTTCGCCGTCGCGCAGGCGCACGGCGATCTCGGTCTTCGCGCGCGCGAGCGAGTCGGCGCGATCGATCAGCGGCAGCACACGCGCCGATGCGCCGCCGTGCCGATGACCTTTCAGCGCCGCTAAGGCCGCAGACACGACGTCGTACGGCGACGCGCCGGCCGATGCGGCGCAGCGCGCGGTGAACGCCGACACATTCAGTTCGTGATCCGCGCACAAGACAAGGGCGGTGCGGATGACGCCGGCGACCTGTGGCCGGCGTGGCGCCCATGTGGCCTGAATCACTTCGTGAATCGGTGTGTCCTCGCGTCGTTGCCGCGATATCACTGCGGTCAGCCGCTGCATGATCCGAGCGCCGGCGAACCTCACCGCTCGTGCGCTGGTGTCGAGCGCGCCGGCATCACTGCTGCTTGCAGCCGCGAGCGCGACCTGCAGTTGTCCGATGGGATCGCGAGTCAGCCGACGGATGCCCGCAAGCTCCCCTGATGCCACCGACAGCGGCTGACGAAAGAGCCGTTCGCGCTCGGATGCCGGCACCTCCCACAGGAGCGCAGCGGCGTCTTCGACCGTCGCCGTTTCGGCGAAGCGGACGGCGTCGTGGCCTCGGAAGCAGAGGTGTCCGGCATCGATGAGCGTGATACCGGACTCGAGGACCGGTCCTCCCCAGTGCAAACCGCGTGCGCCGGCGCTCTGCGGGTCGCGTCGCGCGGCCTTGATCTCTTTCAGCCGTTGCACGTCCTCGCGATGGTAGCGGCGTTCTTTCGGTCGCCCCGGTACCGCGTCGGAGCGGAGATGACCGCGGCTCACGTACGCATACAACGTCGCGCGCGTCACGCCGAGCGTTTGCGCCGCACGCGCGGCAGACAGATACGAGCCGTCCATCGCCATCAGTTGATTTTACAATCAATATTGACAAGTCAATCCGTCGCATGGGAGAGATCGCATACATGGCGGAAGGACTGGAAGGCGTGGTGGCGGCGGCCACGCGCTTGAGCGACGTCGACGGCGAGCGCGGTCGGTTGACGATCGCGGGCTACGCGGTGGAGGAGCTCGCGCCGCACGCGGCGTTCGAGGATGTCGCCTACCTGCTGCTGAACGGCCGGTTGCCGGATGCGGACGCGGCCGCTCGCTTCAGAGAGGATCTCGCCGCACGGCGTGCCCTGCCGCCGACGACGATCGACGTGGTGAGCGATGCGGCTCGCACGGAGGCGTCGCCGATGGCAGCGCTGCGCATGGCCGCTGCAAGGTTGAGCCTCGGCCGGCCCGAGGAGCCGCTCGGCGATGCGATGACCGCCATCGCGGCGATGCCAGCCATCGTCGGTGCCTATTGGCGCGTCCGTCAAGGCGCGGCGGCCGTTCCCGTACGCAGCGATCTGTCGCATGCCGCGCACTGTCTGCATCAACTGTTCGGGGAGGCACCGACAGCAGAGCGAGCGAGAGGGCTCGAAACGTACCTGAACACCGTTTGCGATCACGGGATGAATGCGTCGACGTTCACAGCGCGCGTGATCGTGTCGACGCACTCCGACGTGATTTCCGCGATCACCGGCGCGATCGGCGCGCTGAAAGGACCGCTGCATGGCGGCGCGCCTGGCCCGGCGCTCGAAATGGTGTTCGAGATCGGCGACGCATCACACGCCGATGCGTTCATCCGCGCGAAGCTGGATCGCGGCGAACGGCTGATGGGATTTGGCCATCGCGTCTATCGCGTGCGCGATCCGCGGGCCGACGTGCTGGCGCGCGCCGCCGAGCGCTTCTACGCCAGTGACGGCGATCGACGGCTGTATCAGCTCGCGACCGACGTCGAGCAAACCGCGCTGCGCCTCTTGCGCGAGCGCAAGCCCGATCGGCCGATTCAGACGAATGTGGAGTTCTACACGGCGCTCTTGCTCCACGGCCTGGGCGTCCCCGTCGACCTTTTCACGCCGGTCTTTGCCATTGGCCGCGTCGCAGGATGGGCGGCACACTGCCTCGAACAGCTTCGTGACGGTCGGCTGATACGACCGCAGTCGACCTACGTGGGGCCGACGGGCCGATCACTGGGTCGCGCGACGCCACAGGGTCACCTCGTGAACTGACCACCAGTGGCCTGATTGTGCCGTCTGGCGAATCCGGAGCCGCGTCGTGTGATTCGGCGGCAAGTCGATGGCGACTGTCGGGAACTGTTCGTTGAACGCGACGGCTTCGACGAGCTGCGCCACGATGCCGCCGTCGAAGATTGGCTGTCCGTCGGATTCGATCACAAGGTGACGCGGATAGTCGTAGAAGCTGCGAGATGCGGTCGTGAT
>Ga0126381_100010715_pt1 | contig 10328 bp, 12 predicted proteins | sample PanSoiMetPlot_28_FD_96465 | JGI IMG/M metagenome (GOLD analysis project Ga0126381, IMG submission 96465) | Tropical forest soil microbial communities from Panama - MetaG Plot_28 | ecosystem: Environmental > Terrestrial > Soil > Tropical forest > Bulk soil | place: Panama | collected 2016-02-17 | reverse complement strand
TTTGGAAAGCTGCCGGCGCTGTAGCCTTTGAACCGGCCCTTGCCCCAATGGTCGATCAGCGCTTCCGCGAGGATGCTCCTTGCCGAGTTGCCGGTGCAGAGAAAAAGGACGTTGTAGATCCTCTCATCCACCGCCTACCTCGCCGCCGGGCTTGCGCGCTTCTACGGTCGCGGATGACACGAAATTCTCGATGCCCCGGCCAGGCGCCCAGCTAGCGACCAGCTCACGGCTCTCCAGCTGCGGCGTCACGCGCACATCGATAAAGCCCGCATGGGCGAGCCAGGCCTCGATGCGTTCGACCGGCGCCGCACCGGCAATGCAGCCGCACAAGAGGGCGGTATCCGCCTGCAGCTCGGGAGGCAGCGGGGCCGTGTTCACCACATCGGAGATCGCGAGCCGGCCGCCCGGCTTCAGCACACGGAACGCCTCGCGGAACACCTGCGCCTTGTCCGGCACCAGATTGATCACGCAGTTCGACAGGATGGCGTCGGCGATATTGTCGGCAACGGGCAGATGTTCGAGCTCGCCGAGGCGAAACTCGACATTGACGGCGCCCACCTTTACGGCGTTCTCGCGCGCCTTTTTGAGCATCTCATGGGTCATATCAATGCCAATCACCCGGCCGGTCGCGCCCACTTGTCTTGCCGCGAGAAAGCAGTCGAAGCCGGCGCCGCTGCCGAGATCCACGATTACCTCGCCCAGCTTTAGCGCCGCGATCGCCTGCGGGTTGCCACAGCCAAGCCCGAGATTGGCGCCCTCCGGCACCGCTGCGAGTTCGGCGTCCGAATATCCCATCTGCCGCGCCTTATCGGCTGGCAGACCGGGGGCTGTGTCCCCGCAACAGGAGCTGGCTGGCGTGCAGCAGCTCGCGGTGCTAGCGGCCTCGGCAATGCCGCCGTAGCGAGCACGCACCATCTCTTTGATTTGAGCCTCATCCATCTACGTCTCCCTCATCGCATCATCAGGATGGCTAGAGCGCGCAGCAGGCGCTTGCCGCCGCGGGCTCGGACGCCCTGTGCCGGATCCCGTCGGGCTCGCCGGGGTTCGGTGCGCAGCAGGCTGCTTTGGTCGCGTCGGTCAGCTTCGCCAGTGAACCTTGGCCATAAACCGTGCTTTCGCCGTAGGTGAAGAAAGTCTCCCACGGCACGCCTTGCGGATCGGCTATCCACCGCTTGTCGGATTTGGCATAGCAACAGGTCGCCGCCTTGGCCTCCACGATGGGCCGCTCGGCGCGGCGAGACGGTCATAGACCTCTGCGAGCTCGGCTTCGTCCTCGACCTGGATGCCGAGATGCGAGATCCCGGCCGCGCGGCCGGGGCGCGTGCTGATCGCAAAATTGACGCGCGGATCCTCGAGCATCCATTTCACGTAATCGTCCTTGACGACGGTCGGCTCGGCCGCGAACAGGGTCGAATAGAACCGGGTCGATTGGACCAGGTCGTCAACAGCCACGTGCACGTGCAGGCGCTTCATCCCTTTCTCCTGTTGCAAAGACATCGGCGGGATTGCAGACCGGCGCACAGGACGCGCCGCGGCCGCAGCAATTTTCGGTGAGATAGGCGAGCAGCTTGTTCATCGTGCCGTACTCGGCCGAGTAGATGAGCTGCCGGCTCAGCCGGCGTTGCGTGATCAAGCCGGCATGCACGAGCTGCTGCAGGTGAAAGGATAGCGAGGATGGCAGCACGCCCAGCCGTTCGGCGATCATGCCGGCGGGCAAGCCCTCCGGTCCACACGTCACTAACAGGCGAAACAGCTCCAACCGGGTTTCCTGGGCGAGCGCCCCAAGGGCAGCGATCGCGTGCTTCTGATCCATGTCCCGTTTTCGGTATTTCAACGAATATCAAAATACGGTGTCGGTGTGGAGAGTCAAATGACATTTTGAAGAATGTCGAAATTACGTGGACGGCGCGGCGACGGTGACGCCTTTTAGGGAACTGGGGTATCGCCACTGATGCCCCTCCAGTGGGCGACCGCAGCGGGCCAACGCGGGTAAAGCCGTGAAATTCGAACCAGGCGCCTGTTTGCCCGAGGCGCCGGTTGCCCCGCCAAGTCTTGAGCTCGCAGGGCTGGAGTAGGGAGCGCACCCCGCGGTAACGCCTCGATCTAACGGAACCACTCTCGCAGTTCGATGCGGTACCCATTTGGGTCGCAGATCTCCGCCCTCGAGTACGTTTCCCGGACCCTCGGGCCCCAGACGATGTCAACACCCTTGGTCCTTAGATAGTCGGCGGTCTTCCGCATATCGTCGACTTCGAGCGCCATCATGCGGTACCCCAAATGCTCGGTTTGTGGCGCTGGGTCGACCGCACCGCCTTCATATGCGATCAGCTCGACGGTGGTGCCGCCGAGATCCAGATAGACCAGATCGATAGGCACGCCTAGACTTGACTGCTCGATGCGGTCTCGTGCTTTCACCGTAAATCCCAACACCTCGGTGTAGAACCGAGCGGTTCGATCGAGTTGGTCGGTAACGATTTCAATGTGGTCGATCCTTTTGAACATCATCGCCTCCTGATCCTCTATGACCAAGGCTCGTCGTGCTTGGTCCCTAGCGACAAGGCTCAGCATACTCGGTGAGCCCTTGGACGCCGCGAAAAGCGCGCGGGGAACCTGGGCAAGAAAACCACACAAGTCAGCTTGACAACGCCTTGGCAATAAACGGCAAGCTCACGTCTATCCGGTAGTCGACGCCGGTGTGGTTGTCGGGAAACTCCTCGTAGCGATGTGCGATCCCAAGCTCGTTCAGCCGGCGCGCGAACCTGCGAGCACCGTAGAGCAGGTTGAATTGATCCTTCTCGCCACAGTCGATATAGAGCGCCTTTAGTCGCCGAAGATTTTCCCCTTGCGTTTCAACCGCAACGACGGGGTCCTGTCGCATCCAGTTCGCCCAGCGGTCCGGGAGAAGCTCACAGGTGTCAAACGTGACCGGCAGGCGGATCCCGAGGAACTGCGTCGGGTCAGGATCATAGCTGGCCGCCATCGCCAGCGCGTTGATCACCTTGCCGGAGCCTTCTGGGTGCTTCCGGGCTCCTTCGAGCTGCTGCCACCAGCGCTCGACGGAGTTCTCCACGCCCGCGAGAGCGCGCAACACCGCCGGCATGTCGGGCAGATAGCATAGCTCGAAGCCCATATCGCCGGAATGGCAGGCCGCGGCCGACCAGATGTCGGAGTGGCGCAGCGCATGCGTGATGGCGCCATACCCGCCCGAGCTTTTGCCGAACACGCCGCGCCGCTCGGGACCGCCGCATCCGAAACGCTGCTCGACCGCCGGCACCATCTCCGCCAGCAGGAACTCCTCCCAAGGACCCATCGATGCCGAGTTGATGTACTGGTTGCCACCGAGCCGGGTGAAGCAATCTGGGAACGCGACGACGACAGGTGGCATGTGCTGCTCGCCGACCAGCCGGTCGAGCCGTTCCGGCAGGTTCTCACGGAAGCCGACCCAATTCGTGTGCGATAGGCCGCTGCCGGTGAAGCCGACCAGATCCACGAGCAGCGGCAATCCCTCTCCGTCATGGCCGGCCGGAACATACACATCGACGACGCGCACCGACGGATCACCCAGCATATTGCGTTTGAGGACCTGGCTCTCGATTGTGAGGCGGCTTACGGTACCTATCGACCCAAAGAATTTGCGCATGCGGTCTGCTCCAATCTTCCCTGATCCTATCATTAGGACACGACCAACGACGAGAAACCCGCTCTTTCTGGAGGCGCAGTGTCACCGCCTCTGAGGCTTTTGACGACGCTACAGCACCAGCCGTTGCGGGGCCGACCGTCTGCGGTTTGCAACAGTTCATTGTCCACCGTCAACGCGTGGATCAAAATTTCTATTTGGTTACGGCAAGCCTGGTTGTGTCGTGCCTGCGGGTGACGCAAGTCGCGACCGGCCGGGCCATCTTAAAAGCGGCATAACGGAGGGCTATGTGGACGTCTACACCAAAATCGTGTTGACCATCATTGCGGCCGCATTGTCTGCAATCGTACTTAGAGACGCTGGCCTTCCGGCGCTTGCGCAGACGAGTGGACCTGTCCGAGTGGTAATTTGCGGGGCGGAGGCAAATCCCCGAGCTACTGGGCAGTTGGGCTGTGCTCACATACTCACGGATAATAACGGAATCGGTCGCCTTCTTGTTACACAGTGAGCACACTCAATAATTTGGAGCCCCAATGCTGGTGGTGTGGCCACCCCGATGCCGGCAGGAGCGATCGCGCCCGGCGCGGACTGCCTGAACCGGCGTTACGGAAGGGATCGTTTCGCTGCGCTGTGCAACAACGCCCGCAGTTCGTCAAGCGCCGGCCGTCGCTGCCACCTGATGGCGCGCTGCGCAGACGCCATCATAGTGTTCCATTGTCCAGCCTACCGGCGCGAGCTTCCCCGGTAATACGGCAGATGCGTTTCGGGGTCGAAATATCCCGCATAGAAGCGGCGGACATGCGGCAGCAGCGCTTTCGACAATTGCCTCCGCTCGATTTCGTCATCGGCGAGAGGGCGCTGCAGTGATTGATGCAACTCGCGCAGCGCCGCGTCGCGATCGACGCGGGTGAACCGTCCGTCCTGGTAGACTACCTCACCCGCGACCATGACGAGGTCGACAGCGTCGGTGCGTCCGCGTTGCACGACCGCGTCGAGCGTCGGGGTTTCCGGATCGAGATAGGGATAGGCGATCTTGTCCCAGTCGATGAGGACGAGATCGGCGGCCTTGCCGACGGCGAGACTGCCGATCCGGCTGCCAAAGGGTGTCGTCTTCGAGCCGCCGATGGTGGCCATGCGCAGGACCTGACCGACACTTGGCACATCTGCTTCGTCCATCCCCGGGACGCGATGCGCGCGCAACACGATGCGCATCTCCTGCAGCATGTCGCGATCGTCGTTGATGCCCGCCTCGTCAAGGCCGATCGCGGTGTTGATGCCGCGTTTCTCGAACGCGTTGAGCGGCGCGAGCCCGCTGCGCAGGCGGAAATTGGAACTGCAATTGTGGCAGATATGGGCGCCGGTCGCGGCGATGCGGTCGAGATCGGCCTCGTTGAGCCACACGCCGTGCCCCAGAGTGAGCCGCGGCCCCAAAAATCCAAAGCGGTCGATGTAATCGAGAGCCGTGCCGCCGCCCCGACGGCGTGCATACTCCTTTTGGTAGGCAGTTTCGACGAGATGCATGTGCATGGGCGCATCGTAGCGCTGCGAATAGTCGGCGAGCAGTGTCCATCCGAGCACCAATGGAGATTGGCTGGGGCAAGCTGGATCTTGACGCGCTCTTTGTCGCTGTGGGCGGCGTAGAGATGCTCGAACAATGCGCCGTAATCTGCGAGCGACAATTGAAAGCGCGCGAAATGGCGTTCCATTGCCGGCTGCAACTCTGCCGGCAGGCTCGTCGTGAATTGCTTGTCATCTTCGTAGACGAGTCGGTTCTGGTCGCGCAGCGCGAAGGAATACGACACGCGCATGCCGATATCCTCGTAAGCGCGGATCACCTCTGCGGCGCCCTTCTCGACCGCGGCCAGCCCGCCCGGCAACCAGCCGTGCAGGTGCTGCACAGTGGTGATCCCGGATGCGATCATCTCAAAGGCGGAGTAGAGCGTGTCGAGATAGAGGTCGACCTGCCTGCTGACCAGACGCGTCACAAACCACAATTCCAAAGGCATGTCCGGGGAGCCGTGCTGCACGGGGGTCAACCCGACATGGTGGTGGCTATTGACAAGCCCCGGCAATATCACCTGGCGCCCAGTGCCGATGACCGGGACATCGGGATAGCACGCTGAGAGGTCGGCAAACGGACCGATCTCAGCAATAACACCATCGCGCTGCAATACTGCGCCACTGTCGATCTGTCGCCACTGGCGCCGGTCGGCGGGTTCGGTAAACACGACGAGACCTCGGGTGCTCGGCGGCGGCATTTTGTCCTCCTTACGTCATCCGGACATTCTGCCGCTCGGCGAAAGTACTGTCGACGTCGCCGGCACAATTTGGCCCGGCCTCGCTCGACAGGGAATTGGGTGTCAGAATTTTTTACGATCCGCCCCTCCTTTGTTTTCTAACGTGTTGATTTTACGTTGTGGAACGGAAATTGCCCACACTCCGCGGACGGTCGATACACGCGAAGGGTCGGCGGCACTGTGAAAACATCTTCGCGGAAGGAGAGAGTGATGCGATCCCAATTTCTTATCGCGGCAGGATTGGCGCTCGGTATGAGCGCTGCCCCGGCCTTCGCGGATGTGGTCTTCACCGATAATACGTTCAACCTTGCCAATTATTCGGCAAGCCCGACCGCCACGTCGCCGGCGGGCAGCATCATCTATAGTAGCTCGGCCAATACCTTACAGTTCACTTCGACCTTCACAAACTCGGCCACCCCCATCAACGTGGTGCAAGGGCTGGCCAACAACTTGTTCAGCTACAACCCACTTCTCCAGGGCGCGATCACATCGATCGATACCTCGGTGTTGAAGAACATCTCCGTCGATTACAATTTAACCGGAGGCGGTAACACCTTCCGTCCCACAGTCGAGCAGGACGGAATCTTCTATCTGGCGGCGATCGCAGGAGCGACCTTCAATGGTCCTAACGCTCCTGCCGGGACAGGCTTTCTCACTTTCTCGCAGACAGGCTTGAAGGCCACGGACTTCCTTTCTTACGACTTCGCGACGGGAACCTTCGGCTCCGCCAATCCAAACTTCGACGGTGACCCCTTGCTCTTCGGCTTGACGCAGATCAGCGGCGTGGCTTCCTTCGCCGGCGATCCCGGCCACCTCGTCACGCAGTACCAAGACCTGGCTTTCGATATTCACACCGCCCCGGAGCCAAGCACCATCGCATTGTTCGGCGCGGCGCTTTTCGGCCTGGTCGGGTTCGCTCGCCGCAAGATCTTCTGAGCACAGCACCGCCGATCTCCTGATCGGCGGCGGCGTCGCGCTGGGCGAAAAACCGGGAGCTCGACTTCGAAAGCGGTCAGCTCGGTGTCGTCACGCGGCGAGCATCCACATTGTCCCGGCTCGACAGCGGATCATTACTGGCATGAGCTTCCCCGGTAGTAAGGCAGGTGGGTTTCTGGATCGAAATATCCGGCGTAGAAGCCGCGGATATGCGGCAGCAGCGCTTTCGACAATTGCCTCCGCTCGATCTCGTCGGCGGCCAGCGGCCCGTGCATTGATCGCTGTAGCTCGCGCAATGCCGCATCACGCCATGACCGGGACATCGGGATAGCGCGCTGAGAGGTCGGCAAACGGACCAATCTCAGCAATAACACCATCGCGCTGCTTTACTGCGCCATTGTCGATCTGTCGCCACTGGCGCCGGTCGGCGGGTTCGGTAAATAAGACGAGGCCTCGGGTTATGCTCGGCGGCACTTTGTCCTCCTTACGTCATCCGGACATTATGCTCGGCGAAAGTCCTGTCGACGTCGCCGGCACAAATTTGGCCCCGACGTCGTTCGGCAGCGAAGCGGTTGATTGGAATAGACGGCACCTTCGCGAGGCCGCAGGCCCAAAGGACACCAGCTTTCGGGACCTCCGGTTATTTCAGTCAAAGATCGGTGATGGTTCGGCTAAGAAATATCAGCCGTTCGCCCCAGTCGGCTCCGGTCAACGATCAGAACATCGTCCAGATATACCCAAAGAATGTGTTGTTGCCGCTCGCGTTTCTTCCCGTGCCATCTATGTTGGTGGTGGCCCCGTCGAGTTTGGTCCAGTGCGTATATTGGAGGCCAATACGGAAGTTCAGCCATGGCCAGAACGACGGGCCGCCATGGCTGAATGGCAGATAGGCGAGCTCGAAGATCCAGCCGGCGCTGTTCGGGCTTCCGGTGAAAGTGCCGTATAGCGCTGCATCGGCGGTGCCGCCGATCGAGACGCGCCCAGTGGTCAGGCTCCACGTACTGTCATAGATATAGGAAGCGGAGACATTCAACGATCTTAGCTGGTTGTTGGAATTGTTCGCGAGCCCGAGCGTCTGGCTGGCGCTGGTATTGTGATTTTCGTGGATCCAAGCGCCGCGCACAGTGACCGTATGAGGATCGCCTAGATATTGATACTGCGTATCGACGCCGATATCAGTGAACGAATCGTTGCCGGCATCGATGAGCCCCATCGGCACGACCTTTGACGCAAGCCCAAAGGTGCCGACTTCCCATGCGTGCTTGCCAAAAATTGGCTCGGCGGCAACCCGCCAATACGGCGCGATGCCGTTAATCGGGCTCTCCCCGGTCGGTATGATTCCAAGGGCGCGCTGCGTATTGGTCCCCAATGGCCAATAACCGCCGAACTCCAAATAGAACGTATCGTCGAGGAAGCTATAACCGCTGAACCCGGCAACTTGTTGCGCGTATACTTGCTCGATAAAGGTCTTGGCCGTCGGCATCGGCGCCAGCTGGGAACTTATAAATGGAAAGCTCCACGCAGGAACCGTGTTCCAGACATCCTGGACGGTCGGGTTGTTGTTGACCGTCGCCCCCCAGAGCAGCGTATGGCCGTCGAGGTTGATCTGCTTGGCGAGGCGTATGTCTGTATTGTCCCAGGCGAAGCGGTGATCGACCCCGCCATAGGTTCCCTGGATGAATGCACCGAGATCGTCGGTAATCTTACCTCCGGTAAAGAGGCTCGCCTGCTGCAGGACAAGATTGTTATTGACGCCAAATCCGGGCGCAGCGCCCCCAGGCTGAGTATCCTGGGTATGCGTAAAAGTCGGCTGCAACATGACCGCAAAGGGCGGACCCTGCCAATCTCCACCACCCAACGTATAGCCGCCCAGCTTGAAACGGCGGCCGAACGGCGTCAGCTCCAAGAACGCAGTGTGGCAGGTCGCGCAGGGCTGTCCGGTTTGGCGTGCATAAAGCGGAAGCGAGACCGCCGATCGCGAATGCACGACAATCAACAAGACCACGATGATCGGCGCCGCGCAAACCAATAACCGCGCTGGCACGCAACACCTCATGACTGGCAACGGCCAACAAAGTTCATCGCAACCTACGAGCCTTTGGTTGGGTGGGTTCAGACTATTGTACCAATTGTGTTCGAGCGCTTAGCCGATTGCCGGTTCGGAGCAAAAAGCCGGCAGTAGCCACTGGGGCTAATCGAGCCGTCGACCATCTTGCATCCGTTCGGTGGTTGAAACTGGATGCACTTGTCGCAGCGCTTTTCGCCTTCGGGGTGATCCTGATATCCCACCGCCTTTTGTGATATTTTGATCACGGCGCCAGCGGGACGCAGAACGGCGGAGAAAAGGCTCGATACTCCGGCGGCACAGAGTAATCGTCGCAAGATCGCCCGCCGGACGAGCTGAGCACTCGATAGAGTCATGTTTCTCCGAGTCTACCGAAAGACACGAATTTGTTTTCGGCCAATACGACTCGGTTAGCGCGAGTTTATTCCGCGCTCAGTTTAAACCCATATACCCAGTCAAGCACTCCGGGACTTTCCAGAACTACAGCGAAGATGCGAGACCTATTCGCGATAGGCAGTGCCGCTCATGACCCGAAAGGGGGATCTCGTTAACGGGAATGTGATTGAATGATGCACAGTTCGGCACCTTTGGACTGGAATAATACACCGTACGGCGAGTCCTAGACGTCGAGCAGCCAATTGCTCTCACGGCGATCAGTATCCTGTTTGCCGGCTCATCCCTTTTGCGAACAGTGCGAGGTTAGTGCTCTAGCCTACTGGAGGACACACCATGAAATTTGGCACCCGAAGTCTCGCCGGTATCTCATTGATTGCAATCTGCACCTTTACCAGCATTGCCGTCCGGGCCGATGATGCCAGTGATCCGCCAAATCGCTATGTCGTCACCCCCTTGACCGCGGACCTTCCGGGCGTCGCCCCTAACACCGATCCGGTTCTTCAGAATGCCTGGGGCGTCGCTTTTACACCGGGAGCCAGCCCGTTCTGGATTGCCGACAACGCCACAGGCTGCTCGACGCTTTATGATGGGGCGGGAGTACCGCAGCCGCCGACGCCGCTAAGGGTCAAGATCCCCCTGCCCGGCGGTAGCGTGCCCAATACCGCTTGCCAGATGGTCGACCCCAAGAATCCCCCGACAAATGCGGCACCGACGGGTCTCGTCTGGAATCCCACCACGACCTTTCTCGTTCCCGGCACGGTCTCCGCGTCAAATCCCAACGGCACACCGGCGACATTTATCTTCGACACTGAAGACGGAACGATTTCAGCCTGGGCCGGCGGCCTTGCCAACCTCAACCCGCCCCTGCCCGCTGACGAAGCGGTGCTCGCGGTAGACAACTCATCCTCCAATGCCGTTTACAAGGGCCTCGTGTTTGGCACCAACCCCCACGGTGTTTTTCTTTACGCGACAGATTTCCATAATGCGAAGATCGATG
>Ga0126381_100010714_pt1 | contig 10329 bp, 10 predicted proteins | sample PanSoiMetPlot_28_FD_96465 | JGI IMG/M metagenome (GOLD analysis project Ga0126381, IMG submission 96465) | Tropical forest soil microbial communities from Panama - MetaG Plot_28 | ecosystem: Environmental > Terrestrial > Soil > Tropical forest > Bulk soil | place: Panama | collected 2016-02-17 | reverse complement strand
TTCCCGCTCGCGGACGCGGCGCGGCGAGGCTGACCGGCGCGGTCAGTCCGGCAGGCGCATCCAGCCCGGGGTCTGCGGCTCGATCGTCGCGTCCCCGGCCGCCAGCCGGCCCTCGCCGATCGTCTCCAACCGCAGCAGCGCGAGGCCGACACCCTCACGGCTCGACCGCATCTCGCCGGCCTCGCGGCCGTCGAGCGTGATGATCGCACCGGGTTCGGGCGGCGGCCCGTCGATGCGCACGGGAAACAGCCGCTTCTTGATCAGCCCGCGGTATTTGGTGCGGGCGGTCAGCTCCTGGCCGATATAACAGCCCTTGTCCCAGTCGACGCCGTTGAGCTCGTCAAAACCGGATTCGAGCAGGATCGACTTGTCGAGTACGAGGTCGCGGCTGCCGTCCGGCACGCCGAGCTCGAGCCGCAGCCGGTCGTAATCGGCAAAAGCCGTTTCGACCGCGCCGGCGTCACGCAGGGCCGAGCGAACCCGGTCGCGCGGCAGAATCGCCCGGGCGCCAAGCGCGGCGAGGCGCGGATCGACAAAGCCGATGCCGTCATCGATGCGCCGCGCCGCGCCGGGCTCGTCCCGCAACCCTGATATCGTGCCGCCGAACAGGGCGGCGACCGCAAGGTCCGGCCGTTCGTCGAGCGTTACCTTGGCGCGCAGCCGGTAGAGCGACAGCCGGCGCCGCAGGTCGCCGAGCCGCGCCGCCTCGCCATCGAGCCAGATCGCGTCATCCACCTCGACCATGATGAAATCGTGCAGGTACTTGCCCTGTGCGGTGAGCAGCGCGGCGTAAATCGCGCGCTCTGGGCCGACCCGCAGCACGTCGTTCGATACCAGGCCTTGCAGGAAGCCGGCGCGGTCGGGGCCGCCGATCGCCAGCACCCCGCGGTCCTCGAGCACGACAAATGTTCCGCTCATCGGCGACATCTCGGCTGAACTTCCGCCACTGCGCTAGAGGTAGAGGGACGCCCGTCGCTTGGCAAGGCAATGAGGGCAGGAGGCGTCCTTGGCAACGCCCCCGACCGCACGTTATAAGGCGCGCCCAGACAGGCGATATGGATATCCTTTTCGTCACCGCGACGCGCATCGGCGATGCCGTACTGTCGACCGGTCTCCTCGCTTACCTGATCGAGCGCCATCCCGGCGCCCGCCTGACGATCGTTGCCGGCCCCGCGGCCGCGCCGTTGTTCGCCGAGGTGCCGGGCCTCGAGCGGCTGATCACGGTCGAAAAACGCCCGTTCCAACGGCATTGGATCGGGCTTTACGCCGCGCTGCTCCCGCGGCGGTGGGATATCGTCGTGGATCTGCGCGGCTCGGCATTGGCCTGGCTGCTCTATGCCGGTGAGCGCCGCGTCATGGCAAAAGGCGCGCCGCACGAGCACCGGGTCCGTCAATTGGCCCGGCTCTTCGACCTGAGCCCGCCGCCGAGTCCCCGACTATGGCTGGCGCCGGCGAACGCGCGCGATGCCGAGGCGCTGATCCCGCCGGGCCCCGCCGTGCTGGCGATCGGTCCGGCCGCCAATTGGCGCGGCAAGCAATGGCGCGCCGAGGGCTTCGCCAGCTTGGCGCAGCGGCTGACCGCGGCCGAGGGGATCCTCCCGGGAGCCCGCGTCGCGGTGCTCGCCGCCGCGCACGAGCGGGCGCAGGCCGAGCCGGTTCTTGCCGCGATCCCGTCGGAGCGGCTGATCGACCTGGTCGGCGTCGATCTGATGACCGTCGCGGCGAGTTTTCGCCGCTGCGCGCTCTACATCGGCAATGACAGCGGCCTCATGCACATCGCGGCGGCGAGCGGCGTCGCGACACTGGGTCTGTTCGGACCGAGCCCGATCGATCAATACGCGCCGTGGGGCGAGTGCACCGCGACCGCGCGCACCACCGCGACGCGCGAGATGCTGATCGGCGGCAATTTCGATCACCGCACGACCGACACGCTGATGGATACGCTGTCGGTCGACGCGGTCGAGGCGGCGGCGCGCGCCTTGTGGACGCGCGTCGCGAGCAAAGCGGCGTGAGCGGCGGCCGCCCGCTCATCTCCGCGGTCGTCGTCGTGCACGACGAAGCGGCGCAACTCGCCGAATGTCTGACCACGCTCGCGTTCTGCGACGAGATCGTCGTCGTGCTCGACCGCTGCACGGACGGGTCGCGCGACATCGCGCGGCGGTTTACGACGCGTCTGGTGGAGGGCGCCTGGGAGCGCGAAGGGCCGCGCCGCCACGCCGGGCTCGACGCCTGCAACGGCGCGTGGATTCTCGAGGTCGACGCCGACGAGCGGGTACCGCCGGGGCTCGCCGAGGAGATCCGCCGCACCGCCGAGCATTCCGCGGGATCATGGCATCTGATCCCGGTCGACAACTATATCGGCGATCGTTTGGTGCGCCATGGCTGGGGCGCCTCGTTTGGCAAAAGCGCCTATGCCGGCTTGTATCGCAACGGGGTCAAGCGCATCGGCGACGAGCGGGTCCACCCCACGGTGAGGCTCACCGGACCCCCAGGACCGACGCTGGAAGGACGCCTCGCACATTACGTCGACAGCAACATCTCCGACATGCTGCGCCGCCTCGATCGCTACACCTCGGCGCGCGCGCGAGACTTGCGCGAGAGCGGCAGCATCGGCAGCTACCGACGCAATGTGCGGCGGATCTTCAGCCGCTTCTGGAAGTGCTATGTCGTGCGCCGCGGGTATCGCGAAGGGCCCTACGGCTTCCTGATCGCGCTGTGCGCCGGGCTCTACCCGATCCTGTCGTACCTCAAGGCGCGGCTGGAAAAGGAGTAATGGCGACGATCGTGATGGCCGATGACGGCATCGCCTTCGACGGGGCGATGGCCGAGACCGGCCCGCTCGGCGGCGCGGAGACGGCGTTTGTCGCGCTCGCCGAGGCGCTGGCGGCGCGCGGCCATGATGTCCGCGTCCTCAACCACTGTGCCGCGCCGCTGCGCCACAGGGGCGTTGCCTGGGCGCGGTTCGACGGCGGCGGGCCCGAAAGCTGCGACCTCTATATCGCCAATCGCGGCCCCCGGCTGCTCGGCCGGGTACCGCGACCGCGTCGCCGCTTGCTGTGGTTGCACAACCCGGCGGGCTATCTCCGCAAGCCGCACATGGCATGGCCGATCGCGCGGTACCGCCCGCTGATCGTCTCGACCGGCATCTACCACGATTCGACGGTGCCGCGCTGGCTGCTTGACGGCGGGCGCGCGGTCATTCCCTATGGCGTGCTCGACCGTTTCCGCCACGCTCAAGCGCGTGATGTACCGCCGCCGCGCGCCATCTTTACCTCGAACCCGCTGCGCGGCCTCGGCTGGCTGCTCGATCTCTGGGCGGCTAGGATCAGGCCGGCGGTGCCGGCGGCTGAACTGCATGTCTATGCCGGCAGCGCGGTCTATGGCGGGATGACAAAGCACGCGCGCGAGATCGAGGCGGTTCTGACGCGCGCCGAAATGCTCGGCGACGCCGGCGTCCGTCGTCATGCGCCGGTCGGGCACGAGCAACTCGTCGAGGTGCTGACCGGGGCGCGTGCGATGCTCTACCGCGGCGATCCGGGCGAAAGCTTCTGTCTTGCGCTGGCGGAGGCGCAGGCCCTCGGCGTGCCGGCCGTGGTGACCCCGCTCGGTGCCGTCGGCGAGCGGGTGGCCGACGGGGTGAGCGGTCATGTTGCCATGAGCGACGACGATTTTGTCGACGCCGCGATCGCCGTGCTGCGCGACGACGCGCTGTGGCGACGCTGGCATTTGGGCGCATTGCAGGCGCAGCGCGGCCTTGGCTGGGACGAGGTCGCGGCGCGTTATGAGGCGCTCATCCCATGAGCGATGCACGCGAGACGATCCTCGTCTATCGCGATTGCATCGTGCCGCGCTCCGAGGCGCATTTCCTGCGCCGGCTTTATATCGGGTTCGATCGGTTGAGGCCGCTATGGGTGGGTCGCCATTATGGCGACGGGCTCGGCGATCTCGGTGTCGAGCCGCTGATGCTCGGCCGCGATGGGGTGCGCGGCGCGCTTGACCGCGCTCGTTTCAAACATCTCGGCGTGCTGCCGCCCGTCCCCGACCTGCGATCATTGAAACCGCGCCTGGTGCATGCGCATTTTGGCCGCGGCGGCGCGCTCGCCCTGCCGCTCGCCCGGGCGCTGCGGGTGCCGCTGGTCGTGCACTATCACGGTGGTGACGCGACCAAGGACAAGCACTACCGCCGCGGTCTGGTGCCGACGGTCTACCAGCAGCGGCTCTCCGCTCTCCAAAGCGAAGCGGCGCTGATCATCTGCGTCTCCGACTTCGTCCGCGACCGCCTATTGGCGCGCGGCTTTCCCGCGGAAAAGCTGCTCGTCCACCGCTACGGGGTGGAGACGGACGGGCTCGACGACCTCCCGCCGCCGGCCGCGCCGCAGCCTTATCTGCTCTTCGCCGGCCGCTTTGTCGAAAAGAAGGGCATCCCGACCCTGATCGAGGCGATGCGTCGGCTGGAGAGCGAAAGCCGGCACGTTCAGCTGAAGTTGGTGGGCGATGGCGAGATCGCCGGCGACCTGAAGCGAGCGGCGACCGGGCTGCGGAATGTCGAATTCTCCGGCTGGCTGCCCAACCATGAACTGCGGCGGCTGATGCGAGGCGCGCTTGCGGTTTGCGTGCCGAGCGTCGAGGCGGCGAGCGGTGACGCCGAGGGGCTGCCCAATGTAGTGCTCGAGGGCATGGCTGCCGCCGCGCCGATTGTGGCGACCCGCCATGCCGGCATCGGCGAAGCGGTCGAGGACGGGCGCACCGGTTTCCTCGTGCCGTCGGGTGACGTCGATGCGCTTGCCGCGGCGCTGCGCCGTCTGGTCGACGATCCGGCCGCCGCCCGCGCGATGGGGGCGGAGGCACGGCGGATCGCCCTCGACCGGTTTGACGCGCTGGCCCAGTCGCGACGGCTGGAGGCGATCCTCCTCGACGTCATCGCGCGGAGCGCCGACCACAACGTCCTAGAAAGCTAATCGAGTGGCGTTGAAGCCGACGAGAAGGAAGCGTCGGGGCAAGCCCCCACCCGTTTGCGGCTGGCGCCGCAAATCTCCCTCCCCCGTCGACACGGGGGAGGGTTGGGGAGGGAGCCGGCGATTCGAGCCGCCGCTCTACCGGCTCGAATGCCTCGCTAAGCCAGCTTCCATGAGAGCGTTTCGCCGGCGCGGAACGGCATCACCGCGAGCGCTCCATCGCCGACTTTTTCCGGTGCCGCCCAAGCCTCGCGGCGCAGCGTCACGCGCGCCTCGTTGACCGGGAGGCGGTAAAATTCGGGCCCGTTGAGCGAGGCAAACGCCTCGAATGTGTCGAGCGCTCCCTCCGAGTCGAAGACCTGCGCGTAAAGCTCTAGCGCCGTCGCCGCGGTAAAGATGCCGGCGCAGCCGCAAGCGGTTTCCTTGGTCGGGATCGCATGCGGCGCGCTGTCGGTGCCGAGGAAAAAGCACGGCCGGCCGGAGGTCGCGGCACGGCGCAGCGCCAGGCGGTGCGCCTCGCGCTTGGCGATCGGCAGGCAATAGAGGTGCGGCCGGATGCCGCCCTGGAACAGGGCGTTGCGGTTGATCAACAGATGATGCGCAGTGATCGTCGCCGCGAGGTTCTTTTCGGTCTCGCCGATATAGGCGACGGCCTTTGCGGTGGTGATGTGTTCGAGCACGATGCGCAGCTCGGGCAACCGGCGGCGCAGCGGATCGAGGGTTTGGTCGATGAACACCGCCTCGCGGTCGAACACATCGACATCGGGGTCGGTCGCTTCGCCGTGCACGAGGAGCGGCATGCCGATATCGCTCATGCGCTCCAGCACCGGCATCACCCGGGCGAGATCGGTGACGCCATGCGCCGAGTTGGTCGTCGCATGCGCCGGGTAGAGTTTTACCGCGGTGAACACGCCATCGCGATGTCCGGCGGCGATGTCGTCCGGGTCGCTGGAATCGGTGAGATAGGCGGTCATCAGCGGGGTGAAATCCGCATCGGCCGGCAGCGCCGCGATGATCCGCTGGCGATAGGCGAGCGCCGCGGCGACCGTCGTCACCGGCGGGACGAGGTTGGGCATGACGATGGCGCGCGCGAACTGCCGCGCCGTGCAGGGCAGCACCGCCGCCATCATCGCGCCGTCGCGCAGATGGACGTGCCAGTCGTCGGGACGGCGGATGGTGATGTGTTGGGGTGGGTTCGTCATCGCCAGGACCTGCCTAATCGCGGCATCGTTGCAAGGGTATGGGCGGGTTGCCGGCCATTTGCATCGCGGCGCCGGCGGGTTTTTCGCCGGCGGGCTTTTCGAAGGTCTGCTCGAACGTGTTGGTCGTCGGACTGGGGAGCGGTCCGCCATCGACATCGCCGCCGAGGATCCGCACCCTGAGCGTCAGTGACTGCGGCGCCGGCTGCACGGCGGTCACCACCAGCGAACGCACGGTGGTCTTGACGCCATTGTCGATATTGACGGTCGTATAGGTCGGCGCGCCGCCGGGCGGCGCGGCGACGGCCATGCGAAAGCCCTGGCGCGCGCCGGGACCCTCGGCGCAGTCATCGGCCCAACTGCCCAGCAGGCCGAACTTCTCGATTGTGACGGCAATGCTGTCGGCGTTTGCGGGGCCGGCGAAAACCGCCGCGGCGCATAGGTATACGGCCATCCGCATCACCATATCAGGATAGAGCGCGGCCGGTCGGCTTGCTATCCTCGGCCGCGGCAACCGCAGGAGCAGAGCATGACCGGGTGCATCGTCGGCTGGGCGCACAGCAAATTCGGGCGGCATGACGACCGCGATGTCGAATCGCTGATTGTCGAGGTCGCGCGGGGCGCGCTCGCCGATGCCGGTGTCGCGGGAGCCGATATCGACGCCGTCTATCTCGGCACGATGAACGGCGGGTTCGTGAAACAGGAATTTCCGTCCTCGCTCACCTTTCAGGCCGATCTCGGCTTGCGGTTCAAGCCGGCGACCCGGGTCGAAAACGCCTGCGCCACCGGCTCGGCGGCGATCCATATGGGCCTCAATACGATCGCGGCCGGCAAGGGGCGGCTGATCCTGGTGGTCGGCGTCGAGAAGATGACCGAGCGCACCGGCGCGGAGATCAACGACCTCTTGCTGCGCGCCTGCTACCGCAAGGAGGAGGACCAGATCGAGGGCGGTTTCGCCGGGATTTTCGGACAGATCGCGCAGAAGTATTTCCAGAAGTACGGCGACCAGTCGGACGCGCTCGCCCGCATCGCCGCGAAGAACCACAAGAACGGCGTCGCCAACCCGCTGGCGCAGATGCAGCGCGACCTCGGCTACGCGTTCTGTCGCACGGTCTCCGACAAGAACCCGCTCGTGGCGGGCCCGCTCAAGCGCACCGACTGCTCGCTGGTGTCGGACGGCGCGGCCGCGGTGGTGCTGGCCGATATGCAGACCGCGCTGGCGATGAAAAAGGCGGTGGCGTTCCGCGCCGCCGAGCAGGTCAATGATTTCCTGCCGATGTCGAAACGCGACATCCTGGCCTTTGAGGGGCCGGCGTTGGCCTGGAAGAAGGCATTGTCGGCGGCGCGGCTCGGCCTCCTCGACCTCGACCTGGTCGAGACCCATGATTGCTTCACGATTGCCGAACTCATCGAATACGAGGCGATGGGCCTCACCGCGCCGGGGGAAGGGGCGAAAGCGATCCTCGAAGGCTGGACCGAGAAGGGCGGCAAGCTGCCGATCAACCCGTCCGGCGGGCTCAAGTCCAAGGGCCACCCGGTCGGCGCGACCGGCGTATCGATGCATGTGCTGGCCTCGATGCAGGTGACCGGGGCCGCCGGCGACATGCAGATCCCCGGAGCCTCGCTCGCCGGGGTGATGAATATGGGGGGCGCGGCGGTCGCCAATTTTGTCAGCATCCTCGAGCCGCTGCGCATGTAAGCCGCGTCATTGCCGGGCTTGACCCGGCGATCTGGCTCGCGTCAAAGATGCCCGGATCGCGTCCGGGCATGACGAGGGATTGGAAATGGCCAGCTTTCGCGCTCTCGTCCTGCATGAAGCGGGCGGCAAGGTATCGTCGCGCATCGAGTCGGTCGACGAAGACCGCCTGCCCGAAGGCGACGTCACCGTCGCCATCGAGTTTTCGACGCTCAACTACAAGGACGGCATGATCCTCAACGGGATGGGCCGTCTGGTGCGGGCCTACCCGCATGTGCCGGGGATCGATTTCGCCGGCACGGTCGAGAGCTCGCAATCGCCCGCCTTCAGGCCCGGTGACAAGGTGGTGCTGACGGGCTGGCGGGTCGGCGAGGTGCAGTGGGGCGGGTATGCCGAGAAGGCGCGGGTCAAGGCCGAGTACCTGGTGCCGTTGCCACGCGGCCTCACCACGCGCCAGGTGATGGCGATCGGCACGGCAGGGTTTACCGCGATGCTGGCGGTCGTGGCGCTCGAGCGCCACGCGCTGGCGGTTGGCGGCGAGGTCTTGGTGACCGGGGCCACCGGCGGTGTCGGCAGCACCGCGATCGCGCTGTTGTCGAACCTCGGGTACAAGGTCGTCGCGTCGAGCGGTCGCGCCGCGCTCAAGGGCTATCTCATCGGTCTTGGCGCCGCTGAGGTCATCGACCGGGCGGTGCTGGCGACGCCGCCGGCGCGGCCGCTCGACCGCGAGCGCTGGGACGGCGCGATCGACGCCGTCGGCGGCGTTAGCTTGGCGACGATCCTGACACAGCTGCGCTACGGCGCCAGCGTCGCCGCGTGCGGGCTCGCCGGCGGCAACGATTTGCCGTCGACGGTGATCCCGTTCCTGTTGCGCGGGGTAAATTTGCTCGGCATCGATTCCGTCATGTGCCCGATCGAGCGGCGGACCGAGGCGTGGCGCCGGCTCGCCCAGGATTTGCCGCTGGACCGCCTGGAACGGATGATCGAGGAGGTGCCGCTGTCGCAGATCGCCGAACGCGCGCCGCGCATCCTCGGCGGGCAAATCCGCGGGCGCACGGTCATCGACGTACGCCGCTAGCGATCGCACCGTCGTTCCGCAGCCGGGACGTTTGGCCTAATCTTTGACAAGAGCACCGCACATTCGCAGAGGAGCATTCATGGCACTCGTCGATCTGAAGGATACCCCGACCATCACCGCCGCCGAGTGGCAGGCGCGCGTTGACCTCGCTGCGGCGCACCGGCTTGCCGTGATGCACGGTTTTAGCGAAGGCATCTTCAATCACCTGACGCTGTCGGTACCCGGCAAAACCGACCGCTATTACCAGATCCCGTTCGGGTTGCATTGGTCGGAAGTCACCGCTAGCTGCTTTATGGAAGTCGGCTGGGACGGCACGGTGCTGTCCGGCGAGGGCGAAGTTGAGCAGTCGGCCTATTGCATCCATGCGCCGATCCACCGGTTGGTGCCGCAGCACGCCTGCGTGCTGCACACGCACATGCCGTATGCGAGCGCGCTGTCTCGCTTGGAGCAGCAGGAGATCCTGCCGATCGGCCAGACCGAGATCGGCTTTCTCGACAAGGTCGCTTACGACGACACCTATACCGGGCCGGCGCTTGATCCGGCTGAAGGCGAGCGGCTCGCCGGGATCATCGGACCTGACAGGAAGATCCTGTTCATGGCCAATCACGGCGTCTGCGTCTGCGGCGGCAGCGTCGCCGAGGCGTACGACTTGCTCTACTACCTGGAGCGCGCGGCGCAGGTGCAGATTTACGCGATGTGGACCGGGCGAAAGCTGCGCGAAGTAACACCCGCCGTGGTCGCCAAGACGCTCCACATTTACGACACGGCATGGCCCGGCTATCAGGGCAAACCGCCCTACGAGCATCATTTCGATGCGCTGAAGCGCATTCTTGACCGCAAGGAACCCGACTACGCGGATTGACTGACGGGAAGGAAGCCTGCGATGAACGACGTTTTCCCGGCCCGCAAGCTCGCGATCGAGGCGATCAGCCCCGCGAAGTTCGCGCATTTTGTGCTGCGCACCGGGCAGCTCGACAAGATGGCCGAATGGTACAAAACCGTGCTCAACGCCCGGATCGTATTTCGCGACGAGCGGCTGTGCTTCCTCAGCTATGACGACGAGCATCACCGGCTGGCACTGATCAACATGCCCGGCGCCGCGGTGCGCGACCCCGAGTCCGCCGGCACCGACCATGTCGCCTACAGCTATAACGGGCTCGGCGACCTGCTCGCGACCTATCGCCGGCTCAAGGCGGCGGGCATCGTGCCGCACTGGCCGATCAACCACGGGGTCACGACGTCGATGTACTACCGCGACCCCGACAACAATCGGGTCGAGCTGCAAATCGACAATTTCGCGACGCCCAAGGAGCTCGACGCCTATTTTCAGAGCCCGGCGTTTCGCGACAACCCGGTGGGCGTGACCTATGACCCCGAGGAGCTGTGCCGGCGCTACGAGGC
>Ga0126381_100010713_pt1 | contig 10329 bp, 24 predicted proteins | sample PanSoiMetPlot_28_FD_96465 | JGI IMG/M metagenome (GOLD analysis project Ga0126381, IMG submission 96465) | Tropical forest soil microbial communities from Panama - MetaG Plot_28 | ecosystem: Environmental > Terrestrial > Soil > Tropical forest > Bulk soil | place: Panama | collected 2016-02-17 | reverse complement strand
ATTGCCGGACCAAACCTCAACCGACTTTACCCAGCGCCTCCACCCCGATCAAAACCTGCGCGAGTTCGCCAAGGGAGTTCGCTTTCAGCTTTTTGGTGTATTCGAGGTAGCCGCCTGCGAGGTCATCACCGTACGAGTTCTTCTCCTTGAAAGTGAACACGATTGTGACCTCGTAATGACTAGTGACTTTGTCCTGTGCCATCATGCCTCCTCATACCGGACGACCATCGAGTTCATAATCCACTCGAAAATCACCCGACCCTTCCTGACACTGATACGCAGCGCCAAATCGTACGACAGCGGTGTCCCGTAGAAGCGAACCATGTGTTGCTGCCCGTCCACGAGATGCTCCTTGACTTCCTGCGGGATTTTATCACCCCGAAGTCGATCGGCAACAGCATCCGCAAGAAGCTCCGCCAAACGCTCATGGCTAAGCTCCGTCAAATACTCCGCACGACCCATGTCGGGCTCACTGTCCCGCATCGTCGCCAGATTCCTTCGCGAGTTCAGCTGCGACCCCCGCAGCTGCCCTGTCGATTGCGGAGAAGAGGTCGTCCAAACCGAGTACGTGAACATCCACTGCGATTCCACGCTGGGCTTGCCCAACCATCTCGCCAGCCGCAAAGCCGTCGGCGAAAAACTCGAAACCTGTCTCCAAGTAGTGGTCCCGGTCTTCCTCGGGAACTTCCTTGACGGCTTCTGCTAGCACATGTTTCAGGTAGGATTGCCACGCAGATGCGGCGTCAGTGAATGGGAGCGTCATTAGAATCCTCCTGCCACGCGGGTTTTGTGCTGGATACTCCGAGAGATAATCACGGTCCATGTTTCTAGCGGATTTTTGGTGAAATGTTGGATCGCGTAGATTGCCGTCAAGGCTGTGTCAGCAAGTTCTGACAGCAAATCTTCCTGTGTTTTGTCAAACCCCTTTCGTGGATTCTGACCCGTCATGCCAATGAGTGCCTGAATTGACTCGCCGGTTTCCTCGGCGACTTTGGCGACACGAGCCCAGTCTTGCGCGAGAGGATGTTCGCGGTATGTGTCGGAAACCTGCGAGTCAAGATAAGCGTCGAACCATTCGATGCGATCCAGGAAGAGGTCGAGCCCTTCATATCTGTCCATCAGTTCTCGCCCCTTCTGTACTCGTCGCCGTAGCCGTATTCCGCGCCAGGATCGTCCGGCTTCGGTTCGGTGTCGCCATTGAGAGCAGGCGCTTCATCGTCCAGAAACAGGCCCACGTTCATCTGCTTAGAACATGGACCGCAAAAGTCCTGATCGATGCTGACGGACTCCATGCGGTGGGTTTGCTTGTTACGGACGCGGCGGGTGATCGAGCCGGTAGTCCAATCCGGAGAGTTCTCCGAGAACGGACCCTGGTGCTTGTCGCACCATCTCACGCTTGACATTTACGGCTTCCTTTCATGGGTGGTTTTGCCGCAGTATTTGCAGCGGGGATCGTAGGTAGATCGCGGGAGGTACTGGTGATCCTCTGTCTCGGTATGCCCGAGCACAGTTCCGAACGCATTTAGTTGTTCGAGTTCAGTGAGCAGTTTTTCTGCGTCCCTGATGACGGGTTCTGGTAGCGGGGCGTGATGGACGAGTTCTCGGATCAGTTCTATGAACGTCATTGGTCCCTCCCTTCGCGGACCATCGGTCGCATACATCTCCTGGTTGGATTGTGCCGGTCACCAGCGTGCAAGAATGCGGGGCACGAAACATTGAACAGTTACCGCAGCGGCGATTGATCCGTGTACTCTTGCGGTAATGCACGCTGACCTTACTGAGCATCACTTCCCCTTCCGATGCTTCCCGTGCGGTTTCGGGTTCTTCTTCCTCGCCAGCTTTTGGCGAAGATTCCACCGAGCCTTTTTCTGCTCGGCTTGCTCCCGACGATGACGCTCCTCATCGTCGCTGATCGGCCACCTGGTCACCTTTCCCTCTTCCATTTCTTGTTGCCGGGAACTGTCTTGTAAGTCTTGCCTCCGGTGATGACACGCGCCGGAACGTGTGGGAGTTTGCTGCCCGGAGGCTTCGCACGTTTGTTGTACGGAGTTTTCGGGGTCGGGTTCTTAGCCTGGGGCATCGTTCACCTGGTATTCGTAGTTGGGAATTGCGTCGAGGGTTACGGAGCGGAGATTGGTGTGGTAGTCGATGCTGCGAAAGATGAACGGAAACCGCTCGCAAGCCATGAGGTACTTTAGGTAGCGGGCACGCTTGCACAGTTTCGAGCAGGTTTCATGGTTCGCGGTAGCGGGTTGCCTTCCGCAGCTACGACACCAGTAGACGCGGCCCATCAGTTCTGTCCCGCGATATGCTCCCGGGCTCCCCGGCGACCTTGGATGATAAGATCGCTACCAAGAGCCACAGCATCTTCCGGGTGCATCCAGTAGGCATGAACGTTGTCGTGTTCCCTGCACCAGAAACTGGCGATGATATGCGTCTCGCCGGTATCCTTCCGCGTACCGATGTCGATGCGACTTCCGTCGAGGAAATGCACCTTGCCATCGGTAGGTTCAAACTCGGTGGGAGCCTCGTCGGGAAGCTCACCGTTACCGTCAATGTGGATCACGTCACCCATTTACGTTCCCTTTCGTGATGCCAAGCATCGCGCACAGTTCCCTGGCGGTTTCCAGGTCAAATCTTCTGGCGATCATCTCGGCGACTCTTCGGTTGTCTTGCGGGTTGGCTTTCCTGTGTAGATGATGGTCACCAATCTCCTTGTCAGGTCCGATCCTCCGTCCGTTCTTTGGGCCAAGTCCCTCACGCGGGGCTCGACTAGGGGTTTTGCTGCCCGGAATCCTGTGGCGAGGTCTGCTGTACGCCATTCTTACCAACCTCCATCGCGGAATGCCAACCGATAGCCAGCGCGGAAACCACCCCACCGATTGCCGCACCCTTATCCGGCGACACAGCATTGAACGCCACAAGGGCAGACACGATCGCGGCCGACATTGAGGTCAGCAAAAGTATCGTCCGATTGACCCAGGTCATTTTCCGGCCGTTCCACTCTGCCAGGTCGCCCCGCCACCGACCTTGTAGATGACCAGATTCCCGTCGGATTGCATGACGAGAACGTGCTTGCCATCCGCCGAGATGAGACGGTCGTGCGCAGGTGGGGGTGGAACTGGCGGCGTGGATTGGTCTGTGAAAAGTCCTGTCGCGTTCAACTGTGCCACACTCCCTCTGAAAGCGTCCCCATCAACCGGCCCGGGATAGCCGTCGATTTTGATTTGCGAACCGAACTGCCAGATTGTCGGTGCCAAACCTCCGTAGGAAGCCCAGCCCGGACCCGTGTCACCGCCGAGGGAGGCATACTCAGTCGAACCATAGCCCGAATTGTTCGACCCGTAATTCGATGACACAAGATGCCAGGGACGAACCGCCAGGTCTGGCGACCCCTCCGCACCGGACCAATACCAATGCGGATTGTAGAGCCCCTTCGGCTTCAAGGCTTGCCGCACCAGTTCATCGTAGCAGGAAAGCACGAACGCGAACGATGGCGTGGAAGGCGCATCGGGTTCTGCGTCGATCATGATGGGGATACTCAGGTCGCCGATATGCTGCTTGGCAAGTGCGACCTGGGTTGCCACAGAAAAACCTGTGTGGAAAAGGATGTAGGCCGAGAACAGGAGTCCATTGGCCTTGGCTTCCGCCTTGAAAGTGTTGTAGGAAGGATCAACGACAATGCTGTTGCCATTCGGGAACGATAGCAGTCGCGCAGTCACCCCCGTGTATCCCTGCTTCTTCACCAGGGCAAGATTCAGGGTGCCATTATTACTGGACAGATCGAGTAGGTAAAGTGTCATCGTTCGTGTGGTCCTCTCCGTGGTACAGCTGTTGATCGGATAATCTTGCCACGTTCTTCCTTGCCCTTCACGGCATCATACTGGTCGAAAACCTCGGTCCAGTATCCGTTCAGCAGATTGCTGTCGTAACGTGAGAGCCGTTGAGCGTACGTAGTGATGTCCGCCTGCCTGTTGTTCAGAATGGCGTGCAGCAATTGATGTTCAAGAATCACCCAGGCTACTGTCTCCTGGGAAAGCTGAACCTTTTTCAGCATAGCGGGGATGCTCCCTTCCGAGCGGGTCACCTTAATTGTAGTCCCTCAGCTAGCAGATTGTCAAGTGGCAATTCTTCTGTGAGCATTTCCCCAAGCTCATTTTCCGGCCTTCCGAACCGCGCATCATATGGCGTACTTTCCAGCCGAATCCCGTTCGGATAAGGATGCGTCCTAAGCAGGAGCCCTTGCACGTAGTCATCCGGCCGACGTTTCTGCGTCGGATCACTCGACTGTTCTACCTCGAAGTTCGTCAGGATTTTGCCGGCGCGTTCGCGGTACGCATTGTCGCGAGCTTCTATCCCGGGAACAAACTTGGTTGCCTGGTAGGCTTGCTTGCAGGAAACCTGCGCGAACTCCACCGGGAACTTCACGGAAGGCCACGAGCCGCCCCTAACATGGAACTCGGCGAACAGGGTATCCACCGTGAAAATCTGTCGAGCAAAATCCTTGGCGTTCACGCCACGGGCCTTGAATGCGGGAACCTCATCCTGCCGGATAGCCTCTCGTGACGCATCATCCCAATACATCCCAGGTTTGAACAGCAGCATGTTTTCGCGGGTTTTCATCTCCCATTCGCCCAGCCGGTTCGACAACGGTAATCCGGGATGCAGGCTCGTGAAGTACACGGCATCGGTTGCGATCATCAAAAGTGCCTCTGTCCTCTCGGGATGAGAAGCGATCGCGTTAAGTATCTGGACACGGCAGCCAGCTGTGATGAGAGAAGCATAGACCGCATTCGATGCCTGCGGACTCCCGATGGATTGTGCAAACTTTCCGTACGCCGAATTGTAGATGAGCTTACACCCCTTGCCCACGGCTGTCTCTTTACCGACGCGAAGTCTCTCACCATACAGGTGTTCAATATCCCTGAGGGGATAGTCGTCATGTTCGCAGCCGTTGTAATAGACCCAATCATCCCCGATCCATTCATCGACCAAGCCTGCCTCGTAAGCTGCCTCTAGTTCATGTTTCCAATACCAGCCTACGGTTTGGTGAGGTCGCATGATGGCACGTTTCGGGGTCCGGTGCGGCATCGGACCGAGCCACGTGTCCGATCCCCAAACATGCGCGTGAACTAGGACGAGCGGATTCTTCCGTGCCTTCGGCGGGAGTTTCGTGTAGCCATCTTTGGTGCGGGACCAGGTGCCACAGACACAGGGGAGTTTACTGATCTGATAGGGGTACGCAGAATTAATGTCATATTCGTACGACGTGCCAGGGACGTGCCCATGCGCAACAATCTCGAAGATGCCACCGTAGTAACTTGCCACGATCGGATCGTAAATATCCGACGGTAAACCCATGACGGCTTTATTGATGGCTTTGATGCGTAGCTGTTTGAGTATCCATTTCTGTGCAGCCTGGCCCGGGCCGTGATACTCAGTTCGACCAAGTGGTGTGCCGAGTACAGAGAGGGAATGGTCCACTTCTCCCATGAGACATTCCAGAGCGTAATTCTCCAGGCGGTTGTAACGTCGCATTTCATCGTCCAGAACCGCAACGGACCTACGTTCTTTTCCACGGCGCAAATCCTCCACCATCTCGTCGGTGATTTCTGATAGAGGGGATCGACCCTTCAAAGCCTTCAACAGACTCATCTGGAAGAACGGTCCCCAATCGTTCAGGTAGAACCATCCATCACTACCCTTCTGAGGTCGCAGCTTGAAACGCTTACCCGGAAGCCAGTCGAACTCCCACCCCTCATAGTCCACCGGGAATGGTGCCGAACCTGGATGCCTTTTACGTTGCCGTTTTGCTATGAACTCCGGGTCGATAAGATAGCGTATGCGTTCGCGGGGCAGGAGTTTGAACCAGTTGTTCCAGTCATATCCAAGGTAAAACCCACCGTAGTACGCATCAGAATGGGTCTGAAAGTCTGCATATACCGCAGCAAAAATTGATGAGATGGAATCCACGCCAGAAGGCCACTCCCATTGGTCCTGGCCGATCCCGAGTAGCACATAGTCATTGCCGATACCCTCTCCATCGAGTGCGCGGAACTCCGTGAGACGAGTCTTGTGCCGATCAGCCTTACGGGCTGTCCCATAACAAGAGTCGCAGAATCGAGCGCGGGAAGTCTGAGCAAGAAAGCCCTGAGTGCATCTCTCGCAGGTTTTCAGCTGCATCAGCGGTACCAGAAAGCGTTATGCCACTTCCCATCCACATCGTACCAGCCAGCCAACCGGACAAGACGCGGCGCATCATCAGGTGACGTGTACCGTGCATAATCGGCGAGGATTTCCATGTCGGTTCTCAACATGGCTATCAGGACATCGTGGCGGGTGATGTGTTCGAGAGTGACGCGGAATCTTCCCTGGGCTCTTGGCCCCCAGCGAAGCGTGTTCTGAAAATAGTCGTCATAGCGGTTGTAGATACGGTCGCGGAGTTCCTCGTCGGGAATGGGGATGATACCATCGCCACCAGGACGACGCTTAGCATATTCACGGCGGATTTTCTGCGGGACACGATCGACACTATTTCGGGCACCAGGTTTGTACGTACCACGGTTGTACATTTCCCGGATAGAACGACGTGACAGATTCCACTGTTCCTGCGCCTGCCGGGCTAGACGATCGCGATATGCGCGACTATGCTGTCCCCAAGTTCTCCTGGGCCGCTGTGCTGCCATTCCCCATCTCCATTTGCCCACTGGTTTCCGGCCGTGACTTTACCCATGCTCCGCACTTGCCGCACCAGACCTCACAGTTCTGGTACCCAAGAGCGCGCACGAGCATTTGTAGTTTTGCGTAGAAATGATGGCCGCAGTTCAGTACCAGAGTGCGGGGTTCCCATCCCGGGTACAGCTTTGCGACCATCATTTCACCATCCCGTTTTAGGCCAGGTAGAACGTCGCGCCTTCCTGGGTCGAGTCATTCTCATAACCCGACACGCGAAGTCCCTGACGAGCGACGAGCGCATTCGGGAGGGAGATTCCGGCGGTAGCCAGTTCCTTCCCCTCCAACCACTCGTCGCGTCCCTGGTCAAAAACGTTCTGGCCAAGCGAGCCCTTCAAATCCTCGTAGGCGGGCTCGACATCTTTCGGGAAGCGCGGCTTGATGTAACCCTTGTGCGCAAGATACGCGGTGATCTGCCGGTAGACTCCCGTGGACGAATCGTTGATGACAACGAGGTCGCCAGGTCCGGCGTAATCCTCCTCGTCAAAACCGATCTTGGTGATCTGCGCGCCGGTGAGCGAATCCCGTGCGCGCTTCCGCAGACGCACAATCGTCTCCGGGTTGTAGAGACGGTTTGTGCGCGGAGCGGTGTACCCCTCGACCGACACGAAATCGGCCGGGAAAACCTCGTTCGGACGCTTGTACGCTCCGGTGCGGTAAAACACCTTCACGATTGCGAACGGAACACCGATGAGACGAGCCTTGCCTTCCAGCAGCGCAGACTCGATCACATCGTTCGATGAACTTGCCCAGACATCTTCTGCGCGGGCAAGAGCGGGGGCTTCGCCTTCCTCGAATGCCTCGACGGCATTCTCCTCGGCAACGGCGACGGTTTTGCGGGTGGACATTCGCTGCCTCCTAATGGCAAGCGGGGGTTGATTGCATCTTCTATTCTACACCGTTGGGCTAGGCCGAGTCAAGGGTGCAGGATTGGTAAGCACTTTCTGCGCGCCAGTTTCACGCGCCTGTTCGAGCTGAATATCATGCAGCAATTCCCGGAGACTTTTGTCACCGGGAGGGTTCACCTGCTGTACCAGCAAAGCCAGCGCCGTATCATGCGCCGCTAACTTGCGCACAATCCATGACAGGAAACCCACGGCGAGAAGAGTGAACGCGACAAGGGCGCCCGAGAGCAGCGATTCAAGCCACGTCATTGTTGTCAAGTTTCCGTGCCGGGGGCCATCGACCGCAATCCAGCCCACTTCGCGTGCGCATATTGCGCATACATCAAAAGGGCCGCAAGGAAACCACCCCCTAGGATCGCGCCTCGATGTGGCGGATCACAGTACGCAGCGATGAGAATGAACAGGACACCTTGTCCGATGCCAATGTTCACCCATTTCATCAGCGTATCCGCACGGGCATGCGCATTGATTTCCGTGGTTTGCGGGCTCGAACATGCAGCTGCGATAATCTCATACATAATCCCAGCTGAAACCAGGAACGCAATGCCGTTGGTTTTCGACCCGAGTTCAGTCGCCATCGTGGATGACCTTTTGCCGCTCGACTGCCAGCCGGTATTCATCCAAGATTTGCCTGCTGAAATTGACGGAGCGCTTCCGCTGGTCATAAAGAAACGCGGCATACAGCACCACGATCAATCCGATACCAGCGACGCCCACAACGTCACGCCAATTCTGTCTCATCATGCGATCCTGATTCTCTCGCCCGGAAAGATCTTGTTGTAGTTGTGCGACTTCAGCGAGCTAAGCGGGTTCAACTTTTCGATCCGCTTCAACCCCGCCTCGTTACCGCCACCAATCTTCCACAGGGTATCTCCTCGCTTCACCGTGTAGTAACGCGCCTGACCTTTTGGCCGGGGACGCGGTGCAGGATGCTTGATCGGATGAGTAGGAGGCTTCGGATGCCCCACATGCGGAGGCGGATTCGTTGACGCATCTACATCCTGATCCTCGTCACCAGTATCCTCGTCAGGTGTCATGCTGACAGGCACGGAAACATTCGGCGGACTAACCGTGGTGTAATCCTGGTTGACAAACTGTGGAATCTGCGACGCCCCGGTTGTGTCCGTTGCACTAGGACTCGCAGAAGCGTTCTGCTTATTCCGTAGATAAGACACGATCAGAAGAGCGGCTGCACCACCCGCCATCCAAGCCCACACAGGAAGCGGACCCCATTTCTGTGTGAAAAAGTTTCCACCACCGCCGGTCGGTTCCGGCGCAGGAGTTGGCTGCGTCATAGCGTTCCCTCACTAGGCGGCGCGTTCAGATAGTCGAAATCCTGCGGCATTTGCTTCCGCAAAGGTGCCCAACCATGTCGCGCCAGCACCGACAGATTGATACCGGAAATCGGTGGATACCTGTGCGGCATAACCGTGACCGGACCCGTGAACTGATTTGGGTCCACATAATGCTCGCCCTCACTCTGCCACGGATTGTCAGCAACTAGCATGCCCCCAACGTCGAGCACGGTAGTGTCCTGGGCGTGCGCGCCTCGTTGGCTCCAAATCTGGTAGAGGACGTACAGCACGATTCCGCCGCCCACTATCCCGGCCGCGATTGTCGCCGTCTGTTGCTTGTTCACATTCCCCTCCAACCGCTACCAGGTTTGTAACCGACGTTACGTGGAGTTCCCTCGGAGACTTGAAGCGCCACAGTTCCCTGCTGGCCTTGTGGTGCGACAGTCTGTGAGTACGATTGCCCGGCAATTCTGCTGTTAGAAGGCCGATCCTGGCGTTGCGCGACCATCGACGGTATAGCCATATACCGGCCAAGAGCCTGCGAATAATCCGGGAACGTTGCAGAATGCAAACCGTGTGACGGACCACTGTTAATCTTCCGTGGTCCATCTTGCGGACTGCCCGGTGCGACAGGGGATTGCAGTCCCTTTGTAGGGCCGGTTGTATACCCGGAATATGAGCCGTACGGCTGCCAAAAACCGGGAGTGCCACCATACACAGGTTGCACTGTCCCATCCTGCTGACCAAGCAACGTTCCTTGTCGGTCGCGGTTGTAAGCGCGATTCTTGTCGTCAGCATTCGCGGCATCTTGCCCCCGCTGATGGTTGATGGTTCTGTTGATGGTTCTTAGCGACGGTCTTGGCGGACCGGAAAGCAGCGGGTCATCCAGACCCGATCTACGACCCGTTCTTTCCGTGCCCCGGTTTACAGCAGCATGGCGGTCGCGAGAAATCAGCTTGTCTTGTGCCGACGCATCCGGCGACCAAAGCGTCTCCTGATGGGCAGGCTGCAAAAACGTCGGACCCTGCGGCAATTGCTCCGACAGATTTGCCTGCGGAGTTGACGAGACAGGATTACCGTACGTGTGGTATCGCTGTGTGGGGATAATCCCCTCGCGAACCTGTGCCATTTTCGCGTGCTCCTAACCGTGCCAGTTTTGGCCCTTACCCATGCTCGCCTGCAAGAGTCCAGTGACACCATCGGTGACAGCTTTCACCAGACCTGGCCCTTGCGAACCTGGACGGACAAGCGTGTAGACAGCACCGGCGTAAATTGCGATGATGATTACACCGGCGATTGTGTTCTTATCTGCCGCAGCCATTTCAACTCCCTCCCACGGCCATCTTCACAACGTTGGCTAGTGCGTCAGAAACCGCTGTCACTCCCTGAGCCGCATT
>Ga0126381_100010712_pt1 | contig 10329 bp, 9 predicted proteins | sample PanSoiMetPlot_28_FD_96465 | JGI IMG/M metagenome (GOLD analysis project Ga0126381, IMG submission 96465) | Tropical forest soil microbial communities from Panama - MetaG Plot_28 | ecosystem: Environmental > Terrestrial > Soil > Tropical forest > Bulk soil | place: Panama | collected 2016-02-17 | reverse complement strand
TTTGGCGCGGAAATCGAAGCTTACATCGAACCGGAAAAACACAAAGCTCCCGGCCCGGAACTCGTCAAGCCGCCAGCTGTTAAGCCCTCACCGAAGCCTTAGTCGCAACGCGAGTATGTCATCCTGAAGCCTGCGAATTGTGTAGGATCTCAACGTAAAGGGATCGTGCTACCGATTTTCAGTGCGATTCTTTCTTGCCCGCCACGGTGATCGTTGTCTTTCCCGCACCCACATTCTCAAACCGGTCATAAGCCCGCACAGAAATGGTGTGTTCGCCCGGTGTCAATCCATGCAAGGTGTGGCCATAGTTTTCGGTTTTGCTGTCGCTGATGCCGCCCATCGGGGCGATCAGGATCCAGTCGCCGCCGTCCACACTGTATTGTGCCTTCTCGATGCTGCTGGTGGAATGTATGGCGGAAAACTGCAGGATCACATCGCGGTCCGATGACGTCGCGCTAACCACTTTCAGTCCTGCAATCCTGGGCGGCGTATTGTCCACCTCAAACCGTTCGCTCTCGCGCTCCGCTTGCAACGCCGAGCTGTGCGGGTTGGACTGCGAGTCGCTGGCCACGATCTTCAGGTAATAAGCACCGTCGGGCATCGTCGTGGTGTCCCAGCTATAAAACTTCTGGTCCAGGTTGTCCTTCAAAAGCAACCATTCGCGCTGGTCTTCTCCACGGAAATAGACCGCATAACGCAATTCGTCCTCGTTGTCGTCGTGCGCATTCCACAGCACGGACGCGTAGCCTTTTTGATAGGTCCCTTGCGGGAGCTGCTCGAATTTCGTGGTCGTCGTAGATGGTACGATTCCCGCCGTCGTAGGCCCAGGCGGCTGCTTCAAATTCGCGGTTAGCGGCCCGCTAATCACCACTGGCAACTGCGCGCGCACCCCGGGATCCTGCATCGCGATTCCGTCAATCACCGGCGCGACGTTGCGCGGCAAGTATGCCACGCTGACCCAATCGATTCCGTCTCCCGGCCGTCCGTCGTGGATCACCGCTTTCCACTGCAGGAATCGCGCTGCCGGCGCTTCCATCTGCGTTCCCGGCGTCGTGTACGGCCCAAACCACCGCGACCATTCCTTCCCTGGGTCCTCTGTGTTTCCACTGCGCACAAAAAACTCCAGCCGCGGCTGCTTGCTCTCCTTCGCTGTTTTTGCCGACTCGTTTGCCGCTGGCGGGCCCCACCACTCGATGCGGCCCCACTGCGAAAACAGCTTCGCGTCAAGTGCCTGCGACTCGAACGTGCCTTCCGGTTCGTATTCCGGGCCCAGCGAAAAAACCTTTCCGGGATTCGCCGTGCACAAATAAACTTTTCCGTTGGCGGTTCGTGCGATCCCCGTGATTTGCGCGGAACCCGACTTGGCCAGCTGCGCGTACACGCCGCGCCCGTCAATCACCAGCAGCGCGCCCACATTGCCCGTTCCCGCCAGCAGCCGCCCGTCGGAATTCAGCCCCAGCGCATAGACAATCTCGTCGCGCGAAGTCCAAATCTCTTCTGGCGCGCCATCGGCGGCAATCCGATAGATGCTGCTCGAAATCGCAGGAGGGAGCGACAGAAATGGAGCACCGCCTTGCCCGCTGATTGGCGCCGCATTCGTAATGGTCGTCGCACCCTGGGGCCCGGTGATCACCGTTGTGGCAGCGCCCACTCCCGCATGCGCCTTTTCTCCGATTGCTGAAACATAGAGCGACCCATCCGCTCCTGTAACCAGCGAAGTTACTTCGCGCTTCGCCGTTTCGTAAACCACAAAGCCCTCCGCGGTCCCGGTCCCGTTTTTCTTTGTGTTTTCCGCCCCGCGTGCGATCTGCAGAACGCGCCCGTTCGGCTCTGTCCCCGCCAGCAGGGTGCCCTGGCCGTTAAATCCCAGCACCTTGATGTGCGCCTCGTCGCTGCCGTAGAACAACTGGCCCTTGCCGTCCGGCGTCACGCTATAAATCTGGCCCTTGTCGCCGGTTGCCACATACAGCGTTCCGTCTTTGCCGAACGCCAGGTCCCAGATGTATTTCGTCTTCGGATCAAAAAACACGCTCTTCTCGCCCGATGCGCTGACCTTGTACACCTTGCCGTCGGGCGAGGTGCCTACATACAAAACGCCTTTGCTGTCGAATGCAATCGACTGTGCCAACAAATCCGTGGATTCAAACACCGTCTTCGGTTTCCCGCCGCCCTCGAACCGGAACACTTTCGCCGGCGATCCGCCGCCCGCATAGAGCACGCCGTTCGCGTCCGTCTTCAGCGACCACAAATACGAGGCGTCCGCATCCGCCAGCAGCGAAAATTTCGGGGCCAGTTCCAGGTGCCCGTCGCTGCGCACCGCCACGCCCTTCGCGGTGCCCTTCTGAAATTCTTCATACGTGGACTGCCGCCAGCGGCGCGTGTGCTCCGCCAGCAGGGAAGTAGCCGCGATGCCGAGCGCCAGGCACGGCACGATGACGCGAGAGAAACGTTTTGCCATGGAAAGGTTCACCGGATTTGCAGATACAAGGAGATTAGCCCGGAGACCGGGCCGCCCAGCGCGATCGAAGACTCACTCGCCAGCGATTCCCGCAGCACCTGCACGCTGCCCGGCGCCGGACGCCCGTCCACCACATTGATTTGCGAAAGCGGCGCGTTGGGCAATTCCTTGTCGTCCCAGATAACCGCCGGCGCGGGAACAAACATGCCAACGTACAGCCGGTCATTGTGCCGCTCGCGGTTCATGAGCGTGATCAGTTGATCCAGTCCTTCGCCGCCGCCCGCTCCGGGCATGCCGGCGAACACGAATCCCCGCGAAGCGCGATTCATCCATTCCGCGTCGCTCACCAGCACGCGCAGCGTCGTCCCTTTCGTCATCTGATCCGGCACATGCACTGTGGTCTCTTCAATACGCGATGCTCCGCGATAGGGCCGCAGCAGCACGCGCACCTTCAAATCCTCGCCCGGCGCGGCTTCACCCTTTTCCAGCCACGCGCTATCCACGGTGAACGACTGCTTGCCCGGCATCGCCTCCACGCGCAGCGCGATGTGCTCTACATTCGGCACTTCAAAGATGTTCGTGAACAGCCGCCCAAACGTGTTCTGCACCGCCAGCGCGATCGGCAGGTTGTCCGGCACCATCGTGTCGGTCGGCGCCACGCTGGTTTCCACCTGCACCGCCGCGTGACCCTTCAACTGGATTTCGCCGCTCAGGTGCAGAGTCGTTCCTTCGCCATAGAGATTGTTCTGGCTTACGCCGTTAAACGCCGTCAGCGCCACCAGCAGCGGCGTCAGCTTCGGGTGGTTCACCACTTCAAAGTGCAGCTTTTTCTCCGCGCCGCCGTTGGCAAATGTGAGGTCTAGCGGAATCATCGACGGCGGCGCGCCCAACTTCCCGGTCACCGCGGTCAGGTGGTCGCCGGTAATCGTGCCGATGGGCCCGCCCACATTCACGATTTTTGTGGAAGCGAGCGAGGAAGAAAGCGTGGTCACCACGCGGCTGCGGGCCATGGGCATCTGCACGTTACCGAAATTGAGGAACGGATGCCCGCACAGATACACCTGGTCACCGCGCACCGCCGTCACCGTGCACGCGGAATTAATTGAGGCGTCGCCCTGCACCAGCACCATTCCGGCCATGTCGCCGGCTTGCAGCTTGCCGTCGTCCGGGCGCGCCTCCGCGGTGCCGCCCTGCGCGGCCACAAATCCATATACCTGCAATTGGTTCGCAAACGGCTGCACCGCCGCGGGCTGAAATCCCGAAAACACCAGCGGCGTTTCGATGGGCTGCAGCGCCGCTCCATTCGGCAAGCCTGTCTGAGCCACCGTGGTGCCGGGCACGGAGAACTGCTGCGCTCCCTGCACGGCGCCGCTTTGGTCCGGCGGATGCAGAATGTTTTCAATCGGCGTGACGCCCGCGATCGCTTCCTTGGTAAACACGCCCAATTTCAGCGAGAGCGCCCCGGCCAGCTTCCCCTCCAGGTACACCGGGCTGCCGCTCATTCCGGCCACCACGCCGGTATGCTCCACCTTTGGCCCCTTCAACTCCACCAGGATGATCGATTGTTTCGGACCCAGAAAATTCGGCATCACGCCGATTACCACCAGTTCAAACTTCTCCACTTGATCCCCGGCAAATACCGTGTAGGCGTAGCCCTGCATCCCCTCGCGGACCTGCGCGAGAGGCAAAATCTCCTGCGTTTCCGGGGGCGCTGCCGCCGCGTGACTGCCCGCAACAAATACTGCAATCAGGAGGAAATACGCCAGGTGCTGGAGATGCCGGGCCATAGTCTTAAGGAGATTCTCCCGAACTCTGCAGAAACGTGAGCGCCCATGATACCGGGCAGCGAAATGGTACGCAATTCAACCGCCCGCGTAGGCGGCCTAGCCCTTGCGCGTTAGACGTCCTAGAACTCGATGCCGCGCCCGGCTGCTTGGGTTGTGCGCCGCGCGCGAGATGTGGGACGATGGGCGGGAACATCTGGGTGGAATTATGTCCGAACCGACAAGAGAAGAATTAATGGCGCGTATCGCCGAGCTCGAAAAGAAGACGGAAGGCCGCAAGAAGGGCGCTTTAGAGTTTCGCGTAGGGGAAAAAGGTGGCGTCAGCGTCTACGGCCTGGGCCGCTTCCCGGTTACGCTCTACTACGAGCAGTGGATCCGCCTCCTCGACATGGCCAAGGACCTGCGCGAATTCCTTGAAGAAAATAAGCACCGCCTCAAGCTGAAAGACCAATAGTCTGCCAGCGCGGATGTTCCTCGTAGCAGAGGGGCAGACCCTGGCTCATTTGGAAAAGTTCATTGAAATGTGCATGTAGTAGGGAGCGAGCGGCGGGTGTGGAAATTCTTCTTGTTGAAGAGCCTGCCGCACACGTGCATATAGGTTGGCTTCGTGATCTAGGTAAAGCCGCAAAAACATGACCATCTTTTCCGATCGCTGCAACGAATGAGAACGGAGAGGTGTCGGGGTGATCGCGCTCCCAACCCCGGGCCTGGCGAGGTAGCCTGACCTCGAAAGAACTCTGACTTTCAACGTTGAACTACTGAACTTCTTCAGTCCCGATGATGCATTGCGAAAATCTTCTCTTTCGACTCCTCGTACGGATATACATGCACCATCCAGCCGAAAACCACGGGATGAAACGTGCCGCCCGCGGCTTCGCAGGCTTCCTGCTTGGTAATTGAGCCGTGCAACCCGAACTTTGTGTAGTCTGCCGTCTTTCGCTCGCCCCGCGGCGGCATGCACAGATTCGTGTGCAGGTGCCAGGTAGCGATACTCAGCGGCACGCGCTGGTTTAGCTGATCCTCGCTGGCGCGCTTTGGCATCGTGTACATCGCGCCGACCAGTTCGTAGCTATCCGCCGTCTTCTTATAGAGCAGGGAAGTGGGCCGCGCCGGATCAAACGTGAACGCTTCCAGAAATCCATTGGTGTAATTCGTGAAGTGGTATTCCGGCTGTGGCACATTGGGCAGGAAAATCTTGTACCCACTCTCGATCGCCACGTGGTAGTCCTTGTATTTCTCAATCCCCGCGCGCAGTTCCTTCACGATTTCATTGGCACGTTCGGTGTCCGCCGCCGATTCTGGCCGCGGGGTGGTCATATGCATGTGTGGATTATCGCCGTGGTGCATGTGCCCCATGTCATCCATAGCGTCCTGTTCGGAACACTTCGCCTCGTCCGCCTCCATGCACATGCCCGGCATCTTGCTGTGATCCGTCACCAGCCCTTGTTCTTGCGCCAGCTGCCCAGGCGCACCGGAATCCGCAAAGCTCTGGGTCATCACCGGCGGGCGGTGATTCGGTATGGCCGCCAGCACCACGCCGACTACAAACAGCGCCGCAAACCCGATCCCGGCCTTCATTAACAACTGCATCAGCGCACCGCGGGGTGACATGCCTCTTCCTCACCATCTGTTGGACGCATCGTCCTCTATTTATGATACGAACCTCGCCCCGCACATCTTTCACCCGAATTTGCGTCTCGTTCGCCCACGAAACTGTCCGCCGGGACAGTCTCTACGGTGGAACATTGCCATCCCCGCGCGCGTTCCGCGATAATCGGAACTATGACGGAAACTTACGAACAATACACTGCGCGGCTCGCTTACTATGTCGAGGGCCGCGATCCCATCGCCATGCAACGCGAAGCGCCCAACGCCGTTGCGCAACTCCTGCGGAATGTCCCAGTTGCAAAGCTGAAAAAGTCACCCGCTCCCGGCAAATGGTCGGTCACGCAAATCGTCATGCACCTAGCCGAGGATGAGCTCACCAGCACCTGGCGTTACCGGCAGATGCTCGAGCACGATTCGCCTGAACTCCTGGGCTTTGACCAGGACTTGTGGGCCCACCTAAGCGACTACGCCTCGTGGGACCCGCAGGAAGCGCTGGCCATGTTTCGCCTGCTTCGCGAGGCCAATCTGAAAATGTTTGCGCAGCTAACGCCCGAGCAATGGGAACGCACGGGCGTCCACGCGGAACGCGGCAAGCTCACCGTGCGCGGCCTCTGCCGGCACATGGCCGCTCACGATATCAATCATATCGAGCAGATCCGCCGCATTCTGAACGGCGATCGCTAACCAGCCGGGCAGTCCTTTGCCCATGCTAAAATTTCTTTGTCCATGAAAACCGAACTCATTCATCCGGTGAAGTCTCTTTGCGGCCCGCTCGAAGTTCCCGGCGACAAATCGATTTCTCATCGCTACGCTATGCTCGCCGCGCTCGCCAACGGCACCAGCGAACTGCGCAATTTCGCCGCCGCCCACGATTGCCACAGCACGCTTGGCTGCATGAAGGCACTCGGAGCGGAGGTAAAGGTCGACGGCGCCACCGTGAAAATCACCGGGCGCGGACTGCACGGCCTGAAATCCAGTTGGCGCGCGCTAGACGCCGAAAACTCCGGCACCACCATTCGTTTGCTCTCCGGCATCCTCAGCGGGCAGCAATTCACCACGAAAATCACAGGGGACGCCTCGTTGCAGAAACGCCCCATGAAGCGCGTGGTCGCTCCGCTGCGACAGATGGGCGCGGACATTCGCGCCAAGGACGACAATTTTCCACCGCTCGAAATCCGCGGCGGTAAGCTGCATGCCATCCGATACGAAATGCCCATGGCCAGCGCGCAAGTGAAGTCCGCGGTTCTGCTGGCCGGTCTGTATGTGGATGGAATAACACAGGTTACCGAACCTGCGAAAACTCGCGACCACACCGAGCTGGCCCTCGAAGAGTTTGGCGCGCGTCTCGAAAAGCGTGGCCGTACTGTCGCTGTTCACGGCATGGCCGGAAAAAATGGCCGCGCTCTACTGCGTCCGTGCGCACTCGACGTTCCCGGCGATCTTTCATCCGCGGTCTTTTTCATTGCCGCGGCTTCGCTGCTTCCGGAATCCAATCTTTTCCTCGCCAACGTGGTTTTGAATCCCACACGCTCCGCCATCCTCGATTTCTTTCAGCAAATGGGTGCGTCGCTGCAAGTGCAGAATCTGCAGAGCAAGCAGGGCGAGTTGATCGGCGATCTCTCCGTGAAAGGCGCGGTGCTGAAAGGCGGCCTGATTTCCGGCGACTTCGTGCCCCTGCTGATCGACGAATTGCCCATGCTGGCAGCTCTGGGCCCTTACACCGAGCAGGGGATCGAAATCCGCGACGCGCAGGAACTTCGCGTGAAGGAAAGCGATCGCATCGCGGCGCTTGCCGAAAATCTCAAACGCATGGGAGCCAAGGTCGAAGAACGCCCCGACGGCCTCCGTGTCGAAGGCCGCAGCGGAGGCAAACTCCACGGCACCGAAATCGATCCGCGCGGGGATCATCGCATTGCGATGGCTTTTGCCGTAGCCGCCCTGGGCGCCTCCGGCGAGAGCAAAATCCTCGACGCCGCCTGCGCCGGCGTCTCGTATCCATCGTTCTTCAGTGAACTGCGACGTTTAGCGAGCGGCAGTAATCAGTAATCAGCAAAAATTCTCCATTCTTCTCCTTCTGATTACTGCTCCGTGGTAGGAGGAATGACCCGCGGAGGTACTGGCGGGGCGGGAACCGACGAGGGACGCGGGGGTAGTTCGATGGACGTGCGCCTCAAAGAAATGTTTCCATAGCTTGTTTTCAGGCTGATTTTCGGCCCCTTGCCGGTGCCGACTTTTCCAGAAAGGTGCGAGTCGCCAGACCCGGTCTTCGACGCCGTGAGACTGGGAAACTCCGAATCAATGTCGCAATTCCGGCAGTCCGCGGTGATTTCAAAGTTCGCGCCGCCCGGCAACGTCAGCGCAATTTCCGAAGAGGAATTCGTGATCTGCACATCTTCTTTGGGCGATGAGGAAAACCTCACGTTAATGGAAGCGTTGCGGTTTTCGATGTTCACCTTGCCGCCCGGATTTTCCACGTTGATCTCCGAATCCCGTGTGCGCAGCGCCAGATTCCCCGGCGCGTCCACAATGTCCAGGTTGCCGGAGCCCGCTTCCAAATGCCCCGCCAGCGCGGAAAGCGTCAAATCAGTCTTTGCGGATACCATGCGGACGCCCTTCAGCACTTTGTCCGCGCGCACAGGGCCGTAAAAATCGCCGTCCACGGTCAGGCTTCCGCTGGCGTCCTCCACCTCAATTTCGCCGCCTTTGCCGGAAACTTTGACGTCGCCCTGCGTGTCCGCGATCTTAGCGTCTCCCTTGTGCATTTCGATGTTGACATCGCCTATAGTCGCCCGCACGTCCACGTCGCCGCGCATATTGGTTACATTCACGCCCGCGCTGATGCTGGAGACGCTCACGTCGCCGCGATCCGTCCTCACGGTCAGCGACGACTTCCTCGGTACCGCCACTTCCAAATCCATGCTGATTCGCGAATCGCCCAGGTCGTAGCCCTTTGGCCGCACCTCAAAGGCATCACCGTTCTTTGCGATTTCCATGGAAACATTCTTACCGATGCGGTCTGCTTCGGATTCGCTCCAGGCGTACACCGTTCGCTTCGCCGTTACGCGAATCTCGTTGTTTTCTGAAGCGCTCACGCTGATGTCGCCGCGCCCGCTGTGCACCAGCACGCGCGCATTCGCAGGAATTGTTTGCGGAGGCACGTCCACATCTTCCGTAAACGGCTGGCCGATCTCCACTGCGTCCGAGAACTTTCCCTTGACGTAATCGACCGCCACGACCGTGCCCAGCAGCGCGAGCATCCCCAGCACCAGAACAATTTCTCCGCCGGTGATGCGGCCGCTGTCGCCGGTTCCAAAGCGCCGTCCTGCGGTGCGTTCATACAGCTTCACCGCGCCCCAGAAAATAATCATCAACGGCCACCAGCGCCCAAAGAAGTCGTTCAGGTCCAGGTGCCCGTAGGTGTGCAGCAGGAGCAGCACGCCCACCGAAGTCAGAACCAGTCCGGAAAAGAGGCCGCTGCTGCGCGGTCGCGTGGCCATAGTTGTTTATTGTCCCTGCGCCGAATAGGGAGTCTGCGAACTTTCCGGCGCCGGCGGGGCAGGCGACGCACCGGAGTCGGCTTGCGCCGTAACGTGCCCTTCGCGCGAAGCCGTTGCGGAACCCAGATGCAGCAAGCCGATGACGATCAAAATCACCGGCCAGGTGTTGCCGAAATAAAAGTGCCCGCCGGCCACTTCATTCAACAGCAGCAACACGCCGACGGTAATCACCACCGCGGGCCCTACAAAACCCCGGATGGTGCAACTTTGGCACGCGCATTTCACTCTCGGGCTCATCCGCCTCTCCCTTCAGTTCTTGCCGCTCACGCGGTTCCTCAACATGAAAAACCCGATGCCGATCAGCAGCAAGGGCACGAAGAATTGCCGCAGGCGGAGAAAATCAAAAACGTGGAAATTGTTCAGCAGGAACAGCACTCCCAGCCCGATCAGAATCATCGGGCCCAAAGAGCGGCCTTCGCTCCAATTCGCCAGCGGATCGCTGAATTGCTCGCCGGTTCTCCGTGCTTTTGCTGACCGCATGGCATCGATTGGCATGTACAAGTAAAAGACCGCCAGGGCGCATCCGAGGAAAGCCTCCAGCCCCTCTCCGAGATCACTGGACAGGAGAGCAATCATTCCGCCAAAGATGACCACTTGAACGATCGCCTTGTTGTACTCGCCGTTATAAACCGCGCCGAGCCCCGGAACAAATCCCAAAGCAAACGCAAGGCCTGGGCTATGGCCTGACGGCGGCGCCGCTGTTCCAACTGGCGTCGCTCTGGCGGAGGTAGACGCGCCTTGCCCCGGTGGCAGGCCCACTTGCTGAGCCAGGCAGTCTTCGCAATACAAAACATCGCGCACCTTGTGGCTGCACTCCCCGCACATCGCTTTGCCGCAATGCCGGCAATACCCGGATGCCTCCCGCTCAGGATGCACCGCACAGTTCATCGAACGCTCCTCTCGCTCATCATGGGAAATTCCG
>Ga0126381_100010711_pt1 | contig 10330 bp, 4 predicted proteins | sample PanSoiMetPlot_28_FD_96465 | JGI IMG/M metagenome (GOLD analysis project Ga0126381, IMG submission 96465) | Tropical forest soil microbial communities from Panama - MetaG Plot_28 | ecosystem: Environmental > Terrestrial > Soil > Tropical forest > Bulk soil | place: Panama | collected 2016-02-17 | reverse complement strand
TCGTGCGACCCGTTACAGAGCGAAACCAAAGTATATGCCCGGTGCCAGGCAAAAGCAAGGTGAGGGTGGAAGCGGCGAAACGGGGCCGGCGGACTTGCTGCCAGACCAACCAGACCCGTATTGATTCAACCCGGGAAGGCCGGCTTGAAGGCAAAAGGCGCCGCGGGGAATAGCGCGGCGCCTTTGCAACCGGATTTAACAAGAAAACTATGGCTTGGGGGGAGTTGTGGCTGCGGTCGGCTTTGGCGTGCTCGCGGCGGGCTTGGCGGCGGCCGGTTTGGCTGGCGTGGCCGAAGCCTTGCCCGGATAGGCCTGATCGTAAAGCTTGATGATGTCGGCGGTGACGTCGATACCGTTTGAAACGTAGATTGGAGCGCCCTGCGCTGACGAATCGAAAACCGCAACGTAGGCATTCTCGCGCGCATAGCGGTCGAGAACGTCCATCATTTTGCGGCCGATGCGCTCGATAACTTCCTGTTGCGAAGCGTTGACGTCCTCCTGATAATCTTCCTGTTTGCGGGTAAGTTGCTTTTGCAGAGCGGTGCCCTGGCGTTCCAGGCGAGCCGCCTCATCGGCGCTTAGCTTGTCGCCATTGGCCTGTAAACGCTGGCGGATGTCGTTAATCTGTTTATTCAGATTCTCGAGCTCGGTCTGACGCGAGGTAAATTGCCCTTGCAGTTCGGCCGAGGCTTGTTTGCCTTCGGTGGTGGCGATAATGGCCTGACGGACGTTTAGAACGCCGACTTTGGCGCCCGCCGCGGATCCGCCGACGGGTGCCGATTGCGCCTCCAGCGTGGCCGCGCCAATCAAGCTGGCCGCAGCAAACGTGGCCGATAGAAACATCTTATTCACAGTAGTCTCCTTATGGTGGAAAGCGCTCCGCGCTGTCCTTTACGCCAATCGGAATTGGCCGAAATCGTTTTAACTCAGGGTGTGTAAGTACAAACCCTGAACTTTTTCACCTCAGGGTTTGTAAGTGCAAACCCTGAAACCCTGCCCGCTGTGCCCTGCGGATTTCCGCGGACCCTGTACAAACCAAAAAGTATAGCCGAGGAAATCCTTCCCAGGCAACGGCAAAGCGAACGGAATACAGCAGGCAAACGGAAAAGCTCTGCCTGTTGCGATGCGCCAACCGTTCGGTCGCGTTGTACCTGGGTTCCTGTCCCCAACCAGCCCCGCATCGCCAAAATCAATTCGGTACGGGGAAGATCAAAACCCGATTATTAGCCTGATCCGCGATCACCGCCAAATTTGTAAACTGGTCGATGGCTACGGCAAATTGCAGCGAGCCCCCCAAACCAAAGGTGCTGCGGGTCTTAAAGGGATTGGAAAGCGTGTCGATGATAGACAGAGTCTGGCTCGTCGAGTTGACAGTCATAATTCCGCCGGTCTGCGGGTTGATTGCCAGCGAAGTCGGATTGATGCCCACGCGGACAGACGAAGTGCTACCGCTGTCGGGATTGAAGCTGGAGACCACATTGCCGCCGCTCGAACTGGCATAAAACAACGCAGGCAGCACAGACGGATTAAAGGTTAGGCCGGTGGGAGTCGCAGTCACACTGCCAACTGGCGCGGTGGTGCTCTTGGCCGGCGATGCTCCGCCAATATCGATCGAATCGAGTACCCCGATCGGCGCTGAACCGGCGACCAATTGCAAGGCGGTGATCACCGCGAGACCGCGGTTGCTGGTGCCGCGATCGGGATCGATGGCCACGGCAATGGGAGAAGTGTCGACGGCAATGGTCACAGGACTGAGAGTTGTGGCCGGCGTGGGGTTGCCAGCCGTTTTAAACAGCAAAGCCAGGTTGAGCTCAGAAACCGTGTTGCTGCCGGTGTTGGTGATCAAGGCAGTGCCAGTGCCTTCGTCGATCGCCACGCCGGTGGGAGTCGAACCGGTCGTGACCGCCGCCACTTTCTGGGTGCCAGAAACAAGATCCAGCACCGAGGCAGTGCCGTCGGTGTTGTTGGCAACGACTGCCAGACCAAAACGCGGGCTCGCGGCGACTCCCAGCGGATCGCTGCCCGTAGCGATGCTCTTGCGAATGGTTCCGAAATTGGGATTGGCCGCGAAACCGGTCAAAACCCCGTTCGTGTAAGTGGGCAGCTGCGGAGCAATGTCAATCACCGAAATATTGTTGCAACCGCTGTTGCTGACCACGGCGATGGGCGCAAAACCTTGGCCGGGCAGCTGATCGGCGATGGATACGGAACTGGGCAAAGGATTGCCGCCGGTGCAGGCGGTCTTCATGTCCACCGATGTGATCACGAAAAAGTCCGTGGAGTTGGATTGCACACCGTGGCTGTTCACAACATCCACAGCGTAGCGGTGCGGCACGGTCAGGAAGCTATGCGGGACAGTAAACGTAAATTGCCTGCTGCTCGGAACGCTGCTCAATGTGGCGACGGTCTGTCCGTCAAGCCGCACTTGAGTGCCCACATCGAAGCCCGAACCAAAGACCTGCACGCCGGCAAGGTCGCAAGCCGAGGGTGTAGCCGGATTGACGCAAGCCAGCGTACCTTGGGACATGCGGGCGCCAGGAATGCCGCCGATGTCTCCAACCGGCGCGCCAGCGAATGTCGGCACCTGAAGTTCGGTAATCTCCGCGGTTTTCAGCGAGGTGTTGGCGGCCGGGCCAAGATTCACGATTTGAATGGTGCCGCTGCCAGACTGCACGACAAAAGCCTGGTTGGTGGCGGGATCGACCGCCACTCCTCCGAAGAGATTCAGGTTCACCATACTGCCGTTGACGGTGACCGGCACGGTCGCTGCGCCGGACCCGGGCAAAGTGATCTGGCCCAGGAATGTTTGCAGCTGGCCCGAAATCGCCGGATCCGGATTGGTGAGGCAGGACCCCACTGCGGCAATACAAGCGAAGGCATACCTCTCGAGGGTCACCGGATTCGAAATCGAAACCTGGTTCTGCTGTGGGTTATACGAAACCAGCAGATTCGAATAGGGCTGGAACGCTACGGAGCTGGTGCCCAAAAGTTCCGGAGCGCCGACGCAGTTGAGGGTCGTAAAAAGTGTGCAGCCCGCATGGAACGAGATAGAAGAGGGCGTCAGATCAATCGAGTTCAGCAAATTGATCTGTGGAGCGTTGGCACCGGTGGCATTGGCATCGGCGATTGCCGCAGTACGAGTGATGGGATTGACGGTGATACCTTGGGCGGTCTGCGAAATGCTTACGGTGATGTTAGGACTGCTGAAGAACGCAAAACTGCTGCTGTCGCCGGTGGCAGTATCGTTCACGGTGGAGTTCAGCGCATAAGTGAAACTGTTGGTGTTGATGACGCTTTGCACGGTGAATACACCGTTGAAATTAGTTTGGTTTGTGGTGCCCGCAGGGACGCCTTGAATCAAAATCGTTCCGGGATTGCCAGGGTTGAGGCCGAGAGTTTGGCCGCTCGGAATGGTTACCGTCACGGTGACCAAGCCAGAGGTGAGCGAAATACTGGAGATGGCGAAGGACGAGGAGGATTTGGTTACGTCGATGCCGTTGATGACCCCGGAGCCGCCAGGGGTTACCAGCGCCAAATGGGAATGCGGAACCATGGCAATCTGCGGAAACTGGCCAGTGTTCAATGTGACCTGGGAGTGAATACAAGGCGGCTTGGTGGAGGAAGGCAGACTGGGAAGGCAGGTCTGGGCATCGGCATTCAAATCCAGCAGAAATCCAACCTTGGCGGTGGTGGGATTAGCACTCGACGAATAGGCTACCAGCGCGTTGTTGGTGTCCGAGTCCACACCGATCGAGTACGCCAACGGAGCGGGACTGACATTCGACGGAATAAGTCCGGAAAGAGAAATGACCAGCGGATAAGTCACGCCAGGCGCGCCGGCCGAACCGGGAAGCGGGAAAACCTGCACGCTTTGATCCTGGAAACTGACCACCGCCACCGTGTGATTGGTCTGATTGATGGAGAGCGCCGAAGGCTTATTGACCGCGACCGACGAAGTGGGGGTCAAGGCTCCGGTTGCGATGTTGAAGAACTGCACCAGGTTGGAGCCGGTTTCGGCTACGGCGAGAATTCCCAATCGGGTGTCGATATCTACTGCGCTTGGGTTCGTGCCCGCGGCTACGCTCGTGGGCAGGACGGACGGAGGAATGGTCGAGTAGTCGGGAAACACCGCCATATTGGTGACAGAAGGATTGTTCAGCGCTGGCAAAGGTGCGGTCGTACGGCCGACCGAAAGGGGGTAGAGGCCCGGTTGCGAGGCATTCACCGCGCTGGACGGAAGCGCGAGGTTTAGCTGCCGGGAGCTGGAGTGATTGGGGTCGCCGCTCAGGCTGTTGCCATTAAAGGTCGTCACGGCAAGAGCGCCGTTGGCGCCGAAATATCCGCCGTCAATGGCAAGGTTGAGGTCGTTTGCCGGACCATTCTGCGGAACGCTATCCGGAAAAGAGGCCACGGTGGTTGGGCGAACCGGAATTACGTCAAAGGAAAAGGGACCGGGGCCCTTGGTAACCGGCTGCGCGGGGTCGGAGACGTTAATCGTGTAGTTATCGGCGGCCACCAGGTTCTGCGCCGTGAGGCGAACACGCGCGCCCGTCGAAGAGGGATTGGCGACTGCGGACGTAGCGATGGGAAACAGCACCTTTACCTGACCAGACGAAGAATTCAGCGTGGTCACCGAGTTGTCGCTTTTCTTGGTCAGCGTGACAACCGACGCAGACGAGATAAACGGCGCGTCTAGATAAATATCGAACATGGTACCGCCCTGCGGCACGATGGTCGGCGAAATGGAATTAAATGTGATGGGGCCACCCTGGATGATGGTGATGGCCGCGGTAGAAAAGCGCGTGGTATCGGCTTTGGCGGTCGCGACAATGGTCAGCGTCGAAGGAGTCGTCACGGTCGGTTCGGCAGTCGTGGACGCGGGAGTGGTAGCGGTCGGAATCGTGGCGGGCGCCACGTAGGTTGCGCCGTTCGCCGTGGTGTTGATGAGCGTTCCGCACCCGGGACTGCAGGTAGCCAGCGAGGGAAAAGGCCGATTGGAAGTTGACGTGGAGGTCGGCACTTGCTGGGTGATCAGCCAGGTGACGCCCTGTCCCATCAAGTCGTTCGCGAGCTGGACGCTGAACGGCTGCTGCTCCCCGGTGGGAACCGATGCTGTGCCAGGAGTGAGCGCAACCGCGATCCCCGAATCTAGAATGATGGTGGCGGTTCCCGTTTTTTTCGTATCGGCGACCGATGTGGCAGTAATGGTGATGGTCAACAAACAGTTCTGCGTTCCGGCGACGCAATTGGTACCGGGAAGCTTGGTGGGATCGGGAACGGAACTCGGCGCTGTAAAGATCACCGTAGTATTGGCGGAGCTAGCGGGAATGTTTCCGGTGCTGTCATTGCAGGCAGTTGCAGTGCTGGTTTTTGTAGTTCCGGAGGAATCGGTGGTCTTCGTCGTATAGGTGCAAGCCCATGTCACGTTGAGGTTGGTGGTGCCGGAGACGATAGAAGTCAGGGTGACCGATTGAGACACAATCACCTGGTTTGTAGCCGGGCTGACCGCCACGGTGACCACGTTGGTGTTGCTGCTGCCGCCGCAACCGCCCAAGAGAAAGAGCGCGAGGGCCGCCAGGCCCAAGACGACCGCGGAACAAAAACTACGCGACTTAACCACGAGACCCCCCAAAAATCCTTTTCCCTCCGCTGACCGGAAAGAGAAGGTTTCTAACTTGATCAAACTGCTGTCCGAGACTACGAGAACCAGAAAACCTCAAAGCACTGCGGCGCAGCAGCTTTAGAACGTTCTGCTCACCGTGAAACGGAACGTGGTTTGCGGCTCGAAATAATTCAGCCGGCCGGGATTGTTCTGAATCAGGTTGATCTGCGGCGCGACCTGAAACTTGAAAATGTTCGGATCAATGGGATCCAGAGCGCTCTTAATGCCGGCGATTTCGCTGGGCTCGATAAACGGCGGTTGAGCTTCGATTTGCTGGTGCAGGCGGTGCACGTTATAGGCGTAGTAAATGCGGAATGGCGCCTGGACAATGGGCAGGCGGACCACGAACTCAATTCCCGTGGAGCCGCGCAGCCGGAAGTTAGTGCCCGGCGCAATGGGCAAAGCGGTGCTGATTTTCGCGGTAGGAAAGGTGCACGCAAGCGAGAGCGGGACGGTGGTGCAAGCCCCGCCCTGGGTGTCCAGGGCTGAGGGATCCAGTTTCAGGCCGCTGCGGTTCAAGATACCGTTGGTGCCGCCATCGAAGAAAAGAACCGCCTGCACCGGGCCAACAAGCTTGATGCGGTATTCCACGTTTCCAAAGCTCTGAGCATCGCCGCCCGGAAGGGTTGCGACGTAGGTAAGCACCGGAATGGTAAAGGAGCGCAAGGCGCCGCCGGCGTTTGGATCATTGTAAAAAATGGGTTGCGCGGACTGCGTGGGAATGAAGGTCACCGGCGAAATGGAACGAATGTCGTAACCGCGGATGTCGTTTTCACCGCCCATGTAGAAGCGGTTAAACGGGGGAATTTCTTTCCCGCCATAGCCTGTGATGTAGGCCAGTTGCGCGTGCAAGCCGAGAACATTGCGGCGCTTGTTGACCGGCTTGAATTTTTTCCATTCGAACACGTTGGTGATGGTGTTGACGTTGCCGCCGATGGGGCCGCCGGTGAATGCCAGCGAATAGAAGAAACTCTTGCCCTTGCTCGGCTCCTGCGGATTGTCGACGGAGTTGTAGCTGACTGTCGGCGTGATGGTGCTGGAGATGATGCCCTGCAGCGCGCTGGGGCCGGCGAAGCTGCGGTATTGAATGGATTGGAAGAGCAGTTTCGAGGCGTCGTTGAAGGCCGTGATATCGGTGCGGGTCAAACCGTAGGTCAGGCCAACGCGAAGGAAGGAAAAGCGTTTGATGGGATAGCTGGCAAAGGCGGTGAATCCGGTGCTGTCCTGGTTGTAGTTTTGGATAAATTGCGGATTGATGCTGACCGACTGTCCGAGCAGCAGCGCTTCCTGCTTGGCCTGGTTAAAGCTGTAACGGCTGGAGAAAATCGTAAAGCCGGTGGAGATCGGCCGGTCAAATAAATAAGGCTCGGTAAATCCGAACTGCAAGCTGCGCTGCAAACTTCCGAACTGCGCGGAAAAAGTAAGTGTTTCGCCCAGCCCCAGGAAGTTGTTGGTCTGATAAGTAAGGCCGATAAATCCGCCCGCCAGTCCGCTCACGCCGCCCTGCAGACCGATGGACTGTTTTCCTTTTTCATGGACCTTCAGGTTCAAATCCACCGTGCTGTCCTTGGTATTGCGCTTGATTTCCACCGCTTTGTCTTCTTCGATGCGGTCGAAATAGTCCAGTTGATTGAGGCGGAGAATGCTGATTTCCCAGGCGCGTTTATTGAAGAGCTGGCCCTCGTCGATCAGCAATTCACGGCGGATGACCTTGTCGCGGGTGGTGGTGTTTCCGCTGAAGTCGATGCGCCGCACATAATACTGTTTTTGCTCATCGAACTTCAGCGTAAGGTCGATGGTTTTGCTGTCGTCGTGAATATCAAATTCCGGTTCCGGAGTGAAATCGATGAAACCGTACTCGCCGTAGATGCTGGAGTAATCCTTCATGGCCTTGCGGAGTTTCCCGACATCAAAAATGTCGCCCTTCTTGAGGGGAAAAGCTCCTTTCAACGCATCCACCTTCAGCGACAGCGCCTTGTCGGGGTCCGCGCTCACGATTTTAAGGACACCCATTCGATATTGGTTTCCTTCTTCGATGCGGATAGTGATGTTGACGGCTTTTCCTTTGGACCTGCCCATAATCGGTACCGGCATGCCCCACTTGTTGCCGACCGTATCGACGTTCTCTTCCTTGGCGACGTCGATCAGCGCCCGGAAATAGCCGTTGTCCTGATACAGCCCGCCGCGCAGGCCAACTTCGATGTCTTCGTTTAACTTGTCACGATCGTAGGTTTTTTTCATCACGTTGATTTCCGTGATGTACAGCGGAATCTGATACGGCCGGTCATGCTTCATGGCGCGAATCAGCTTGCGGTCGCTGAAGGCGTGATTGCCGATGAACTTGATATGGCCGACTTTGACCTTGGGTCCTTCTTCCACCTTGAAAATCAGGATGACCGCGTTGCTTGAAGCGATGCGCTCGTATTCCGGCGTGACTTTTGCAAATTGGCGTCCGTGCTCGCCCAATAATTCCTTGATCACCACTTCGGCCTTCTTGATCTTAGTCGGATCGAACTGGCTTTCCACCGTCAGGCCGACTTTGCGCTCTTTAAAGCGGTCCAGAATATCCGATTCTGAAACCGAATGAATGTTGTCGTAGCGGATGCGCCGGATGATCGGCCGCTCCTTCACTTCGAAAATAATAATCTTGCCGTTGGCTTTGTCCGGCGAATCTTCCACTCGCAGCTTCACATCTTCAAAAAATTGCGTGTTCCACAGCGCTTGAAAATCCCGGCGCAAAGTCTCTTCGTTGTAGGCATCGTTTTCCCGGCTGAAGATGCGCGCCATCAGCGTGTCTTTACGAGTCCGGCGATTTCCGCTGAAATCGATGCGCTCGATAAACAAGGGCCGCTGTTGCTCCGCCTGCTGGCCCGCAAGATGGTCGTGTGTAACCGTATCACCAGTGAGCAAATCCAACGAAGAGCGGATCAGGAAATTATTTAAAGATGGCGAAGAAGGCGAATCATCCCCCGGCGCGTTAGAAGATGGGAATACCGCCGAGCGGGAGCGGCTTTCCGCGGCGACAGGCCGGGAAGCCGCGAGGCTGGAAAGCATCGCGAGCAAACCCAAGGCCAGTAACGGAAAAATCCCAAACGGAGAACAGACTCTGCTGTAAGCGGCCGTTGACCGGATCAAGGCCGCGCCCCCAAACCCAAGTTGTTTTTCTCCTGCCGAGCCCCTCTGTCAGCCTCACTCACTTTACGCTGGATGCCTGCAGCCAAACATAAAACGACCGTTCGCGGTCGCTCATGAAAGACCACTTTGCAGCCAGGCATGAAATGATCGTGAACGCGATCACAACTGCAACGGGCCGGTCGTGCGCGCATCCGCGATCGAATGGCGCGTGTTGGTGTCAGATTCCTTAGTGAATGACCGGGGTTGCCTCAACCAGCGGACGGAACGCCAGGCCTTCCCCGGCGACATAAATCTGCAGCGTCGCGGGCCTTTGAATTCCCCCCTGGATCAGCGCTTCGGAGAGCGGGTCTTCAACATATTTCTGAAGGGCCCTGCGCAAAGGCCGCGCACCGTAGCTGCGGTCCCCGCACGTCTTCTCCAAAATCCACTGACTCGCTTCTGGCGACAACACAACCTGAACCTGGCGGTGAATCAGCGTATCGTTCAGCTGGCCCACCAGCAGATCGATGATGCGAAGCAGATCCTCATCACCAAGCGGGTTGAAAATAATCACTTCGTCCAGTCGGTTCAAAAACTCCGGGTTGAACGCCCGCTTCACTTCGTTCATCACCATGTCTTCCATGGACTTGGCCCCGTTTTCATCGGTGCCACCCTGGAAGCCGATTCCGGTGCGCTTTTGCAGATGGCGCGCGCCCAGATTCGACGTCATGATGATAATCGTATTCCGGAAATCCACCGTATTGCCCAAACCATCCGATAACTGCCCGTCTTCAAAGACTTGAAGCAGGATGTTGAAAACGTCTGGATGAGCCTTTTCGATTTCGTCCAAGAGGATAACCGAATATGGCGTCCGGCGCACGCGTTCCGTGAGCTGCCCGCCTTCCTCGTAGCCAACGTAGCCTGGAGGCGCGCCAATCAACTTGGAGACCGAGTGCTTCTCCATGAACTCCGACATATCGAAACGCACCAGCGACTTATCGGAGCCGAATAGAAATTCCGCAAGCCGCCGGGCGACTTCGGTTTTGCCAACGCCGGTCGGGCCAAGGAACACAAAGGAACCCACCGGGCGTGCCGGCGATTTCAAGCCTGCGCGGCTGCGGCGAATGGCGCGGGCCAGTGCGGTAATCGCTTTGTCCTGACTGATAACCCGTTTGTGCAATTCGGGTTCGATGCGCAGCAATTTCTGTTGTTCATCTTCCTTGATGGAGGTGACCGCCACGCCGGTCCAGCGCGAGACCACTTCTTCGATGTCTTCGCGACCGACCACGCCAGTCGTGGCGTCATCGAGTTTGTACCGTTCCCGAAGTCCGCGCAGGGTTTCCTTTTCCTTGCGCTCTTCCTCGGAATAGAATCGCGCCTTTTCGAATTCATGCGCGGCAATGGCGCTTTCCATGCGGTGAGTGATGCACTTCACGCGCTTTTGTACGTCGCTGACTTCTTCGGGTACCCTAGCCTGCCGCAATTTTACGCGCGCTCCCGCTTCATCGAGCTAGTCGATGGCCTTGCCCGGCAGGAAGCGATCGGGAATGTAGC
>Ga0126381_100010710_pt1 | contig 10330 bp, 11 predicted proteins | sample PanSoiMetPlot_28_FD_96465 | JGI IMG/M metagenome (GOLD analysis project Ga0126381, IMG submission 96465) | Tropical forest soil microbial communities from Panama - MetaG Plot_28 | ecosystem: Environmental > Terrestrial > Soil > Tropical forest > Bulk soil | place: Panama | collected 2016-02-17 | reverse complement strand
TGATACCGATGGCCATGAGTACGGTTCCCCAGCCCGGGAAGATGACCTGTAACATGGCGGTCGCGACGCGATCAGCGGGAGCGTGCTGAATGCCGGCCAGGGGCAGCACCAACAAGTACGCGACATTTGCGAGTAAATAAAGTCCCATGACAGCGGTTGTTCCAAGAGCAAGAGCGCGCGGTATAGTGCGGCCGGGATCTTTCACTTCGGCCGCCGCGAACGTGATGTCGTGCCAGGAGTCGGCTGAGAACAAAGACCCCGATTGCGAAACGCAGATGGCTGCAAACAGGCCGAAGGCAGTTAGGGCGCTGAGAGAAGCAGTTATCGGAGTCACTCCGCTGCGCGTCCAGAAATCACCGAAGTTGGCAGCAACGGCCGTGTGATTCCAGAAGAAGAGCCCTAACAAGATCAACGCCCCGAGCACCAGCACCTTGGCCGATGTAAAGACATTCTGGACGATCTTTCCGTACCGTATGCCGCGGCAGTTGGTCCAGGTGAGAGCCGCGATCACCAAAACGGCTACGAGCTGACCGGACGACAGTGAAATGGCATAACCACGCGAGAGATGAACTGGTGGAATGAGGTATTGCTGTTCGGAGATGGCAGGCCAGAGCACGCCGGTGAATCGCGCGAAGGCGACAGCAACCGCAGCAATGGTACCGGTCTGGATGACAGCAAATAGCGTCCAGCCATATAGGAAACCGAGAATCGGCCTGAAGGCTTCACGAAGATACACATACATTCCACCTGCCTTTGGCATCATCGCCGCAAGCTCTCCGTACGACATTGCGGCCACCAAGGTTAACAGCGCCGTGACGAGCCATGCGACCAGCAGCCAGCCCGGGCTGCCGATGTTACGCGCCATATCGGCGGGCACAACGAAAATACCCGAGCCGATCATGGCGCCCATCACGATCATGGTCGAATCGAACAGCCCGAGTTCACGGATGAAGCCGGCATCGTGATCGACCGCGGCGGCCGCTCGGGTGGCATCTGTCGCCATGTTGTTACCGGCCTTGCGGCGCAAGGCTGCGCTCGGGGAGCAAGGCAAGAGCGCTCTCAACCATCAGCCGTATTGATTTTGCCTCCTCAGCCGGAAGTTCCAGCCGCGGCGGCCGCACGCGGGCCGAGCCCATCCCAACTAGTTCTTGCACATACTTGATGAGCTGCACGAATTTAGGCACCGTGTCGAGGCGAAGCAGAGGTAGAAACCACCGATAGATATCGAACGCTTCGGCCTTCCGGCCCGCGGTGGCGAGATCGAAGACAGCCACGGATTCAGCCGGAAATGCGTTCACCAGACCCGCGATCCAACCGACCGCTCCAGCGTAGACGGCTTCGACGATGAGGTCGTCAACCCCGCACAAGATTTGCAACCGATCACCCACCAGGCTGCGCAGGGCGGCAACGCGGCGGACGTCAGCGCTTGATTCTTTGATTGCGTGCAGATTTTCGTGAGCATCTAGGAGCTCAGCGACTTGCTCGGGGAAGAAATCGGTCTTATAAGCTACCGGATTGTTGTAAAGCATCGAGGAAAGCCCGGTGGCACGAAAGACGGCGCTGACGTGAGCCTTCATCTCGCGCCAATCGCCGGTATACACGTAAGGTGGGAGGACCATCAGACCATCGCACCCGGCGGTCTCCGCGCTTCTTGCCAGTTCGACGGCTTCGCTCGTGCTCAAGGCCGATATGCCGGCCACGACCGGAGCACGGCCCTTCACGGCCTCAATCGCCGTCTTCAGCGCGGCGGTCTTTTCATCTCCGTTCAAGGTCGCGCCTTCGCCCAGCGAGCCCAGCACGACGAGCCCGGAGCACCCGTGATCGATCAGCCAGGTACAATGCTTCGCAAAGAATTCGTGATCCACCGCGCCGTCCGCACGGAAAGGCGTAGTAACAGCCGGAATCACACCGCGCCAATGCTTCGCTTGCATGTTATATCTCTCCCTCAAATTTGTGCCGTAGTTACAAAGCCCCGACCAAGCCCATCACTGAAGCTCGGGGCCAGAAGCTCGCCCAATGCCCCAACCAAACGGATCGCGCTCATCGATTAAAAGCGCCGCCTCCGATGTTACGAACGCCGACCCGCGTATAAACGGAATTACTTTTCCGTCGCAGATTTCTACCTGACCGTGAAAAAGACTACCGGTGATGCTCTCCTGGACCCATTCTTCTTTTTCTTTCAGCTTGCCGTCCGCATAAAGGCACGCCATCTTGGCGCTGGTTCCAGTCCCGCACGGCGAGCGGTCATAGCTCTTTCCAGGACACAAGACGAAATTCCGGCTGTGCGCGCCTGGATTCCGCGGCGTGTCGAAAAGTTCAATATGATCGATGTGCCCGTCATCTTTTCCCGTAATGCGCTCACGCTCGAGAGCCAACCGCACGCGCCAGGTGAAGTCCGTGAGTTCGTCAAGCTTATCGAGTGAGAGCTCGATCGGGCTTTCGCCCTTTACCTGAAAGAACCAATTCCCTCCCCAGGCGATGTCACCGGCGATGGTTCCGAAGCCGTCCACCTGAACGCAAATATCCTTCCGATAACGATAGCTCGCGACATTTCTTACTGTGACTGAGCCGTTTTCGTGTAACTCGGCGCTGACAATTCCGACCGGCGTTTCGATTCGGAGATCGCCGGGGCCGATGCGCTTGAGGTGAGCGAGCGTGGCGACCAGGCCAATGGTTCCATGGCCGCACATTCCCAGATATCCGACGTTGTTAAAAAAAATCATCCCGACCTGGCAAGAGGGATCCGAAGGCTCGCACAAAAGAGCTCCAACAATCGCATCCGAACCGCGCGGCTCGTTTACAATCGCGGATCGGAAGTGATCGAACCGTTCACGAAAGCAAGCGAGGCGTTCACCGATGGGACCGGCGCCCAAGTCAGGACCCCCACTTAGAACCAGGCGCGTCGGCTCGCCGCCCGTATGGGAATCGACCACATGAATACGCATGCCGTAAGTGCTCATGATGGCATGAAGAGGGACGACGGAGGCGGGAATGGCGATAACGGGCAGCGCTTATCGGGCCGTGCAGGGCCCGGCCCCTACTCTAGAGGAGTCTCTCGATGTCGATCTCGGACAGATCTTTCACGAGAATATCTGGCGCGGATGTTTGCAGTTCCGCGAGGGAGGTGATCCCGGTGGCGACCGCGACGGACTGGAAACCGTTCCCCTTTGCCGCCTGAATGTCGTTGGTGTGGTCGCCGATGAGCGAGATGCGCGCCTGCCTCGCAATGAGTCCATGCCTTCGTGCACGCCAGGCGGCTACCTGGGCCAACCGCGTACGTGTCCGGCCGTCCTCGGCAAATGCGCCAACCGAGAAATACTCGCGCAAGCCGGCCCGCTCTACTTTTTTCCAGCCGATCGTCGCAAGGTTGCCGGTCACAAGACCCATAGGCGCGCCCCGGAGCCGCAGCGCCTGGAGTATCTGGTGGACTCCTGTGCAAACGAACGGGCTGAGATCCGGCACACAGCTTGCGATGTAACAGGCCTGGCATTCGGCGAGAATACGGCTCAACGATCTCCTGATGCGGCTCTCCCTTTCACCGGCCGCCCGCAGCATGACTGCAACAAGATCCCGATCCAGCATGCCTGACGTCGGAATGCCATCGAGCGATGTCAACCGGCCGGTTACCCGCCGGATTCCTTCGACAAGCGCATCCCGGTGGTGTTGCGCCGCGCCGCGAAGCAGTGTCCCATCGATATCGAAGAGTACGAGGCTCGTTGATCGGATCACCGGGCGCGCAGCCTTGGAAGAAGTGCCGTCAGCAGCCTTATAAGAGTGCCCGAAATGCGCTGTCCGGTTTCAAGCACATGTTCGTGAAGCAGCTTTTTGCCACTGAGGCCGGCAGCGAGATTCGTGACGCAGGAAATCCCAAGTACCTCCATGCCCATGTGATTGGCCGAAATCGCCTCCGGCACGGTAGACATACCGACAAGATCCGCACCGATTGCCTTCAAGTAACGAATCTCGGCGGGCGTTTCATAACTCGGGCCCACCACGGCCGCGTAAACACCTTCATACAAATGAATCCCGAGTTCCACAGATGTTTCTCGCGCGATCGCCCGCATGCGCGGAGAATATGCTTCCGTCATGTCAGGGAATCGCGCACCAAGGTCAGGGTCATTCGTCCCCACCAGAGGATTCGTTCCCTGCAGGTTGATGTGATCAGTGATCAACACCAGTGCACCGCGCGCGTATTCCGGATTGATTCCACCCGCAGCGTTTGTCAGGACAACCTGCTTCACGCCCAGCTCACGAAACAGGCGGACACCAGTTACTACCTGTTTTGCCGTGTAACCTTCGTAAAGATGAAAGCGGCCGGACATCACAGCCACGTCGATAATCCCCGCCCCATTTGCACCGAGAGTTCCCACTACAAACTCTCCTCGATGGCCGATTGCGGTGGCCTCCGGCATTCCGGGAAGCTGGCTGTAAGGGATGCGCACAGAATGAACGAGTGAGTCCGCAAAAGCGCCTAAGCCGCTGCCGAGTACGACGCCGACGGCGGGCCGCAGGGCCGTTTTCGACTCCACAAGCCGCGCTGCATCACGCATCTTATGAGTCTAGCGGTGAGCGTCCAGCCGTCAGCTTTTAGCATCAGCCCGCCAGGGGCTCGTAATTACAGGTACAATTCTTCGGCAGAGTCAATGATCATGTCGAATCTCTTCAGCGTGCACGGCAAGACCGCGGTTGTTACAGGCGCATCGTACGGTTTGGGTGTAACATTCGCCGAAGCGCTGGCGGACAGGGGCGCCAATGTGGTTCTGGCAGCCCGCACTCGGGGCAAACTGAACCAAGTGTCCGCCCGAATTTCCGAACGAGGCGGTCATGCTCTGGCCATTCCGTGCGACGTCGCAGATTCAGGCGAAGTGAAGGAGCTGTTTGAAAAGGCGTGCGAGCATTTCGGCCGCGTCGATGTGCTCGTTAACAATGCCGGCATTGCGGCCGACGCAGGCATTATGCCAGAGAAGGTGCCCGATGAGCTGTTTCTCCGGACCCTCCAAGTGAACGTGAGCGGACTTTGGTTCGCTTGCCGCGAAGCGGGCTCGCGCATGCTCGCGGACGGGAAAGGCGGCTCCATCATCAACATTGCATCTATCCTTGCAATCGGCGCACAGGGGGATTTGTCGCCTTCTTACCAGGCATCAAAAGGAGCGGTTGTCAGCGTGACAAAGCAGCTGGCGTGTAGCTGGGGAAACCGCGGCGTGCGGGTGAACGCGATCGCACCAGGCTGGTTCCCCAGCGCGCTGACGGCGGGCCTATTCAATATGCCCGGATTCCTGGATTGGGCCGGCAGCCTGGCTCCGCTGAAGCGCATCGGCAAGCCCGATGAACTCATCGGTCCGCTCCTGTTCCTCGCCTCGGACGCTTCCAGCTTCGTGACCGGTCACACCCTGGTCGTCGATGGCGGCTACTCGACAGGCTTGGGAGCAAGCCGCCTTCCGGAGGTGTTTTACAAAACGCTAGCGGCTGCCGTTCCGAATGACCTCGCGATTCCGATTGCCCCGACGGGTTCAGAGTAGCCGTCAGATGAATTTTGGGTAATCTAGTTACGTTAGAAGATTTTCGTAGTCTCCTATTTGAGGACCACAATGAGAACCACACTGTTGTCAATCGTGCTGTTACTGGGCGGGTACACACTCGCACCGGCCTATGCATTGCAAGTCGGGCAGGATGCGAAGGATGTCGGGCAAGACACCAAGAACGCCGTCAAGGATGGTGCAAGCGCCACAAAACACGGCGTAGAAAAGGGTACCGAAAAGACCACAGAAGCAACGAAGAAGGGGTATCACAAGAGCAAAAATGCGGTAAAGAAGGGGGCCAATAAGGCCGCCGACGAAACCGAAAAAGGCGCAAAGGCAGTCAAGGACAAGACCACCCAGTAATCGATGGTCAGCGCTACTTTTAGGGCATGCCGGCAGTAGCGCTGACCATCGCGGGATCGGATCCGAGCGGCGGCGCTGGCATTCAGGCCGACCTCAAGACCTTCCATCGATTTGGCGTCTACGGCGAAGCTGTGATCGCGCTGATCACGGTTCAGAACACGCAGACGGTTTCGAGGGTCGAGACCTTATCTGTAGACTTGGTGGTCCAACAGATCCGGGCCGTGATTTGCGATATTCCACCGGACGCCGCCAAAACCGGCGCGTTAGGAACAGCGGAGATTATCGAGGCGGTTGCTGAGGTAGCCGCCTCCTTCTCTTTCCCGCTGGTCGTCGATCCGGTAATGATCAGCAAACACGGCGCACGGCTTATTTCAGCGGATGCGGAAGAGGCGCTCAAGCGGAGGCTGCTCCCAGCCGCCTCTTTAGTAACACCCAACATCTCGGAAGCCGAAGCTCTCAGCGGCATGTCGATTCGCAGCGAAGAGGAAATGGGACGGGCAGCGGAACGCCTGCTTGATTTTGGATGCAAGGCAGTCCTGGTCAAAGGTGGACATCTGAAGGGCAAACCGGTTGATGTGCTGCGCTGGTCCGGGGAGCCTTGTTCGTTTGCCGGCGTTCGTGTTCACACGCCTCATACCCACGGAACGGGATGCACGTACTCAGCAGCAATCACCGCCGGCCTAGCGCAGGGGAGAGGCCTGCTCGACGCAATTTCGGAGGCTAAGGAGTTCGTTCAGCGGGCTATTGAACAGGCGCCTGGTTTAGGAAATGGATTTGGCCCGCTAAATCACATGGCTTGATTACCGCGTGGATTTTGCCGGCTTTTATAGAAGAGACGGCCGGACTAATTTTCGCCTTGTATTCGCCCAAAAGGAGTGGTATTCTGCCGTCGTGTCCGAATCCATCAATGGAGAAGAGTCATGCCTCAGAGTGAAGCCTTACTGAACGAATTTGACGAGGAAATGAAAAACACACGGAAGCTGCTCGAACGCCTTCCCGACGGTAAGTTCGACTACAAACCGCATGAAAAATCCATGGAACTTGGGCGGCTTGCGAGCCATGTCGCCGAGCTTCCCGGCTGGGTCAAGGAGACTCTAACGCTAGAAGTTCTCGAAATCGAACCGGGGCAAAAGCCGTTTTGGGCCAAAACCCGGCAGGAGATCCTCGAGGCATTCGACAAGAATGTCTCCGCCGGTCGCGAGAAGCTTGCCTCAGCTACCGATGCCGACTTACAGAAAACCTGGACGCTGAAGTTCGGGGACAAGACGATCTTTTCAATGCCCCGCTCTCAAGTGTTGCGCGGCATGGTGATGAATCACTTGATTCATCACCGGGCGCAATTGGGAGTCTATCTTCGGTTGAACGAACTGGAGATTCCCGGAATGTACGGGCCCTCGGCCGATGAGATGAAATTCTGGCAGCCGGAGCCGGAAAAGGCAACGGCGTAGGCGGTGTGGATACATGGGGTCGGGCATTACTCGACCCCTACGCGTGGATTTAGTACTTCGGGACGCTGGGATCGACTTTGTCGCTCCAGGCCAGAATGCCGCCGGTCATGTTGCGCACGTGCTTGAAGCCGTTCTGCTTTAGCAGATCTACGGCTTTCTGGCTACGCGCTCCGCTCTTGCAGTGCGCAACAATGTCCGCATCCGTATTGAGTTCGTTCAGACGTTTTGGCAACTCGCCTAAGGGAATAAGCTTTGAGCCGGGGATGCGCGCGATCTGGAATTCGTGCGGCTCACGTACGTCGACCAGCAGAAAGTCGTCGCCGCGATCCAGTTTCCGCTTTACTTCCTGAGGATCGATGACTCCTTCCGCCTGCACTGGTGGGGGAGGAGCGGAACGAAGGCCGCAAAACTCCTGATAGTCGATGAGCTTGGTCACCGTCGGGTGATCACCGCAAACAGGGCAATCCGGATCGCGCCGCAGCTTCAATTCGCGAAAGCGCATTCCGAGGGCATCGTAAAGCAGCAAGCGCCCCTTCAGCGTATCGCCGACACCCAGGATCAGCTTGACCGCTTCGGTAGCTTGAATCAGGCCAATGATGCCGGGCAGAATGCCTAGTACGCCGCCTTCGGCGCAGCTTGGCACGAGGCCGGGAGGTGGAGGTTCCGGATACAGGCAGCGATAACACGGCCCGTCTTCGTAGGCGAACACCGTGGCCTGTCCTTCGAAGCGAAAGATGGAGCCATATACGTTGGGCTTCTTCAAAAGGACGCAGGCATCGTTCACGAGATATCTCGTCGGGAAATTGTCGGTCCCATCGATGACCATGTCGTAGTCCTTCAGAATTTCGAGTGCGTTCTCGCTTGAGAGGCCCACCTCGAACTTGTCGATGCGCACATTCGGATTGATGTCGCGCATCCGATCTCCGGCAGAATCCAGTTTCTTCCGGCCGATATCGTGGGTACCGTGGATCACCTGGCGCTGCAAATTGGAGGCGTCCACAACGTCGAAATCCACCACACCGATCCGGCCCACGCCAGCGGCGGCGAGATAGAGACCAAGCGGCGCACCCAGGCCACCCGCGCCAATCAAGGCAACCTTGGCCCGCTTCAGCTGGAGCTGCCCTTCCATTCCCACTTCGGGCAGAATCAAGTGCCGGCTGTAGCGCGCGATCTCCTCGTTCGACAGAGCAGCGGTTTCAGGCTCCGCCACTGCGATGGCACCGCCGGCGATACTCGGGACAATGGAGAGAGTTTCGTTGCCCTCCAATTTGGTCGCGTCCTTGTCCAGATAGCGGATGTCCTCGTCGTTCACATAAATGTTGATGAAGCTGCGAAGCTTCCCCTGGTCAGTGAAAAGATTCTTCTTGATGTTCGGGTACTGCGCGGTCAACTGATGAAGAACATCGGCGACCGTTCCGCCATCGACCTCCACAGAATCCTTTTGCTCTGTGAACTGCCGTAAGGCGGTCGGGATCAGGATTTTTGCCATTTCAATTCCTCGCTGTCTGCCCGGCTTTGGTCTGCATCGGGCAGGAAACTATTGGCGTGATCGAATTTGCCATTTTGGATAGACAGAACTACAAAGGAGTACCAGGGGCACGAGTTCTGCAGATCGGTCTTCGAAAAGTATGCATCGCAATCCGGATGCGAATGGAAGATGCCGATGAGATCGAGTCCGCGCGCCCGGGCCGCCTTGTCCGCTGCTAAAAGATCCTCCGGACGAAGCTCATAACGCGCACCCTGCGAGCCATCATAGGAGTTTTCCAGGGGAACGGCATCCGTCACCACCTTTTCTTCCCCCCGCATGTAGCCCAACATTGCTCCGCAACATTCCTTCGGATACGTACGCTCCGCGTGAAGCACCATGGTGTGCCATGGCTTCGACTCAATTTCAATCATTCCAGAAAGATTCGCTCAGGTACTTCTGACCGCCATCACACAAGATTGTGACAACGACGCCGTGCTGCCTCTCATTAGATACCTGCTCGGCGACGCGGGTCGCAGCCAGAACGTTGGCGGCGGCCGAAATGCCTACCAGGAGACCCTCTTCTCGCGCGAGCCGGCGCGCCACGGCATAGGCGTCTTCCGTTTCCACCCAAAGATTCTCGTCAGCCAATGTGGGATCGTAAATGCCGGGCTTTATGGACGTCGGCATGTGCTTTGTACCTTCGAGACCGTGCAAAGGCGAAGCGGGCTGAACAGAAATGCACTGAACCATCGGAAGATCGTGCCGGAGGCGCCGCGTTATTCCGGTGAAGGTACCCGTTGTACCAAGCGCCGCAACAAAGTGGGTGATACGCCCCTCTGTTTGTTCGATAATTTCGGGACCGGTTGTGGCATAGTGCGCCTGCCAGTTAGCAGGATTGCTGTACTGGTCCGGGTAGAAATACTTTTCGGGATCCTGGCTATAGATGTTCCGGCACACTCGCAATGCGCCGTCCGAGCCTTCGCCCGGATTGGTCAGGACGAGTTCCGCCCCATACGCCCGCAAGATCTCCTTTCGCTCCGAAGAGGCATTTGCGGGAAGGCAAAGCTTTACCTGGTAGCCTTTGGCTGCGCAGATCATGGCGTAAGCGATGCCGGTATTGCCGCTGGTGGAATCCAGCAGAACCTTACCTGGAACGAGCTGCCCGGTCTGCTCACCATGGCGGATCATGTTCAGCGCGGGACGATCCTTCACCGATCCGCCCGGATTGAAAAACTCAGCTTTCGCGTACACCCGAACCTCGCCACACCGCGCCAGCTCGATCTCGATCAGGGGAGTATTGCCGATCCGATCAAGCAGGGTGGATTGGATCAGGCGCTCGGCTACGGCAGGCATCTCTTTCTAGTGTAAGTCCATCGGGTTTCGGAACAAAGCAATTGGCGTACCATACCGCTTTCCGCAAACGAATGACTTTGGCGAACGATCTGCGCGTAATCAAAGTTACTTATCTTACAGGATATGCCTGGTGCTGAGAAGACAAGCTCGCCTATATTCCGCCGACAGGCCCGGCACCC
>Ga0126381_100010709_pt1 | contig 10331 bp, 9 predicted proteins | sample PanSoiMetPlot_28_FD_96465 | JGI IMG/M metagenome (GOLD analysis project Ga0126381, IMG submission 96465) | Tropical forest soil microbial communities from Panama - MetaG Plot_28 | ecosystem: Environmental > Terrestrial > Soil > Tropical forest > Bulk soil | place: Panama | collected 2016-02-17 | reverse complement strand
CGATAACACTTAAAACCCCTCCCTGGTAGCGGTGCCCCGGGCGTTTATCTGGAAAAAAGAGCGCATGGGCGTGAACCCGCGTTGTCGCAAGCTTGCGCTATTGCTCGCCTTGATCAAGTCGGCTCAATCACACCTCGGCAGCGGGAGAAACATTTTCCCAGCATCATAAAACCCAGATTCCCGTCCGCGACTGCCTCTCTTGATAAATTGGATCTGCTTGCTGGCATTCTTCATCTCGGCACGAATCTTCAGGTCAACAAAAGGAAGACCCGGCGAGATACGAACGACTTTGATGTCATCTACCCCGATGACTGCGATCATCCACACTTCGAGAAATGGCGACTGCACGCTCTTCATTTCTTCGATCACGCAGTCGAAGTTGATCGCCTTGGAGGCGATTCCGAGCGTGAACCAGAAGAAGATAGTCGTGAGGATACCTGCGCTTGCACTTCTTCTGGATGACAGTCATAACGTCGTCCACGTTTTCTTCCCAATCCACGTTCTCGATGTTGCGGATGTTGACTACGTTTCCGTCTGCGGTCTCTTCGATCTGCAACAACCTGGTGTCGGGAGTTGCGTCGACCGTCTCGACCTCAACCCACCAGATATCGTCTTTCAACTTTGACAGTGCCAGCGCGAGCCAACCCGCAGCCCACGCCTCACGCTCTCTTTTGAATCGTCCGTCCGTACGCGCACGCTCGAACCCACACCGCTCGCTGATCGTGTTCATGCGCACGATGGCGGTATAGGGACTCATAGAAACGCTTGAATAATCGGATGGTGGTACCATCTCGACACCGCATTTCATGCAGCGGGGCTTGCGATCCAAAACGATCTCTTCCTCGCGTTGGCACTTTGGGCAGCAGAAAAGCATTCCTTCCACTTTACGCGATTCCCGCGACCAGTTGACTCGGTGAGTCCTAGCACCCCCGCCACCCTAAAACCTAATTCCCGGTTCGCGCCGCGCAACCCCGGCTAAAGATTTTCCTGAAATTTTGAAGTGTCCTTGGCGTGGGTATTGCTGCACGCCAGCGAAAGACGTGTGTGAAGAATTCCGCTTTTGGCCTGTTTTTCCTCAAAAGCCTTGCGCCAGGATCCGGCCTCGGGCCGACCCCCCAAAAAATTCCTCGCCGGACTTTCCTCGCTCGATTGAAAAAAAGCTCGCGCTGCGTTTCCTGGCTGGCGATAAAATGACCCCCTCTGGATAACCTCAGTCGCCGCGTCGACACGGATGCTGTTGGGACAGGGTCGGTGCTTCTCCACCGACCTTTCCCGAGCTTTGAAAAAGCGAGAGCCGTGAGAAAGGCGGCAAACCTTGCCTGGCGAGAAGGATTCTCAGCCCAAAAAAAAGCTGAAGTCGCAGCTCAACGACATGCTCACCCCGGAAGAGGCGGAGGCCTGCCGCAGCTTTCACTGGAATCCGGCTGGGTATCTGAGACGCAAACGGGAAATGGCGGTCTATCAGGATGAGCGCGGTGCCGGGCATGCCCACTTTACCGTGAAGGAAAGACCTGCCCCAACAACCACAGAAGAGGCCGTGTGGCTTTCAGCATCTCCCGAGAAGCGGCGGCGGCTTGTCGAACGCGGCTTATTCCACCAGATTGATCCAAACCAGCAAGGGGCTGACGCCGACGAACAGAGTCAAACCCCCGCCGTTCCTGAGTCCGGCGGAAGACCGAAACTGTCAAAGTTGGAGAAACACGTTTTGCAGTTCCTGATAGACGATCCCCAAGCGTCAGCTAGGGCCGTGTGTGATTACTTTGATCGGGAGGGAATTAGAGGCCCGAAAACCTGGTATCCAGGCGGTCAGCTTCCAGGTCCCAAAGATCAGCGCCAGCTTGGAGTGATCTATAAGGATAAGGCTAATTCCGCAATCAAGAACCGGATCGACAAGTGCGTGAGCAAGGTCCGCGCCTACCAAGAAAAATATCTTTGAGCACGCCAAACGGCGGCGACCAGACTTACCGGACTTACCGAAAACTTACCGTTTAAAAATTTTCTTCCCGCGCCAGTCGGGTGTTTCCAGGTGCCGACTTACCTTTCTAGTCGCGCAACGCTACGCCCCTGGAGATTTTGGGCTAGTCTCCGAAATCATGCGAAGGGCAACCAGCAATCGGGCGGCGAGTCAGGCGATTCAACCGATCCTGTTCGACATCATCATGGCGGCAGAGATCCTGAGCCTCCCAGTGGATGTCGTGGACCGTCTGGAGAGGGCAGGTTGGCTGACTGCGTCGGTCACCATCGGTAATGCGAGATTCTTTTCCATGTCGGATTTGGAACGATTTGCGCATCCCGATGAGCCGCGAAAGATTGATTTGATCGCTCGCGCAGTGGATGCAGCGTCGCGCTAGATGATTCGAGCGGACCCCGCAACGAATCCGCCCGAAGAAAGTGAACTTTAGGAACAATGCAAGAGTACCGTAGCACCCGCCATTCAATCAACTCCGTCGACCCCGCCCGAACGAATCCGACGTCCCATTCTAGGTTGTGGAGGTAAACGGCAATGCGTTCTCTGCCGCCCGAAATCCTTTCCTTCGCGCAGCGTGGGATGAAGCTCATCGTGCTTGACCCCAACACGAAAATACCTGTCTATCCTCGCTGGCAAAACGAAAACTGTTCTTCGGATCCTAAGGTCCTCCAACACTGGTTCGACAATCTGCTCAACCCGAACGTTGCCGTCGTGTGTGGCTGTGCGTCGGAAGTCGTTGTCATCGATATCGACGTGAAGCACGGCCAAGACGGGATGGCCTGGTACCAGCAGATGTGTGAAGAGCATGGAGTCGAGTGGGCCTACACCCTTCGGGTTCGCACTCCCTCCGGTGGCTTGCATCTCTACTTCATCTGGGTGGAGGGGATCGGCAAGGACAATACCGGAAAGCTTGCGCCCGGCGTTGACATTCAGGGCGAGATTTCTTACGTCGTAATTCCACCCAGCGTAATCGACGGTCAGCCCTACACCTTTGAAATGTCCGATGCGGAGACTGACGTACTGCCGTTGCCGGAATGGCTGGCCGCGCAGCTCTACGCGATATTTGCGCCGAAACCACAAATTGAGACCTCTCGCGTTGCGGCGCCTCCGGCGAACGGCGAAGCGGCGTCCCATGGCGAAGGCAAAATCCCGTCCGGTCTGGGCCAGCGTCATCAGTTCCTGTTACATCATGCCGGTCAACTCCTGCACTTCGGCATCGGCTTCAAGGCGCTCAATACTCAGTTGCAAGAAGTGAATCTCTCGAAATTTCAGGAACCGTATCCGGCGGACGAGATCACGCGCCAGGCACAGGATTTTTTTAACCGCTGGCGGCAGGATCCGGCGGATTTATTTCGCGAGTTTCGCCGCGGTGCCTCCCCTCCAAAAGCCAATGGCGAAGCCACGAAACTGGAGGCCCGGCTGATGGGCCGCTGGGTGAGTGATATTCAGGAACGCGATGTGATGTGGCTGCGCGAACCGGATGTGCCACTGGGAGCGTTGACCCTGCTGTCCGGTGATCCCGGAGCGGGGAAGACCTGGTTGGCGTTGGAACTGGGTAAGCGGGTCACTAACGAGGGCGGGGTGGTGCTGTACCTGACGGTGGAAAATCCTGCTGAGGAAGTGTTGAAGCCGCGGTTCCTGTCGCTGGGCGGGGACGTAACCAAGCTCAGGATCATCGATGGCGTGGAGTTCAAAAATCCCGAGACGGGTAATAGTGAAATTCGTTCGGTTACATTGCAAGATCTGGTCTTGCTGGAGCACGAAATCCGCGAAATTGGGCCGCTACTGGTGGTGGTGGATCCGATTCAATCCTACCTGGGCGCCAAAGTCGATGCCCACCGTAGCAATGAGACCCGCCCAGTGCTCGATGGCTTAATTCGCCTGGCGCAAAAGTATCGCTTCGCGCCTTTCGTGCTGCGGCACTGCGCTAAGAATGCGACCGGCAAGGCTTTGTATCGCGGTCTCGGCTCCATCGATTTCACCGCCGCCGCGAGATCTGAGCTGTTGGCGGTCGAGATGAGCCCCGGCAAGTTTGCCTGTGCGCACGTCAAATCCAATTTGGGACCGAAAGGTCCGACCCGCGAATATTCCATTTCCGCCGAAAAAAATGGCGTCCTCTCTAAAGCGGGATATTTCGAGTGGGGATCGGAGTTGAATCTTTCAGCCAACGATCTCATTGCTGAGGACCGGGTTGATCACCGACTGGAGGAGGCCGAGGATTTCCTGAAAGAAAAGCTCCGCGATGAGGCCCAGCTTGCGACGGATCTGATCGAGGAAGCGAAACAAGCGGGGATCTCCGAGCGAACCCTGAAACGAGCTAAGAAGAAGCTTGGGATTGAGGCTTACAAGCGCGTGGATCGAAGGTGGCAATGGTGTATGCCGAAGGATGCCAAGAATTCCTAACATTGGATTTCTTGGCACTCTTGGCAGTCTTCGCAAAGGATGCCAAGGATGCCAAGAATTCTTTTTATAGGCACCCTTTGGCACAGTTGAAGGAGGCCTGTGATGCGCGGTGCTAGGGGAAGGGAGCATAGACCCGCCGTGCCTTTCGCTGCCAAATGGACCAAACCGCCACACCGTGAGATCGCCACGAGGAGGTTCAAGTGAACGACGAAACCGGTCGCGCTGAATGGCTCACGGCCAGCGAGGCCGCCGCTTACTTACGGGTGAAACCTCGCACTATTTTGAAGTGGGCGAAGGCTGGCACCATGCCTGCTCACCAGCTCTCGGGATCTCAGCGCATCACTTGGCGATTTCTCCGATCTGAACTGGATGGTATGCTCACTGTGCCCTCTGCTGCTCTTGAGAGGAGGGTTTTATGAGCAGCAGACGAATTAATGTTGGAAGCGTTGTTAAAGACAAGCGCGACAAAAATTGGCGATTTTACTGGTGGGAAAACGGCAAGCGCAACTCGAAAACTTTAGGTCGATATCCTTCTAAAGCAGCGGCCTGGGAGGCGGCAAAACCTCTGCGAGACAAGTTGGAGTCCTGCAGCGGAACGAGCCAATCGTTCGGGCCGACAATTGCTGCGCTAATTGGGGGCTACCGGAACGAGAAAATGCCACATCGGGCGAGCACAAGACGCGGTTACGAAACGTTTCTGCGCAACTACGTTCTCCCCAAGTGGCAGGATTCAGTGATCACGGATCTACAGGCGCGGCCCGTTGAGCTGTGGTTGCGAGGGCTGAAATTGGCTCCCAAAAGTAAGGTGCATATTCGCGGTCTGATTCAGAGGCTATGGGAGTACGCCATGTGGCGCGAAGAGGTGCCGACGCAGCGTAATCCGATGGAGTTGGTCCAGATCGAGAATGCCTCAAAGCGAATGGGGAAAGCACGAACCATTACCATCGAGGAGTTCCATAAACTCGTTACGGTTCTCACCGAGCCTTATCGGACGATGGCAACCGTGGCCGCTTGTTTGGGGCTTCGATGGTCGGAGCTTGTTGGCCTGAAGTGGCAGGACATTGATTGGCTGAACGGGGAGTTGCAGCTGAAACGCGCAGTCGTCAACCAGATCGAGGGTGAGGTGAAAACCGTTCACTCCGGCAAGCCACTTGCGGTAGACCTGCGAGTTCTCGACCTGCTCAGGCAGCATAAGCAAACGAGCATCTTCACTACGCCCTGTGATTGGGTCTTCGCGTCACCGGAGAAGCATGGAAAGCTGCCCCGGGGCTACACATCGTTTTGGGAGAAGTTGGGACGAGCCTGCCACGATGCTGGAATCGTCCACATTTCACCCCACAGCTTTCGGCACAGCTATCGTGCGTGGCTCGATGAATTGGGAACGCCAATCACGGTGCAGCAACGCGCCATGAGGCACGGTGACATTCGCGTCACGATGAACTACGGCGAGGCGGTTGGCGAAGGGTTGCGAGAAGCCTCGGCGAAGGTTGCGGCAAGAGCCATTCCACAGTGAACGGCACGGAAACGGCACGGAACAGCACCTAAGCCATTGAAATATTGGGGTGGGAGACGGGAATCGAACCCGCAACAACCGGAGCCACAGTCCGGTGCTCTGCCAGTTGAGCTACTCCCACCGCATTTCCTGATTATAACAATGGAACGTCGCGTCGGGCTTGGGCGTCAGGCATCAGCGTTCATTGCGACTCTCAGCCGTGGTCGACTCACCGTGAGTAATTCATGCTTCTGAAGCGTGTTCCGCGGACGCGAGGAACCTGCCGTGAGCCATTGCTGCCGTGAGCGCAGTCAACTGCACTTCGCCACTGCTACGCGGTTCGGAACCCAATTTTTTCGGTGTTGATTATGTCCGGAGTCGGACGAGGATACTCAAACCTGGAAGCCGCTCTCACACCCTTCCCACGCCGACGTATTCAAACCCCATGGCGCGCAGGCGAGTGCAGTCGAGAATATTCTTGGTATCGACGATGAGAGGCCGGCGCAGCAGGGCTTTGATCTTGGCGAAGTCGAGCGCGCGGAACTCCGGCCAGCCGGTGCCTACGACCAGCGCTTCTGCGCCTTCCGCTACCGCGTATGGTGACTCACAATAGTGCACCGTGCCGTTCAGTTCCAGCTTGGCATCGGGCATGGCAACCGGGTCGTAGGCGCGGACGCGAGCGCCGCGTGCGACCAGACCTTGGGCCAGCTGAATGGAAGCTGATCCAGCCACGGAATTGGTGTTCGGCTTGAACGCCAGGCCGAGGATTCCCACGTCTTTGTCCTGCAGCGAGTGCAGATGCGCGGCGATTTTTTCCGCCAGGCCGTCGGCGAGCGATCGATTGACTTCGCGCGCAGCTTTCAGAATGCGCAGATCCACGCTGTTCTGCTGGGCGAGTTGCGCGAGCGAGTCAATGTCGGACTGGGCGAACAAGCCGCCCATGGCCGCTCCCGCTTGCAGGCAGCGCGGGCCGATTTTCTTGTCTAAGCCGAGCGCCAGGGACAGATGCACAGCATCGGCGTTCACTTTTTCGCAAAGTCCGGCAAGCTCGTTAATGAAGGAAATCTTGGTGGCTACAAACGCCGTCGCTGACTCGCGCACCAGTTCCGCCGTGGCATGATTGGTGACGATGACAGGCACACCCCGCATCACCAGGGGGTGGAAGATTTGTTTGATGGCGAGCACGGCGTCGTTCGAATTGGTGCCCAGAATGATCCGGTCGGGCCAGTTGAAATCCTCCACCGCGCAGCCTGCCGTGAAGAACATAGGCTGCGAAACGATGATGGCCTTGAGCCCAGCCTCGCTTATCTGCTTTTCCAGCGCGGCTCCGGTGCCCACGGGAACTGGAGTAACGATAGAAAGCGTGGGTGGTTTGGATACGGCGCGCGAAATACGCAAGACCAGATCGGGGAGGTGCTGCACGGTGTCTTCGGCCAGGAAAACTACCGCCGACTTGCGAGCGAACGATTCTACATCGGTGGAATAGGCTAGACGCCCCGACCGCACGTTGCGGCGGATGACTTCGGCCAGATTCTTCTCATGGAAGGGCACTTTGCCCTGGGCCATTTCCACCATGCGGGAGCTGTCAGGATGGCAGCAGGTCACCGGGGTTCCAAAATCCGCGAGGCAGGCCGAAATAACCGTGCCCAGATATCCGGCGCCGTACACTCCGATCTGCATCGCTCCTCCCGGGCAAAAGCCCCAATCCTTTATTTACCGTGCGGACGCCGTGAAGGGCAGAGTACGCAAGGGACAGGTGCGCCGCGAAAAGGTACACGCGCGGCACGGTATCGGTACAGTAATCAAGGGCGGGTGACTGCCGGGAGCGGCACCCGGGCGAGCCTCATGGAGACAGGCAATGCTAGGATTTTTTCTCCAAGTTTACTTGCATTTTGCAAGTTATCCATGCTAGGGTGCTGGGGTGCCCAAAAGGGCCAAGCCAGTTCGACGTTCGGCCTGCCCGGTCAGCATTTCTCTCGAGATGTTCGGCGATCGCTGGTCGCTGCTGATTATCCGCGACTTGATGGTCCGGGGCTTGCGGACTTTCAAAGAATTTCTGCAATCGGGAGAAGGCATCGCGAGCAACATTCTGTCCAACCGGCTGGAGCGACTCGAAGCGACGGGGATTATCGCGACGGAGGCGGACGAATCCGACGGCCGAAAGGTGATTTATCGGCTCACGGAAAAGGGCATGGACTTGGCGCCGACCATGCTGGAACTGCTGATTTGGGGTGCGCGGCACGAACGGACCGGCGCTTCCTGCGCAGTGATCGACTCGATCGAGAAGAACCGAGAACAGGTTCTCGCCGAAGCCAACCGGCGTTGGCGTGAACGCGACCCGACGCCCCTTCTACCCAGATTCCCAGAGTCCGCTGAACCGAGGCGGCTTGACGCTCGAAAGAAAGGCCAGGCATGAGCACCGATCTTCAGACTGTTCGCAACCAGTTCAAGTTCAACAACCGGATCTACGAAAGCACGGTTCAAGGAATTCCGCCAGAGCAATGGTTGATCCAGCCAAGCCCGGAGTCAAACCACTTGTTATGGGTTGTGGGACACGCCGCCGTGACCCGGGCCGTAGCGGTGCGCTTGCTGGGCGGGGAATGGTCGGCGCCGTGGCAAAACCTGTTTACGCGCGGCCAGAAAAGAGTCGACAATGGTCAGTATCCCCCGGTTGCGGAAGTTCAGCAGGCTTGGAACGAGATCTCCGGGAGACTGATGTCAGCCTTGTCGACTGCGTCTCCGGAGTTGATGGGCAAGCCGGTTGAGAAAGGCAAGCCCTCGATCGACGGAACCGTCGGGGGCATGATCGGGTTTCTATGTCTGCACGATAGCTATCACCTCGGGCAGACGGGATTCATTCGGAAATGGCTGGGACACGGACAGGCGGTGGGGTAAAGAGGGAAAGGGTCGAGCGCTGATCATGCCTGTCCATGGAGGAGACATTTCGATGCCCAGTTTGTTGCGAATCGTTTTCTTCGCGTCTCGGATCTAATCAACTTTCGATACCTCAGATAAACAAGTCACAGGAGGATCAATGAGAGGAGTACGAGTTCTGGTAGGCACGCGCAAAGGCGCATTCATCCTTACATCGGACGGCAAACGCGAGAAGTGGAGTGTAAGCGGGCCGCTTTTTACGGGCTGGGAGGTTTATCACCTGAAGGGATCGCCGGTCGATCCCAACCGCATTTATGCCTCTCAGACCAGCGGCTGGTTCGGACAGGTTATTCAGCGCTCGGATGATGGCGGCAAGACATGGCATCAGCCGGGAACGCCTCTCGGCGAGCCCACCACCGAGCCGGGCGGGATGCCGAAGGGGGAGAGCAATAAGTTCGTCTATGACGCGGCGGGTGCGCCGCTCACCACGCATCAGTGGTACGACGGTACGCAGCATCCCTGGGAGTTCAAGCGCGTGTGGCATCTGGAACCATCACTCACGGATCCCGATACGGTTTACGGGGGAGTGGAAGACGCAGCCATCTTCAAAACGACGAATGGTGGCAAGAGCTGGCAAGAACTGCCCGGACTGCGCGGCCACGGCACCGGTCCCCAGTGGCAGCCGGGCGCCGGGGGCATGTGCCTGCACACGATTATTCTCGATCCCGAAAACCCGCAGCGAATCTGGGTTGCAATTTCCGCCGCCGGCGCCTTCCGCACCGATGATGGCGGCGAGACCTGGAAGCCAATCAATAAGGGTCTGTACTCCAAATACATTCCTAATCCGACGGCCGAGACCGGGCACTGCGTTCACCATATCGCGATGAATCCGAAAAAGCCCGGCCTGATGTTCATGCAGAAGCACTGGGACGTGATGCGCTCCGACGATGCCGGAGACAACTGGACGGAAGTCAGCGGCAATCTGCCCACCGACTTCGGCTTTGCCATCGACGTGCACGCGCATGAACCGGAGACGGTGTATGTTGTGCCTATCCAGAGCGACGGCGAGCATTTCGTGCACGAAGGCAAGCTGCGGGTTTACCGCAGCAAGACCGGAGGCAATGAATGGGAAGCGTTGACCAAAGGCCTGCCGCAGAAAGATTGCTACGTTGACGTGCTGCGCGACGCAATGGCGGTAGATACACTCGATCAGTGCGGCATCTACTTCGGCACGACCGGTGGACAGGTTTACTGCTCGAACGACGCGGGCAACAGCTGGCAGGCAATCGTACACGATTTGCCGGCGGTGCTGAGCGTAGAGGTACAGACGCTCAAGTGATCGCAGATGGAGGGCGGGTGTCGAACTTGCCCTCCTGTTGGATCGGAGTCGAACCCTTTCGGGGCGCTAACGGGTTGGGGTGATCCAGGAATTCGCTGCTCACGGCAATTCTCCGTTCGAACGGATTGGCCCTTACGCCCGAAAGGAGAAGCCGTTCATTTATAGTAGGCGAGTAGAGTAGCCGAAGTTATGATCCGAGTCATTCTTCCCCACCATCTCCGCACGCTGGCGCATGTGGGCAGTGAAGTACAGCT
>Ga0126381_100010708_pt1 | contig 10331 bp, 8 predicted proteins | sample PanSoiMetPlot_28_FD_96465 | JGI IMG/M metagenome (GOLD analysis project Ga0126381, IMG submission 96465) | Tropical forest soil microbial communities from Panama - MetaG Plot_28 | ecosystem: Environmental > Terrestrial > Soil > Tropical forest > Bulk soil | place: Panama | collected 2016-02-17 | reverse complement strand
GGGCAAGCTAGTGTCGCGCGAAGAGCTGCGCAAGAAGTTGTGGCCTGTAGATACGTTCGTGGACTTTGACGTCGGGCTGAACTCTGCAATCCGCAAATTGCGGCAGGCGCTGAACGACGACGCCGAGAATCCACGGTACATTGAGACACTTGCGAAGCGGGGATACCGCTTCGTGGCCCCCATCATCGACAAGGCGGCAATGGGCCCGGCACCGGCCCCCCAGCCTGTTTCGGACGGGGCATACACTGTAGATAACTCCTTTGATACTAACGGTCCCTCTGCCGATTTGGTTAATACAGCGGCCATTGCGTCGAAACCATGGGCATGGATTGCAGCCGCTGTAATCGCCGTTGCAATTGCTGCAGGATTTATCTTCTGGCGGATCCGCGGGCCTGCCGTTCCATTTGTGGAAGCAGTAACCCAACTGACGGATGACGGTGAGCCGAAGCCGTTCTTCGCCCAAACAGTAACCGACGGTTTGCGCATTTACTTCAACGAGGGCTCGAGAGGAAATCTCAAGATTGCACAAGTCGCGGTAGCCGGCGGTTCCGTCGCAGCCATCCCAACGACAGTTTCCAATCCAATGATCGTTGGACTGGCACCTGACGGTTCTGCCCTGCTTGTATCTGAAGGCGGCGACAACTTTCCAACAAGTTTCTGGCAAGTTCCGCTGCCTACCGGAGAACCGCGTCGAGTTGGTGCTGTCAAAGCTCAGGACGCGAATTTTTTCCCGGATGGCCGCATCATCTTTGCTCGAGGAGATGAGCTTTACGTCGCCGAAAAAGATGGCTCCAATCCTCGCAAACTGGTCGAGGTCAACGGCTTCATTAGGGACCCAAGAGTTTCGCCAGACGGACATCGGATTGTGTTCAATATTCGGACGGGCGCTCAAGAGATTCCCGTCTCGATCGTCGAATCAATGGCCGATGGTTCGGGTCTCCACACGATTGCGAACAGCAGTGAGAGCGGACAGGTCTGCTGCCCCCAGTGGAGCCCCGATGGGAAATACATCCTGTTTCAAAGACGGCATGAAGGCCGCCGGGACCTTTGGTTGTTGCCGACGAAAACCGGATTCTTCCAACGCAGTGTTCCTATTCAGCTTACCAATGGTCCGCTGTCCTATACCCGTCCGGCCGTGAGTCGTGATGGACAACAAATTTTTGCTCTTGGCTTTAAAGAGCGAGGTGAACTTGTCCGGTTTGATGTCGGCGCGAATCAATTCGTGCCTTTCCTCTCAGGAATCTCGGCATTCAATCCTACGTTCTCTCGGGATGGGAATTGGGTGACCTACAGTTCCTACCCGGATCACACATTGTGGCGGAGCCACTCCGACGGATCGGAACGGTTACAACTGACTTACCCGCCCATGCAGGTCCGCTACTCTTTCATTTCTCCGAACGGGAAGCAGGTTGTATACGGGAATGCTAAAGGAGAGATTTACGTCATCAGCATGGACGGAGGACCGCCACAGAGGGTCGTGGAGAAAGACGCGGAGGCTGCAAATTGGTCACCTGACGGGAACCTGCTGGTTTTCATGGCTCGCGACGCCGCACATCCCGAGTTGCAGTTCCTCGACCCTCGGACGGGCAAGCGCTCCCTTGTCCCGGAGTCGCAAGACCTCATGGGAGGGCAGTGGGTTAACGAGAACACGGTGGTGGCAGCTCCCATGGACAGTGCGAAGCTCGTGATCTTTGACCTTAGAACGCAACAGTGGTCGGACCTAGTGCCGGGAAAGGTACCGGGCAGTGTCGTCAACTGGGCCCACTCGCCGGACTACCAGTATGTGTACTACACGACCGGAGGAGCCGAACCGAAGGCTATGCGGGTTCGCCTTGCTGATCACAAGATAGAAAATATAGCCAACTTGAAGGAGCTTCGCCGCGCGTTGGGCCCAGACGGAAATACCCAAATCAGCGTTGCACCGGATGGCTCAGCGATTTTCACGCGCGACGTCGGCACGCAGGAGATATACGCCCTCACACTGAAGTGGCCGTAAGCATGGCCGCCGCCCACCCCATCATCCCTCATTGAAGTCTCTGTAAATCAATCAGCATCGTGAACGGCGCGGTCGGGTCTGCTTTCCGGCATATTGCGGCGAAGCAGTGATTCATGGAGAGCAAGAAAAAAGGGCGCGACGGTGGACGCGCCCAAAACGTTTAGTTACAGCAGACTCGTTAACGGTGATTGGTTTGTGCGAGCACTTTGAATGTTTGGGGCTTGCCGCCGCTGCTGGCGATCTCCATCGTCCGCTTACTCGACAGCGGGTTGCGGTCCACGTTCTGGCCGACGGTCCAGACCTGAATCAGGTAGTAATCGTCGCCATACCTGTGGAACACCAGCCGGCTGTTTTCCGACGGTGAACTCGCATAGTTCTGCAGGGTGTTGACGAAGGCAGAGTGCTTGCCGTCGCTGCTGACGATACGGATCGAGCGCTCAGGAGTGACAGTGAAAATGGTGTATTCGCCCTCCGGCAGAGATTGGCCCTCGACGCTGAAGGCGAAGGGGACGTTGACAGTCATCAGGCACTGGCTCGGCGTTGTTTGGGCTAAGAGGCTGAGAGTGACGGTGGTGAACAACACGCAACTTGTGATCACGATGCGAAGGCTTTTCATTGGAGTCTCTCCTTTTTCTTTTCTGATAGCCGGTGGATCCGGCTGACAGGTCGCACTTTGCTCCCAGCGAGCCGAGCGCACAATGTTCTCGGTCTGGGTTGCGTCTGGGATTTATATGTCCTACTAAGTGGCAGAAACTAGGAGGCAAACTCGATTTGCTGTACTGCCGGATTTGCGATAGAGCGCGACGTTCGGATACGTCCAATTCCGACAGGGAGGCGGCCCGGTACTATTCTTGGGGCCCAGCGGTTTAGAGGCGGTCAGATTTCGCGCACACCTCACCCTACCCTGTGCTGATGTGGCTAATTAACCACCGCCAACCGCGCATTACTCACCAGATGCGCGTAGCCGGCGGATCTTTGCGTTCCATCGGCCTGAGAGGCTCGCAACCTGGCTTGAAGACGAACTAAAACATCCTGGCTCGACTCTTCGCGCGAGATTGCGGCACCTGCCTCCGCTGGTTGAAGAAGGGCTACGTCCTGCGCAGATCAACGCAATCAAGAACCTCGAAGCCTCGCTCGCCAATCAGCGTCCGCGTGCTCTCATCCAGATGGCGAGCGGCGGAGGCAAGACCTACACCGCCTGTAACGTTGCGTATCGGCTCATTAAGTACGCTGGCGCTAAGCGGATTTTGTTTCTCGTCGATCGCAGCAACCTCGGCCGCCAGACACTCAAAGAGTTTCAAGCATTCGTCACGCCCGACGAGAACCGGCCATTCACCGAGCTGTACAACGTGCAGCACTTGCAGTCCAACAAGCTCGACGACGTCAGCAAAGTCTGCATAACCACGATCCAGCGGCTCTATTCCATGCTGAAGGGCGAAGAGCAGCTCGATCCAGCGCTTGAAGAAGAATCGGCGTTCACTATGGCCGGTCTCCAGGCTCAGCCTGTTTCCGTCGAGTACAATCCCAAGTTGCCGATTGAGACCTTCGACTTCATCGTCACCGACGAGTGTCATCGCTCCATCTACAACCTGTGGCGACAGGTTTTTGGAGTATTTCGATGCCTCCCTCATCGGGCTTACGGCCACGCCGTCCAAACAGACCATCGGTTTCTTCGACCAGAACCTGGCCACTAACTCCAAGAGCGACGGCGATATATCGAAGACCAATAGACGACCTCTGTGCGTTCCCATCTTCACTGAAAGCCATCCCGCTCAAGGGAACTCGTACCAGCAGAGCAATCATGCAAGCTTCGTCCAGCGGCCATTCGTCCAGCGGCCTGCTTGACACCGTGAGCCGGTCGTAAGACACTTCTGACTGCGCACTTTCGTCTGCTGACCTGACGGATTGTCCGTCAGGATGCTTCCCCTCGGAGTTGGGTCTCCCCCTACGGCTCCGAACACAGAACAACGTTATACGGCGCCTGTACCTGAGCCGGCGCAGCGAGCCTCCACTCAGAAAGGGAGTACCCATGACCAATCGACCTATGGTGGTTTTCGTCGTCGTTATCGCCCTTGCCTTCTCCTGCACCGTTGTGGCGCAGAACAACTCCACATACAACATCAACACCCTCGCCGGAAAAGTCGCCTCGTTGAACGGCACTGCCGGGTTGCAGATCCGCTTCTCAGCTTTCATCGAGGAAGAAGCCGATGCGAGCGACATGACCATTCCACCAGCCAGCTCGGCGATCACGCCGAATCACGTGCTGAGCAGCCCACTAGACGGCACTAGCATTGTCGCCCCGAACGTTTTGGTCAACCAAGACACCGCCGCCGCACCGCAAAACGAAACCTCTATTGCAGTGGATCCCAACAATGCCAACAGAGTGGTGGCGTCGATGAATGACTATGTGACGCGCACATGGTCTTGTGTCATTGCAGGTACGCCTTGCAGCGCGCTGGGCGACGGCTATTCAGGAACCTATTTTTCCAATGATGGCGGCGCGACTTGGTGCTGCGTATCTTCCGATCCCACTCACCTCGGCACGCTCATCCCCGGAGTCGAGCATCTCACGGGCGGCATTTATGACGCCGGTGGTGATCCTTCGGTAGCCTTTGACAGCCGCGGCAACGTGTACTACGCGGGTTTGGGCTTTGACCGGACCGCGCCCCCTAACACGGTGGCAGTCAACAAAGGCAAGTTCGACAACAATGGCAACTTGACCTGGAGCGCGCCTACATTCATTAATCCGACCACCGCACCTTCCACTCTCAATGACAAGCCGTGGATCGCGGTTGACCATAACCCTACCAGCCCTTTTCGGGACCGCATTTACGTCACCTGGACGCGGTTCATTTTCAACGCGCACACAGGGGATTACGTGCAGTCTCCGATCGCCGAAGTCTACTCCAGTGACGGCGGAAAGACCTTCAGCGCTCCGCAGTTGATTGTTGGCAATGTCCTCTACGGCCAAGGTTCGCATCCAACCGTCGGTCCTGACGGGACAGTGTATGTATTCTGGGACGGTTCCACGCGCCGCGCCACCCTCGACAGTATCTGGATGGTTAAGTCCACCGACGGCGGCGTTAACTGGAGCAAGCCAGTGAAAGTTTCGGATCTCGTGGACATAATTCCCATTGCGAATACGGCATTTCGCAATAACAGCTACCCTGCTGCGACAGTCGCCCCTAACGGTGACATTTACACCACCTGGTCTTCCCTGATGAGCAACAGCACCGGCGGACTCTGTCCGGCCCGAACCAACACCGGCTGCCATGCAACAGTGCTGTACAGCAAGTCCAGCGACGGCGGGGCCAAGTGGAGCACGCCAGCAGTGGCGTTCCCGACACTGGACGGCTCAAATCGGACCGCTATCGGCTATCCCGTGACCCAGCCCGATGGCAGTACGTTGAATGCACCTGCCGCGCGCAGAGTTGACACCCTGTTCCCGGGACTTTCCTCCAGCCCGTCGGGCCGGGTTTACATTTCAACCTATGCCGCCGATGTCGTCTCTCCCTGGCAAACCTGCGCCAGCGGACCCCCACCACCGGTGGGCCGCATCACTTGCGACGTATTGGGCAAATACATCAACAATGCTCGGTTAGACTATGCAGTGGGCGACCTGACTACCAGTGCAAGCGCAATCGTGACTACTCACCCGATTAACACACGATACGGCTTCGGCGGGACCTTCTTCGGCGACTACACTGACATCGCTGCCGGGCCGGATGACGTTTTCCATGCCCTTTGGACCGACAGCAACGACGTGCAGAGTGTCACCTGGTTTTATGGTTTCCAGTTTGTTCCCACGCGCATACACCAGGAGGACATCGCCACGGTCAGCGGTAAGTTTTGAAATCGCTGTTGTAACTACTTGTGGGTGTCTTACAACCAACGGCCGGGGTTCAGTCTCCGGCCGTTTTCTTGCCGAGTGCAAGGCTGATGAGCCGAAGGTTCTCTACAAGGGTCTCGCCGGAGCAACGAGACCGTCATTTATCGTGCGTTCGCCCCCTCAGGAAGGCCACTTAGGGCTCTAGGAACGCCTCAAAGAGCCTCGTACGACTTCCAGCATGGCCAAAATGTTCTAAGTTTCCGTCGCAGAATTGGATATTCCCGCCACGGCCAAGGCCAACGAGGACCGTGGTGTCGATTTCCAATTACCGACGCGGTAAGTGCTGTTTCGTTGGCAACTCGCGACTACAGCACCCTCTCGGATGCTACCCCGAAAACGCCCTTACCCAATCCGCTCGCCGAAACGCTCCGGGACGTATCATCCTTTTGGTGCTCTGACCCGGCGAGCCGTAACAGAACAGTTCCAGGGTAGGCGAGAGTACTGTGACAAACCCAAGCTGTAAAATCAGCCCAACATTGCTCCAGCGCAATGACGGCATTCTGCTTTCCTGGTATGGTCTACCTCGCTTCTCCTAACAGCACTATCCGTACTCTTGGTGGGCTTCTGAGCGCCTCCAGGTGGGGTTCAGCGACAGTCCAAATGTGTGGTTTGTTCCCCTCCGCGGTGAGGTCGGAAACCTGCTGACCTACTAACGCCACTCAACTGGTGGGTGCGCCCGTTCTCGCGCCCTAGAAGGAAACCGAAGAAGATGAGAAAAGAAAAGGAAGTGCGAAATAGACTGAAATTGCTTGCTGTTTTGTTGGTGTGCCTTTCCGCCTCCAGCGTCTTCTCCGCCAGCACCCGTTTCAAATCCCGAACTTCCTTACGAAGCTGGCGTATGGCCGAGGTCGGCGTTCCATCGTGTCCGGCTTCCAGCTGCCGCTGCCAGTGGTAGAGCACTGTGCGATGCACTCCCAGCTGCTCGGCAAGCGCCAAGACGCTGGCACAGTTCTTCATCCGCTCCAGCGCCATCTGCCGGAACGCTATTGGGTATTTGTTAACTCGCTTTGGTGACATCCGCAGTTCCTTTCCCTGCAGAGTATAGCAATCGCGTGTGTCTCACTTTTGGGGGTCAGTCCATCGACAGGCGAATAAAAGACGAAGATTGGTTCATCTGATCGATTCACACCGAATGTTCTGTCCCTCCTGGGTGTAGCAGCCACGTGTGTCTCACTTTTGGGGGTCAGTCCGGCGTCCGTTTCGCCTTGTTTGTCACAGCGGCTTTAGAAGTTCTCGACCATCCACACGTTGGTCTCACCGACATACAAATTAAGCGCAACATAACGTCCGTCTGGTGACGGGATGGCCCACCCAAGCAGACCGTACTTTTGTCCCTCCCAGATTGTCCGGGCTTTGCCTTCACGGTCCACGAAGAGAAGCACTGGGGTGGAGTCTGACCTTGTGCTTGGCATAAGCAGCCCCGCTCCATCCGCCGACCAGTCCACATTCTGGAGTTGAGGCCAGTCCTTCACGACTACCTCTCGCACCACTCCACTCGGTAGTGACAGAAACAGTATTCGGTCCGGGTGTTCATATCCGACGACTGCCAGCAGCGAGCCATCCGGAGAAAAACTCCAATTCACTTCTCCCGTTTCGGTCCTTGCGACTTCGCCTCCTTTTCCATGCTCCGGGTCGAAAGAAAAGAATCGGGTAATGGACGCTTCCTGGGTGTTGAACAAACACAACCTAGAGGGGATTCTAGCGCACTGTATGTTACGGAATGCGGTCTGTGTCAGGACCTCCTGAGGTGCTCCGCCTGCCAGGTTCTTCCGCATGATACTGATGGGCGTCGAGGGGCTCCTGGGTCGGAACCCCTCGATGTAAAGAACCTCCGAACTGTCGGGACTCAGCCGCGGCATATTCACATTTTGGCCTTCTAAGATCAGTTCGGCTGTCGCCTGATCGATCGGCTGCTTGAATATCTTCCAGGTGCTGTTTCGATTCGAGGCAAAGAGGACCGATTTACTGTCAGGTGTCCAGGCGAAGGGAAGATTCGCGTTCTCATCCAAGGTGAGTCGATAAGGGGCGCTCAGACGTTGTTTGTTCTTGTCGAGCTGTGCAATAAAGACCTGCTCGCCCCTGTTGTCGCGCAGGAACACAGCCCGTGTACCGTCGGCACTCACCGTCAGGCCGGCGATCAAACCCAAGCTTTTTGAGAGACGTCGGGGACTGCCATCGGGCTTTCCCGTATGCGGATCAACTTTAATAGCCCAGAGATTGTCCGCAGTGGCGTAGTCGCTCGGACCCTCTTTGAGTGAATAGATGAGACGTCCGTCAGAAGCCCAGTAAACGGCACGGCCGACCTGGGTCCCGTTGATGACCACTTGCGGGTTGCCACCGCTCGAGTCGCGGGTACATATGGAACGTCTGTTGTTGTCTAGGGGACCAAAGTCAGTTTGAACATAGGCAATTCGTTCGCCCGTAGGCGACCAAACGACTGGAAATAATTCGCTTCCCGCATAAGCCGGATCCAAGCCCTCCTCAGCATTCACGATCCTGCGGGCACTCGCCCCGTTGGATTCCATCATCCAAGCGTCGCCTCTCCGCACGAAGCTAATGTGAGAGCCATCGGGTGAGACCGCCGCTCCGTAGGCATCGTCCATCAATTTCTGCGGGTTGCCACCCAGGATAGAGATCCTCCAAATAGAGCGGGCTCGCTCGTTCTGGTCGGACCACTCAACGAAAACGAGGTCGGTACTGTCAGGAAACCAGCTGACAGGCCTAGGCTCGTTGAACTCCTTAGGAAGCGCGAGGCGAAGAACTTCACCGGTTTCGAGGTGGCGAATGTACATCTCACTTGGGGAGGCGTAGGCGAGGTACTTACCGTCTGGAGAAATAACAGACGCGACGATGGGTGCCTCCGGCGAGTTGGCAGTTACTCGCTTCTCGACTATCGGTTGTGGAGGGCGACGGCTGAAGCGCATCACGATTACTCCAGCCACAGCAATGAGAACGAGCGCGATTAGTAGCAGATACCAACGAGCATATCTGGGAGCGGAACCTTCTCTGACTTGCGGCTCGGGCTGTATTGGAAGCGCGGGAACATTGGTGGCGGAGGTGGCCGGACCCTCGCTGCTTACTACCGGATCACCGGTGGTTCTGTTCACCGGCGCGAGAAAACGGTAACCGCGCTTTGCGGCCGTCTCTATATAATGCGGATGGTCGGCGTCATCACCCAGCGCCTGGCGAATCTTCCGAATTGCGCTGTTCAGTCCTACATCGAAGTCGACGAAGGTGTCCGCCGGCCACAGCTTCTGCTGCAACTCCTCACGCGTGACTAACATGCCTGCGTTTGCCAGCAACTCGAGTAGCACCCGGAAGGGCTGTTCTTGCAATTTAATGCGAACGCCGTGCTTGCGCACTTCTCCGTCTCGCTCCGAAAGCTCAAACGGTCCGAAGCGATAAATGACATTTATCCGCGATGTGGTGGAACCCATCGCGAACTATCCTCCGATGGCTGACATGATAATCCAACCGGCTGGCAGCATGAAGATGCTAAAGAAAAACGGGCGCGACGGTGGACGCGCCCGAAGGGTTCAGTTCAACAGAATCGTTTCCGCCACTTAGCGGTGATCGGCAAGTGCGACGACGGTGAACGTCTGCGGTTTTTCGCCAGTGCTGGCGCTCTCCATCGCCTTCTTGCTCGACAGCGGATTGCGGGCCACGTTCTGGCCGACGGTCCAAACCTGCGCCAAGAAGTACTCGTTGCCATACCTGTGGAACACCAGGCGGCTGTTCTCCGACGGTGAACTTGCATAGTTCGGCAGGGTGTTGACGATGGCGGAGTGCTTGCCATCGGTGCTGGCTAAACGGATTGAACGCTCCGGTGTAACCGTAAGGACCAGTTTTGCCCTGCCGGAAGTGACTGGTCCTCGACGCCGAATGCGAAAGGGATGTTAACAGTCATCAACTGCTGGCTTGGCGTTGTCTGTGCAAACAGGCTGGCGGCCGTGAGCAGCAGGCAAATCGCGATCAGAGTGCGTGCGCTTTTCATTGGAGTCTCTCCTTTTTCAAATTAGCCGGTAAATCGGCTAGCACGATGCACTTTGCCGCGAATGCACTTTCCACACAATAAGCTCCGTCTGATCTACGACTAGGATTCTGGTGTCTGTCTAACACATTGAAAATACGAGGTGAATGCGGTCCATCTGTTCCGCCTCGGTGTGCAAATGCGCTCGGCGGCAGTGTGGGCTTTGAGTATGAATCGCGGTAGTCCTTTGGCAACAGAAGATTCAAAAGGTTTGCGGATAGGCCGCAAGCGGATTTCTGGGAGATCACTGCCTGGTTGTCGGCCAACTTTTACGAATGAGTCCCTTTCATCTTGCCGCATAACGCTAGAGCCTTATCGGAAGTGCCCCGGAGTGAAAGAGGTGAAGCGGAGCGACTCAGCGTAGTGCCGGGGCGCTTTCGATAAGGGCGTTAGAAGGAAGCCGCTGGCACCAGGGG
>Ga0126381_100010707_pt1 | contig 10332 bp, 7 predicted proteins | sample PanSoiMetPlot_28_FD_96465 | JGI IMG/M metagenome (GOLD analysis project Ga0126381, IMG submission 96465) | Tropical forest soil microbial communities from Panama - MetaG Plot_28 | ecosystem: Environmental > Terrestrial > Soil > Tropical forest > Bulk soil | place: Panama | collected 2016-02-17 | reverse complement strand
TTTCCGGTGCTGTACACGATTGCGAAGACCGGCGTGGCGAAGCGCTCGCTGGAGGATCCGTCAAACGATCTGCGCCCGCTGTTCGATGCGATCGTGCAGCATATTCCCGGACCGGTAGGCGACCCTGATGGCGTGCTGCAGATGCTGGTGGCGAATCTCGATTACAGCGAGTATTTGGGCCGCCTCGCGATTGGCCGCGTGTTTAACGGAACGCTGCGGTATGGCGACCAGGTCGCAATCGGGAAACGCGACGGGTCGCTGGAAACCACCAAGATCACGAAGCTCTACTCGTTCGAGGGCCTGAAGCGCGTCGACGAAATGACTGGCAGGCAGGGCGACATCCTCGCCATCGCGGGTGTGGAAGGCATTACCATCGGCGAAACCGTAACCAGCGCCGAGGATCCGAAACCGCTGCCGCGGATCACGATCGACGAGCCGACAATCGCGATGGCATTCACCATCAACACGTCGCCGTTCTCCGGGCGCGAAGGCCAGTGGGTGACGAGCCGTAATCTGCGCGAACGGCTGGACAAAGAGCTGCTGACCAACGTGTCCATCCGCGTGGAAGAGCTGGGCCACGACACCTTTAAAGTGATGGGACGCGGCGAACTGCAACTCGCCATCCTGATCGAAATGATGCGCCGCGAAGGCTACGAGCTTGCAGTGGGCAAGCCGGAGATCCTGACCCGCACCTTAGACGGCAAGACGCAGGAGCCCGTCGAACTGCTGGTGATCGATTGCCCGGAGACGTTTCTCGGCGTGGTCATCGAAAAGCTGGGCGCCCGCAAGGGGAAGATGGCGAAGATGATCAACCACGGCTCAGGACGCGTGCGCCTGGAGTTCCACATTCCCTCACGCGGGCTGATCGGCTTGCGCAGCGAAATCCTGACTGACACGCGCGGCACGGCGATCATGAATTCGCTCTTCCACGGCTACATCGACTGGCAGGGCGAGATTCCGATGCGCCCGACCGGCTCGCTGGTGGCCGACCGTCCGGGAAAGTCGACCGGACACGCCATCTTCAACCTTCAGGAGCGCGGCGAGATCTTCGTGACGCCCGGTACCGAGGTGTACGAAGGCATGATCGTGGGCGAGAACGCGCGCGAGAACGATCTGGACGTGAACATCGTCAAGGAGAAGAAGCTGACGAACATGCGCGCCTCTACTGCCGATGAAGCCATCCGCCTGGTCCCGCCGAGGATCCTCAACCTGGAGCAGGCAATCGAATTCATCCGCGACGACGAATACGTCGAAGTGACGCCGCAGTCGATCCGGCTGCGGAAGAAGGTCTTGAAGGCGAATCAGCGGTAGCCGCTTGCTGCTTCGGCGTAGCGAGTTCGCAATCTTTCCAATACTACCGGCGTGATCATTTCATCACTCTGATGGTTTGCAAGTTGCAACACCTTTAACTTATTCGCATATTAGATATAATCTACATATGGCCGACTACAAACCGGTCGTGGATGCCGCTGCGATCAAACGTTCCCTGGTGGGCGGCGGCCTGCGGAGCACTCCCCAGCGCTACGCTGTCATGGCGTTCTTGATCGAGCAAGCCGGGCATCCTACAGCGGCGGAGATCTTCGAAGCCGTTAACCGCGTCGATCCCCGCTCTTCCAGGGCTACAATCTACAACAATTTGCGCGACTTGGTGCAGGCTGGTTTGGTGCGCGAAGTGGCCATCGAGGGGCGCGCAGCGCGATTTGAGGCGAAGAGCATGCGGCATCACCACTTCATTTGCGACCGATGCGGCAATGTGGAGGACGTGGACTGGTATGACGTCCCCCGGCCCGCCGCGGCCTCGCTCGGCAAACGGGTACTTCGCGACTGCGAACTCATTTTCCGGGGGCTGTGCACAAAGTGCGCACCCCGGCGCTTTTCCCGCTAGCTATTCTAATTCGAAGGAAAGGATAAACAGATGGAAAAAGAAGTAAGAGAGGCAGCGCCGGCTGGCGCCAACAATGGCCAAACCGTGGCAGACGGGGCCAAATGCCCGGTAGCCCACGGCGTACGCGGGCGCAGGAACCGCGACTGGTGGCCGCAGGCTCTGGACATCTCGGTTCTTCACCGGAACTCCAGCTTGTCCGACCCTATGGGCGACGGGTTCGATTATGCCAAGGAGTTTGCAAGCCTTGACCTCAATGCGGTGGTTAAGGATTTGCATGCCCTGATGACAGACTCGCAGGATTGGTGGCCGGCTGATTTCGGCCATTACGGCGGGTTGATGATCCGCATGGCTTGGCACAGCGCAGGGACTTATCGGATTACCGACGGCCGCGGCGGCGCCGGCGCAGGACAGCAACGCTTTGCGCCTCTGAATAGCTGGCCGGACAACGCGAACCTGGATAAGGCACGCCGCCTGTTGTGGCCCATCAAACAGAAATATGGCGACAAGATCTCGTGGGGTGACCTGATGATCCTCGCCGGCAACGTCGCGCTCGAATCGATGGGCTTCAAGACCTTCGGCTTCGCTGGAGGACGCACCGACGTGTGGGAGCCCGAGGAGCTTTACTGGGGTCCGGAAGGGACGTGGCTGGGCGATGAACGCTATAGCGGCGAACGTCAATTGGCGGAGCCTCTCGGTGCGGTTCAGATGGGCCTGATCTACGTCAACCCGGAGGGTCCGAACGGCAACCCGGACCCGGTCGCGGCCGCAAAAGATATTCGCGAGACGTTCTTCCGCATGGCCATGAACGACGAAGAGACCGTCGCTCTGATCGCCGGTGGCCACACTTTTGGCAAGACCCACGGTGCCGGTGACCCGTCACTGGTCGGGCCGGAGCCGGAAAGCGGCGCCCTGGAAGAGCAGGGCCTGGGCTGGAAAAGCAAGTTCCGCACTGGAGTCGGAGCCGATGCCATCACCGGCGGTCCGGAAGTCACCTGGACGCAGACGCCAACGAAGTGGAGCAACCTGTTCTTCAAGAACCTGTTCGAAAACGAGTGGGAGCTGACAGCCAGTCCGGCGGGCGCGAAACAGTGGCGGGCCAAGAATGGGCACGCAACCGTACCGGGCCCGTTCGACAAGACGGAGAAGCGCGTCCCCACTATGCTGACCACCGATCTGTCACTGCGCCTCGATCCGGCATATGAGAAGATCTCGCGGCGATTCTACGAAAACCCCGATCAGTTCGCCGACGCATTCGCGCGCGCGTGGTTCAAGCTCACGCACCGCGACATGGGCCCGATCGCGCGCTATCTCGGCCCGCTGGTGCCGAAGGAGACTCTGATCTGGCAGGACCCGATCCCCGCGGTAAACCATCCGCTGATCGACGAAAAGGATGCTGCTGCATTGAAGGCGAAGATCCTCGCCTCCGGCCTTTCGGTATCCGATCTCGTTTCGACGGCTTGGGCATCGGCATCGACGTTTCGAGGCTCCGACAAGCGCGGCGGGGCGAACGGCGCACGCATCCGCCTTGCTCCCCAGAAGGATTGGGAGGTGAATCAGCCCAAACAGCTTGCAGGGGTACTCGATAAGCTCGAAGCCATCCGCAAGGAATTCGGCAAAAAGGTTTCCCTCGCTGACTTGATCGTCCTGGGAGGAGACGCCGCAATCGAAAAGGCCGCCAAAGACGCCGGAGTCGAGGTGAAGGTGCCCTTCACGCCGGGACGCATGGACGCGTCTCAGGAACAAACCGACGTTGCCTCGTTCGCTCCTCTGGAGCCGCGAGCGGATGGCTTCCGCAACTACATTGGCGGCAGGACACAGTTCATGCAGCCGGAGGAGGCCCTGGTGGACCGCGCGCAGTTGCTCAGGCTGACCGGCCCGGAACTGACGGTGCTCGTCGGCGGACTTCGCGTGCTCGGCGCGAATGCAGGCGGTTCCAAGCACGGTGTCTTCACCAGGACGCCCGGAGTTTTGACGAACGACTTCTTCGTCAACCTTCTGAATATGCGCACGCAATGGCATCCGGCCGAGGGTAAAGATGGTATCTACGAGGGCCGCGATCGCAAGACGAACGCTCTCCAGTGGACGGGAACGCGCGTCGACCTGATCTTCGGTTCACACTCCCAACTGCGTGCTTTCGCAGAAGTCTATGCCTGCGCGGGATCGAAGGAGAAGTTCGTGAAAGACTTCGTCGCTGCGTGGAACAAAGTCATGAACCTGGATCGGTACGATGTCCCCCGGCATGGCGAAAAAACGAAAGCCGCCCTCAGGTAGCTGGTTCCTGTGGTTAGGCGCGCGAGCAGGCGGCTCGCGCGCCGTACGTCCAGGTGACGCCACAGTCGATCCCCTGCGGAAGAAAGTGCTGAAGGCGAATCAGAGATAGATGCACGGACCGTGGGGCAGGCTTCAGCCTGCGCGGGGCTTCAGCCCCGCGGTAAATTAGAACAAGATATGCGCCCGATGTATCCGCCGACCGACGAGCCGGACAGCGCGCGAGTTGCTAGGAACCAGGCTCAATCGCGGTGGTTAGTTCCCGCTCTCTACCTGGCCTCGGGGCTGCTTGCATTGGTGATTGCCGGAGCGCCGAAGGGCGGGCCCACTCTCGGAGTATCGTGGCTGGCGATTGGTATCGTCGGGATGACCCGCGCATACCTGGAGCATCGGCCACTTGAGTCAGACGTGAAGCGAAGGCAAATCCACCGGGGATCGGCCACCAGGCACCCGACGGTAGAGATACGCGGACGTGGACTGAAGTGACTGTCCACACTCTAACGGGTGAAGCGCACCTTCATAGGTTGTGGTTAGACGCTGACGGTTATCTGAATTGTTACTCCACAGAGTATGGGGCCGAATACAACCTGGAACAGATGAAGACCAGAGTCGACAAGCGTGGCTATCTCCACAGATACAGCCGCTAGATCCGCTTGGAAAGAATTCATCATCCAGAGCAAGCCACAGGTTCACGCATAAGGAATCACTGACAATCCGCTAAAACCGCAGCCGCGCACTCAACTGAAACTCGCGCCCAGGCGTACTCGCTTCCGTAATGCTTCCGAATTGGGGCGTATTGACGAACCTGTTCGGCGTACCCCAATTGGAATGGTTCAGAGAATTATATGCCTCACCGCGCATCTCGAGCCTCCACCGCTCTGCCACCGCGAAGTCGCGCGTCAATGCCAGGTCCATCGTCTGCATGCCGGGTCCATAGACGGTATTCCGTCCGAGATTGCCGAACGTGTACGCAGCCGGCGTGCTAAAGGCAGCGGGATTGAGCCATTCGGTAGTATTTTGTGTTCCCGGGCCGAAAACGGGTTGCCCCGTCGCATTGGCGCGAATCGGATTCTCGCCAACAACTGTCCCTGCATTGGCCGTATCCCCATAGACGGAGACCGTGAACGGAAATCCGCTCTGAATCTGATACAGCGTGGATAGTCGCCAGTTGCGCGTCAGAGCGCGGATACCACGGCTCTGGCCCATCGAAGGGATATCGTACACGACACTCGCCACAAAACGATGGCGCACATCGCATGCCGGTCCCTTCTCGGCGTCCAGATCGCTGTTGTTCTGCGGGACCGAGGATTCGAACATGGGCGAGCGGAAATCAGGGGCATCGCTCAAGTTCTTGGAGTAGGTGTAATTCGCCAGCAGCGTGAGGCCCTTCGAATAACGGCGGCGAATCGTAACGTAGCCGGCGTCATACCAGCTTTGCGCCGTATTTTCGAGCATGTTGACCGTGCTCACGGGAAACGTCAGGCCGGTCGAAGCCACGCTGGCGGGAATTACCGTTCCCGGCAGAAATGTGGCGGTAGGATAAGGCCGCCTCGGCTGCAACGTCCCCGGGCCCGGCTGATCGTTGTTGATCAGGTGCGCACGTTGCAAGTGCAAGCCGCGCTCGCCGTGATATCCCACCTCGACAGTTGTGTCGCGGCCGACGCTTTTCTGGAGGGAAGTGCTCCACTGCTGGACGTATTGCGCGGGTGCGTGGGGATCGAATGCCGTAAAGCTTACGACCGTGCTGCCCAAGACCGGCGGCGGAAAGTTGAAGCCGTTGATGCCCGGAGTGAAGTTGTCGCTCTGTTGAGTAATGGGAAACACCAGGGGCACGTTATGCAACTGGTTGCACCACGTGTTCAGATCTACCGGAGTGTAGAAAATGCCGTAAGCGGCGCGCAGCACTAGGCCTGTGTTTTCGAAGTGGTGGGCCAGGCCGAGACGTGGCGCGAACCGGAGCTTATTGGGATACCAGAGGCCGCGCGGCATACCGCTTTCGCCGCCAATGAATGCCGTAAGCCCGGTCCCAGTCTGGTAAAGATTGCTCCAGTGGCGGCTCACGTCCACCAGCGGCGCCATGAATTCGTAACGCAGGCCGGCGTCGATGGTCGTGTGCGGCGTGATGCGCCAGGTGTCCTGCACAAATGCGTCAGCCGACCACTGTCGCAGGTCCATTGTAGGCACGCCGTTTTGCACCTGGCGCGTCGCGGGGAGGCCGAGCAGGAAGCTGGCCAACGCATCGCCCGTCCTATCGTTGGTAGCGGTCTGAGTGGTGAACCCATTGGTAAACGTGTAATACCCGCGGCTTTGCACTAGCGCCCACATCGGCCAGATGTACCAGCGATAGCTGCCGCCGAACTTCAGGCTGTGAGCGCCGCGCTGCCAGCTCAGGGTGTCGCGCCCTTCGAGGATGGTGTCCCACATGTGCATCGGAGTTGCCAGCCACGAATCGCCGAAGGCCGAATAGCCTTGCACATTGAAAGACGACGCGCCCCAAGCGCCTGGCCCGCCGAAGTTCACACCCGTAATTCCTAGCGCATCGACGATGTCGTTCTTGCCGTTGTTTTCCGTGTAATGGAACATGGCAAGTCGTGATATCGCGACCGAGGCCGTGTTCACCAGAGAGGGCGATATGACTTTGGTCCAGATAATCGCTCCATTCTGGCCCATGTTTTCGTGGTTGAAACCATAGCCGGGCAGATTCTGCGGGTAGAATCCACTCTCGCTACTCACCGAATAACGGCCGTAGATAAAATCGCCGCCATTGAAGATGCGGTCGATGCGCGCCGTACCCTGGTTCGTCGTCAGCCGCGAATCGCGCACGTCGAGCAGGTTGTTCGAATCTTGTCCGCCGCTATTTCCGAGCACGGTCGGAGTGCCCATCATCGTCATCCCGCCCATCATTCCGTTGTCCATGTTGGGAAGCGGCGTGTAGTTCTGAAGCATCTTGAAGGCAGCAGGATACAGCCGCGAGGACGGAATTACATTGCCCGGAAATGGGGACCGGATCACCTGAGCGTTCGATGGACTGACCGGCAGCGCTGGATTGTAGTTCGCGTTCGGCTGCGCGTTGGCCGGATCGAAGATGTTTACGCCGCTCTGGCTGAAGTCGCCCGTGGCCTCAGCGGCGGTCGGAACCGTAGCGACCGAGGTCTGCGCCTGCGTCTGCCGGTACCCTTCATAGTTCAGAAAAAAGAATGTCTTGCTGCCGTAAACCGGCCGCCCAGCGAACCGCCGAAATTGTGTTGGACGAGATGCATCGTACCTGGCATTTCGTCCCACGTGCGGGCGTCCAGGGCGCTGTTCCGCAGGTATTCGTAAGCGGTGCCGTGGAACTGGCTGGTTCCTGAGTTAGTGATGATGTTGATCTGGCCGCCTCCCGCGCCACCCATCTCAGCGCGGTAACTGCCCGTTTGGACCTGAAACTCGCGGACCGCATCGGGCGATGGGCTGAAGTTCTGCGTGTTGAATGCGGGATCGGTATTGGTCGCCCCGTCCAGCAGGAAGTAATTCGCGTTGGGCCGGTTGCCGCCGATGGTAATCGCGGACGGCTGCCCTGGACGCCAGTACAACGGGTTCATAGTGCCCGTTTGCGCGCCGTGCCCCTGATGAGCACCAGGCACCGTGAGTGCAAGATCGAGCAGCATGCGGCCATTCAATGGCAGTTCTTGAATCGACCTCGGTTCCACCACTTCGCCCAGGCTCGCATCCTGAGTTTTCAAGGTCTCAGCCGCAGCAGTGACCGCGATGGCTTCGTGGTGCGCGGTCAACTCCATCTTCAGATCGAGCGCCATGTGCTGATTCACTTCGAGCGTCAGATCGAGTGACTGAGTGGCGAACCCCGCCGCTTCGCCAGTAACGGAATAGGCGCCGGGTGGAAGATTGGCTGCCTCGAAGAGCCCGTCGTGATTCGAGAGGACGGACCGAGAGGCCCCGGTTTCCTTCGCCTTGATGACAACATGCGCGCCTGAAACAGGAGCATGCGACGGATCTTCGATCCTGCCGCTAAGGCTCGCGAAATTGCTTTGGCCGCAAAGGACAGGTGAAACAAGAAGCACACAAAGAATGCCCCTCAGATACAGCATCATGGTGGGTTATTGTACGGGTCGGGGTGCGCGGTTTCAATAATCTGAATCCATTAATGGTGGGCGCAGCGGCATCATGGTGGGCTATTGTATGGGCAATATCCAGAGGTTCAATAATCTGAATCTATTATTGGGCCGCCGGTTGCTTTGTACTTTCACGCGACGAAGCCATCCGCCTGGTGCCGCCGCGGATCCTCAACCTGGAGCTGGCGATCGAATTCATCCGCGACGATGAATACGTGGAAGTGACGCCGCAGTCGATAAGGCTGCGGAAGAAGGTCCTGAAGGCGAATCAGCGGTAGATGACGGCCACTGCCGAAGACTCCCGCCGCCTCGGCAACCATGCTTCCTGCCTACACACCTCCTCAGGTAGCGCAGCTTTTCAATCCAAGGGCTTGTACGACCCGCACGGGGACGTCAAGCTTCCCTCAAGAAGTTCCGCAGGTCCCGCACCCTCCTGAGGTGCCGCAAGTGCCGCAGGTGCCGCAGTCGGCCGCAACATTGAAGTTGGCCGCTGTGGTTCCCGGGCGGAGCACCAGCTCGATGTTCGAAAGGTCGACCTGCGGAGGATTCTTCCTCACGGCTTGCACCATGGCGGCCAGCAAGTCGCGCTGCAAAGCCGCGCGGAGTTTCTCCTGCTCCCTCTGAGGAAGCGCGGTCGCGGCAAAATCTCTGTAGCCCTCAACTTCCATCGCCCACTCCTTCCGTTATTTTTGCGGAACGTTTTCCTTGACACCCAGCGTTCGCAGCACGCTTTTCGGCAGATCTTTGGATGCGACCGAGGTCGCGCAAGTATTGCACGTCGAGCACGTATTGCAGGTAGCGCAGGTGCCGCAGTCGGCAGCCACCGTCCAGTCCGAAATCTTCTGCTTCGGTTTTAGGATCAGCTTCACCGATCCCAAGTCGATCTCCGGTGGATTGGACTGGATCTTGCGGATTAACGCCTCCGTCAGCTCGTGCTGTAGGGCTTTCTGGAGCTCCTGCCGTTTTTGAGCGCTCAACTCCTGCGCTTTGATTTTGCGAAATCCCGTCGTCTGATCTGGCATACCTGAACCTCGTGCAACCGTTGCCTCCGACTTTAGCCGATCATGATGCTGCCCGACCCGGCCCGACACTCCAGGGAAGTGGTGGGGTCGGCGTTTAGCGGGACCAGTCTCCAACCGGCGGCTCCGATCTGTTCCAACCTGCCCTGTCCCCCTTGTATTACACCCTGCGCAACTTCAGCCCTTACGAGAGGGAGCAAGGCGCCTGGCGCGAGCATAATGGTCCCCGCCTTGACCGCGATTACATGGTGAAATCCCGGCGCGGGGCGCGAAACGCGGATTGTCCCCGAGTCGGCGGAAATGCTGTATGCACCGGTGTTCTCAGCGGCCTCCAGGGTTCCGGAGGCCAACTCCAGTTCCATGCCGTGGGCGCCTCGCACGGAAGCGGAGGCGCTGGTGAGCCGGCACTGCGCCAACGACATTTGCGCCGGCGCATCTATGCGGGCCACCAGGTGGGCCTGAAGCTGATTGGCGCGCTTGGCCTGATCGGGCGTCTGCCGAAGCACCAGGCGGGAGGATCCGTCCTGAAGGAATTCCGGATCCATCGACGATTCTGGCGGGAGTTCCTGGTTGGCCAGAAAGTACCCATACGACAACGTGACCCGATTGCCGCCGGGCACTCCATTGAAGTTGATCTCGCCGGATGCGACGGTGATCGCCAGCGACGACGCCGTGCCTGCTTCGAGTGTCAACGTCTTCATGCAGCGGGCTCCTGCTCCTGCGTAGTACTGGAAACGTGGTTTAAAGATCGGATTTCTTGGATCTTCACGATAGAAGCTTCCACGACCGTCCGCATCATTTCGCAATACTCCGGCAACGGCAGCTCCCCGGCGCCGCCCATATGCGATTGATGTAGGCAGCCTCCTCCGCACAGGTAGCGAGCCCAGCAGTCGCGGCACACCGGTCTGTCATCCACCTGCGCCAGAAAGCGGCTGCCCAACTCGGCCGGACTCCGGCCATCGCTGATGTGCGAGTACGGGGCGCGGTAAAGGCGCTGACATTCGTAGACGCCGCCATCGGGTGCTACCGTCACTTCGCTGATGCCGGCGCC
>Ga0126381_100010706_pt1 | contig 10332 bp, 9 predicted proteins | sample PanSoiMetPlot_28_FD_96465 | JGI IMG/M metagenome (GOLD analysis project Ga0126381, IMG submission 96465) | Tropical forest soil microbial communities from Panama - MetaG Plot_28 | ecosystem: Environmental > Terrestrial > Soil > Tropical forest > Bulk soil | place: Panama | collected 2016-02-17 | reverse complement strand
CCCCTCGCACGCTGGTCCTGGGTACGCCTGCCCGAATCGTCCGTGAGCTCAGCCCGCGAGAGCTGGAGTGGAAAGCCACCGGCACTCGCGAGTATCAGGAGCTGGCCCGGCGGTGTCTGAGTACCCTCAAAGAGTGCGAGCCGCTGCGTTCCCCGGAAGCTCAGCGCCGCCCCGCATTGAGCGCGGCGTTGACACCGCTCAATACGCTCGAACGCGAGCGATGAGCAGGTCCGCTGTCACGGCTCGACGGGGGCGCCCGCGCAGCCAACGCTCCGAGGACGCGATCATCAGCGCCACGACTCAGCTGTTGACGAATGAGGGCTATGCGCGCCTGACCCTCAGCAGAGTCGCGGCGCGGGCCCGCGCCAGCAAGTCCACAATCTATCGTCGCTGGCCGACCAAAGAGCATCTCGTGATCGAGGCCTTCAACCGCTGGCCGCTGCTCGTGCCGCGCGATCGCGGCGATCTGTTGTCGGATCTGCTCGACCTGTATCGCCAGTCGCTGCGGATTCTTTATCGACCTCCCTCGAACGCTATCATGCCGACGCTGATTGCCGAACGTGCGCGCAACCCGGCGCTGGCCGCCGTGTTTGACCCCGTGATGCAACGGAGACGCGAGCCCGTGCGCGCCGTGTTGAAGCGTGCGATAGAGCGAAAGGAATTGCCGCGCGATACCGATGTCGAGCTGGCGGTGGATGCGCTGATGGGTGCGGCCTATTTGCGCATGTATTTCGTCTCCGGTGATCTGACCGTGAAGGGGATGCGCAAGATGTTCGCAATGCTGCTGCGGGGGCTGGGCGCCCGGGGACACTCATCCTGAACAACCAGGCGAGCTTCTGGAGCCGGCGCAAGTCGCTCGACGCCGCGCAGCACCTCGATCCGAGTCGACGTTTGCGACGCACGCTCAGCTGGCCTCATCTGGTGGCTCTCGGCGTGGGAGCGATCGTCGGCACAGGAATCTACACGCTCATCGGAGTCGGCGCCGGGCTTGCCGGCCCCGCCGTCATTCTTTCCTTCATCATCGCCGGAGTCGTTTGCGTATGCGCGGCGCTGGCGTACGCGGAGATGGCCACATTGATGCCGGCGGCCGGCAGCGCCTACACATACACCTATTCGGTAGGAGGCGAGCTGCTGGCGTGGATAGTGGGCTGGAGCTTGATATTGGAGTATTCCGTCGTCTGCAGTGCGGTGGCAGTCGGGTGGTCCGGATACGCCGCCGGGTTTCTGACGGCAGCCGGAGCTCACATTCCGAGTGCTTTCCTGTCGGGTGCCTTTGCCGGCGGAGTGGTGAATGTCCCTGCGATCGTCATCACCTTTGCGGTCGCGGGCATGCTCATTGCCGGCACTCGCGAGAGCGCAACCGTGAATACGGCGCTGGTGAGTGTGAAGATCGTGGCGCTCCTGGTGTTCATCGCGATCGGCCTTGGTGCCTTCAAGTCCGGGAATCTGACACCTTTCATGCCCTATGGCTTCGCGGCGCACCTGCAGGGCAGCCAGACGCGCGGCGTCATGGCTGCCGCCGCCATCATCTTCTTCGCCTTTTACGGATTCGACGCTGTCTCCACAGCCGCGGAGGAGGCTCGCAATCCAAGGCGCGATATCACTCTGGGCATCATCGGTTCGATGGCGGCCTGCACGTTGCTGTACATGGCGGTCGCGGCTGCCGCGCTCGGGGCCATGCCGTTCACGGATTTCGCGCACAGTCCGGAGCCGCTGGCGCACATCCTGCGTACGTTAGGCTACCCCTTGGCAGCGACAGCCATAGGAGCCGCCGCGGTCATCGCACTGCCGACCGTGATCCTCGCCTTCATGTACGGCCAGAGCAGGATCTTCTTCGTCATGGCACGGGATGGCCTCCTTCCCGAGGGGCTGGGGCAAGTCAACTCGCGCACCGGGACCCCGGTAGCCATGACGTTGTTCACGGCCATCGTCGTCTCGATCGTAGCGGGGTTGTTTCCGCTCGCCGATATCGCCGCAGTCGCCAACGCCGGAACGCTTTGCGCCTTCGTGGCCGTGGCGCTGTGCATGATGACCCTCAGGGTTCGGGAGCCGACGCTTGCGCGGGCATTCAGGGCACCGCTGGCGTGGGTCATCGGTCCGCTCGCGGTGGCGGGCTGCTTGTACCTGTTCATGAACCTGCAGGCGAGGACGCGCGAGTACTTCTTCATCTGGAACGGAATCGGGATCCTCGTCTACTTGGCTTACAGCGTACGCAACAGCCGCCTCGCACGCACGAGCGATCGGGCCTGAGTTCTCTTCAGCCTCGCGCGCCTGTTGCACGCGCCTGTTGCACGCGCCTCAATCGGTGTTGGAAAGGCCGTGCCCCAGGATCTCATTCCGAACCTCGGAGATTTCCTTGGCACGTGAGGCGCGGCGTGCTCCCTCGCACCGATCGATGCGGGGACAGCGAGTGCTGTGCGAGCAGATGATCCGAGCCGGCTGGGTCAGTGCGTCCTCGATCCAGCCGATATCCAGCACGCTGGCAACGCCACCCAGAATCTGCACGGCCACCTTAGGAATGCGCGCCTCACCCCGGTGCCGCAGACATTCCGCGAAGATCGACTCGATAAGCGGGCGGGTCTCCACACCGTTCGAATCGAGCGCGGGCGCCAGATCTACACCTACCGACAGAACGTGCGGATTGCCGGCCATGTCGCGCACACGCAGCGAGTGGCAGCAATAAAGCAGCGAGCGCTCACCATCGCGCAGTACCGAGATCTGTGAGCCCGACTCTCCACGGTCTCCGCTGAGCATCCGGAACACTGCCCAGTGAGGACACGGGTCGCTCACTTGCGCGAGGTTTCCCCAAGGGAGGGGAATGCCGTTGCCGCGATAGACCGCCCGCAGGAAGCCGGGCGGGTAGGCATCGAAGAAATGCCAGTGGGGGTAGGCGGACACTCGGGTCATGCGCCGCATGATGAGCGAGGGCGTCAATTCGAGCTTCATGCCCGCCTGCACGCTGTGATGCGTCCGCGTCAAGAAGCGGCGAAAGGGTATTCGGGGAGCGAGCAGCGCACTTGCGAAGAAGCTGCACTCGAAATCACGCCATGCATGGAGGACATCCTGCGCGTTCATGCCAGCGGCCGATCCCCCCTCCGGGCTTCCGCCCATCTCCCCGCCGGTCGCGTGCGCGGACTTCATGCCGTCGCCGCCGTGCAGCACCTGATGAGCGATGTGCCCTGCCAGATCGAACTTCAGCCGCGCACGATCGGACTGCAGCGCTCGATTTGCGTAGACGATGTTCGGAGTCTGGAAGAACGAGCGCACCATGCTGCGCACTTCCCGCTCCTGGTCGCGCACCAGCACCGGCTTGCGATCGAACCAGCGGATCTCCAGGCCATGCCGCTTGCACAGCCGCAGCAGATCCTCCACCGTCAAGGGAAACTTGCGCTCCCCCACACCGTCAGCGGCGCGCTCCAGGTCCGGGAAGTCGTTGCGGGAGACTTCCTGGTGTGAGCGGATCAGGAGATGCGCGAACTGGCGTCCGCTGGTGCCCGTCTGCGCCAACAGCTCGGGGATCGCCGCCTGCAGCACGTTTTTGGAGAACAGGAACGAGGGCTCGAGGGGCACGCGTGCGGCGCCGCCCGCAGGACTTGCGGGACTTGCCAGCTCGAGCGCGGAGCTCTCATCGAGGAACCAGCTGGTGTCGCGCTGGAATATCTGACCGAGCAGCTCGAGCAGATCCTGCGAAGGGGTGCGCTTGCCGCTCTCGATCATGCTCAGGTAGGAGATCGACGGCGCCGCTGCCGCGTTACGCTGCATGCACCGCGCAACCAGCTCCTCGAGCGTCAGATGGTTGCGCTTGCGCAGCGAGCGCAGCTTGGCGCCCAGGAAGTGGCCTTTGCGCAGCAGGGCAGGCATCGCCGCTCTCTCCTACGAATAGGTTGTGAAATTACCAGTGTGAAGTTTCCGCCGTCAATTGGCTCGCGCTCGGTTCCGGACTCCTGCCAGGGTGCCTTGAGAGAGGCGCCTGCCGCAGCGGTGGAGGCTATACTGACCAACGCGGTCGAAACCTCGCCGCGGCTGTCCGGAGCGGGCGTTGGATGAGTATCAAACCCAAGAAATTTCGTGTGCGGCCGAATACTCGCGTCGACCTGGACAAGTGGCCGACACGTACCGCACCCCTGTACGAGTCCAAGGAACACTGCGCGGCGCTGCTGGAGGTCGACGTTGAGGACCTGCGGCGGCAGCAGAACATGTTGTACGCCGCCGACCGCTATGCTCTGCTTCTGATCCTTCAGGCGATGGATGCCGCCGGCAAGGATAGCCTCATCAAACACGTCATGTCGGGTGTCAACCCGCAGGGTTGTCAGGTGGTGAGCTTCAAGCATCCGAGTGCCGAGGAGCTCGATCACGATTTTCTTTGGCGCACCACGCGTGCGCTCCCGGAGCGCGGGCGGATCGGCATCTTCAACCGTTCATATTACGAGGAAGTGCTCATCGTTCGCGTGCACTCGGAGATTCTCGCTGCAGAGAGATTGCCGGGGGATCGCGCCGACCAGCATGACCTGTGGCGCAAGCGGTTCCAGTCGATCAATGACCTGGAGAGACATCTGCACCGCAACGGCACCCGGATCGTGAAGGTGTTTCTACACCTGTCGAAGGACGAGCAGCGCGAGCGCTTCCTGAAGCGCATCGATGATCCGGACAAGAACTGGAAATTCAGCGAGTCGGATCTCACGGAGCGCCAGTACTGGTCCGACTACATGAAGTCGTATGAAGCCTGTCTGAGTGCGACCAGCACCCCGCATGCGCCCTGGTACATCGTTCCGGCCGATGACAAGGAGAATGCGCGCCTGATCGTCTCGCGGATCATCCTGGAGACGCTCGAAGCGCTCGAGCTCTCCTACCCCCAGGTGAGCGCAAAACAGAAACGCGAGCTGCAGGGGATCCGCCGGCGTCTCGTGAAGGGGCAGGTTTAGGTTTACCATAGCGGCGGGCGGTGTGGCCCCAGGCGCGCGCAACCAAAGCTCCTGACTCGACTTCACCGGAGGTCCCATGAAAAGATTTCTATGGATGCTGGCGGCGAGCACGCTGCTGGTGCTGGGCTCGCTGAGCCCGGCTGTCTATGCGCAGAACAGTCAGCAGGCCAAGATGACCAGCTGCAACGCCGATGCCTCGGCGAAGAAACTCAGCGGCGATGATCGGAAAGCCTTCATGAAGAGCTGTCTGTCGGGAAGCAGCGGCACGGCCGCCACTCACAACAGCCAACAGGAGAAGATGAAGAGCTGCAACGCCGATGCGTCGAGCAAGGGACTCAAGGGCGATGATCGCAAGAAATTCATGAGCGGCTGTCTCAAGGGCTCCTCCTGAGACGATGGCTTGCCACAGCAGCGATCGCCGCGGCGGTAGCCGCGGCGATCGGCTGCACGCAAGGCTCCAAGGCCCCATCCGCAGATGCCCGGCTACGCAAGATCTACTCCACGGAGTGGACGTGGCGGCAGGACCAGTTTCCGGACGATGAGGACTCACAGCGTCCCATCGCCGACCATCTGCCCCGAGTGGATCCGGCAACTCAGCAGATGCGGCTGCGGTACTGGCAGGACGTGCTGCATCAGCTCGAAGGGCTCGACAGGAGCCAGCTCTCAGGCCCCGAGCGACTGAACTACGACATCTATCTGCCCCAGATCCGCGTTCTGATCGCGAACCAGCAATTTCGCGATTTCGAGATGCCGGCCAACTCCGACACGACCTTCTGGACGGACATCGGTTACACGGCACGGCGCACCTTCAGGACCCTGGCCGACTATCGCAACTGGATCGCGCAGATGCGCGATATCCCCCGTTACTTCCGTGAGCAGATGGACGAGATGCGGGCGGGGATGAGGCGCGGGTTCACTCCGCCGAGGGTAACGATGGAGGGCCGTGACGCTTCGATCACCGCCGTGACGGAGGCGAAACCCGATGACAGCCTGTTCTACACGCCTTTCAAGGAGATGCCCGGCGTGTCCGAAGCCGATCGCAATGCTCTGCGCGCACAGGCCCTCCAGGTCATTCGTGACAGCGTGCAGCCGACATACGTCGAGCTGCTGAACTTCATGCGCACCGACTACTTACCGGGCACGCGCACGACGCTCGCCGCGGAGGATCTACCGGAGGGCAGGGCGTACTACCGGGCAAAGATATTGGAGTACACGACGCTCGACAGGGACCCCACCCAGATCCACGAGCTGGGAGAGGCGGAGGTGGCGCGCCTGCACGAGAAGATGATGGGGGTGATGCGGGAGACGGGCTTCAAGGGAGACTTCGCATCGTTCCTGAGCTTCCTGCGAACCGACCCGAGGTTCTATGCGCGGACCGCGGATGAGCTGTTGATGCGGGCAGCCTGGATTGCCAAGACGTTCGACGGCAAGGCAGCGCAGTTCTTTGGTTATCTCCCACGACAGCGCTTCACGATCAAGCCCGTGCCTCCCGATCTGGCCCCGTTCTACACGGCCGGCCGGGGCGGGCCCGGCGTGTACCTCGTCAATACGTACGAGCTGAATACACGACCTTTGTACAACCTCACGGCGCTGACGCTGCACGAGGCGGCGCCCGGTCATGCGTTCCAGATCCCGATTGCCCTGGAGCACAAGGATCAGCCGGAGTTCCGCCAGCACACGTATCTGTCGGCATACGGGGAGGGTTGGGCGCTTTACTGTGAGAAGCTCGGCGAGGAGATGGGAATGTACGAAACACCCTACGATCGCTTCGGGATGCTCGGGTACCAGATTTGGCGCGCAGTGCGTCTCGTTGTTGACACCGGCATTCACTCCCAGGGTTGGACGCGTGATCGCGCGCTCGCGTACATGCGTGAGTACACCGCGCTGTCGGACCACGAGATCGAGACCGAGGTGGATCGATACATCGCGTGGCCGGCGCAGGCGCTGTCGTATTATCTCGGTGAAATGGCGATCTCGCAGGCACGAGATAAATCCGAGAAGGCCCTCGGTGCACGATTCAACGTCCGTGCCTTTCATGATGCCGTGCTGGAGCTGGGCTCAGTGCCTCTTCCGGTGCTGGAGGCGCGCATCGATGCCTTCATCGCCGAGGGCGGCAGGGGCCCTTACCCCGATCTGGAGTAGCGCCGTCTGGAGCGCCGGCTACTTTTTCGTTTCGTCGAAGACTTTCCCCACCAGCGTGGAAGCGGCGATTCCGAGAACCTCCGACAAGCGGAAAATGACGCTCAGGGTGGGTGTCCTGAGGCCCCGCTCGAGAAGTGACGGGTAGGTGCGGTCGAAGTTCCCCAGGGAGGCGAGTTGCTCCTGCGTCAAGCCCCTGGCCAGACGGAGCTCGCGCAACACCCGCCCGAAGGCGATGGCCACCGTTTGACGTCGCATAATCGCCAATCATGACCTGATTGATGATTATGTACTACAGACAGCAGTCCGAATTGACACACGGATGCCAGCGGCCCGGTATCATTCTTCGGTGAACTAGCCGCGAGCAAAGTGAGGTGGCCGCCCATGTCAACAGTCTCACTAGGGTGCCGGAGTCGCGCCGCCGCAGTCTTCTTGTGCGCCCTGATGGCACCCGTCGCGACGACTCGGGCCCAGCAGCCACAGAACATCGGCGTCGCCCCGGTGTCGATTACCGAGAGCTCATACACCTTCGATACGGCCGAGCAGCACAAGATCCGGGTCGTGGTCGTGGCGAAGGGCCTCAAACACCCGTTCTCGATCTGCCTACTGCCGTCCGGGGATGCGTTGGTGTCGGAGCGCGGCGGGCCTCTGCGCATCGTGCACAACGCCACCGGCGCCTCTCCGACCCTGGATCCGGAGCCCATCAGCGGCCTCCCGTCGCCTCCGTCCTACAGGAACGGTGGGCTGCACGATGTCGTCCTGCATCCCCAGTTTGCCAGCAACCAATGGGTCTATTTCACTTTCAACAAGGCGGGCGACCCGCCTCCGGCGGACGCCAAGCCGCCGGTGCGCCGCGAAAGCCGCGTGTCCCTGATGCGCGGCCAGTTCAACGGTCATGCGCTCACCCACGTGGAGGAGCTGTTTGTCGGTGAGTCCGGGAGCACCAGCGGCTCGCGCATCGCGTTCGGCAAGGACGGGACGGTCTACATGACCACGGGAGCCCCTTTCGGCGATGACGCGCAGCATCTGGACAGCATCTATGGCAAGGTGCTGCGGCTGCGCGACGACGGCAAGGTGCCGCCCGACAACCCGCTCGTCGGGCATCCGGGCGCGCGGGCGGAGATCTTCAGCTACGGCCATCGCGATCACCTCGGCCTGACCGTTCAGCCGGGCACGGGAGTGATCCTCAACGCTGAGCACGGGCCCAACGGGGGTGATGAGGTGAATCTCATCCAGGCCGGCAAGAACTACGGCTGGCCGAAAGTGAGCTTCGGACGCAACTACGACGGCTCGCCCGTCTCCGAGTCTCCCGTGGCCGAAGGGGTGGAATCGCCCATCATCGTATGGCTTCCCTCCATCGCGCCGTCGGGACTGACTTTCTACAGCGGCGACCGCTTCCCGGCATGGAAGGGCAATCTGTTCGTTGGCAGCTCGCGCCGCGGGGAAGTACCTCGCACTGGCGGCCTCGAGCGTGTCGTGTTCAACGACAAGCTCGGCGAGCTGCGGCGCGAGACTCTGCTAACCGACCTGCATCAGAGAATCCGCGACGTCCGTCAGGGACCGGACGGATTGCTGTACGTGATCACCGACGAGGACGATGGCGTGGTCCTGAGAATCGAGCCGGCTCCCTGGCCGGCGCCCTGAATGGAATTTCAGCGTGCGCTCGCGTTGCAGGAGATCCCACGCGGGCAGATGAGAGCCTGCATGCTCGCGGGGCGCGAAATTCTCCTGTGCCATACGAAGCAGGGGATTTTTGCGCTGGATAACATCTGTACGCATGCGCACGCGCGCATGAACGAAGGGCGCCTGCGCGGGCAGCGGCTGATCTGCCCGCTGCACGGCGCTTCATTCGATGTCAGTGACGGACATGTGCTGGGAGCGCCTGCTACCTTGCCGCTGGCGCACTACGCGGTTCGCGTGGTCGAGGGCTTCGTGGAAGTAGCTGTGGATCACTCCACTCTGAACCAATCGACGTCGGCGTAACCGTACTCGCTGACCGGTACGGTACCGAGCGCGAACAACCCCACCTTGGCGCCGATCCAGCGGCCTTGCTTGAGCGGGAAGGGATCGCCGATGTCGCTGAAGTCCGACCCGTTTACGCTGTAGCTGAATCTGGCCAGGGCATTCGCCTCGATGCGCGCGCGCAGGTAGAAAACGTTGCCCGGCAAAGCAACCGCCCCCGACTCCCGCTCCGCCGCGCCCTGATCAGCGTCCTTGCTGACGGTCTGTGAGAGGTACAGGCCATCGGGCTTCTTGCGCACCCCGAGATAGGTGTAGTCCGAGCCCATCAGAATCAAACCGACGCGGTCGCCGGTGACGTGAGCGGCGAAAGTGATTTTCGTAGTGACCGTGAGCTCAGGGGCGGGGAGCTTCTGCAACAGCAGGTTGGGTACCTCCCACAGATTGCGCGCGCCCTCCGGAGGAGGAATCGCATACAGGCGCAACGCTCCCAGGGCTGCCGAAGGAAAGGTCCAGGCAGGTTTCGGGTTCGCCTGCCATTGCCACTGCAGTCCGAGTGTCGGGCCGTTGAACTCGTCGGAGTCAACCGGTGTCGTGATCGGATAGCTCTTGCCCACCTCCGGCTTGCGGTGGGTCGCTACCGGCGAGCCGTCATTGCCGATCACGGGCCAGTCATCGACCCACTTCATCGGCTCCAGGCGCACCACGCGGCCGTAAGGTCCCCGGTCCTGGAAGTGCACGAACCACGACTGCCCGGAGGGTGTGTCGACCCAGGCACCCTGATGCGGGCCATTGATGTCCGTATCGCCTTTGCTCAGGACCACACGCCGCTCGTACGGCCCATAGATGTTCCTGGATCGCAGCGCGAGTTGCCAGCCCTGGGGAACTCCGCCTGCGGGAGCGAAGATGTAGTAGAGGCCGTTACGCTTGTAGAGCTTCGGACCTTCCACGGTCGGGTCCTGCGCATGGCCGTCGTAGACGAGCGTTCCGTCATCGAGCACCCCCGAGCCATCCGGCGCCATGCGGCTGACAATGAGAGTGCTCTTCAGCGGCGAGCGGCTGGCCGACATCGCATTGATGAGATAGGCGTTGCCGTCGTCATCCCAGAAAGGGCAGGGATCAATCCAGCCCCTGACCTGCTTGATGAGCTGCGGCGCGCTCCAGGGGCCCGCGGGATTCTGCGCGGTTACCCGATAGATGCCGAAGTCCGGATCGGGATAGAAGATGTAGTACGTTCCGTTATGTCGGCGAATCGCCGGCGCCCAGACACCGTTGCCGCGCTGTGTTCGCGAGTACACCTCCACCGGCGGTT
>Ga0126381_100010705_pt1 | contig 10332 bp, 7 predicted proteins | sample PanSoiMetPlot_28_FD_96465 | JGI IMG/M metagenome (GOLD analysis project Ga0126381, IMG submission 96465) | Tropical forest soil microbial communities from Panama - MetaG Plot_28 | ecosystem: Environmental > Terrestrial > Soil > Tropical forest > Bulk soil | place: Panama | collected 2016-02-17 | reverse complement strand
ATGAGGCTTTGACACAGTTGTCAAAAGGCCCTTGACATTGACAAGTGCATGATATACGAGGAGGCGCACTGGTGCGTGGCGGACTGCTGCGAAAGTTCTTTTAAACGGCCCCATAAAGCCGAAGGTTTGTTGTTTAGTGGGTGGGAACTATGCATGAGCAAAGTGCCTCATGCCTTTCGACAGTTGTAGTTGGAGAGTACATCGGGAGGTGCTGACGTGTTGAAGATCTCGAGCTTCAGAATGCACACTTTCTTGATTTGCGGTTTTGCCGTGCTGGTCGGCCTTACTGCGTTGAATACCAACCTACGTGCACAAAGCTTGAGCACAGGCACCATCCTGGGGACGGTTTCGGACCCGTCAGGCGCCTTAATCGCCGGAGCTTCCGTCAAGGCCACGAATACACAAACGGGGAATGTCTTGACGACGACCACCGATGCTCAGGGCAGATATCAGTTTTCGGGCATGCCGAATGGGCAGTACGGCATTTTGGTGGAAAAAGCCGGGTTTGAGAGCATGGCCAAAACCGGCGTGGCACTGAGCGTTGGGGGTTCGAGTGTCGTCGATTTCTCGATGGCGGTGGGACAGACGCTGCAAACAGTTACCGTGGAAGCGAACGCGGTGCAGGTCGACACCACTACTGCCCAGATCTCAACTCTCATCGATGAGAAACAGCTCACGGATTTGCCGCTAAACAACCGGAACCTCGCGAGCCTGATTCTTCTCGCTCCCGGAGTAAATGTCTTTTCGGGCATTTTCCAGGGAGCGTTCTATGGGGGCGGTTTTACGTTCTCGGTGGGCGGGGCTCGCCCGAACGGGCAAGCGATGGTGCTTGACGATAGCGATGTGCAAGATTACTACGCACATGGAGCAGCGGCCGGCGCTCTAAACACCTACATGGGAGTTGACGCTATCAGTCAATTCCAGGTTCTCACCAATACCTATAGCGCCCAGTTTGGAGGCTCCGGGTCCGTCGTGAATCAGGCGACGAAGTCCGGTACGAACAGTTTCCATGGAACGGGATACGAGTTTTTCCGCAACAGCGCCATGGACGCACGCAGCTGGTTTGACGGCAGCAGAACGGCTCCGTTTCGCAAAAATCAGTTTGGCGGGGCGCTGGGCGGACCGATCAAGAAAGACAAAATGTTCTTCTTTACCAATTATGAGGGGCTGCGGCAACTCTACGCGCCTGTGAAGCTATATACTCTTCCCGATTCAAACACTCACAGCGGGCTTTTGCCTTGTAATCTGCTGAGTGCCGCTACTCCGGGGTCCTGTCCCGCAGTAACCAAGGGCAATTTCACGCCGCAGCCGTTAGTGAAGGTCGGCGTGGCTCCAAGCATGGCCCCGTATCTGGCGTTCTTTGACAAATTCTTCCCGCGCCCCCCTACCGAGCTTTATAGCGCCGCTGGACTACCTACCGGCACCGGGCAGGAGAGAATAAATCCGCCCCAGGTCGGCACTGAAAATTACGTGATTGCGCGATACGATTGGAACATATCGCAGAACAACTCGATCTTCGTCCGGTACCTTGGTGATTTTTCGCTTTTGAATAACGACAACGTATCCGGTCCCTGGCACCCCGATCTTGAATACAATCGCAACCAATTCGCCACGGTAGAAGAGAAACACATCTTCTCGCCTAATTTATTGAACATCGGTCGGTTCGCCTTCTCGCGGCCATTCCAAAGGAGCGATCCTGGCAGCGTCCGGTTTCCAATTTTCTGCTACTACACTGCCGCTGAGTGCGCCGCTCAGCCCTCCGACGGCGGCTTCACGTTCGGAAGCGGCATTACCGCGATTGGTTCGGGTTCTCCAGGCCCATGGCGTTTTAACCAGAACAAATTTGCGTTCGGAGACGATGTATTCTGGAACCATGGAGCGCACAGTTTCAAGTTTGGGGGAGAGATCAAGAGAGTTGAGTCGGACGCCTGGTCTCCCCTTGGTCTGGGAAGCTGGACATTTGTCGGTCTCCAGAATTTGCTGGCCGCGGTGCCTTCTACCTTCAGCGGAGTGCTGCGGAATTCCTCCGGAGTTCTTCAGGAGAACTCCTATAGGTATTTTCGAGAGACCCAGTTCGCGCTGTACGCCCAGGACGATTGGAAGATATTACCCACGCTTACGGTCAACCTTGGGCTGCGCTGGGAACCGGGCACAAACATTTCGGAGAAAAACAACAATCTGAACTTCATCTTAATTCCGGGGAACTTCATCAACCCCTCGCTGACTTCCGCGAATGCTTATACGAACGTCCCCAACGTGTTTGCCCAGAACCCGTCGCTGCGTAACTTCGATCCGCGGATTGGCATCGCGTGGGATCCTTTCAAGGATCACAAAACGTCGGTACGAGCCGGTTTCGGACTATTCCACAACGTCATCGGCCCGCGCGAGTTTGGAGCGCAATCGTACAACAACCCCCCCTTTCAAACCGGAACGGCGCAGAACCCGCCATTTACTGTTACCGCCAATTCAGCTTTGCTGAAAGCGGCCGTACCCAGCCAGTCGTTCGGCCTCGACTACTACCTGCACAATACGCCGTACGTGGAGCAGTGGAATTTGAACGTAGAGCACGAAATAGCAAAGACAATTATTACGTTGGGATACGTCGGGTCTCACAGCGTTCATCAGATCGTTGAAACGAACCTGAACCCGATCATTTGCTCGCCTGCAGGAGTGCCCGCTGTGCAGTGCACGGCGGCAAGCAACGGCCCGTTTGCCACGCTTCGGACGACTTCTACGAGCGCGTCGGTGATACAAAATCCGAATCTCAACCCCGCCTTCGGCACGCTCACCGTTGGCCGTGCTTGGGGGTTTGGAAGATACAATTCGGCGCAATTGAGTGTGAATCGCCGATTGTCAAACAACTTCCAAACGCAGTTGTCGTACACCTATTCGGAATGCATCGACGACGGGTCGGGGTCCTATGGCGTGGACGGCGGTACCACCTACATGGATCCCTACAATCACAAGTACGACATTGGGTGGTGCGGCTACTATGCGCGGAATAACATCACCTGGAACGGGCTCTACATTCTTCCGTTCCACAAGAACCAGCTCGTTGCGGGATGGCAAGTGAGCGGCATTTTCACTTACCACACCGGTTTCCCGCAAACGGTCGGATCCGGCCTCAATCAAGCGCCGATCGGAGGAGCGGGCGATCGCCCGAACTTCGTTGGGGGGCCTGGGTGCGGCACGACGGGAAATGCACCCATGGTGAAAAATTTCGCCGCTCAGACGGTGACGGGCACGCTCAACCCAGCCTGCTTCAGTCTTCCCCCGATCGGGTTTCTGGGCAATCCAGTTGGGAGAAACGCAGCATTTAGCCCCAACTATAGCGACATTGACGCGACCATCGCGAAGACCACCAACATTACGAAGATCTCCGAGCAATTTGCTGTTCAGTTCCGGGCGGAATTCTTCAATATTGTGAATCATGCTAACTTCGCGCCCGCGGGAACGGGGCTAACGCCCATCGCCGGCTTGTGCAGTTCGTTGTCGCCGACGGGCGGCTGCAATCTGAGTCCAACGTTCGGCCAGATTACCACTGCACAGCCGGGGCGACAGGTGCAGTTCGGTCTGAAGTTCATTTTCTGATCCGGCGGCCCGGCAAGACGTTAGCGAGGCAATCTTGCCGCAATCTAATTCCATTGGCTGGGCATAACCGGCGCCCACGGTGGCTTGTTTCGCTTGACATGGTCCATCGGTACGCATAGCTTTTCAACCGTTGGAAGAATTCTCTTCAGCTATAACAGAGCAGAGAAAAGTGTGTAACGGGGTAATGAAAGCGAAGTAGGCCAGCCCCCGCGTTGCCCTTCCGATAGCGATTAACCGTTCGACGAGCCAATCGCTCTTACGGGCGCGCACGAGCAAAACACTCGAATCTAGGTTTCTGGTACTGGGAGCGAACCATGTTGAAAGCTACCGCAGGAAAGATTCTGCCCGCGACGATTATCGGTTCGCTGCCTCGGCCGAACTGGTTTACCGAAACGCTGGGGAGGCGTTCTTTTCTGGACGCCATGGTCAACAGCCGGTTTCGCGAGCAATATACCGACGCACTGTCGGTATATTTGCGGGACCAGGAGTTAGCCGGCCTGGACATCTGCACCGACGGCGATTGCCGGTTTGACCAGGACGTAGGCGGGCAGAGTTGGACCAGCTACCCTCCCAACCACATGGCCGGATTCGAGCACGACCATCCGAAACTCGCACGCGCGGGGGCGGGCGGCATCGCCTTTCCACGGGGGCACATTTTGCACGATTACCTGGAAGCCCGGGTGATGCCAAAGTTGGTCGGACCGGTGGGACGCGGGGAAATGCAGTACGCGGAACTCTGGAAGGCCGCGCAGCGCCTGACCACGCGGCCTGTGAAGTTCGGCACAGTCACCCCGGAACTAGTGGCGTTTGCGGTGCAGGATACGCACTACAAGGATATTCCATCGCGCATCATGGCTCTCAGCGACGCTTTCAATGAAGAATTGCACGACCTCGCTGATGCCGGCTGTCCAGTGATTCAGATGGAAGAGCCGCAAATTCACCTGCTTGCGGCGCGCGGGATCGTAGACAGTGTGATCAATCCGGAGTTCATGCTGAAGGTTTTCAACAACACCGTGAAAGGGCTGCGCAAAAAAACGGAAGTCTGGTGCCACACGTGTTGGGGCAATCCATCGCAGCAGCGCATGTTTGCCAAAGTGCAGTCCTATAAACCGGCGCTGGACATCTTAAATCAGGTCGACGCCGATGCCATCACGTTTGAAATGAAGAGTTCGGGCGGTATCGATCTGGAAGCTGTTGGCAAGCAAATTACCGGCATGAAAGTGGGCATCGGCGTGATCGATCACCACACCCTTCAAATCGAGTCTCCGGACGAGGTTGCCGAGCTTGTCCGCACTGCGCTCAAGCACATTCCCGCGGAACGTCTCATTTTGTGCTCCGACTGCGGCATGGGGCGAGAGGGCATGAGCCGGCGGCACGCGTCCTACAAAATGGTGTCTCTGGTGCTGGGAGCAAATAAAGTGCGCGCAGAACTCGGTCTCCCGCAGACGGAGTGCCTGGCCGCGGATGCGAAGTATTCGTTCATACGGTCTTAAAGGGGTCGAAAGGCGCGCTCTCGATGTTAAATGCCGCGATTGTTGGCCTGGGTTGGTGGGGCAAGACGCTGGTGGAGTCTGTGCAGGGAGCGAGCGACACCATCCGCTTTGTGGGCGCAAACAGTCGAACGATTTCACCCGAAGTGAAAGCGTTTGCCGAGACTCACAAACTCTTTTTGGCCCCCACCTTCGATGCACTCCTTTCCGACCCCAAGATCGGAGCGGTCGTATTGGCCACACCGCATTCTCTCCACACAGAGCAGGTGATCGCCGCGTCTCGGGCCGGGAAGCACGTTTTTTGCGAAAAGCCGTTTGCATTAAAGAAGAGCGACGCGGAAGCCGCGGTGAGCGCCACGCGCAAGGCCGGCGTCACGCTCGGTCTGGGGTATAACCGCCGCTTTCACCCTGAGATGACGAAACTGCGAGAACGTATTCGCTCGGGCGAACTGGGCGCGATCATGCATCTCGAAGCAACCATGACCTTCCCCAACGCACTTTTGCTGAAGCCTTCCCAATGGAGAGCGCACCGGGAGGAAACACCTTGCGGGGGTTTGACCCCCATGGGCGTGCATGCGGTGGACGCAATGATCGACTTGTGTGGCGAAATCGACCGGGTGTTTTGCCAGAGCTTCCGGCGCACGGTGGAAATCGACGCCGATGATACAACGTCGGTGCTATTCCGAATGAAGGATGGCATGTCCGGCTACCTGGGTACGGTGACGGCTACCGGACCGGGTTTCAGCTTTCAGGTTTTCGGGTCGAAGGGCTGGGTGCGTCTGGATGGTATGACGCACGTTGCGGGAGCGTCATCAGAAGAACGTCGAACGCGACTGTTTAGCACTTGCAAGTTCCAGCCGACGAAAGGACCGGCGGAAGTGTGGCAGGCGGCGACTCTCGACGTAACGCGCACGGCCTTGGAATCGTTTGCGAAAGCGGCGGCAGGCGGGCCGGAATTTCCCATTCCGTTGCAGCAGATGATTCATGGCGTGGCCGTGACAGAAGCTGTCGTGCGGTCCGCAGTATCGGGAATGCCTGAAAAAGTGCCGTGATTACCTCTGGTTTTTTGAACGGAGAACGAGCCGATGGATCTGGGCAACGGTTTGGGGCACCTCAGCTATTCAACCCTGGTTCACCCGGGCGATACCTGGGATGAAATTTGGGCCAGCCTCACCACCTACCTTCCCAAAGTGAAAGAGCGTGTCGCGCCAAAAGAACGATTCGGCGTTTCTTTGCGTCTGTCGGCGAAGTCGGCGGCGCAATTGGTTGCGGACCGCGCCGCGCGCGACAGGTGCAAGAAATTCCTCGACGACAACGATATGTATGTCTACACCGTGAACGCGTTTCCTTATGGGTCGTTCAAGGGATCCATCGTCAAGGAGCAGGTTTACGAGCCGGACTGGCGCTCGGAAGAACGCACGCAATACACCATCAACGTGGCGGAGGTGCTTGCGGACATAGCACCCGAATCGATTTCCCCTTCCATCCAGAGCGCGCCCCTCGGCTTCAAGCCAAGGGTTACCGGCGAAGACGTTGTCTCCAGCTATCGGATGCATGTACTGCGCGTCGCTGCTCACCTGATTGAACTGGAATCCCGGACCGGGCGGCATGTCACGCTTGCGCTTGAGCCTGAGCCGCATTGTTTCCTGGAAACGACCGATGAAACGATCGAGTACTTCAGGAACGACCTGTACTCGGGCGAATCGGCCACTGCGCTAGCGAAGTTGGCGCGGATTCCGATCTCCGAGACGCAGGCGGCGCTTCGGCGCTATGTCGGGATTGTGTTCGACATTGGTCACCAGTCGGTTGGCTTCGAGGATATTCCCGCTTCCCTTCAGAAACTGGTCGATGCGGGCGTGCCGATTTTCAAACTTCAGGAAGTCGCCGCCATGCGGATACCCGAGGTTACGAACGAAGCCGTCGAGGAACTGGGGCGCTTCGCCAAGAGCATTTACCTGACGCAGACCGTGGAAAAGAAGAACGGGCGTCTCACGCGCTTTCTGAATCTGGAGGATGCCTTTAAGGCCTGGAAGACAGATCCGGGGCCGCGAGAGTGGCGAACCCATTTTCACGTTCCCGTGTTCCTGGACGACCTGGGCGCTTTCGGCACCACGCGGTTTGCTCTCGAGGAAGCCTTGAAATTTCATAAAAAGACGCCACTTTCGCGCCAGCTTGAAATAGAGACATATACCTGGGATGTGCTTCCAGAGCATCTCAAGACGGGCGACATCGTCGACTATGTCTGCCGCGAAATTGAATGGGTGCGTGGACAACTGACATGATGATTCGAGCAAAACGACCATGAATGTCGGTTTCGTTGGTCTGGGCCGGATGGGCCAGGGGATGGCCCGCAGAATTCTGGACGCCGGACACGATTTGACGGTATACGACGTGGTTGCGGATCGCTGCGCGGAGTTCGCCAAAGCTGGTGCGCGCGCCGCGGTTTCGCTGCGGGAGCTCTCGGCCGGGCGAGATGTGGTCATCACCATGTTGGTAGAGGACTCGATCGTCGCCGACGTAGTCTTGCAGCCCGGGGGACCCCGAGATTCGCTGCCCCGCGGTTCGATCCACCTGGCAATGGGCACGTACGGAGTTTCAACGGTTCAGAAACTCGAGGCGGCGCACGCTGACGCGGGACAGGTTCTGGTTGCGGCTCCAGTTTTGGGGCGTCCGGATCTTGCCGCATCAGGGCAACTCGGAATCGTGGCAGCAGGGCCGGAGGAGGCGATTCGCCGGTGTGAGCCTTTGTTGCAGATTATCGGCCGGCGCATATTTCTGGCAGGCGCTACTGCCGAAGCGGCAAACGCCATCAAACTTGCGAACAACCTTGTGCTCGGTTGCGCGATTCAAGCCATGAGCGAAGCGTTTTCGCTCGTCAGTGCGTTCGGCGTTGCACCGCAGCTTTTCTACGAGGTGATGACGGAAGGGCTGTTCGCGGCGCCCGCTTATAAGGTGTACGGCAAAATGATCGTGGAAGAAGCTTATGATCGGGCAGGCTCAACGGTTTTGTTGAACTTGAAAGACGCGAATCTCATTCTGGCAGCCGGCGAAGCTGCCGGCGTGCCTCTGCCAAGCGGCGTGGTTTTTCGCGACAGGCTTCTCGGGTCCATCGCCCATGGAGATGGCGAGAAGGATGTTGCGGCCATCGCACGCGAGCAGGAGCGGGCCAGAAAGCGGCGATAAATTTCCTTCCATGAGCAGTACCGCTTCGCTTCCCAGTGGAGCGCGCTCCGGCCCCCGTCACTGCAAAGCGGGACGTTCGCTATCGAGCGCTGTAAAAAAATTCAAGCTGACGGTGGCCAGTTCCGAAGGCGGAAATTTCGATTGCAACGAGGAGTTCGCCTGCAATCCAGCTTCGCGAGCGCATTCCAGAAACACGGGTAGCTCCACCAGGTATTGATCTGAAAATCCATGCGTTCCATCGTAAGCCACAGTCGGAGTGTTGTTCAGATTGGCGGCGGTGACTTGAGGCGGCAGAGTATGAAGCTCGAGCATCAATAAGCCGAATCGCCCGACGTAAGGCGCCCAGCGCCGCAAATGCCGCACCAGATTTTCCTCGAGTACGTCTGGCGGAATATCCTCACCCAGATGGGCGAAAGCCCCAGTCGATCTTCCCTGCCGACTGCCCTGAACATAGCCGGCGGGAGCAGAATAAGGGCGATTGTGATCGAGAAAAGAGCGCACGTGAAGCATTTCGTGAATGTCGTAGCCCAGCGCTTCAAGATCGCCAGCTAGCTGAGCCGGCCGGTTGATGTCTCCGGCGATGACGAAAGAGCACGGAAGCTGCGCCTTGTTCAAATTCCGCTTGGTAACCCGTCGAGCCACTTTGTTGAAATCGACTCCGATCAGAGCCAAAGGATGCTTGTCAAGAACATTGCCGCGAAGAGTTTTGCCTCTCACGGCCTCATACAGATGCATGAGCAAGGTTCCGTCTCCGCAGCCCATGTCGCAAATACCTTTGGGTTGGAGATGCAGGGGGGCATTGAAAATCTCGATAGCGATTTCGTCGAGCTTCTTGAAGTAGGTCTTGTGGGCTCCGCCGCTTCCCCAAACGTTCATGCCGCGATTGACGAGCAACTCGACTCCGTTCTCGTCTACCCGAGGGATGCGAGGATTGCCAAACAGCAGGGTGCTCACGTTGTCCAGGAGAGGCAAATAGGAGACGGTCACGCCATACGAAGTGGCGATCTGAGCGGCGTAGGCGCCGCAGGGGGTTAGCCGCACGAGACTACGGTCGCAAGCGATCCATCCTTGCGAAGCTAAAAGGTCCAAGATCAACATCAGACTGGAGTGATTCGCCGGGATCGCATCGATGTTCACTGGGCCTTGCTCGATTTCAGCGAGGATGCCGGCGCGGGCCAATGCGGCCATGCAGGGTCCCACCAACATTCCGTCGAGATGCTGGCGGATCTCTTCATCCAACTCTGCCTCGGCGGCATCGGAGCGGGGAATGATTCCCCAATGCTCCTTCGATCTGCGCACCAGTTCTTGCAGCGAAGGCAAAACGGGGCTATCCGTTTTTCCAAACAAAAACTCTTCCAGAAAAATGGCCTTTGGAACAAACGATGTGGCTTCGCCGTAGAGCATCGTGGCGACCTTGAGAATGCTCCTTCCTTTGCGGGTAAGCGCGTAGCCTGGATTTCGACCCGATTCGTCACAGTGCTGTTCCAGCCAGCCAGCCGCCGACAAAAGGCGCAGAGCGACCCGCATATAGCCTCGATTGGCGTGAGTTTTCTGGACGATTTGATCGAGGGAGAGAGGTACGGTTTGGTCCACGAACATGTCGAACGTTCTGCGGTCCGAAAGAGCTTTGATCGTCGGAGCCAAGACGATGCCGGCGAGGTGGTTGAAGATCACCTGCCGCACCGCGGCTCTCTGGTCAGTCATGCTAGGTGCGCCCTTCGAAGAGGTCTCTTCCATCAACGAGAGCGCGCATCTTGCGGTCCGCTACGCTGCGGTGCAGCATCCAAAATCCGCAATCCGGATTGATGTAGTGAAGGCGCTCGATCCCGAGCGTCTTTGCTATGTGTTCAATGCGCGACGCAATCAGTTCAGGGCTTTCGATCTCATTGTCCTTTATGTCGATAACTCCGATGCCGAGCCCGATTCTGGGATCAAGATCGGAAAACACCTCCAATTCGTCGAAGCTCCGCCGGGCGAACTCGAGCACAAGATGATCCGCGCGCAACATATTCAGAAAGGGCATCAGATCACGCCAAAAGCCCCGCAATTGAGTCTGCCCGCCATAGTT
>Ga0126381_100010703_pt1 | contig 10332 bp, 10 predicted proteins | sample PanSoiMetPlot_28_FD_96465 | JGI IMG/M metagenome (GOLD analysis project Ga0126381, IMG submission 96465) | Tropical forest soil microbial communities from Panama - MetaG Plot_28 | ecosystem: Environmental > Terrestrial > Soil > Tropical forest > Bulk soil | place: Panama | collected 2016-02-17 | reverse complement strand
TTCGGTAGCCGTGCTTCTCGCCGAGGCGCAGGCCGTCGTCCCACGCCTGGTTCGCGGCGGCCAGGATCCCGGCGTCGCTGCCCGCCGGCTCAGCCATCGCCCGGCTCGCGGCCGCGTGCTTGGCCATGACGCGCTTGTGCGCGGTGGCGTTGCGCGCGTACCCCTCGTAAGGCCCGACCACCTTCGCCAGCTCCGCCGAGCGCTTGTACGCCGTACCGGTCATCAGCGAGGTGATCGCCGCCGCGATCGCCCGGCCGCCTTCTGAGTCGTAGGCGTGGCCGGTCGCCATCAGCAGCGCGCCGAGGTTGGCGTAGCCGATGCCGAGCTGCCGGTATGCCCTCGTTGTGGCGGTGATCTTCTCGGTCGGGAAGTCAGCGAAGCAGATCGAGATGTCCATTGCCGTGATGATCAACTCGGTGATCTGCTTGAACCGCTCGACGTCGAACGTGTCATCATCGCGCAGGAACTTCAGCAGGTTGATGCTCGCCAGGTTGCACGAGGAGTTGTCGAGGTGAACGTACTCTGAGCATGGGTTGCTCGCGGTAATCCGTCCCGATTCCGGGCAGGTATGCCAGCCATTGATCGTGTCGTCGTACTGAATTCCCGGGTCGGCGCATTCCCACGCTGCCCGCGCCATCTGGCGGAACAATTCTTTCGCCTTGACCGTCTTCATCGGGAGACCGGTCTGGCGTGCGACCAGGTCGAAGTCCTCATCCTGCTCGACAGCCTGCATGAACTCGTCGGACACCCTGACCGAGTTGTTGGCGTTCTGGTACTGCACGCTGACGATGTCCTTGCCGCCTAGGTCCATGTCGAACCCGGCGTCGCGCAGGACTCTAACTTTCTCCTCTTCCTTGGCCTTGGTCTCGATGAACTCCTCGACGTCCGGGTGATCGACGTCGAGCACGACCATCTTCGCCGCCCGCCTGGTCGCGCCGCCCGACTTGATCGTCCCGGCCGACGCGTCCGCACCGCGCATGAAAGAGACCGGGCCGCTGGCCGTGCCCCCCGAGGCGAGCAGCTCGCGGCTAGAGCGAATCCTCGACAGGTTGACGCCGGCCCCAGAACCGCCCTTGAAAATCAGGCCTTCTTCGCGATACCAATCCAGAATGGATTCCATCGTGTCATCAACGGAAAGGATAAAGCACGCTGATACCTGCCACGGAGACGAAGTACCGACATTGAACCAGACCGGAGAATTAAAACTAAAGATTTGATGGACAAGGGCATGGGTGAGCTCGTGCTCGAAGATCTCAGCGTCTTTCTCACTCGCGAAGTAGCCGTGCTTGCGGCCGGCGTCGCCGTACGTGCCGACCACCCGGTCGATCAGCTGCTTGAGGCTCCATTCGCGCTGCCTGGTGCCGACCGCGCCGCGGAAGTACTTGGTCGTGACGATGTTCGCGGCGTTGACCGACCAGAAGTCAGGGAACTCGACGCCGTGCTGCTCGAAGTTGACCGAGCCGTCTCTCCAGTTGGTCATCACGACGTCGCGACGCTCCCAGGTCACCTCGTCGTAGGGGTGCACCCCGTCCCTGGTGTAGATACGGCGGATCTCAAGACCGGTGCGAGCACCCTTGCCGTTCTGCGTCGACGCCCCGCGCGCCGTCTCGGCCATGCTTCCCCCTTCAGAGTCAGTTCGCATTTTTCCGTTATCCCGACTTACCGATGAGCTCTAGCTGCGGTCTGGCTGCAGGCCACGCGCGACACGCAGCGCCGCGATCTCGGCCTCGAAGTCGGCCAGCGACTCGAAACCTCGGTAGACCGAAGCGAATCGCAGGTAGGCGACCTCGTCGAGCGCCCGCAGCGGGCCGAGTATGGCTAGGCCGACCTCCTGAGAAGGGACCTCGCCGAGGCCACGCGACCTGATGACTTCTTCGACCCTCTGGGCCAGGATCGCGAGCTGGTCATCGGTGACCGGCCTGCCCTGACAGGCACGGCGAACACCGCGCACGATCTTGTCCCGGTTGAACGGCTCCGTGACACCGCTCCGCTTGGCTACCATGAGGATCACGGTCTCCTGGGTGGTGAATCTCCGGCCGCATTCGGGGCAGGACCGGCGGCGACGGATCGCGGCACCATCCTCTGCCGTGCGGCTGTCGATGACTCTGCTATCCGGATACCTGCAGTACGGGCAATACACGCGATCATCACCCCCTGCTCCCCGGAGAACGCGGCCAAGCCGTCACGTACGTGAAATTTTGTTGATCCACAAGCTGTGGAAGAACTACACACTTGTAAGTACTAGATATTGTGGTCCAACGCCTCGCCAAGCGCAAGTCGTCCGGTCTATGAAGTTAGCTTAGGGCGACCCTGTGACAGTCCCCATGAACCGTCAGCCGCAGCTAGCAAGCCTTGCGACCGGCCCGGCGGCTGACGGGAACATCCGAGATATTCGGCGTGCGCCGGCGTGTCGCGCTCAGGGCTGGCGTGGCTGACCGTCCCCGTCGCGAAACGTGAACAGCGGCCCGGCTGGGAGTGCCGCCTCCTTCGGATCGCCCTGAGCATCGGCCAGCCTGTGGGTGCCGACAGACACCATCCTGCCGGTGTTCAGCTCGTCGAACGCGACTTCGGTGAAGCCGCTCTCGGCGAACCACTCCCTGATAGCGGGAGTCAGGTCAGGCGGCCGCCTGTGCCTCGTCCAGATCACCGTCGCACCTGGGGCGCACAACGTCGGCGCGGCGTAGACGGTGCGCCGAATGTCGCTGTCGCTGATGTTGCCGAAAATCCCGCACAGCAGCAGAACGTCGGCTGGCAAGGCGTCCTCGAAGCTTCCGACCTGGCTGGCGTCGGCCTGGCGGATCCGCACCTGCGCCAGGTCAGCCTCAGCGGCGCGGCGCCTGGCGAACTCGGCGTTGCGCCCATCGTACTCAACCAGCAGGGCGCGGACGTCGTCGCGTCGCCGATGCCCGGGCAGCACTCCGATCACATCGCGCCCCTGCCCAGCGCACAGGCTAAGCAGCCGGACCGGCCCTGGCGGGCAGCCGCCAATCGCCTCGCCAAGCCTGAGCTTGACGCACTCAAGCCGGGAACTCAGCGACGACGACGGGTCGTCATAGCCCTGGTGCCATTTCACCCAATCTCGCACGCGTCCATACTGCTTGGGCGAGCCGCGTCGAGACGACTGCGACTCGCCGTCACTGCGACGGCGACTCGGCGGCGATCAGGAATCGGTAGCCAAGCAACACCGCGTGGAACGCTCGTTCGCCCCACGGCTGGACGACGAGGTCGGTGGTCGAGTCGGCGTGCGCCTTGTGCGCCGCGAAAATGTCATCGATCTCCGATGCCGGGACCGTGACGTGGAACTCGACGCCTGCTCCCTTGTGCTCGCGGCTCCCTCCGGCCAGAAACTGGGGCAGTGAGGTTCCCAGCATCACCTGGGCGCCGGCCAGGCCCACGCACGTGAGCGGGTCACCAGAATCAGCTGGCGTCTGGAAGATCAGCGACCAGCCCGCGTCGGTGAACGCGGTTGCCGCGACATAGGGATCGTCGGTCGCGAGTATCGGGGTCAGCATGCTCAATCCCTACCACTGCGTGCTTACCGCTTGGTGCTTACCACAGGGGCCGAAGCGGGCCCCCAGGAGCGAGCATGGCGAGATCGCCAGCCAGTGCGCGCAACCGGTCCTCGCCGATGACGGCGGCCCACGCCGCCACGGTGTCCGCGATCGCTGCGTCGGCGGCCCTGGTGCAGGCCCAGCCCTTTTCGGTCAGCACGAGCAGCCGGGCGCGGGCATCGTCTGGATGCTCGCGTCGCTCGATGTATCCCTTAGCGACAAGCTCATCCGCGAGCTGGGCAGCGGCCTGCCTGGTGACATCCAAGTGCTCGGCGAGCTGGGTAATCGTGGCGCCGCCACGCGACAGCCTGGTGAACGCGAAACCGTGCGCGGGCCGCAGGTCGGTGAAGCCGCGAGCCCGCACCCCGGCCGAAACTCCATCGACAACGGCGCGCCCGGCAGCGAGCAGCCCGACAGCCAGGGACTGCGCGAGCGCGTTGTCGGTGGGCACGGCCTGGTTCTCCATGGGGACAGCCTGCCAGGTCAGGCAAGCGACTTGACAGATTACGCAAGTAGCTTGACTATATACGCAAGCTACTTGCGTATATAGATGAGAAAGAAAGGACCGAGGCCATGCCCGTCATCCAGGCCAGCCAGGCAGTAGTTCATGAGTTGCACGGAACGAGATTCACCTCGTACGCGAGGCCGGCCTCAGGCAGCAGGGAGCTGTGCGGCTGGCGCGTCGAGTTCCCCGGCCACACCGAGGGCGTGGCGCACCGCGTCGGCCGCGAGGAGGTGCTGTACGTACTCAGCGGCTCAGTCCGGGTAGGACTCGACGACGTTTGGGCGGACGCCGCCGCCGGAGACGCGATCGTCGTCGCAGCCGGCACGATGTTCCGTGTCGACAACCTCGCAGATGAGCCGATGATCGCGTGGGTCACGACCACGACCGGCTTCGGCGCGGTCATGGCTGACGGCTCGTGGCTAACCCCGCCTTGGACCACCTAACCCGGCCGGGCGGGTGTAGCACGACAGCGTTGGGCAGTTGCTGTACTTGGGACTACCGCGTTGGACAGTTGCTGCCGTTGTAGAGGCGATCACAGTGACCCATCCCCTGCTTGATCCGGTGATCGTCGCGGCGGTCGAACGGGCGGCTTCGGCCCACCGCGGCCGCCCGTGGACCACCCAGGGGTTCACCGACCTCGATTCTCGCGCCGCGCACCCAAGCGGCATTCTGCACGGCTCTCCGTTCAGCGTGTTCGCCAAGCTGACCAGCTCGGCAGCGGGTCGCGAGCAGTTCGCGGCTGAGCTTCTCGGACTCGATCTGATCACGCGGCTCGCGGAGGTCAGAACGCCTGCGCCGGTCGCGACCGCGGTTGTCAGCACCGGTGCTGGCTGGCTGCTGCTTTCCGAGGCGGTGCCCGAACGGGTCGGCGCTGCCCGTACCCGCGATGACTTCAGCGCGATCGGCCACACGTTGGCGGCATTGCACCTCGTGACTGCCGGGGAATTCGGGCTCGCAGACTTCGATGGCTACTTCGGGCCGTTCTTCCAGGACAACCGGCCCGTGCCGTCCAACCGCTGGGCCGACTTCTACGCCGAGCGCAGGGTGCGGCCGATGCTGCGGCTCGCCGTCGACTCTGGCAACTTGTCCTCCGATCTCGCCGAGCTAGCCGAGCGCCGCATCGACAGGCTGCCAGACCTGTGCGGCCCGGAGCCTCAGCCGAGCCTGCTGCACGGCGACGCCCAGCAGAACAATTTCGTCTGCACCACGGGCGGCGCGGTCGTGATCGATGCCGCACCCTACTTCGGGCATCCGGAGATCGATCTCGCGCTGATCGACTACTTCGAGCCGACCTCACCGGCCGTCTTCGATGCGTATCGGGAGATCAGGCCGATCGACGACGGCTTCGACGATCGGCGGGAGCTGTGGCGAGCATTCAGCTACCTAGCGGTGATCGCCGAAGACGGGCAGAACCCCTTCGGCCGCCAGTTCGTCGCCCGCCTCGCTGATGCGCTCGGCGGGAGCGCTAGGTGACGCGCACAACCAGGTCCTGGGTTACTACGTACTGCCCGTTCGGTGTGCCAACGCCGTTGTCGGCGGTAATCGCGACGCGGTAGGTCTTGCCGCGGGCCGACGGCGCAGGAACGCCGGTCAGGTCCACCGTGCCGTGACCCACCCTGGCCCGGACGCCTGGCGGCAGCGCGCCGCTCACGGTCATCACCGCGATCGGGAAGCCTGTGGCGCGCGCATCGAATCTGACCCTGCTGCCAGACGCGATGCTGATCCGCGCGGCCGAGGTGAACGTCGGCCTGCTGTAGCAGTACTCGGTGACGGTGCCGTCGTAGTTGTTGACGATCCAGACCGCGCCGGTCACGGGATCGACAGCGACGGCGACCGGCTGGTCGCCGGTGGGAAGGTTCCGCGCGACTGTATCCGTGCCGGCGCTGACCAGCGTCACCGTGTTCGTTCCGTTCTCGGCTACCCAGACCGTCCCCGTCACCGGGTCGGCGGCGATCCCGTCGGCGATGTTCGCGTACTGGTGCGCCTTCGGCACAGGAACCTTGGCCAGGACCTTCCGGCTCCCCGCGCCGACGGCCGTGGCGTAGCTGAAGTAACCAGCGCCGTTGTAGTAGTCACTGGCTACCCAGGCGACAGCCGTCGCCGGGTCGACGGCCACGGCGTTCACCGAGTACGGCCCCGCACCCGGCCTGACCTTGACGGCTGCGATCACGGACCTGGTCGCCTCGCTGATCTCGAGCACGCGGTAGTGCAGCTTGCCGACCCACACGATGCCGCGGCTCGCATCGACCGCCACGCTGACGGGCGCCGAGTCCATCCCCGTACGCACGGTCGCCACGACGGACCGGCTCGCTTCGCTGATCTCGGAGACCGAATAGCCGTTTGTGTTCGCGACCCAGACAGTGCCGGTACGCGAGTCGGCAGCGATCCCGAACGGCACCAGACCTACCTTGATGGTCGCGACGACTTTGCCGCTTGCCTCGCTGATTTCCGACACGACATTGTCCGAGGCCGGTTTCCCGAATGGGCCAAGACAGGTGACCCAGACCGTTCCCGTCTTCGGATCTGCCGCGATATCAACCGGGCTAGCGGCCACCTTGATTGTCGTTATAACGGCCTGCCGAGATTCGCTTATCTCTGAGACCGTGCCGTCCAGGCTGTTGACCACCCAGGCGGTGCCGCTTCGCTGGTCAACGGCGACCGACGTCGGCAGCCGGCCAACATCGATGGTGGTCATGCGGCCGAAGTGGCGGGTCGCGCCGACCACAGCGCCGGCAGTCGCGCCGACCGCGGGGCGAGCCGTGTATGCGGCAGCTGCCGCCGTCGCCGGTTCCTGCGACACGCCGGGCAGCGCATTCAACGCCAGCGACATTGCGCCGAGCAAAGCGGCGACCGTGAGTCCGCTCACACGAGATCGACTGACCCGCATCCGTCTCACAATAGCGGGTTACCGGAAAGTACTTCCATTTCATAGCTGCGTGTCTGATCACCGGCGATATCGGACGGGGCATCGCGGGCGATAGCACGGCTAGAGTGGCGCTCGTGGTCATCATGCGGGAAATTCGCGCTTGGGCGCTGGCTCTGCCTCGCACCGAGGAGCATCTGATCAGGGACTACGTGAAATTCCGGATCGGAAGGATTGTCTACGCCTCGGTCTCCCCCGACGAGACCGTCATGGGCTTCGCGTTCCCCAAAGAGGAGCGCGCGGCGCTTATCGCGGCGGAACCGGACAGGTTCCTCCTCGAGCGCCTCAGCGATCAGCGATACAACTGGATTGACGCCCGGATGGAAACTCTCGGGCGAGCCGAGGCCAGAGAATTCCTCACCGACGCCTGGCGGATGGTGGTGCCCAAGCGGGTGGCCGCGGAACACCTAGGCGAGCTCAGATTCTCGGGACCCACAGGACCTGCCCGACGCTGATTGCCGTGCTGGTGAGCGAGTTGATGTCGACTATCTCTGGTATCACGACGCGGGGGTCGGCATCGGGATCGACCTGATTCGCGATCCCCCACAACGTCTGGCCTGGCTTCACGACGACCCGCGCCACCGCGCCACCGACCGGTCGCCCCGCCCTGGCGTTGCCTGACGCTTGTGCCTGGCCGGCGATCGCCAGCCAGATCACCGCCGCCAGTGCCGCTACGCCGATCCCGATCAGCGTTCCGACCACGATCCGTCCTCGCCTGGTCAGGCGGATCGGCGCCGGCCGCGCCGGCGTGAGCACAGGCTCGGCAGCACTTGCCGCGACTCGCGCGCGTGCCGCGGCAAGCGATACCACCCCGGCTGGCAACGCAGCCTGCGACTCGGCCTCCTGCGATACGGCTCCCGATCGCCGCTTGGGGTAAGGCGTGCGGGACTGCATCTGTGAGATCTGCGGCCTGACCCTGGCGTCGAGTTTCGCCTCGGCGGCGCTTGTCATGCCCATTGCCGGCCTCCCTGCTAAGCGAACGACAGTTCGACGTACCTCTGTTCGATCGTAGGAACGTTCGATCGAACGAAGGTACGACACAGGTTATACCGCAGGGGTCCGACACTTTCGACACCAGTCGAACAGATGTTTGATGTCGTCGGTACTAAGCGCTAGCGTCGGCAATGACAGAGCCATCGACCGGAGGGCCGAGATGAGCAGCAATACAGAAAATGGAGGGGTGCTTGGCGCGCAAGCCAGGGGGCAAACACCGGGTAGGCAAACAGCGGGTACGCAGGCACCCGGGGGGCAGGACATGACCGGAGACATAGATGACGACACGCTGATCGAACAGTCTAGTGATGACCGGCCAAGGAGCAGGCCTGGCCGGAAGCCGAGAGGAAGCGTCCCCGTGCCCGTTCTCGACCTGCCTGACCAGCCAGATCCTGATCACGTGCTGACGTGGCGGCAGCGCAAGGTGCTTCAAGTCATCAGGGAATCCGTGCAGCGCCGCGGCTACCCGCCATCGATGCGGGAGATCGGCGAGGCGGTGGGGCTGACCAGCACCTCCAGCGTGTCGTATCAGCTGTCAACGCTGCAGAAGTTGGGTTACCTGCGCCGCGACGCCGGGCGGCCCCGCACGGTTGAGGTCAGGCTGCCAGGACATCCGGCCGTCCGACCCGAACCTGATTTCGATGTCGAAGCCGACATGCCGATGGACATCACGTCACAGGAAGCCGCCTATGTCCCGGTTGTCGGCCGGATCGCGGCGGGCGGACCGATCCTGGCAGAAGAGTCGATCGAGGACATATTCCCGCTGCCACGACAACTGGTCGGCGAAGGCACGCTCTTCCTGCTGAAGGTCGTGGGCGACTCGATGATGAACGCGGGGATAGTGGACGGCGATTGGGTCGTGGTCAGGCAGCAGCCAGTCGCAGAAAATGGCGACATCATCGCCGCCATGATCGAAGGCGAAGCGACCGTCAAGACGTTCAAGCGCTCTGGCAGCCATGTCTGGCTGATGCCGCACAACCCCGCCTACACCCCGATTCCCGGCGATGAGGCCGAGATACTCGGCAAGGTCGTGGCCGTATTGCGCCGGGTGTAAGCCACCGGGCCTAGGCGACGCCATAACCGACGTGACTAGGCCCGGTGGACCGTTGCGTTTGCGCTAGTCGCCTTCCGGGACGATGTTCACCACCTTGGGCGGTCGCACGATCACTCGCTCGACGCTGCGCCCCGCCAGCGTCCTGACAATTCCGGGCGCAGCCAGCGCCCGCTCCCGCAGCTCGGCCTCGCCGATCGACGGCGGGACGGTCAGCTTGTCCCGCACTTTGCCGTTCACCTGGATGATGCAGATGACCTCGTCCTGCACCAGCAGCGCACGATCGGCGGCCGGCCAGCCTGCCAGCGCCACCGAAGGCTGATTGCCCAGAACTTCCCAGCACTCCTCGGCCGTGTACGGCGCGAACAGCGACAGCAGCACTGCCAGCGTCTGCGCCGCCTCCCTCACCGCCGGATCGCCAGCGCCCGGACCCGAGTCGATCGCTCGCCTGGTGGCGGTCGCCAGCTCCATCAGCCTGGCCACGGCCACATTCAGCCTCGTCGACTCGATCAGCCTGGTCACCTCGTCGATGGTCTTGTGCGTCACCTTGCGCAGCTCGCCGTCGCCGCTGGCAGGATCGGCCTCGACGGTGCCCGATCCCGGCGCCCCGACGTCGGTCGCTATGCGCATCACCCGGCCCAGGAACTTCACGGACGCCTCGGGTCGCACATCGGCCCAGTCGATGTCGTCCTCAGGCGGGCTCGCGAACAGCATCGTCAGCCTGATGGCGTCAACACCGTGCGCGGCCAGCTGCTCGCCCAGGTCGACGCCGTTGCCCAGCGACTTGGACATCGCCTTGCCCTGGTTGATCACCTGTCCCTGGTTGACCAGGGCCAGGAACGGCTCGACGAAATCGATCATGCCCATGTCGTACAGCACCTTGATGAAGAACCGGCTGTACAGCAGGTGCAAGATGGCGTGCTCGACCCCGCCGACATACAGATCGATCGGGCTCCACCGGCGCACCGCCTCGACCTCGAACGGCCCGAACTCATAGTGCGGCGAGCAGTAGCGCAGGAAGTACCAGGACGAGTCGACGAACGTGTCCATGGTGTCGGTGTCGCGCCGCGCCGGGCCAGCGCACTTCGGGCACTCGGTGTTCACCCAGTCGCCCGCGGCGGCCAGCGGCGAGATCCCCTTCGGCGCCAGGTCCTCGCCGCGCAGGTCGGGCAGCAGCACCGGCAGCTCGTCATCGGGCACCGGGACCTCACCGCACCCGTCGCAGTACACGATCGGGATCGGCGCGCCCCAGAACCGCTGCCTGGACACCAGCCAGTCGCGCAGCCGGTAGCTCACCGCCGCCCGGCCG
>Ga0126381_100010700_pt1 | contig 10335 bp, 3 predicted proteins | sample PanSoiMetPlot_28_FD_96465 | JGI IMG/M metagenome (GOLD analysis project Ga0126381, IMG submission 96465) | Tropical forest soil microbial communities from Panama - MetaG Plot_28 | ecosystem: Environmental > Terrestrial > Soil > Tropical forest > Bulk soil | place: Panama | collected 2016-02-17 | reverse complement strand
AGCCGATGGCGCACCTGACGTGCTGGATGGCGCTAGACGAAAGTACGCGCGACAATGGCTGCTTGTACTACGTCTCCGGAAGCCACAAGTGGAACCTGCTGCCGATTACGGGGCTTGCGGGCGACATGAACGAGATCATGACGGTGCTGGATGAGGAGCAGAAGCAGGCCTTCCGGCCGGTGCCGGTGGAGCTGAAGCGGGGGCAGTGCTCGTTCCACCATCCGTTGATGGTGCATGGGTCGTACGAGAATCGCTCGGACCGGCCGCGGCGGGCAACGCTAGTGAATGTGTTCCGGGACGGAGTGCTTTCTGCGAGCGACGAGCCGCTACTGACCGGCGTGTCGGTGATTCCGAAAGGCCAGAAGATAGAGGGGCGCTTTTTTCCGCTCCTCTTTGATCCGCGGGTGATGGGAAACTGAAGGAAGCAGTGACGCCGACCGGGCGATTCAGCGGTTGTTGCCGTACCATGCATAGTCTTCCTATCCGGTCGCACCTCCGGCATGTGCAACGTAGTGACCGCGGTTCGGATCATTCGGGTTCCACGGATGGTTGTGTTGTAGTTGTTCGTAGTCCGATTGATACTCGTGTTGTTGACGTCTCGGTTATAGACGGTCTTATTGATGATGGTCTTGTTGATATAGGCGTTGTTGTTAAAGCTGACGTCGCAACCGCCACCCCAGTTGCAGCCCCACGCGCCCTGCCCGAGCCGTCATAGCCTCCACCGACCCAACCACCGCTGCCAATCACTGCTTCCACCTCGACACCGGCTGCCGAAAAACGCGGCAGCCGTCGCTACCGCTACCGGAGGCGTATAGGCGTGCACAACATACGGCGTGCCATCGACCACCATCGGGTTGTACTCGGTACATAGACCACATTCGGATTAGCCGGATTGATCACGATCGTCGATGAGCTTTGCCGCACGACCGTGATCTGCGAAGGCGACTGCAGAATTCCCGCAGCATTAACCTTGGCGCGCATCACCTCCAGCGCTGTCATCACACCCTCTCAGCGAAGTGCATGATCGCCGAAGGCTCATTGAGGAGCCGGCAAGTACCTATAGGTCAGCTATCAGAAGCAACATATGAGAACGATCGAACAGCACCGGATATTACCGCTCGGAGGTTGAGAATACCCGTACCGATCGACTAGAGCTCCGCCTCGCGGGGCAGAGGTCTGGGAAGTCTAGCGTGCTGAGCGAATTCCTACGAGTGTTTTCTAATGCTTTGAGTGCCTTTGCTAGCCCTCGACACGATGAAGCCCTTGCATTCTCGACGCCGCGCGATACATTGTTGGAAGCTCTCGTTTTAGGCTTTAGCCACAATCCCCATCAGTCTCTGGTCATCGAAGCAATGATTGGCCAGAGTGGTGGCCGATTGTTTGGATCAGCAGCGGATCTCTTCAAAGCGCTCGACAAAGATATAAACCCCAATCCTAATAGCTCACTCAGGTCAAGGCATCCCATGAGTAGGTAACTGGCTTGTACAACTATGGTGGGGGCGGCGAGTGCACTCCGCCGTTCTAAACTGAATTACCTCAAGGGTACGAAAGTCCACCAGAAAGCCACCGAATCGTGTTTGAGAGCGCAGACTTGATCAGAGAGGCGTGTGAGCCGAAATCATCCGGCGCTGGTTTGACATCTACGCGATGGCCGGAAGGCATTGGGATCGTCGGCATGGGAGCGCGTTTTCCCGGCTCGCCGTCGGTCGACGCATTCTGGCAGCATCTTACGGACGGCACAAGCCTGCTCACGCAGGCGACCGACGAGGACCTACGCAACGCCGGATTGTCGCCGGATATGATCCAGGCCCACCACTTCGTCAGCTCCGGCACACGGTTGGAGGATGCGGAGTGTTTTGACGCAAAATTCTTCGGACTGACGCGCCGCGAAGCCGAGATCATGGATCCGCAACAGCGCATATTTCTGGAATGCGCTTACGAAGCGCTGGAACACGCCGGACTGACTGGCGATGGAGCGCGTGTTGGCCTATTTGCCGGTAGCGGCATGAATACCTACCTGATGCAACTGCTGGGGAATCCGGAAGTCATGGCCTCAGCGGGCGAATATCAGCTCATGCTGGGTAACGACAAGGATTTTCTGGCGACCAGAGTGGCGTATAAGCTTAACCTGCGCGGGCCGGCGGTCGTGATTCAGACTGCCTGTTCGACTTCGCTGGCCGCGGTACACCTGGCTTGCAAGAGTTTACTCGCCGGGGAATGCGACAGCGCGCTGGCCGGCGGCGTCTCGGTGATGCTTCCCCAAGTCGCGGGCTACGCGTATATCCCAGGAATGATTCTGTCTCCCGATGGGATCTGCCGGCCTTTTGATGAGCGAGCTCAGGGTACTGTTCCAGGTAAGGGCGCAGGAGTAGTCGTGTTGAAGCGCCTGAACGACGCGATATCGGCGGGCGACACGATCTACGCGGTTATTGCCGGGTCGGCCTGGAACAATGACGGATCTGGAAAGGTGGGTTACACGGCACCCAGCGTGGAAGGGCAGGCGAACGTCATCCGAGCTGCTCAGGCTGCGGCCGGCATCTATCCGAACCGCATCGGCTATGTCGAAGCCCATGGTACCGGCACGGAACTGGGCGACCCGATCGAAGTGGCTGCGTTGACGGAGGTCTTCGGCACCCGTCCGGCTGGAGCTGCGCCTTGCCTGCTCGGCTCAGTAAAGGCCAACATGGGGCACGCGGACGTTGCAGCCGGTGTAGCGAGCCTGATCAAGGCCGCGCTTGCGGTGCATCACGGGGTTATCCCGCCCACTCCACATTTCAATCGAGCTAATCCCGCCCTAGGCATTGAGGAGTCTCCTTTCCGCGTGAGTGCAAGTTCGGCCAGATGGCCTGAAGGTGAGAGCGAACGCTGGGCAGGTGTGAGTTCGTTTGGCATTGGTGGAACGAATGTCCATCTTTGCCTGCGCAGCACGCCGTCCGGGCGATCGGCTTTCGAAGCCATCGATGACGAAAAGGGCCCATGGATATTTCCGGTTTCCGCAAAGACCTCCAGCGCGCTGGATACGAGCCTTGGTCAACTGGCGGAATTCGTAAAGGGATCCGCGGACCTTTCTCTTGCTTCGGCTGCTTTCACTTTGCAGTCGGGCCGCCGGCCTTATGCTCACCGCCGCGCAGTTGTTGCCGAGACCAGTGAGGAACTGGTTCGGATGCTCCGGAAGCCCCGCGGGACTATCCAACGCGAGTTACAAACGGAGCACGGGAAGATTGCTTTTCTTTTCCCTGGCCAGGGCTTGCAATTCGCGGGCATGGCGGCGTCGCTCTACCGGGAGGACGCTTCGTTTCGTTTCGAGGTTGACAAAGGACTGGCACTGTTGCCGTCCGAGGTTGCGCAAGAAATTCGTATTTCGATATGCGGTAATCAATTACAAGTCAAAGAGCTTTCGGCGATGCCGACCAGCGTGGCGCAACCACTGCTGTTTCTTGTGGAGTACGCGTTGGCAATGCGCTGGATCGATATCGGCGTGAAGCCAAGCGTGCTGCTCGGACATAGTCTCGGTGAATTAACTGCCGCAACTGTGGCGGGTGTTTTTTCCTTTGAGGACGGCATGAAGTTGGCAGCAGCACGCGGCATGCTTATGCAGGAGATGGCCGAAGGCGCAATGCTGGCGGTCAGCCTGCCGGTCGAGGAAGCGAGCCTCTACTTGTCGGGAGATCTGTGGGTCGCTGCGGAAAATAGCCCGAAGCTGACAATCGTGTCCGGTACGCCCGGCGCTGTGCATGAGCTGGAGCGTCGCTTATCCGCGGCAAAAATAGCGACCATGCGTTTGCACACTGATCGGGCATTCCATTCGCCCCACATGGCCGAAGCTTCCGGGCGATTCGGTGCGGTGGTCGAGTCGGTGAAACGCCGTGCCCCGTCTATCCGGTGGCTTTCGAATGTGAGCGGCACGTGGATCACGTCGCAAGAAGCGATGTCGTCGGAGTATTGGGTAGACCAGATTACGTCACGCGTGCGTTTTTCGCAGAACGCCGCGATTCTTGCCAGCCAGGGACACTTCCTTCTCGAGGTCGGGCCGGGCGATGCTCTGGCAACGCTGGTACGTCATCACGATCGCAGCCTCGCGAGCGCATCCAGTCTGGGCGGCGCGAATCGCCGTGGCGATGATCTGCAGTCATTTCTGGAGGCTGCAGCACGCATCTGGGAATCGAATTCAAATCTGCGTTGGGAACAGCTGCCGGACCGTCATGGCGGTCGCCCGCGCAAAATTGCTCTGCCGACCTATCCGTTCGAACGCGAACGCTATTGGGTTGAACGGACGCATGGGATTGGAAAGGCGACATTTCAAGGTCCGGAGTCGGATGGTCATTGCGATCTCGGCAAGCGTGGCGATGTCGGTTCCTGGTTTTACCTGCCCACTTGGCAGCGTACGCCAGCGGCAACGCAGATGCTTCGGGCTAACTCAGACGAGGTTACAACCTGGCTCATTTTGGAAGATACGCGAAGCGATGATGAAAGCTTCGGACGGCTTCTCAAAGAGCGTCTTGAACAGAATGGCAAGAGAGCACTGCTCCTGCCCGCGTCCCTCGCGTCGCGGGATGATCTGGAAGCCTTCTGGAAAGTACATGGCGATACAATTGACGATTCAAAGATCGGCCTGATCTGCTGTTGGACCTTGCGTGGGGTCGCGATCGAACTGTACGCCAAGCTGCTGGTCCTGCTACAGACCGCGCAGATCGCGCGGGTTCGCTTTGCTCAGGCTGAGTTCGTTCTCGATGAGCTTGTTGAAGTCAGCGGAGAAAGTGTGGAGGACGCGCAACGCGCGGTGGTTGAAGGTTTGATCCGCATCCTTCCGGCCGAATTCGCCGGGCTGCCAGTGCGTATCATCGATCCCGGTGCGCTCTCATTCGTTTCCCACCTCGCCCAAAACGCCACGGCTACTGTGAACGCAATCGCGAATGAGATCGCTACCGAACCTGTGCCCGGCCAGATCGTGGCCTACCGTAACGGGATCCGGTGGCAGCAGATTTGGCAACCGGTCCGGCTGGAGTCGCCTGCGGCGTCAAAGCTGCGTAGCCGCGGAACGTATGTGATCACGGGAGGAATCGGAGGTATTGGCTACCTTCTCGCCAAACATTTACTCGGCAGGTACAACGCCAAGGTAACGCTTCTGGGCAGGACAGTGCTGCCAGTTCGCGAGCGCTGGGAAGACTGGCTAACCGAGCATGGGCCGAATGACCAAGTCTCGCGGCGCATTCAGCGTGCAAAGGATTTAGCTCAGTTGGGCGGCGAATTGCTGCTGCTATCGGCCGACGTTGCTGATCCGACGGAGATGGAGAGGGCATGGGCGACGATCGAGCAAAAATTCGGCGCAGTCCATGGTGTGATTCATGCAGCGGGACTTCATATCGGCGGCCGTATTGCGGCGCAGAGCCTTGAGGCAGTGCAAGAGGTTTTCCGGCCTAAGGTGGATGGCAGTCAGGTGCTGGCGGAATTGCTGGCCGGCCGCGAGCTCGATTTTCTGCTGTTCTGTTCTTCGATCGATGCGGTTGTTCCGGTAGCCGGTGCTTCAGCTTATTCGGGGGCCAACGCGTTTCAAGATCGATACGCGATCTGGTGCCGCCAGCATCTCGGGATCCAGGCGATTTCGGTCAACTTCGATGCATGGCAAGAAGTGGGGATGGCCGCGGAGCAGGCAGCCTCGGCCGAGTTCGAGTCGGTTAAGGCGGCTCGGCTGCGTCTGGCCATGACCCCCGAAGAGGGCATCGACGTGATTGAGAGAGCGCTGGCCTGGGGCGAGGCTCAGGTGTTGGTCTCGACCGTAGACTTCTTGTCACTGTTCCGCACTGCGGTCGATGAGCTGGAGAAGCGCCAGCATTCTGCACGTACGGACGAAGATCTGAAATCAGCGGTTGCAATTGACGGTGAAAACGCGCTTGAAACTCAAGCGGTGATCGATATCTGGAAAGAACTGCTCGGTGCAGAAAGGATCGACGCGGCGGATAACTTTTTCGAGCTAGGCGGGCACTCTCTGCTTGGAACGATGGTGCTGGCGCGAATCCGAGAGCAGTTTGATACCGAACTCAGCATCCGGGCGATTTTCGAAGCGCCAACGCCACAAGCGCTGGGCGAACGCATTCGGGAGAACAGACCTGTGGGACGAGAAATCGAAGTTGCTGTTCCAGGTGATCGGGAAGAATTTGAAATCTGACTCGTAAGCTAGAAATCGGCTTTTTTGCCTTACTGGATTGATAACAACGAGAGCTACAGGACCATTTAGATCCCTAGTGTGGATGCAACTGGTCCCAGGAAACGCATGACAAGAGCAAATTTGCCGAAGCGTCCGCTCGCAACAAAGTTTCTCCGCATGGCCGCAGCGCCTGACGCTCGGGCCCACCTGTTTTGTTTTCCTTTCGCGGGAGGATCTGCTGCAGTTTTTGCGGGTTGGGGGGAGAAATTGCAGCCTGGGCTTGAAGTGTGGGCAGCCCAGCCGCGGGGACGCGGAATGCGCTTCTCCGAAACACCGCACGGGTCAGTAGCGGAAATGGTTCAGGATTACCTGGAGGTATTGCGCGGTCACCTGGACCTGCCCTTTGCTTTTTACGGGCATAGTCTAGGGGGATTGCTTGCGCTGGAGCTGGCGCAACAGCTGCGGTCGGAGGGTCTCCCTTTGCCCAGGCACCTCTTTATTGGAGCCAGCGCACCACCGGTTGTCGGTCTGCTCCATCCACGTATTGCTCATTTGCCAGATGAGGGCTTTGTGACGGCAGTGCAAGAGCGATATTCCGGCATTCCGGAGTTGGTGTTGAAGGAACCAGAGCTGATGGAGATCTTTCTGCCGCCACTCAAGGCGGATTTCTCGGCTTACGAGGCGTTCGACCGCAACTCTGTCACGCAGGTTCGGTGCCCGATCACGGCTTTTGCCGGCAGCGACGATGCGGTGATCGCGCCCAACGTTTTGCAGGAGTGGCACCGGCACACAGATGCATCCTTCGACCTTCGCATCGTTCCAGGGGATCATTTTTTCCTCTCGACCAGTGTTGAGCCTGTTCTGTCAACGATCAGGGAGAAAATGTCGAGCACTCTGGACGGGACGCCGGTCTTTTGCCAGCAAGTTGGCTTCGTGGAGTCTTGATCCGTGAACAAGGGCCCTAATCACATCATGAGCGCCGATCGGGAACGAAGTGTGTCTGGAATAACCGACGAGAACGGTGAATTGATCAACGAACCGATCGCGATTATTGGCATGGGCTGCCGGTATCCGCAAGCGCCTAATGTTGACGCTCTCTGGCAGCTTCTGCTCGAAGGGCGCGATGCGATTGCTCCGTATCCCGGCGGCCGCTTCCGCAAGCTCGACGCTGCTTATGAACAGACTGCCGCCGGCAGTAAGATGCTGGCGACGCATCTGGGCGGATTCCTGCCGGATGTAGACCGGTTCGACGCGTCCTTCTTCGGTATCTCTCCGCGCGAGGCAGCCTTCATCGATCCGCAACAGCGGCTTTTGCTTGAGGTCAGCTGGAATGCGCTTGAAGATGCGGGTCAAGTGCGGGAGAGCTACCAAGGCTCACGCACTGGAGTCTTTACCGGTCTTTGGACAACAGATTATGAGAACCATATCTTTCGCCACTCGGAGACGCCGGAGTTCTATCTTCTGACGGGGGGGGGGCGCTCCACTGCCTGCGGTCGTATTTCGTTCACATTTGGGTTTGAGGGTCCCAGTGTTTCTGTAGACACTGCTTGTTCTTCGTCGATGGTTGCCGTTCATCTCGCTTGCCAGAGCCTTCGTCAGAAGGAATGCGACATGGCCCTCGCCGGTGGCGTCAATCTCATTTTGTCTACCGATTTCACGCGGCTGTTTACTAACGCGAACATGCTGTCCCGCGACGGCCGGTGCAAGTTTGGCGACCAGAGAGGCGACGGCTTCGTGCGCAGTGAGGGCGCGGGGATGGTGGTGCTCAAACGCCTCTGCGACGCCGTGGCTGCGGGCGATAGTATTTACGCGGTCATCCGGGGAAGCTCCGTAAACAACGACGGCAAGAGCAACGGCCTTCTGGTGACGCCTAGCCGCGAAGGGCAGCAGAACATGTTGCTTGAGGCGTGGCGTCAGGCTGGCATTACCGGCGCGGAGCTTAGCTACATAGAAGCGCATGGAACCGGAACACATGTCGGTGATCCTGTGGAGATTGGCGCGATATCCGACGCTTTGAAAAAGGCCGGCGCGGCGACTCGTGTTCCGATCGGATCGATGAAGTCGAACATCGGTCACACCGAGTCGGCTGCCGGCGTCGCCGGCATCATCAAAGCAGCGCTGATCCTGCACCACGGCAAAATTCCCGCCAGCCTGCATCACGAGACTCCCAACCTCGAAATTAATTGGCAGGAGGGCTTGATCGAGGTTGTGCAGCAAACGCGCCCACTTGCGTCAAAGGGTGCACCACGTGTGGTTGGGGCGAGTTCCTTTGGATTAACGGGGACCAACTCGCACATGGTGCTGGCCGAGCACGAACCGTCCTTCACCGGGGAAACTACTAGTTCATCCGGCGACGAGAGGCCCTCTCATTATCTATTCCCTCTGACGGCATATAGCCCAAGCTCCTTAAGGCGGAACGCAGAGAGCTGGCTGACTTTTCTGGATAGCGGCTTTTCACGTGAAGAGTTCGGAGAACTTTGTTACCTGGCCGGCGCGCGTCGCACGCACCTTGCTCATCGTTGCGCGGTACTCGGTAAAGATGCCACCGAACTACAGGCGCAATTGGCAGCTCTGGTCGCGCCGGAATACTCGGGATTGCCCGAGGTCGGTGTGATCGCGTCTTCTCCGGTGCGCGTTGTTTTTGTGGCTCCCGGCCAGGGTTCGCAGTGGGAGGGAATGGCCCGAGACCTATTGCGGGATAACGCGGCTTTCCGCGAGAGCTTTGCGATGTGCGACCGCGCCATCGCGGCCGAAACTGGGTGGTCGCTGATCGAGCGCCTTGAAAGCCAGGAAGCGGCGAGCTTCCTGACGCAAATCGACTTCATTCAGCCAGCGTTGTTCGCGATGAGTGTGGCACTGGCCTCTGTTTGGAGATCCGCGGGAGTTACTCCGGGCGCTGTCGTAGGCCACAGCATGGGAGAGATCTCTGCAGCCCATCTTGCCGGCATACTGACGCTGGAAGATGCCGCAAAGGTCATTTGCCGGCGCAGCCGATTGATGCGTTCCCTGAGCGGTTCGGGCGCGATGGCCAGCGTGGAAATGCCTGCCGCTGAACTTGCAAGGTGGCTCGAGCCGTTCGCCGGCAAGCTTTCCATCGCAGCGGAGAATAGCCCTGGCACGAGTGTCGTTGCAGGCGAGTCGGAATCGCTGGATCAGCTACTCGAGTGGCTGGAGTTGAAAGAGGTCTTCTGCCGTCGCATCAAGGTGGATGTTGCCTCGCACAGTCTGCTCGTCGATCCTATCCTGCCTGCTCTCGCGGATGAGCTTGCCGGCATTCAAGCTCAGGCCGGCCTACTGCCATTCTTTTCCACCGTTCATGGAGCGATTACTCCGGGCACTGACCTGATTGCGCAATACTGGGTCCGCAACCTGCGCCAGCCTGTGCGGCTGGCGACCGCCACCGCAGCTCTTGCGCGCGAGGGCTACACGTGTTTCGTCGAGCTCAGTCCGCATCCCATTCTGGTGCCCGCGCTCGAAAATACACTGCGCGGAGTGAAGTCTGGAACAGACTCTCCCGCCGCCTTCGCGCTGCCGTCACTCCTGCGCGGGGAACCGGCATGGCCGGCGCTGTTGCGCTCCTTCGGTCGCTATTGGATTCGAGGCGGAGTACTGGATTGGGGAACGTTGTCGGGTCACAGTGCCGGATCGGTAACTCACCGTCTGCGGCTGCCCGACTACGCCTTCGAGCGGGAACGCCTTTGGCCAGAGGAGACGGATTCTACGAAAGAAGCCGCCACGGCTTCCCGCCTCAGCCCGCTTCTGCTCGACCGGACCGATCCCGCCAGCGATCCGGATGTGAGCATCTTCGCTGTGGACGCTGATCTCGCGAGGCTGCCCTACCTCAAGGATCATCGTGTCGGGGGAGCCATCATATTTCCCGCTTCGGCGCATGTTGAAACGGTGCTGGAGGCAGGACGCCTGCTGGCTCCCGGCAGGTCAATGTCTCTGGAACAGGTTTCCTTTCTCCAGGCGTTGTACTTGTCAGAAAGCGAGCCGCTTGATCTTCAGCTCGTGATTCGCAAGATTCCTGGTCGCCCGGACAGCTCTGCCTTTTCTCTCATGGGCAGACCACAACCGGGTGCAGACCAATCCGCGCAAGCTGGGTGGACTGAGTATTCCAGCGGAATCGTCCATTTTGGAGAGACGACGCCAGCTCGCGATGTTACAGCCGTTCTGCCTGGCGAGAATGT
>Ga0126381_100010699_pt1 | contig 10335 bp, 12 predicted proteins | sample PanSoiMetPlot_28_FD_96465 | JGI IMG/M metagenome (GOLD analysis project Ga0126381, IMG submission 96465) | Tropical forest soil microbial communities from Panama - MetaG Plot_28 | ecosystem: Environmental > Terrestrial > Soil > Tropical forest > Bulk soil | place: Panama | collected 2016-02-17 | reverse complement strand
AGTCCCCGCAGATGTTCAAGCAGATCCTGATGATCTCTGGATTCGATAAGTATTTCCAGATCGTGCGCTGTTTCCGGGATGAAGACTTTCGCGCTGACCGCCAGGCCGAGTTCACCCAGATCGATCTGGAAATGACCTACCCACAGGTGGAAACGGTTTGGGGCGTGGTGGAGGGATTTCTCGCGGCGGCGTTCACGTCGGCCGGCCACCAGATCAAAACGCCTTTCCCGCGCATGAGTTACGATGAAGCCATCCGCCGCTACGGGAACGACAAGCCCGACATGCGCCTGCCCGCAATGGTCGATGTGCGCGAAGCCCTCACCCCAGAAGAACTGGACGAATTCGCCAACAAGTTCCGCATGCGACAAGATTTCCCGGTGCAACTCATTCGCACACCGCACGCCGGAGATATTTCCGGCACCGAGCGGCGCACCCTCGGAACCTACGGGGCCTACAACCACGTACAAGGGCCGTCCTTCGTGCAGTTAATGACCGATCCCAAACGTTTCGCGAAGGATTATCCCGCCCTGTCGGAAAAAATCATCGCGTTCGCGAAGCTTGAGGCCGACGATCTCTGGTTGCTCGCCGGGGCAGCGAACAAGCCGGAAAACCACGCCGTCATGGAGCAGAGCCTCCAGCACTTCTGCGAGAAATGCGGATTCCTGCGGCTTGATCTCGCGCAAAAATACGCAGCCAAGCACAAAGCCTTTGAAAAAACCGGCGATGTGGAGAAGGATTTCCGATTCCTTTGGGTCTCGGACTTCCCCATGTTCGAGTGGGACAAGGACGAGAAGCGGTGGAATCCCGCGCACCATCCCTTCACCACGCTCCACGAAGAAGATTTCGCCAAGCTGGATGCCAATATCGATTCGGTCCACGATCCCAAGTCGCCGTTGGGAGAAATTCGTGCCATGGCCTATGACGTGGTGCTGAACGGAACCGAGCTGGGCTCAGGCTCCATCCGAATTCATCGCCAGGATGTTCAGAAAAAGATCTTCCAGGCCCTGGGCATGAATGACGAAGAGGCTCGCGCCCGCTTTGGTTTCTTTCTCGAAGCGCTCGAGTACGGCACGCCTCCCCATGGCGGCATTGCCCTGGGACTCGACCGCATCGTCATGATTCTGGCCGGAGCTGACAGCCTGCGCGAGGTGATCCCCTTCCCCAAAACTGCACGCGCAGTCGATCTGATGGTGGATGCACCCACCCCGGTGAGCGAAGCGCAATTGAAAGAGTTGGGGATTGTGATCAAGAAAACTCAGATGTAGCAGCCGGCCGCAGACCGCGGCCCATCTGCTACTATTCCCCCGCCTGCGTCCCATGCACGTGTTTGCCCTCATTGCCGGCGCCTTCATCATCTTCGCCGTCCTCCTGGACGCGTTTGAAACGGTCGTCCTGCCGCGGCGGGTGCAGCGGCACTTTCGAATTACGGCTTGGTTTTACCGTAATACCTGGGTGCCTTACGCGAAACTTGCCAGCCACATCCATTCCCAGACGCGGCGCGAAACCATGCTGGGCTACTTTGGACCACTCTCGTTGATCGCGCTCCTCGAACTGTGGGCATTTGGGCTCATCTTCGGATTTGCGCTCCTGCAATTGGGCGGAGGCGAACATCTGTTGTCCGCCGCGGCAAACACGCACATAAGCTTTGGATTGCTGCTCTATCACAGCGGCGAAACCTTCTTCACCCTAGGCTACGGCGACATTACTCCCTCCTCGGGCTTCTCTCGCGCGCTAGCGGTGATCGAGGCCGGCATGGGATTCGGGTTTCTCGGCGTGGTCATCGGATACTTGCCGACCATGTACTCCGCCTTTTCACGGCGCGAGATCGAAATCTCGCTGCTCGACGCCCGCGCCGGATCGCCGCCGAGCGCGGCTGAACTTTTGACCCGCGCCGTGGATAGCCTGGATCAGGGCGCCCTGGATCGCCTGTTTCAGGATTGGGAGCGATGGGCTGCCGAGATTCTCGAAAGTCATCTCTCCTATCCGGTGCTGAGTTTTTATCGTTCCCAGCACAGTAATCAGTCGTGGCTGGCCGCCCTGACGGTGGTTCTGGACGCCACCGCGTTGGTGATCGCAGGAATCGATCAGATCGGAAAACAGCAGGCCCTGCGCACCTTCAAGATGGCCCGCCATGCCGTCGTCGATCTGGCGCAGGTGGTGAACGCGCATTATGACTCGCAAGCGCCGGATCGCCTCAGCGCGGAAGACTTGGCAGCAATTCGTGCGCAACTGGCACAAAAAGGATTGCAATTGCGGCAAGGTCCCGAACCCGACGGAAAGCTCGCCGATCTGCGTGTGCTCTACGAACCCTACGTGCATGCAATCGCCAGGAACTTGATTATCGCGCTGCCGCCATGGATTCGGCACGATACGATCAAGGACAACTGGCGCTCCGGTCCCTGGGATCGAATCATCCAGGCACGCGGACTGGGAAGAATCGCAGGCGAGCGGCGCGGCACAACCTACGATCATTTTTGAAGGCCAGGTAGAGTGGGTCTCCCGACCCGCCTGGATTGCCTCTGCGAATCCCTCGGGGCTCGGGAGAGCCGCCGCCTTATCGGCTTGCCACTTCGACAGTTTCGTGCCGGCAAGTGGTTTCAGCCTGGCATTTGCGTTGTCGCGCGATCCATCCGTACCCAGATCGCATGGCTGCTTTGGCGGCTCGAACCCGCGAAGCCCAGACCAGCGGCCGCGCCCACCAGAATTCGCGCGCGACCTCGATCAGTGCATCCGCGCCTGCCAAAGGAAGCCCGTTTTCTCCCAGATAACGGATGGCCCGCATCAGCTCGCTGCGGGGAATACCAAGCAAGGCCGCGACTCGAGGATCCTGCAACGGAGCTACAGCCAACCCGCGGCGTAACATCGGCTTCCGAATCCAGCGCGCGATGCGGGTGCAGAACTCGCATTCGGCGTCATAAAAGAGCCAGCCCCGGGCGTGGCGGCCCTTGCCATCGCTGAATTCCGATGTGAGTGAGATCATGAGCTCACCTTGCGCTTTCCGCCTCCCAAAAGGCTTCTCAGTTTTCCCTGAAGGCGGGCAAGTCCCTTCAGTGTCGAACTCGGCATGTGCACGAGTTCATCGAACAGACCCGAGGTTGCCAATAAAAAGGCCAACATGTCCTCAAGTCGCTCTCGGGTGTAGGCGTTGGCGCTGCCGGACCTCTTCATCTCGCCCACGCACTCCTCGAGGACCCGTAGCGTCGGATCGATTTCCCGGCGCTTTCGCTCTTCCGCGACCACCCGGAAAACCTCCCAGACATCTTTCAGCGACTCAAAGTGGTCGCGCCGGTCGCCGAGCACATGCACCACGCGCACAATTCCCCAGCCCTGCAGCTCGCGCAGGCTGTTGCTGACGTTCGAGCGAGCCACCGACAGCGTGCTTGCGATCTCTTCGGCGTCGAGCGGCTTGGAAGACAGAAAGAGCAGGGCATGGACCTGAGCCACGGTGCGGTTGATGCCCCAGCGGGTTCCCATTTCGCCCCAGTGCAGGACGAACTTCTGTTCGACGGGAGAGAGTGGCATATTACAGTAATTTCTGTCAAGACAGAAATTACTGTATTTAAGAAATCCTGTCAAGGGTGGCTTCCCAGCCCCGAAGGGATGGGATTGCGTTCCCTCAAGGTTCTCGGAGAGGGTTCGAGCGCTCTCGCCCCGCATCCGGCGTCACAGGAGACTCGCCCAGGTCGGAGCCGCTCGCTCGCCACGCTTCGCAGGGTGGGTGGAATTTCCGACCAACTCGCCGAGCCGAGGTCTAGTCGTGGCTGGCAAATCCCTTGCGGCGCTGCTCGCTGTAGCGGTGCAAGGCGTCGCCGATGATGGGATAGGCTTCTGCCGCGGGACGGATCTGATCGACTTCGACCGCCTTGCCTTCGAGCTGTTTATAGTCCTGGAAGAAGCGGCGTAACATCAGCAACCGGTGCTGGGGTATGTCGGATGCTTCGTTGTAGCTGTTGAACTCCGGATCTTTGGTGGCGACGGCGATGATCTTGTGATCTTGCTTGCCCGCATCGACCATCGTCATGAGCCCAATCGCGCGAGCGTAGATGATGGTCAGCGGCACCACCGCCTCCTGGCAAAGCACCAGCACATCCAGCGGATCATCGTCTTCGGCCAGCGTCTGTGGAATGAAGCCGTAATTCGCAGGATAGTAAACCGCCGAGTACAGCACGCGATCGAGCTTGATTAGCCCGCTGGTTTTATCGAGTTCGTATTTCACGCTCGATCCGAACGGAATCTCAATGATGCTGTTGAATTCCTGCGGAAGTTTGCTGCCCGGAGTCACGTCGTGCCAGGGATGGACCATGGCTCGATTCTAACGGAAGCGGAAGCCCGCTTTGCTTGACCCCACCGGATGGCGCGAGTAGAGTGGCAGTAGATGTCCCCCCAGACTAGCAAATTCCTCAAATTTGGCAGCGCCATGGTCGTCATCCTGCTCGCCCTCGGCTATCTCGCGTACACCGGCGTCGAGGAGAGCAAGAGTTACTACGTCACCATTAAAGAACTGCATGGCATGGGCGATGGCGCCTACACCAAGCGCCTGCGGGTTGCGGGAAACGTGCAGCCGGGGTCGATCCGGCGGAGCGGCACGAACATGAATTTCGTGCTGATTGAGAACGATCAGCTCCTCAACGTGGCGTACACGGGAACCGAGCCTCCTCCGGACACGTTCAAAGACAATGCCCAGGCGCTCGCCGAAGGCACCTTTGGCCGGGACGGGGTCTTCCACGCCAAGCAGATTCAGGCGAAGTGTGCCTCGAAATATGCTCCCCAGCAGACGGGCACGACCAACACTGCAGGCATGTAACCAGCCTTGTCATCTGTGGCGATCCGTTCTCTGCGTGCAACGGTGAGGCGCGGAAACCTCAGCTCCACGGCTCGTTGTGTCCGGCCCCGATCGCGCGACTCGTCGCTTTCTCCGCAACGCATCGCCGAGGTCGAGATTCCATACCTCTTTAAACCGGTACCCAAACCCGATTCCAGCTCCCCTGGTTCCGGTGATGTGGAATCTGCAGACTGTCCCCCGCGAGGCCAGGTTCGTCTTTTAAAACTCCGCGGGCATACCTCTCTTACGCCGAGCGCAAAAGCGTTGCTCGATAATCGGCGGCGAATTTTTGAATGCCTTTGCGGGTTAACTCGTGTTGTATGTCAAAAGCTTCCCACGGTTGTTCCAAATCAAGCTCCTCATAGGGGATTGGTTTGCCGGAGGACTGGTACTGAAACTGTTTATCGGGCATCGGGAAATTCCTGGCCGCCCACTGCTCCAGGATTTTCTCAGGTACGGTCGCAAGCTCCGTGTCGAGCATGAAGCAGTAGAGCAAGTGATCTAGGCTGCGGATGCTCGCGGCTAGTACCAGGACATGGCCGTCTCCCTTCAAGAACATTCGTTTGATGTTCTTCACCGCATCCATGCCGTTCTGACCAATGTCATCCAAACGCCCCACAAAAGGCGAAACGTAGGCAGGTCGCTCGGTGCCTTTCGTGGCTGCGTAAACTGCTGCTGCCTGTTGCTGCGAAAAGCAAAGCGTGATGTTCACCCGGATTCCTTGCCTGATTGACATCTGCGCGGCACGGAGTCCTTCTGCCGTGCATGGGTATTTGATGTAGGCATTAGGAATCCACGAAAACATTTCCCGGCCTTGCCCGAACATCTCTTGGGCGTTGGTTTTCTCATCCGAAAAGACTTCTATCGATACCCCGGCATCGCCGACCAGGGGAGAAATTGCCCGCACGATTTTCTTGTACTCCTCCATCTCCTCTTTGCTGGAGAGTTTGTGCCCGGATGCGATTAGCTCTCGAATGTGCGGGTTCTTGGCAATCAAAGATGGGTTGGTCGTCTGTCCATCCACGAAGCCCAACAACTGCTTGATCTGCTGGGTCTCCTGGGGGTCGCCGCCATCCACCAATATTTTTGTCTTGGGTCGAGTCATTGGAATCAACCTTTCTCGCGCTATTCAGCGTCTCGTTCTCCTACCCTCTGCGTGTCAATCGGGGGTGCGGTTGGACTCGGACAATTGGACTTCTGCACCTCCGATTGCCGGTTCTGGCGCACCTCGAGACAAAGGCCGGTAACGCCGTTGCCTTTCAGTCAGCCCTTGCCTCCAGCTAGTATTTTCTTGACCGTATGCAGTGTACAGTTCGATGCCAGGGTGAGTCGGCAGGATGTCGGGGATGGACTTGACACGAGGGCGGCTATGATGGCGAAGACATTCAAGATTGGTGACCACGTGCGATGGAATTCCGAGGCCGGGCGAGTCAGCGGAGTCATCATCGAAAAGGTCACCGGCGATACCAACTTCAAGGGGTATACACATCACGCGTCACGGGAAGCGCCCCAATATCTCATCCGCAGTGACAAGACCGACCACATAGCGATCCACAAAGGCACTGCTCTGCGGCTGATTCTTACAAGCAGAAAGTCCAGTCGCAACCCGCGGGCGAAAAGGGGATAGCATTCCCGGCGTGGGCACGACCGTGATGCAGGCGGTACGAGCGATCTCTGCCGTGGTTTTTGTAGATGTGGTCGCCGAAGTGCTCAGGAGCCATCTTCGCATCCCAACTCAGCTGGGTGCAAAGCTAAATGGAAGGCGGCAGCTGGCGCGAACCTTTGGTTAAAGAATGAAGCGACTGGGCATCGCAGAGCGCAAACGCGTTGCGATCCGGTTCACTGCCCTCCAACACCTAATTCCCAGGCCAACCTCTTGATCATCCATCAGTACGAGCGGGCCAAACGAGAGAGTTCCCAGTCGAGTGCGATCCGGTAACAACTCACGATAGTCTGACGAGGAATCGAGATATTGGATTGCGGACCAAACCGTGGCATTATTGGGCAAGCTCACCGCTAACTCCTAAGCTCAGGCATCAACCGTTGTCCGAAAGCAAGCAGCTAGCCGTGGCGCAGGCAGATGCTGCACTGTGCCTCGCGCCGATCACGGCTCCGTTCTCTCACCGACCCATCATGCCTACGCTGACATCAATCCAACACTGCAAGATGTGACAGGTGTCGTAGGCTCGAAACCGGATATTCTTGGACGGCCAGGCGGGGCCGGTCCAGTTGCCGTTGCGGACATGTCAAGATTTCACAAAGCGGATGGCGATTCCCCCCCGCAAATGGTCGACTCGGCTCGAATAGAGTAAAGTTGACGAGCTCGAACCTTCGGCGGCCGGGAGCCTTGGCATTATGCCCTCGACCGATGAACGAGGGCGAGGGTTGGCAACCGCGGTCCGGCTAAGCATTCGGTAAAGAAATGGCATTCTCGCTCCAAAGATATCCTTCACGGGTGTGGACGACCAAGGCTGTCAATTCTGACAGTGTTCCCTCTCAAGTCGCCTCCATAAAAATCGTAAGTATTTCAACGTCATGACTCGCGCGAAATTCGTCTGCTACGCCGTGCCTTGCCGTGAACAAAAAGCAGAGGCAGGTCACTATGAGTATCAGTAAAAAGAAATTCTCGGCTAGCGTGAAAAAGATCATCCCGCCGCTTATGTCTGGTGAACCTGAAACGGTAGAAATCAGGCTTGACGATGCAGAGGACCTTTACCGAGAGATTCGTATCGCCAACACTTTTACCGATCAGAACGGAGAGGCCGGGAGTCTGAAACCGGGATCCCGTGTGGCCATCATTGTCGAAGCAGATCTAGAGGTGGTAACCACGGAAAAAGACGACCACGCCCCCGTGAGCGTAATGACCTCTAAGAAGCTTGCCTGAAGATCAAAATTGACACGGTGGAGAGCGGCGGCATGTCTCTAACCGCCAGCTACCCATTCTTGTGTCGCTCTGAATATCCCGAAGGATAACTACGCGGGAATCATTGACCCGTTCCGGCCCGATGTCATTTCATCCGCCACATCACCGCGGGTGACACAGGGCGGAGACGACGTAACTTACCGTGGCACGCTGGCTTTGTTATCGCCGTCTTTGCCATTGCGACCTTGGACACCGCTGGGGCGTAAATAGATGGCTGTTGCAATGGAGCCATCGAACAGGTGGCAGGTCCGGTAATGCTTGGGCAGTTCGATCTTGAACTGCACCTCATCATGTTCGGATAGCGCTTCCTGGTCCGGCGAGTATAAGACTCTAATGATTTCTTCTGACCTGGATTTGGCGCCGACTCGCTTTTGCCCTTTCGCCATACGGCCTCCCCAGATTTCAGATCCAGCACCCGAATCGGACAACCAAGCCTGCGTGCTCTATCGCATGTTGCCCTATCGAACCGTGCGAGCATCGCTCGCGAAGGTCTTTGGCACTCTAGCTACTTCGCCGTCTCAGCATCGCAACCGGGGATGAAACAGCATTTCTGCCAATTAAAAGTCCGAGAGATACACCAGGGAGTCATTTCTGATTGCGGCGTTTGCGACGGGAACATGAGATTCTCCTAGACCCTCGGGATGCTCCCTACCATCAACCTCATTTAAGAAGGCGATTCGTTGTCTCGCCCTGCACGTATCGAGCGGTACCAGAGTTTTAACGTCGAAATTCCTTGTAGCAAATGCTGAACTGAATCGTGAACTGTCAAAATTGCCAGGGTCCAAAGAAACCTGGTCCGCAACCCTGTTTTCCTTCCGGATCAAAGTGGGATCCAGCAGCAATGTTTGCCCTCGTTCTCTGAGGCTTGGCGGTGTGACATGGGCTGCTTTGAACCGGGAGTTTCGTCCCATGGGGAGGAAGACTAAGTTGTGGGATATATGGCCCACATTGATAGCAGACCTCGATAGTGAACCTCCACTTGGTTTACGTCGAGACTCACGATTCTGCCCTAACGTTCGGGGGCCTTTTCTCGAGTTCCAGGCCTGGTTTCGAGGGGTCTGTAAAACTTAACAGTGACGCAGGGGGCGAGCCCGGCGATAGTCTGGGCGTACGATGCGGTGGAGAAATCTGTATGAATTTCCTAGAGTGGATAATCGTAGGTTTGATTGCTGGTTGGGTTACCGGAAAGATCATGCGTGGTTCTGGGTACGGGGTTATTTATGACACCCTAATCGGCATGGCGGGTGCCATCGTGGGCGGTTGGGCCATGCGGGCCCTTGGGTTTCGTGGTCACGGGGGCACTATTTATACGATTTTGGTTGCCATTGGGGGAGCCGTCATCTTGACTTGGCTTTATCGGCTGGTCTTCGGACGGAAACGCGGTGTACCTCTGGATCGTGATCGCGGCGATAGCAACCTCCGGAGAGCTGCCTAGTCTTCTCCCGGAGGCGAAATGGGGGGCGAAGTGCTCGTGCCAGCATGTGCGCCCCTTTTCTCTGGGTTCGTGGAACACCATAACAACGAGTCTCCGATTGCGCAGGCGGACGTAGCGCCCAACTGTGGCTGCAAAGGCCGGAATAACACCTGAAAGACTCCTTTCTTGAGCAGGGGCTCCGCGAAAGGCATAGACATCTGTAGCGAGGGCTGAACCTGCGGTTCTGCTCCGCGTTTCCTCCTTGCTGGGACAGGTCCCAGCCCCAGCGTATGCTGCCCGGGACGTCAACTCTGCTGCCGAAGGAAACGACTGCCGTTGGCGCTTGAGAATCGGGTCGAGGATCGGCCCCGCAACCGGCAACCGCGGTCGGAATTCGAAGCGTGAAACAGAAACAACGCTGATCAACTGGCCCTTGAGTTCATTGCAGGTTGTGCCTAGAATTGGCGAGACGAGAGTCCCACTTCCGTCAGGCGGAAAGAACGTGCCCGGGTTAGAAGCCATTGCGGTTGCACCGTGGGAGCAGCGGAGGTCTGCGCTACGATTAGGATTGCTCGGGAACGTCTTTGTTGCCGTGCTGGTGGCGTGCGCTTACTACGCAGGAACAAAAATAGGCTTCCTGTTCACTCCGACCGGTCAGGCGATTTCTACGCTCTGGCCACCGAATGCGTTGTTGTTTGCGGCCCTTCTCCTGACACCTTCACGGGCGTGGCCAATCATACTGCTCGCTGTCCTGCCCTCTCATTTGGCCGTCCAGCTCCACCGAGGAATCCCCATACTGACTGCGAGTGGCTGGTTCGTGACAAACATCAGTGAGGCGCTGCTGGGTGCAGCTAGCGTCCGTGCATACTGTACCGCTCACGGGATTCCGGTTCACAAGCTCTTCAAGTCAACAAGGGGACTCGCATGCTTCATGTTGCTTGGGGTTTTGTTTGCGCCGTTTCTGACCTCCTTCCTCGATATCGGCGTGGTGGTACGGACCGGGTTGGGGCACGACTTTTGGACACTCTGGAGCGAGCGCCTTCTTTCCAACATGCTTGCCAATGTCACCATTGTCCCGATCGTTGTCGTGCTTAGCTCCATGCAGCGCCCGATCACGACATCCCTAAAGAGATGTCTGGAGGCGGTCCTGCTGGCAGCGGCAATCGTGCTGGTTGT